>OOAT01000003.1_pt1 | contig 375827 bp, 315 predicted proteins | sample 1671441 | NCBI WGS metagenome assembly OOAT01 (sample SAMN06348157, study PRJEB24527) | human gut metagenome | biome: human gut; feature: ankylosing spondylitis patient; material: feces | host: Homo sapiens | place: China | collected 2015-10 | reverse complement strand
TTAAAGACAAGGCATTCTTTTTGTACAGACTGACTAAAATTTATGCCTAAACAATAAATCCCTCAGGTTTTTACGTTGACCCGGTATTAGTATGTATGGTTAGCAAAAGGGCATAAAAAAAGTCTGTAGGCTGAGCTTACAGACTTTCAATTCTCTCTGATGTTCGAGATTATTCAGCTACTACTGCTGAGTCAGCGCAAACTGCAGCTGAATCGCAAACTACTGCTGCTGAATCAACAACCGGAGCTGCTTCTTCAACTACTGCTACTGAATCTGAATCAGATGCAACTTCACTGTTAGCTGCTTTGTTTCCGCAAGAAGCGAAAGAAACTGCAGCAAATGCTACGAACAAAAATACTAATTTTTTCATTTTCTTTGCTTTTTAAATCTGTAATACTTATGTTGTTTTCTTAAAACGCTGCAAAGATATAGACTTTTTCAATACGTTGTTCTCTTTTTAGCCACTTTTTTTCAAAAAAATATGTTTTATAACCTATTCGCCTGAATTAGAATATGTTGTAAAACATATTTTTTTTCTTCGTATTTTGAGAAATTTCTTAAAAGATGAAGAAATATGTGTAGAAGCAGTGAATAGAGGTTGCAAATTCAGAAACTCGTTTCAGGAATCGTGAATAATGTGTACCTTTGCAGACTTCTAAAATTGTAAAGAGATATGATTGATACAACTATTTTTCAGGATAAAGTAGCTGTTTATTATACGTTGGGCTGTAAGCTTAATTTTGCAGAGACCTCTTCTATTGGAAAAACATTAAAGGAAGCGGGAGTTCGGACAGCCAGAAAAGGTGAAAAAGCAGATATTTGTGTGATTAATACCTGTTCGGTGACAGAAATGGCAGACAAGAAATGTCGGCAAGCCATTCATCGTCTTTCTCGTCAGCATCCTGATGCATTTATTGTGGTAACCGGCTGTTATGCCCAGTTGAAACCTGGACAGGTGGCTGACATAGAAGGAGTGGATTTGGTATTAGGAGCAGAACAGAAGGGTGAGTTGATGAATTATTTAGGCAACTTGCAGAAACATACGCATGGAGAGGCTGTAGTTACCGCTACCAAAGACATTCGTACTTTTTCTCCTTCCTGTTCCCGTGGGGATCGTACCCGTTATTTTCTGAAGGTACAGGATGGATGTGATTATTTCTGCTCTTACTGTACCATTCCGTTTGCACGAGGAAGAAGCCGTAATGGAAAGATAGAAGATTTGGTGGCACAAGCTCGGCAGGCAGCAGCTGAAGGAGGAAAAGAAATTGTGCTGACCGGAGTAAATATCGGTGATTTTGGAAAGTCAACGGGTGAAACCTTCTTTGATTTAGTAAAGGCTTTAGATGAAGTGGAAGGCATTGAGCGTTATCGTATTTCTTCTATCGAACCCAATCTTCTGACGGATGAAATCATTGAATATGTAGCTCAATCCCGTCGTTTCATGCCTCATTTCCATATTCCTTTGCAATCCGGCTGCGATGAGGTGCTGAAGTTGATGCGCCGTCGTTATGATACGGCTTTGTTTGCAGCCAAGATTGCAAAGATAAAGTCTCTGATGCCCGATGCTTTTATTGGAGTAGATGTCATCGTGGGTACTCGCGGAGAGACTCCTGAATATTTTGAAAAAGCTTATGAGTTTATTAAGGGGTTGGATGTAACTCAGCTGCATGTGTTCAGTTACTCAGAACGTCCGGGAACTCAGGCTTTGAAAATTGATTATGTGGTTCCTGCTCAGGAAAAGCATGCCAGAAGCCAGCGTTTACTGGAGCTTTCAGATGAAAAGACGAAAGCTTTCTATGCCCGTCATATTGGTGCAGAAGCAGAAGTGCTGATGGAGAAATCTAAAGCAGGTACACCCATGCACGGTTTTACAAAAAACTACATTCGGGTGGAACTGGCGCACGATGAAAAACTGGATAACCATCTGGTAAAGGTGCGTTTGGGTGATTTTAATGAAGACGGAACGTCGCTTAAAGGAACTATTTTATGATAAAGACAGCTGTAGTCATCTTAAACTGGAATGGGGAAGCCATGCTTCGCCAGTTCTTGCCCTCAGTGATTGCTTGTTCGCGTTTGGAGGGAACGGAAATTTATGTAGCCGACAATGCTTCCACGGATGCTTCGTGTGAGGTGGTAGAAAAAGAATTTCCTTCTGTCCACCTGATACGCCTGGACAAGAATTATGGTTTTGCCGATGGCTACAACTATGCTTTGCAGAAAATAGATGCGGAATACGCTGTCCTGCTTAACAGTGATGTAGAGGTGACAGAAGGATGGCTTCAGCCAATGGTTGATTATTTGGATACTCATCCGGAAGCTGTGGCCTGTCAGCCGAAAATCCGTGCGTATCGTCATCGGAACCTGTTTGAATATGCCGGAGCAAGTGGAGGCTTTATTGACCGTTATGGTTACCCCTTCTGTCGTGGACGCGTTTTTGAGAGTGTAGAGGAAGACAAAGGGCAGTATGACGAGGTGATTCCTGTGTTCTGGGCTACGGGGGCAGCTTTGATGATTCGCCTGGATGTATATCGGAATGTGGGTGGACTGGACGGACGTTTCTTTGCACACATGGAAGAAATAGACTTGTGCTGGCGTTTACGCAGTCGAGGCTATCAGCTTGTCTGTATTCCTTCAAGTACGGTATATCATGTGGGAGGAGCTACCTTGAAAAAGGAAAATCCCCGTAAAACGTTCCTGAATTTCCGAAACAATCTGCTGATGCTGTATAAGAACCTGCCGGAAGAAGAATTGAAGCCTGTGATGCGTGTCCGTACTTTTCTGGATTATTGTGCCGCTGCAGTCTGGGTTTTGAAAGGAGATTTTGCCAATGCCAAAGCTGTGTGGAATGCCCGTCGGGAGTTCTCCCGGATTCGAAGCCAGTTTACTGCCGACCGTCAGCAAAACCTGGTCCATACAGTATTGAAAACCATTCCCGAACGCTATTCTTTCAGTCTGGTGTGGCAGGCAAAAGTAAAGGGCCGAAAAACCTTTTCAGCCCTTTCACATTAAAGTTTCTTGAGTTCCTGATACAAGCGTTGTACCGGAAGGCCCATGACATTGAAATAGGAGCCTTCCAGTCGGGAAACTCCCACAAAGCCAATCCATTCTTGTACTCCGTATGCTCCCGCTTTGTCCAGTGGCCGGAATTTCTCTACATAAAATTCAATTTCATCCTCTGTCAATACGTCGAATGTGACTTGAGTAGTAGCCGAGAACGTGCGTTGCAGGCCACGGGTCATCAGACATACTCCGGTAATTACCTGGTGTGTCTTGCCGGAAAGTTCCCGTAACATTTCTTTGGCTTCTTCCAGTGTTTGGGGTTTTCCCAATACCTTTTCGTTGATGCACACCACGGTATCGGCTGTAATGATTAACTCATCTTCCGCCATGGAATTACGATAAGCTTCCGCTTTTTCACGTGAAATGTACATTGGAATTTCTTCCCCTTTCAACGTATCAGGATAGCTTTCATCTATATCCGGAAGTACCCTGACCGTATATTCTAAATTCAGTCCGCTCAGCAATTCCCTTCGTCTGGGAGAATTGGAGGCAAGTACGATTTTATAATGCTGTATGTTTTCTAATGGTTTCATCTCTTGTATACTTATTGGTTACCAGCCAAAGGCAGCCTGCCCGGCCATCCATTTTCCCTGTGCTTTTAAAACCTGTTCAATGACGTCGCGTCCGCAGCCATATCCTCCCTGTCGGTGAGAAATGTATTTGCTGATGGCTTTGATTTCAGGTGCCGCATCTGCCGGACAACAGGGGAGTCCCACCAACTGCATTACTTCATAATCGGGTATATCGTCTCCCATGTAAAGCACTTCTTCCGGTTTCAGGTTATATTTTTCTAACAGTTCCTTGTATTCACGGGTTTTTACGGCAGCACCTAAGTACACATCCTTTATACCCAGTCCTTCGTAGCGTTTCCGTACGGCTTCCGTCTTTCCCCCTGTGATAATGGCCACATGCAGTCCGCATTTCACAGCCAGCTGCAGCGCATATCCGTCTTTGATATTGACAGAACGCATGGGTTCTCCGTCGGGATGCAAAAAGATTGTTTCGGCGCTCAGTACTCCGTCTACATCGAAAAACAGTGCTTTTATTTGAGTCAAATCGTAATTTATCATATCTGAAAAATTAAATGGTCAATGATTGGTTGTTTCATATAAATGGATGTGTTCGCTCAGTAACCGATAGATTTCTGCCAGCTTAGGTTCTTCTTCCAGCATATTCAGGTGGCGGTTAATCACATTTTCATCGTAACGTCTTGCCGGACCGGTTTGTGCTTCTACCGGAGATAATTCATGTACCTTTCGGGCGGTTTCATCTATCAGTGGCAGCATAGATTCGAAAGGAAGTTGGTGTGCCTGAAGCAAATGTTGGCAGATGGCGTACATGTGATTGCTGAAGTTACAGGCAAAGACAGCTGCTATGTGCAGGTATTTCCGCTGTTCCGAACTGGCTTCGTACACTTTTGGGCTAAGGCTTCCGGTTATTTCCTGAAGGAGGGACAAGTTTTCCGGCGAATTGGCTTCGAGGAAGAACGGCACTTCTTCAAAATTAACTTCCCGTTGTTTGCTGAAAGTCTGCATAGGGTAAGCCACTCCGTAATTTTTGAATTTTCCCTTCCATACTTCCATCGGCATACTTCCGGCAGTGTGCAGGTACAGAGCATCCGGATTACAGTGGGCAAGTTGTGAAATGACCGTTTCCAAAACGGCATCTTTCACCGATACGATGTACAAGTCAGCGTGTTCGTCTACTTGTTCCAGGCAGGTGGTCCACGCACATCCTAATGTCTGTGCCAAAGCTTGTGCTGATTCCTGTGTCCGGCTGTAAATTTGTGACAAGTGGAATCCTTTTTGCTGCAGAGCCTGAGCCAGATGAGTGGCGACATTGCCTGCTCCTATACATACAATGGAAAAATCTTTTTTATTCATCATCCGCGTGAAGATAAGAAGTAAAGTAAAACTCCGATGACCAGCAAGGTGGCGGGCAGGAGGAAAGTCGACATCTGTCCCAGCAGAGAGATGACCAGTCCGATATTCTGAATCAGCCAGATACCTAATAAGATGAGTCCTACCGATTTGTCACTTTTGAACCACAGAAAAATAATGGCTGCATACAGCAACATCGTATCTTTTTGCATCACCCACGGCAGTCCGAGGTGACCGAATCCTACCCATTTGTCTATCAGGTAGAGCAGTCCTGTCAGTACAAGAAAAACGGCTGTAGCCCGATAGGTATCTTTGTGTTTGCCCGATGCTGCTGCCATTATTTCCCTCCGAATTTATTGATATGTACCTTTTCCCATTGCAGGTGTGACTCATCAAAAGGTTTGCGTTCCATCCCCTTGTGTCCCACAGCGATGACGGACAGCACTTGCAACTGTAAAGGAAGGTCCAACAGTTCATGGATATATTCGTTGGCCGGTGTGCCGTTGGCGGTAAATCTTTCTCTTACCTGTACCCAGCAGCTTCCCAGTCCCAAATCTTCTGCCTGAAGCTGAATCATGATTGACGCAATGGAAGCATCTTCAATCCACACATCGCTGGCGAGCGGGTCGGCAGTCACTACAATAGCCAGTGCAGCATCTTTTACGAATGCCGCTCCCGATTCCTTGCAGAAAGACAACTTTTCCAGTGTGTCCTTGTCGTCTACGACAATGAACTGCCAGCAATTGGAGCGTTTGGAAGACGGAGCCATCAGGGCCGCCTTCAGTAATGTGAGCACCTGATCCTGTGTCAGTTCCTCATCCGTAAACTTTCGCATGCTTCGCCGGTTTCTGATTAAATCACTGAAGTTTTCCATAAAAATTTCGTTTGTTTGGACAAATATAAGGCTTCCCCGTTAAATCCTCAATAAAAAAATGTAAATTTGCATCACATGAACATCCGTTTAGCTACATATTATCATGCTAAGGATGTACCCGCCCTTCCGGGTTCAAACATCTTTCATTCTACAGAACTGTTTCATGTGCTGGAACAGACAAGGGGAGTTCGTCCGCTTTTGCTGGTAGCCTACGAGGGGAAATCTCCTGTGGGAAAGCTGCTATGCATTACTCGCCGTTCCACTAATCTGCTACGTTTTGCCGAAAAGAGTTATGCGTACGGCACAGGTGAATACTTTCCTTCCTCCTATCCGAAAGAACATATTTTTCAGGAACTGCTTTCCTACTTTACGCAGCAGTTTGCAGAAAAATCTTTTCTTTTAGAATTTCGTAATCTGGAGGAACCTTTGTTTGGTTACCGTTATTTCCGGCAAAACGGATATTTCCCGATACGCTGGCTTCGGGTGCGCAACTCTTTACACCATGATTCGTTGGACAAATGGATGAGCACCTCCCGCAAGCGGCAAATTCATCAGGGGATGAAGAATGGAGCCGTAATTGATGTGGCACGTACAGAAGCAGATGTACAGGCTTTTTTCAGTATGCTCAAGCATTATTATTCGCCCAAGATTCATCGTTACCTGCCCGACATCGGTTTCTTCACTACTTTGCTGACGCATTCATCCCATTGCGGACGGATTTTTATCATTCGTTATAAAAACAAGATTATCGGAGGTTCGGTCTGCCTGTTTTCCGGGGAAGATGCCTATTTGCTTTTTTCCGGTGGGATGAGAAAAACGTATCCGCTGCAGTTTCCGGGAGTGCTTGCCGTATGGGGAGCCATGCAGTATGCCCGTGAGCACGGATATGCTCATTTTGAATTTATTGAAGCCGGGTTACCTTTCAAGAAATACGGTTTCCGTGACTTTATTCTGCGTTTCGGCGGAAAGCAGATGAGCAGTCGCCGCTGGTTTCATGTGTGCTGGAACTGGCTGAATCGTCTGCTGACAAAAACCTATGTATAGCCCCCTTTCCATACTTCTGTCAATGGATTAAACTCTTTTTAAACAACGGGATTTCTTTGAAAAAATCGTCAAAAAGTTTCTTTTTTCAGCACAATTTTCTTTTCTTTGTCTGTGTGTATATTAAACACGTACTTTAATTTAATACCCATAAAAAACAATTCTATTATGAAAATCTCTCACATTGAACATTTGGGCATTGCGGTCAACAGTATCGAAGAAGCCCTTCCTTATTATGAAAACGTCCTCGGATTGAAATGCTATAACGTAGAAACCGTAGAAGACCAGAAGGTAAAGACTGCGTTTTTGAAATGTGGTGACACAAAAATTGAATTACTGGAACCGACCGGTCCTGACAGCACGATTGCCAAGTTCATTGAAAACCGCGGCATGGGCGTACATCATGTGGCTTTTGCAGTGGAAGACGGAGTGGCCAATGCACTGGCACAGGCAGAAGGAGCAGGCATTCGTTTGATTGACAAGGCTCCGCGTAAAGGAGCAGAAGGCCTTCACATTGCATTCCTCCACCCGAAATCTACCATGGGCGTATTGACGGAACTTTGTGAAAAATAACCACCGGGAAAAGACCCTTATTTAATTATCAAATATAAATACTAATACCATGAGTAACCAACTTGAAAAAGTAAAAGAATTAATAGAGCTTCGTGCACAGGCCCGTCTGGGTGGAGGTGCGAAAGCCATCGAAAAACAACACGATAAAGGTAAGTACACAGCCCGCGAACGTATTTCCATGCTCCTTGACGAAGGCAGCTTTGAAGAAATGGACATGTTCGTACAGCATCGTTGCACAAACTTCGGAATGGACAAGAAGCATTATTTGGGAGACGGCGTCGTAACCGGATACGGAACAATCGAAGGCCGTCTGGTTTATGTTTTTGCCCAGGATTTCACGGTATCTGCCGGTTCCTTGTCTGAAACCATGTCACTGAAAATCTGTAAGGTGATGGATATGGCCATGAAGATGGGAGCTCCCTGCATTGGATTGAATGACTCTGGTGGTGCACGTATTCAGGAAGGTATCAACGCGTTGGCAGGCTATGCAGAGATTTTCCAGCGTAACATTCTGGCTTCGGGAGTTATTCCGCAGATTTCCGGTATTTTCGGTCCATGTGCAGGAGGTGCAGTGTATTCTCCGGCTTTGACAGACTTCACCTTGATGATGGAAGGTACTTCTTACATGTTCCTTACCGGCCCGAAGGTGGTAAAGACTGTGACAGGCGAAGATGTATCACAGGAAGACCTGGGAGGTGCCAGTGTACATTCCACTCGTTCCGGTGTGACTCATTTCACTGCTTCTACAGAAGAAGAAGGTTTGGCGTTGATTCGTAAATTATTGAGCTATATCCCACAGAACAACCTGGAAGAACCGCCTTATGTAGATTGTACCGACCCGATAGACCGTCTGGAAGATTCTTTGAATGAAATCGTACCCGACAGCCCGAATAAGGCTTACGATATGTACGAAGTAATCGGTGCTATTGTCGATAACGGTGAATTCCTTGAAATCCAGCGTGATTTTGCCAAGAATATCATTATCGGTTTTGCACGCTTCAACGGACAGTCAGTGGGTATTGTAGCCAACCAGCCGAAGTTCCTGGCCGGTGTGCTCGATTGCAATGCTTCTCGTAAGGCAGCCCGTTTCGTTCGTTTCTGCGATGCCTTCAACATTCCTATCGTATCACTGGTAGACGTTCCGGGATTCTTGCCGGGAACAGGTCAGGAATACAATGCAGTCATCCTGCACGGTGCGAAGTTGCTGTATGCATACGGTGAAGCTACTGTGCCTAAAATAACAGTAACCCTTCGTAAGTCGTATGGAGGTTCTCACATAGTGATGAGCTGTAAGCAGTTGCGTGGCGATATGAACTATGCATGGCCTACTGCTGAGATTGCCGTAATGGGAGGAGCCGGTGCCGTAGAAGTGCTGTATGCGAAGGAGGCAAAAGAAGCACCCGATCCGAAAGCCTTTATGGCCGAAAAAGAAGCCGAATATACCAAGCTGTTTGCCAATCCGTATAATGCAGCCAAGTATGGTTACATTGACGATGTGATTGAACCGCGTAACACACGTTTCCGCATTATTCGTGCTCTGCAGCAGTTACAGACTAAGAAACTGAGCAATCCGGCTAAGAAACACGGTAATATTCCTTTGTAATAGTAACTAAAACTTGACAATGATGATGAAAACACATAAAATCGGAATATTTCTGGCCCTGTTTCTGCTGGTCGGGTTTTCGTCCTGTAAGGAACAGAACACCGCGTCCAAGTTGCTTATCAATGAAGTGTTGATTGATAATGAGAGCAACTTTCAGGATGATTATGGCATCCACAGCGGTTGGGTAGAGATATTCAACAGAGCTTACAGCAGTGCCGACCTGGCCGGATGCTATCTGAGAGTGAGCAGTCAGTCGGGCGATACTTTGTCTTATTTTATTCCCAAGGGAGATGTGCTGACCTTGCTCAAACCGCGTCAGCATGCTCTTTTCTGGGCTGACGGAGCACCGAGAAGAGGAACTTTCCATACCAACTTTGTATTTAGCAAGACACAGGATAACTGGATTGGTTTGTACGACTCCGGTAAAAAATTGCTGGATGAGGTGGTAGTTCCCGCAAGTTTGCTTCAGGCCGACCAGTCGTATGCACGCGTAGGCGACGGTACGGCTACATGGGAAGTGAAGGGTGGAAGTGAAGACAAATATGTTACTCCGAGCACCAATAACCAGACCATCGAGAGCAATCCGAAGATGGAGAATTTCGAACAGCATGACCCTGTAGGTATCGGTATGGCTATTTCTGCCATGAGTGTGGTATTTACCGGACTTATCTTGCTTTACCTGTGCTTTAAATTCGTGGGCAAGCTGGCGGTTAAGTTGCGTAAGCGTAATGCCATGAAAGCACAGAATGTCACTGACAAGCAGGAAGCAAAAGAACGTAAGTTGGGTGAAGCTCCGGGTGAAGTAATTGCTGCCATCTCTATGGCTTTGCACGAAGCACAGGGAGCCGACCACGATGTCGAAGAAACCATCCTGACCATCAGCCGGGTGAAACGAAGCTATTCACCGTGGAGTTCCAAGATTTATACATTGCGTGAAACTCCTCATAAGAAATAACCTCTAAAGCATAACGAAAACCATGAAAGAATACAGATATAAAATCAACGGAAATCTTTACAAGGTGACCGTGGGAGACATAGAAGACAATAATGTACATGTAGAAGTAAACGGAACGGCTTATACCGTGGAATTGGAAAAGAAAGCCGGTCCGAAAATCAAACCGGTAGTTCGTACGGCAGCTACTACGCCGGCAGCTCCTCCTCCAGCAGTGAGCCGTCCGGTTGTGGCAGGCAGCAAGTCGGGTATCAAGTCTCCGCTTCCGGGTGTCATTCTGGAAATCAAGGTGAAAGAAGGAGATACCGTGAAACGCGGACAGACATTGCTCGTGCTCGAAGCCATGAAGATGGAAAACGATATCAAGTCCGACCGTGACGGTAAGGTAACCGCCATCAAGGTGAGCAAGGGAGAATCAATACTCGAAGGTACAGACCTTATAATCATTGAATAATTATGGGAGAATTTGCTAGTTTTTTACAGAATAACCTGGCCGATTTCTGGACCTATACCGGCTTTCATAACGCCACGCTCCAGCATGTGGTGATGATTCTGGTCGGTATATTCTTCATCTATCTGGCCGTGGCAAAAGAATTTGAGCCGATGTTGCTGATTCCTATCGGCTTCGGTATCTTGATTGGTAACATTCCCTTCAATATGGAGGCCGGCTTGAAAGTCGGACTTTATGAGGAGGGTTCCGTATTGAACATTTTGTACCAGGGAGTCACGTCCGGCTGGTATCCGCCCCTTATCTTCTTAGGTATTGGTGCCATGACTGACTTCTCGGCCCTGATTTCCAATCCGAAGCTGATGCTGATTGGGGCGGCAGCACAGTTTGGTATCTTTGGTGCGTACATGATTGCCTTGGCTTGGGGCTTCGACCCGATGCAGGCTGGAGCTATCGGTATCATTGGTGGTGCCGACGGTCCGACCGCTATCTTCCTTTCATCCAAGCTGGCACCTAACCTAATGGGAGCCATTGCCGTGTCGGCCTATTCCTACATGGCCCTTGTGCCGGTGATACAGCCGCCTATCATGCGTTTGCTTACTACCAAGAAGGAAAGACTGATTCGCATGAAAGCACCTCGTGCCGTGTCACACACAGAAAAGGTGATGTTCCCAATCGTAGGTTTATTGCTGACCTGCTTCCTGGTTCCTTCCGGTCTGCCTTTGTTGGGTATGCTGTTCTTCGGTAACCTGTTGAAGGAAAGTGGTGTAACTCGTCGTCTGGCTGAAACAGCCCGTGGTCCGCTGATTGACACCATTACCATTTTGTTAGGACTTACTGTAGGAGCTTCTACTCAGGCTTCAGAGTTCCTGACTGTGGATTCTCTGAAAATCTTCGGCTTGGGTGCTTTGTCATTCGTTATCGCAACAGCTTCAGGTGTGATTTTCGTGAAGATTTTCAACCTGATTCTTCCGAAAGGTGACAAGATTAATCCGCTTATCGGTAATGCTGGTGTATCTGCTGTGCCCGACTCAGCCCGTATTTCTCAGGTAGTAGGTTTGGAATATGATCCAAGCAACTACTTGTTGATGCACGCCATGGGGCCGAACGTAGCAGGTGTAATCGGTTCGGCAGTTGCTGCCGGTATCCTGCTGGGATTCCTGATTTAAAAATTTGCTTTTATAAGATAGAAGGAGGGATGCATCGGGTGATGTATCCCTCTTTTTTTATGCTTAATGAGATACGTGTAAAAAACGCAAGTGCGTTTGCTTTTAAACGCAAGTACGTTTTACTTGAAACGCAAGTGCGTTTGACTTTAAACGTAAGTGCATTTTGGATTGAACGCAAAGGCGTTTGATTTGAAGCACAAATACGTGCTGAGGTGTACTGAGATTTCTCTTTTTCTTCATTTGATTTTACCTTGTTTTATAAGTAAGCTTCGGTGTCTCATTGGTATAGAATGACTACTCTTTTTTAGGTATCTTTCAAACGTTTGATGGAGTGAATTAGCAGACTGAATTATTCCTGAATTTTATATGTGATAGTAAATCAGTGACTTATGCGATGTGCCTCTTGAACTATAAAGAAACTTTCTTCTACCTATAATTCGGTATCTTTTTGTTCATCAAATTCGTTATTTTTAGGTATTGATAGCTTTTTTTGTGCGGTTTACCTTTGCGGTATCAAAAATCGCAGAGAAATGAAAAAAAAAGTTAGTTTGTTCTTAACCGCTCTTTGCTGCACCGTAGGCGCTTATTCAGCCAGTGAAACAGATTCGGTGCAGGTTACCGGAGCATGCGGAAGTACGGCTGTACACCGGCAGCGTACGGATAATGACGGATATACCCGTTTTCGTGTGGGAGGCTATGGAGAAGCTGTGGCCAGTTTTAAGGATTATGGCATCAATCGTTATTACGGTAATCCCAATGGAAACACCCGTGACCATCGGAACACGATTTCTATTCCGCGCTTTGTGCTGGCAATGGATTATAAGTTTACTCCGAAATGGATTCTGAGCGCAGAAATCGAATTTGAAGCCGGAGGAACCGGGTCTGCCATGGAGCTGGAGAACTCGGAAAACGGGGAATATGAAACGGAAATGGAAAAAGGGGGAGAAGTGGCCTTGGAGCAGTTCCATATCACCCGGCTCATTCACCCGGCCTTCAATGTACGGGCAGGACATCTTATCGTGCCGGTGGGACTGACCAATGCACATCATGAGCCGATTAATTTCTTCGGCACAGTGCGACCGGAGGGTGAAACCACCATCTTGCCATCTACCTGGCATGAAACGGGTATTGAGTTTTTCGGTACGTTGGGAAAAGGATATGCCACTTTCGACTATCAGGTGCTGGTGGTGGCCGGATTGAATGCCAACGGATTCGACCGGAATACTTGGGTAGCCAGCGGCAAGCAGGGCTTGTTTGAGGAAGATAATTTCAATTCTCCGGGGTATGTGCTTCGTGTAGATTACCGTGGAGTGCCGGGGCTGCGTGTGGGAGGTTCTTTTTATTATTGTGCCAATACGGCAGGTAATTCCGACAAACCCAATTTCTACGAGGGACAGAAAGCACCGCTACGGATTTATTCAGGCGACTTGCAGTACAAGAATGACTATGTGACCGCACGGGCCAATGTGGTCTATGGTAACCTGACGAACTCCAAGTTTATCAGCAGCAAGAATGTACGTTTGTCGAACAATGCTTCTTACAGCCGCGTGGTTCCGGTAGCTAAAAATGCGGTCAGCTATGCCGGAGAAGTGGGTGTGAACCTGCGTTCTATTTTCAATCACAATCCCAAAGTCCCCGTGATTTATCCGTTTGCCCGCTATGAATACTATAATCCGCAAGAAAAAGGAGAAGCCGGGCAGACCATGGACTTGCGTAACAAGGTCAGTATGTGGGTGGCCGGATTGAATTGGTTTGCTTTGCCTAATCTGGTAGTGAAGGCAGACTATACTACCCGTCAGATTGGTACAGGAAAGATGTTCGGTACCGGAGCGTATACCAGTGAAAATGAGTTTTCCATTGGCTTGGCCTACATTGGCTGGTTTTTCAAGAAATGAATCATTAATTCCTAAAACTATTATGTATATGAAAAAGAATTTCTTTTATGCGGTAGCCTTGGCAATGGGGCTGACCTTTTCGATGACAGCGTGCAGTAATGAGGACACACCGACAGAACCGACCGATGCGGCCAATATTGATTATACGTCGGAAAACGCGACGAGCTGGAACAACTACATGAAGGCTGTGGTTACTTTGCTTCGTAAAGATGCTTCCGACTTGTACGGGTACTGGGCTACCAGTTACAAGGGAGGTGAAAGTTATGCGGTGACCTTTAAAAATCATGGGGCACCATTTAACAGTGCGGGTTCTTGCGTGCAGCAAGTGATAGACGGTTGTGTAGATATTGCCAATGAGGTGGGAGAAACAAAAATCGGTGACCCGTATTCTAAATACCAAGCAGGGAAGGTGACAGAAGCCCTCTACGCCGTGGAATCCTGGTATAGCTGGCATTCGCGCGAAGACTATTCCAATAACATCGTATCTATCTGTAATGCTTTCTGCGGCGTGCGCAGTGAGGCTTTGATTAGCGGAGCCGCTATTGATAAAACTCAGGTGGCCGCGCAATCCTTGTACGCGGTATTGGTGAGCAACGGGCAGCAGGAACTGGCAGATAATACATTGTCGGCTATCAAGAATGCTTACGATAAGATTTTAGCCATCCCGCAACCGTTCCGTAACCATATCAACAGCGAACAGAGTCTGGCGGCTCAGGAGGCTTGCAGTGAACTGAGTGTCTTGTTGAAAGATAAGGTAAAACCGGCTTGTGATGCATTGTCGGAAGCAGTGCTGAGTCCGGTGGTAAAGAACTACGTGGATGTAGTGGTATTACCCACTTATTCAGATTTGAAAGACAGAGTGGCTACTTTGTATGATAAAGTGAATGCGCTGGCAGCCAACCCAACCAACCAGGCTTTCAAGGATGCTTGTGATGCCTGGATTACTGCCCGTGAGCCATGGGAAAAAAGTGAGGCTTTCTTGTTTGGCCCGGTAGCCGATCAGGGGCTTGACCCGAATATGGACAGCTGGCCGCTTGACCAGGCTGCCATCGTGAATATCCTGAATTCAGGAGATTACAGCCAGATGGAATGGAGTGGCGACTACTCAGAAGACAGTGAAGCCATTTCTGCCGCACAGAATGTACGTGGTTTCCATACCCTGGAATTCCTGTTGTTCAAAGACGGACAAGCACGTACAGTAGATTAAGCATGAAGACAAATTTTTGATGAATGACAGGCAGGGGAGTAAAGAAGGGGAAGCCCTCCTTTGCTTCCTCTGTATGTTTCCGAAAATGAGAAGAATAAATGAGAATAGTAAAACTTTTGTTATACGGGCTTTTTCCCTGTCTTCTATGGAGCTGTGAGAAAGAAGGAACTGACCAACAGTACGTGGAGGTGCCGGAAGGCTTTGCACTGTCAGCCGGTACAGCTACCAATTTTCTGACTTCTTCGAAAGCTTACGACTTTGAAGCGTCGTGGCTGTCGGGTATTTACAGCAGCCGTTTCAACGACGGAGATGGATTGTATGACGATGTGCGTACCAGTAGTAACCAGGATGGCGGATTGGGTCCCGTGTATGCCGGTTATTCCTGTGGAAGTTGTCACCGGAATGCCGGACGTACCAAGCCTACCTTGTGGAGTGAAGGCGGTTCGGGAAATTACGGTTTTTCTTCCATGTTGGTATATATCACCCGAAAGAACGGAGCGTTCTTCCAGAACTATGGGCGTGTGCTTCATGACCAGGCTATTTATGGGGTGAAGCCGGAGGGTAAATTGTCTGTGAAGTATGATTATCAGACATTCGAATTTCCCGATGGAGAAACTTATGAGCTTTGCAAGCCAACCTATACCATTACGGAGTGGTATGCCGACAGTATCCGTCCGGAAGATTTGTTCTGTTCTGTCCGTATACCGTTACGTCATGTGGGAATGGGGCAGATGATGGCGCTCGACCAGAAAGAAATTGAAGCATTGGCTGCCAAAAGTAATTACCCCGAATACGGCATTAGCGGACGGTGTAATTATATCAGTGAGCGTGGAGTAACTCGTTTGGGACTTTCGGGCAACAAGGCACAGCATGCCGATTTGACGGTGGAGTTAGGATTCTCCAGTGATATGGGGGTGACCAACAGCCGTTATCCCGAGGAGATATGTGAGGGACAGATACAGATGGACCAGGGCAGTATGATGGGACTTTCGTACGACCAGTTGGACGTATCGACCGAGGACATGGAGGATGTGGACTTGTATATGCACTGTCTGGGTGTGCCGGCCCGCCGGAATGTGAATGATCCGCAGGTACAGAAAGGAGAACAGAAATTCTATGAGGCGAAATGCCATCTTTGCCATGTGACTACGCTGCACACAAAAGTAAGAGGAGCCACCCTGCTGAACGGTACGGAACTGCCGTGGTTGGGCAATCAGACCATCCATCCGTATTCAGACTTTCTGCTGCATGATATGGGGTCGGAAATTATGGGTGTGGGGTTGAACGACAATTACGTAAGTGGTCTGGCCCGGGGTAATGAATGGCGTACCACTCCATTATGGGGTATCGGCTTGCAGGAAGTGGTGAACGGACATACCTATTTCCTGCACGACGGACGCGCACGTAACCTCGTAGAGGCTATCATGTGGCACGGAGGAGAGGCGGAAGCTTCGAAAAACTTGTTTAAGCGCATGAGCAAGGAAGACCGTGATGCCTTGATTGCGTTTTTAAATTCACTTTAATCATTAAGTATAGAAACTGATAACTTATGAAAAAAATACTGACTGCCTTGTGCCTGTCTGCGGTAATGCCATTGGCAGCACTGGCACAACATGAAGAAGAGACGGAAAATGGTATCGTGTCGCTGGCAGGAAGAGAGGGATTTACCATCGCTTCCAAGAAAGGCGATTTTGTGTTCAAGCCTTATCTGTTAGTGCAGACAAGTGCCAACTTCAATTGGTATGACGATGAAGGGCTGGACAAGGCCTATAATCAGGACAATGTGGCTAACTCAGGCTTTGCCATTCCTTATGCCGTGTTGGGCTTTACAGGAAAAGCCTTTGGCAAAGTGTCGTTCAATTTGTCACTGAATGCGGCGGCTACGGGCGCAGCCTTGTTGCAACAGGCTTGGTTCGATGTGGAGCTGAAAAAACAATTTTCTATCCGCGTAGGTAAGTTTAAGACTCCTTTTTCGCATGCTTACCTGACTACGTTAGGAGAAACCTTGATGCCCTCCTTACCGCTGTCGCTGACCGCTCCGGTGATTCTGCCCTATTCGTTGAATGCCGTGACTCCCAATATCGGAACGGGATTCGACTTGGGAGTGGAAGTACACGGTCTGCTGGCAGACAAGTTTGGTTATGAAGTGGGACTTTTTAACGGTACAGGTATTTCGGTGAATACGGCAGGAAAGACCTTTAGTGATGATTGGCATATTCCTTCTTTGCTTTATGCCGGACGCTTTACCTACATGCCCAAAGGAGTGATGCCTTCTACGCAGGGAAATCCTAACCGGCTGAACGAAGACAAGTTGATGTTGGGAGTATCCACTTCATTGAATGTGGAGAGTGAGAACGAAAGTACGAACGATTACCGTGCCGGACTGGAGTTTGCCATGTTGAAAAGAAAACTCTATCTGGGAGCGGAAATGTATTACATGCACGTGGGCTTTACCAAACGGCAGAAGATTGACCAGGGGTATCACTTTCTGGGCGGATACGTGCAGGGAGGCTATTTCGTGACTTCCCGTCTGCAAGCTACGGCACGTTATGATTTCTTTAACCGCAACGGAATGGATACAAACGGATTCATGAATATGCCGGCCGTGGGAGTAAACTATTTCTTTAAAGGCTGCAACCTGAAACTGCAAGCCATGTATCAGTTTGTAGGGCGTTGGGGACATGATACACAACTTGACCGCGATAATGACGACTTGGGAATAGCGACCCATAATGCCACGGTGATGCTTCAGTACACGTTCTAAAAGGAAGGAGGGTGTGATGAAAAGAAAGGTATATGGATGGATACTCTTGGGGCTGGGAATCCTATGGCTGGTTTCCTGCGATGAAGGACGTATCTATGAAGCGGTGCCAGCTACGGCAGAAGGTGGACGTACGGTGAAGTTCACCGGAAAGGTAATGGGTATGGATACCTGGCCTTCTGGATATACGGTAGCCGTGGCCGGTTTTGATGCGAAGAGTGAATATGCACTGACTTCTGCCAATGTGATGCCTTCGCAGGCAGGAGAAGATGGTACGGTGCAGGTGGTGATGTCGGGAGTGACCGATGAAGTCACTCAAATCGAATTGTGCGTGATTAACCGCATTCGGGAGCGGGTAGTGACCTTTGCCAGGGTCGATTGCTCGGAAACGGCAGAAGACACGATTCGTATGGACGTGGGTGAACAGCAAGTCGGCATGTTCCAGGCTGTACAGCAGCAAGTGTTTGATTCCCGCTGTGCCAGTTGCCATGGAGGAAGCACTTCAGCGGCAGGGCACTTGTTTCTGACATCAGGGAAAAGCTATGAACAGCTGGTAAATGTCCCGTCTGTAGTGAATCCAGACGTTATGAGGGTGAAACCGGCAGATGCGGAAAATAGTTTTTTGTATCAGGTACTGCATGAAAACGGTCATGTGCACCATGACCATCAGGATATTCTTTCGGCTGAGCCGGTATTATTGAACTTGATAGATGATTGGATAAATGGAGGTGCCAAACCTTGAATATTAAAATAGTATGAATATGAGCCACAAACAACTACGAAACCACAAGTCACAAGAAAATACATTAGTAGAAATTTCACGTTTTGAACCGGCTGAAGGAGTCGCTGAATATCATGTGATGATTCATGTTACTCGGCCTTCTTTGACGTATCAGGAGCAATTGGATACTTTGCTCGATACGTATTATCAATTGTTGGAGAATGAGTTGAAGGGAGCTGTTGCTGTGTTCAAGCGTTATTTTTTAAGCGATGCTGCCAATCAGGCCGATTGGCTGGCGGTACAGGTGCCGGAAAGCTCGGTCTGTGCCTGTTCGATTGTGGAACAGCCCCCGCTGAACGGAACAAAAATAGCTTTATGGGTATATCTGCAATCCGGTGTGCAATGTCGTGCGCTGGAAAGCGGATTGTTCGAAGTGTCACATGGGGCTTACCGCCATCTGTGGGGTGGTTCGGCTTCTAACCGGGCGGCCAACTCGGAATATCAGACCCGTTTGCTGCTGAATGATTATATTCTGCAACTGATTGCACAGGGAGGGCATCTGGCCGAGAACTGCATTCGTACCTGGTTTTTTGTACAGAATGTAGATGTGAATTATGCCGGAGTGGTAAAAGCCCGTAACGAAGTGTTTGTGACGCAGGGTTTGACACCACAAACACATTATATAGCCAGTACCGGTATCGGCGGGCGTCATGCCGATAAGCAGGTGCTGGTACAGATGGATACGTATGCCGTATTGGGTATCCGTCAGGAGCAGATTCATTATTTATATGCACCGACTCATCTGAATCCTACGTATGAGTATGGAGTAAGTTTTGAGCGTGGTACGTATGTGGATTATGGCGACCGACGTCAGGTTTTCATATCCGGTACGGCCAGTATCAATCACAGGGGGGAAGTGGTGTATCCGGGTGATATCCGGAAACAGACCGAACGCATGTGGGAAAACGTGGAGACCTTGTTGAAGGAAGCAGAAATGTCGTTCGATGACATCGGACAGATGTTGGTTTACCTGCGCGATGCGGCAGATTATGCCGTGGTGCGGGAGATGTTCGACCAGCGTTTCCCGGAAATGCCAAAAGTGATTCTATTGGCTCCTGTCTGTCGTCCGGGTTGGCTGATAGAGATGGAGTGCATGGGCACAAAAATGATGAAGCATACACCGTATCCTGATTTTTAGTTTGTATGAAAGAACGTCTGTGGAAAAACGTCTGGGTAGTTCTTTATGTGGTGCTGATGGGAGTATTGGCCATAGCTACTTTTTTAGAGCATGCATACGGAACAACTTTTGTCCAGACACATATATATCATGCTTGTTGGTTTTGTGGCTTGTGGGGTGCGCTGGCTTTCGGGCTTGTGCGGGCATGTGGCAAATGCCGGCTGTGGAAGCGTCTCCCGGTCTTGTGGTGGCATGGCTCTCTTTTAGTGATACTGGGAGGGGCCATGCTTACCTACCTGACAGGTGAAAAAGGGTATGTACATCTGGTGCAGGGGCAAGAAGTGAAGAGTTTTATCCGGACTTCCGACCAGCAAGCGAGGATGTTGCCTTTCAGTCTTTCTCTGGACATCTTCAGGGTGGTTTATTATCCGGGAACGGAAGCCCCTTCTGATTACAAGAGTTACGTGAGTTATAAAGTGAATGGAAAATGGAAAGAAGAGGTAATTTCGATGAATCACATTCTTTCTGTAGAAGGTTATCGTTTTTATCAGTCATCATACGACCCGGATTTGTCTGGAAGCTGGTTGAGTGTAAACTATGACCCTTGGGGAATTGCTGTGACCTATGCCGGGTATTTGTGTCTGGCTTTCTCTTCCTTGTGGTTGTTAGGTAGCCGGAAGGAGACATTTTTCCGTTTGTTACGTCATCCGCTATGGAGAAAAACGGGACTGGTATGGCTAGGAATATGCGCTTTCCAGTTGATAGCTCAAGCTCGTCCGGTCAGTGTCCTGGCTCGTCAGGATGCGGAAAAGCTGAAGATGCGTCAGGTGATATACCACGACCGTGTGGCGCCCTTCCATACCCTGGCCCGTGACTTTGTTATCAAGTTGAGTGGAAAACCTTCTTATCATGGTTTGACACCGGAACAGGTGGTGGCCAGTTGGTTACTTTATCCCGAAGAATGGCAGCACGAACCGATGTTTCGAGTGAAAAGTGAACGGTTGAGGCAGGAATTGGGATTGAAATCGGAGTATGCCGCACTGGTAGACTTGTTCGATGGAAAGACCTATCGATTGGAGAGGTTGTTGCAGAGACTACAGGACGAAGTGCGAAATACGCATGAGAAAGGCTGGTTGGAGAACCGTCAGGCAAAAAAGTTGGAAAAAGAAGTGCTGGAACTGGATGAGAAGGTCGGTATGGTACTGATGCTTCAGAAAGGTACTTTTATCCGTCCTTTGCCGGAGGATGGAAGTGTCACTCCGTTATCTCCGTTAAGAATACGTGCAGAGATTTTCTATCATGCGGTACCGTTCACTAAAATTTTGTTTATGGCTAATCTTTCTTTAGGTTTGCTGGCTTTGGGCTGGTGGATCTATTCCTGTGTGATGCAAGAAGGCGATAAGGCAAGAAACTGGAGGAGTAGGTGGCGATGGATATGGGTGTGGGCTGTATGGATGGCCTGTCTGTTTCATTGGACTTCTTATTTGCTTCGTTGGTATATTGGAGGACGGATTCCTTTGGGAAACGGACACGAAACGATGCTTTTTTTAGCGGGATTTCTGTTATTGTGTACTTGTATATGGCAGCGGCGCTTCTCGTTTTTGCTTCCAGCCGGTTTATTGCTTTCCGGTTTTACCTTGCTGGTAGCTTATCTGAGCGAGATGAATCCGCAGATAACCCCGTTGATGCCGGTATTGCTGTCACCTTGGCTGAGTTTGCATGTCTCATTGATTATGGTATCGTATGCCTTATTTGCTTTGATGTGTCTGTGTAGTATCCTGGCATTGAGTATTCGGCGGCATGCGTGGCAGCGGCAACGACTGACTTTATTTTGTCGGGTCTTGCTTTATCCGGCAGTGTTGTGCTTGGGAATCGGAATTTTTATCGGTGCGGTATGGGCCAACGTGTCCTGGGGAAGCTATTGGGCTTGGGACCCGAAAGAAGTCTGGGCTCTGATTACTTTCATGCTTTATGGAATGGCTTTTCATGTGCAAAGTCTCCCTCGTTTCAGAAATCCGTACTTTTTTCATTGGTTTTTAATCGTCTCGTTCTCTGCCATACTGATGACCTATTTCGGCGTAAACTATATACTTGGAGGAATGCACAGTTATGCCGGATAAGTGATAGCTTTTTATTCTTTTGGGCGAATGATTTGTTTATTGATAGTTTTTCATTACCTTTGGATAGTGAATTTAAAAATGGACGAAGTATGAAATCTTTGAATTATGCATTAGTCAGTTCGCTCTGTGCATTAGTTATCGGTATATTATTGGTCACATGGCCAGATGTAGCAGTGAGTTATTTGGTAATTACTATCGGGGTGTTGTTCCTTATTCCCGGACTGGTCGGATTGTTTTCTTATCTGGCCCTGTTGAACAAGAGTAAGGCGGATGCTCCTCGTCCGGTTTTCCCTATAGTTGCGTTAGGCAGTACACTTTTCGGTGTATGGCTGATTATCATGCCTTCTTTCTTTGTCGGAGTGCTGATGTATGTGTTAGGCATTCTGTTGGTGTTGGGCGGTATCAGTCAGTTGGCTAACCTGATTGCTGCACGTTCATTCATGCCGGTTCCATTTGGGGTATATATAGTGCCCGTATTGATTTTGGCGGCGGGAATCACAGTCCTGTTCAATCCGTTTGCCACGGCTGAGATACCCTTTATTGTGTTGGGAATTTCTTCCATTGTATATGCATTGATGGATATGGTCCGTTTGTTGCGTTTCCGCAAAAAGAACAAGAACATACAAGATGTGACACCTATAGAAGAAATTAAGGAATGAAGCGATTTGACAGACTTGATTTGTTACCGGAAGGCCAGGATATGGTGGCGGGTATAGACATGACGGGTGGTTTTTACCGCTTGTTCCAGACTTCGGCACCTTTTCCGGGATGTGCTTTTCTGCTCTGTCTTAGAGGCAGTTGCCGGGTGAAAATCCATTTGACATGTTATGACTTGAAAGAAGGGTCTTTGGCCATTATATTCCCGGGAGTATTTTTTCAGATTCAGGAGCAGAGTAAGGACTGCCGGTTTATTTTTGTCGGTTTTTCCAAAAAACTGATAGAAGGAGCCAAGTTGTTTTCTTATACCGTGGAGTATACTCCTTATATCTTTGAGCGACCGGTAATTGAGATGAAGAAAGACGTATATGAACTGTTCCGGGATAGTATCCGTCTCTTGATTCGCCGGCAGAAGATAAAAGAAGAAATGAGCGGAATGCAAATCAGTTTGATTTATACGCAGCTGCTTCTTTCTTTAGGCAGTGTATACAAGAAAAGAGGAGAGGAAGAAGATTCACCGAGATACAATCGAAATCAGGAAATTGTAAAGGAACTGGTTCGTATTATTGTGCAATATTATAAAACGGAACGCAATGTGTCTTTTTATGCCGAGAAGCTGCATCTTTCGCCACAGCATCTGAGTACAACGGTGAAGAAAGTTACCGGAAAGACCTTGACCGACATTCTTTCTTCGTTTATCATACGCGATGCCCAGGCTAAGCTTCGTTCTACGGATATGACGGTACAGGAAATAGCCTATTCGTTGAATTTTTCGGATATTTCCTTCTTTGGGAAATACTTCAAACGTTATACGGGCATGTCGCCCAAGCAGTATCGGAACATGTAAAAACAATAAGGGGCAGGTGTATTTGTTTACGCCTGCCCTTATTGTTTTTGAAGATAATCTTTTATTCAAACATTGGAGTGATATATTGTGTCAGCAGGTATCCTCCGCCTACCAGCCAGATGTAAAGCAGTCCTGCTAGCAAGAACGGTTTGGCACCAGCTTGTTTGAATTTCTCCAGACTGGTATCTGTACCCAGTGCTGTCATGGCCATTGTCAGCATGAAGGTATCGATGTACTCAATGGCACCGTTCAGTGGAATATCTTTTACGGTCTCGGCTCCTGTAAGGTATTGCAGCAAGGAGTTCAGACAGATGATACCGATGAATCCAAATGCAAACCAGGGAATAGTGATTTTGCTCTTTTCGGCTTTACCTTCAGGATTTGCTTTTTTCCGTCCTGCCAATGCAAAGCTCATGATGACCAGTACCGGTGCCAGCATCATGACGCGAATCATCTTGGTGATGGTAGCTGTTCCGGCAATTCCTAATGAATCGGTCGGGTCCATGGCATTTCCGGCTCCTGCTACGTGAGCAACTTCATGCAGGGTACTTCCTGTATAGATGGCTACTCCCGTATCTCCCAGTGCATCCAGCATACCGGCACGGTACATAATCGGATAGAGGAACATGGAAATGGTTCCGAAAATGACTACCGTAGATACGGCAATGGCCGTTTTATGTCCTTCACATTTTACCACCGGTTCTGCACCCAGTACGGCTGCTGCTCCACAGATGGCGCTACCGGTAGCTGTCATGAGAGAAGTATCTTTGTCCATTTTCATCAGTTTGCCCAGCCAGATGCCCAGGAAAATAGTACCGGCTACGATGATGGTATCGATAACCACTGCAGGGAGTCCTACGGCGGCTACTTGTGTCAGTGTCAGACGGAATCCGTAGAGTACGATACCGGCACGCAGCACCTGCTTGGTGCAGAACTTGATACCTGGAACCCATGTCTCAGGCAGTTTGTTGCGCAGGCTGTTGGCATAAAGCATTCCCAAAATGATACCCACAATCAGTGGACTGAAAGAAAGACTTTTCACGAAGGGGATTTCGGCAATGTAGAAGGCTGCAAAAGAAAATAATGCAATCAATAAAATACCATGGAGGGTATTGGCTCTGTTTCCTTTCTTGAACATATCAGTTTGTTTTTAGTGATTTTGATTTTATTTCGGGCGCAAAGATAGAAGATTTCCATGGAATGTCCTATTTACATTTTTTTATGCGTGATAACCAAAAGTAATAATGTGTATTGTCCTGACCTTTATTCGGTGGTTTTGTGCTTCTTGCTTTTTATGCTATCTTTGCATGGAATTAAAAATGGAAAAGAAATGAAATTATTGATCAAGTCATGTCTGGCGGTGGCTTTATTTGCTGGCATCTGTCTGGCTGGATGTAAGGAAAAGGACATGTCAATGAAAATGAACAATCCGCGCAATATCAGGGGAGTTATCAGCTATAAACGTTCGTTTGGAGATTTGAATGATGTGCAACTGGCTACAGCCAAGAAAATAGGTATCCGTCCTATCAGTACCCGTGAAGAGGCGGAAGAAATGAAGGACCGGTTGATTGAAATTGCCGCTTGTGAACGGTATGGTCTGGACTCTTTGACGCATTCAATTCCCTACCTGATACCTCAGGCCAGTGCGTTGCTGGATACCATCGGGGTTAATTTCTTGGATTCACTGGAAAACAAAGGACTGAACCCCAATAAAATCATTGTAACGTCCGTGACTCGTACGAAGGATGACGTAAAGCGTCTGCGGAGAACCAACGGAAATGCTTCGCTGAACTCCTGCCATTTTTATGGAACTACGTTTGATGTGAGCTGGAAGCGTTTTGAGAAGGTAGAAGACCCCGATGGTCGTCCTATGCAGGATGTAAGTTCGGATACATTGAAGCTGGTGCTGTCGGAAGTATTGCGTGACCTTCGTAAGGCAGACCGCTGTTATGTGAAATACGAATTGAAACAAGGTTGTTTCCATATTACTGCCCGATAATTCAAGAAGTTATGTTCAGATATTTCATTTATTTGGCTTACGACGGTACTAACTATCATGGCTGGCAGATACAGCCGAACGGAAGCAGTGTGCAGGAAACGCTGATGAAAGCGCTGCATACTTTCTTGCGGGATGAGGCCATTGAAGTGGTGGGGGCCGGACGTACGGATGCTGGAGTACATGCCCGCCTGATGGTGGCACATTTTGATGTGGAATGGATGCTGGATGAAGATACGGTGACGGATAAACTGAACCGTTTGCTGCCGCCGGATATATCGGTGTACCGTGTGCGGAGAGTGAATCAGGATGCGCATGCCCGTTTTGATGCGACTTATCGTACGTACAAATACTACGTTACCACACAGAAGAATCCGTTTAACCGGGCATATTGCTGGCGTTTGTTCCAGCCTTTGGATTTTGCAAAGATGAATGAGGCAGCACAGACCTTGTTCGATTACACGGATTTTACGAGCTTCAGTAAATTGCATACGGATGTGAAAACCAATAACTGCAAGATTATGCACGCCCACTGGGAGCAGGTAAGCGAAACGGAATGGGTATTTACCATTCAGGCAGACCGTTTCTTGCGGAATATGGTTCGGGCCATTGTTGGTACGCTGGTAGAAGTGGGACGCGGCAAACTTTCGGTGGAAGGTTTCCGGAAGGTGATAGAAGAGAAGAACCGCTGCAGTGCAGGTACATCCGTACCGGGACATGCACTCTTTTTGGTCGATATAGGCTATCCGGATGAATTATTCCCGCTGGGTTAGTCTTTCTCTGTAAGATATTTCCAGAAACGGACCGGCATATCCTTTTTGTGTTTTACGGGATTCAGTCGGGATTGAATACATACACTGTGAAAATAGCTTTTCCAGCCCTCCTGGAAAAGCTTTTCATTTTTATCCAGCAGCTCATCTTCCAACTTGCCATGTCGCAGGAAGGCAGCACGAGAGTCTTCAAATGTAATTTCGTTAACCTCTTTCAGGTCGTAATAGTAGCCGTAGCGACGGCGTGCATCGTAGATTATCCATGGCTGGTCGGCAAACCGGTCGCGAAAATGATAGATGGTCAGTGGATAGACGTTATAAAGAGGTTCCATGATACCGAAATATACCTGGTCGGCTGTTTTTTGAAAGCGCATGAACTGAAGTACTCTCATTCGCTCGTCTGCTACTTTTTTGCTGAGCTGATACACTCCTAACACATCTGGGTCTGCGAAATTTTGTTCGATAGAGGCCGGTGCATCGGTTACTTTCCGCATGTAGCGAAAAAGGAGCATGGCTGCTTCCGGTGTTTCCGAAAGCCGGCAATAGGTAAGGGAGGCAAGTGCTCTTCGGGAAAGTTTACGTGATAACAGTTTCCAAACCCGTTCTGTCTTTTCCGCATCTGTTACCACCTGATGTACCTCCTCATGAAAAAGCGGAAGCGGTTCCTTCTCTGTAAGCAGCAGGTCGGGAAAAGTCCGGCGATAATAGGCATCGAACAGGGCGGTAAGCAGACCTTCAAAAGTGGAATCGTATTGAAAAACTGTCATGGTTTATGAGAATTTCGTATCTTTGTGTATAGAGGATTTCAGGGAGCAAAAGTAGTAAAAACGATAAACTGAAACAAAAGGAATAGTTTTTTGTTATATAATAAAAACAGATTAAATGATGAATTACAAATCTATGCTCTTGGGACTGATGGCCACAGTGGCCGTCTTCCAGTCACAGCCTGCTCAGGCTTGCACAGGTATCACCTTGACAGCAAAAGACAGCACACGCATTCTTGCCCGTACCATTGAATGGGGTGGAAGTGACTTGAACAGTTGCTATGTGGTGGTGCCACGTGGCTATACGGTTCAGTCGTATGTGCCCGGCGGACAGGATGGCATGAAATTTACGGCAAAATATGGATATGTGGGCCTTGCGGTAGAACAAAAGGAGTTTGTGGCAGAAGGTTTGAACGAAGAAGGTCTCTCTGCCGGTCTGTTCTATTTCCCGAATTACGGACAGTATGAAGCGTATAAAGCAGAGTATAAATCGTCTTCCATTGCCGATTTGCAGTTGGTTTCCTGGGTATTAGGCAACTGCAAGACGGTGGATGAAGTGATGGAAAGCCTGAAGCAGGTACATGTAGTGGCCATTGACCCGCGTGCATCGACTGTACACTGGCGTTTTGCCGATGTGTCAGGACGTCAGGTGGTATTGGAAATCGTAGACGGTGAATTGCATTTCTTTGAAAACAACTTGGGAGTACTGACTAACTCTCCGGGATTTGAATGGCAACTGACCAACCTGAATAATTACGTCAATCTGTATCCGGGCAGTGCCCAACCTCAGTCGTTAGGGAATGTGGCTCTTCGTTCTTTCGGGGCTGGAAGCGGATTCTTGGGTATTCCCGGTGATGTGACTCCTCCCTCCCGTTTTGTGCGGGCTGCCTTTTATCAGGCTACAGCTCCTGTGCAGGATAATGCCCGTCAGACCGTACTTCAAGGATTTCAGATTTTGAACAACTTTGATATTCCATTGGGAATTGAGTTTGCGGAAGGAAAAGTGCCTGTCAATATCCCAAGTGCTACACAGTGGACTTCGGTCACGGATATGCGGCATCGGATGATTTATTATCGTACCATGTATAATTCTGCTATACGTAGCATTGATTTAAATAAGATTGATTTTCAGCGTGTCAAGTACAGAGCGGTACCATTGGATACCATAAAGGAACAGCCTGTAATGGAAGTTTCTATCCGCTGAAAATGTAGAATGCATAAAAGTAAGGAAGCTGCCTTCACTCGTTTGTGGGGGCAGCTTCTTCTGTATCTCCAAAGTCGAAACTCAGCTGACGTTCGTCTATCTTCTTGCGGGGAGTAGGGAGTAGAAGTTTCCGTACTCCGTAGGCACCTAGCTCATGAATGGTCTTTTCGGGCAGCTCATTGCAGGTGATGAAGTATTTGGCTTTCTTCATGACGGCTCCCATCTTCTTCAGTTCGTAAAATCCGATACGGGAGAAACGGCGGGAAGCCACAATCAGGCGGGCCGATTTTACTCCGATGCCCGGCACACGCAGGATGGCTTCATAATCGGCGGTCTGTATATTGACGGGGAAGAACTCCGGATGGCGAAGGGCCCAGGCCAGTTTCGGATCAATCTCCAAGTCCAGATTAGGACTCTGGTCGTCCACTATCTCATCTACCTTGAACTGATAGAAACGCAGCAGCCAGTCGGCCTGGTAAAGACGGTTTTCTCGTACCAGAGGCGGTTGCTTCAAGGTAGGAAGTCGCTTGTCATACGTATTTACCGAAATATAGCCTGAATAATACACTCGTTTCATGGTAGGTTCTTCATACAGCGAAGAAGATACCTGCAAGATATCCTTGTCTGTTTCGGGGGTGGCTCCTACAATCATCTGGGTACTTTGTCCGCCAGGAGCAAAGCGGGGAGTGTGACGATAGTGCTTGCGCTCTTCCTGATAGGTCTGTATGCCTTGTTGAATGTATTTCATCGGAAGATACACACTCTGGTGATCTTTCTCCGGTGCCAGCAGTTTTAAATTCTTTTCTGTCGGAATCTCCAGATTGACACTGAGACGGTCGGCATATAGTCCGGCTTCCCGTACCAGTTCTTCACTGGCACCGGGGATACTTTTCAGGTGGATGTAACCATTGAAACGGTGCACCAGTCGCAGGTCTTTGGCCACCCGTACCAGGCGTTCCATGGTGTAGTCGGGGTTGCGTACCACTCCCGAACTGAGAAATAGTCCTTCTATATAATTTCTTCGGTAGAACTCCATGGTCAGCTCCACCAGTTCCGTAACGGAAAGAGTGGCCCGTGGAATGTCGTTGCTTACCCGGTTGATGCAGTAGGCACAATCGTAGATGCAGTAGTTGGTCAGCATAATCTTGAGCAGGGAAATGCAGCGTCCGTCTTCTGAAAAGCTGTGACAGATGCCCCATCCTCCTACTGTATTACCGACTCCTCCCCGTGTGTTTTTACGGGAAGTACCGCTGGAAGCGCACGACACGTCGTATTTGGCGGATTCAGTCAGGATTTTTAGTTTTTGTATTACCTGTTCGTTCATTTCATTCAAAGTTAGAGAGAGTTTTTGAATTGTGCAATGAGTTTGGGATTTTTGTCGTACCTTTGCGGCGGTTTACAAAAATCAAGAAAACATGTGGTTATTACTGGCTTTTTGCTCAGCGGCGTTGCTGGGCTTTTATGATGTCTTCAAGAAAAAATCATTGGCAAACAATGCGGTTCTTCCGGTACTGGGACTGAACACGCTGTTTTCGAGTCTGATTTTTTTACCGTTTATTTTAGTTTCGTACTTTCATCCGGAGGCGTTGCAGGATACGCTTTTTTACGTGCCTTCAGCAGGTTGGGAGGTGCATAAGTTCATTATCCTGAAATCGTTTATCGTGCTTTCTTCGTGGACGTTCGGTTATTTTGGTATGAAACACCTGCCCTTGACCATTGTCGGCCCCATCAATGCTACCCGTCCGGTCATGACGCTGGTAGGTGCCTTGCTGATATTTGGTGAACGCTTGAATGTGTACCAGTGGATTGGTGTGCTGATGGCTATCATTTCGTTTTTCATGCTGAGCCGTTCGGGAAAGAAAGAAGGAATAGATTTCAAGCACGACAAATGGATTTGGTTTGTGGTGCTGGCGGCTGTGTTAGGTGCTGTCAGTGGTTTGTACGATAAATACCTGATGGGACGCTTCAACAACATGGTGGTACAGGCGTGGTACAATGTGTACCAGCTTTTCCTGATGGGAGGAGTGCTGATGTTCTTGTGGTGGCCCAAGCGGAAAAGCAGTACACCGTTTCACTGGGACTGGTGCATTATCCTGATTTCCGTATTCTTGTCGGCGGCTGATTTCGTGTATTTCTATGCGCTTGGTATGGACGGAGCCATGATTTCCATCGTGTCTATGGTGCGACGGGGAAGCGTGGTGGTTTCCTTCCTGTTTGGTGCCATGATATTCCGCGAGAAGAACCTGAAGAGCAAGGTGGTTGATTTGATTTTAGTGCTGATTGGTATGTTCTTCCTCTATTTAGGAAATGTATTAGGATAATTACAAGGTCTTTTCTTGAACGACTGGGATGTGTCAGTACTTCCTTGGCAGTACTCCAGTACTTTCTAATCAGTACTCTGGTACTTTCACGGCAGTACTGCAGTACTTCCTAAGAAGTACTGGGAAAAGAAGATTGTTACGGGTATTTTTGCCTGAAGAAGGCTGGTGTAGTATCTTGATAAGATAAAAAATGCCGGAGCGTATTTTTTACGTTCCGGCATTTTTTATATCCTGTCTTGGACAAGGCCTTTTTTAGTTTCGCATGTATTTCTTCATACCCTCAGTGGAGTAAGTCTGCAATTTCCCGTCTTTGTCCGAGTAGATGAAATAGGCATCCAGCTCAGGATGGGCACTACAGATGGCCTTGGCTGAATCCAGTCCCAGTACCATGAAGGCAGTGGCGTAGGCATCGGCTGTGGCACAGTCCTTGGCGATGACGGTAGATGAAAGAATATTGTGCTGTACCGGGTATCCCGTGCGAGGGTCGATGGTATGTGCATACTTCTTTCCGTCTTTGTAATAGAAATTGCGGTAGTTGCCCGAAGTAGCCATACCGGCATTGGTAATTTCTAATACGGTCTGTAGTTCCTGGTTGACGGACAGGGAATCGTCGATGGGTTTGTTGATTCCGATACGCCAAGGCTCCATTTTACTGTTTTGTCCTTTCAGCACCAGTTCCCCGCCGATGTCAATCATGTAGCTCCTGATGCCTTTGCGGTCGAACAGCCGGGCGACACAATCCACGCCGAAACCCTTGGCAATCGAGCTGAAGTCGAGCATCATGCGCGGGTCGGCCTTGACGACTTCTCCCTCTGCATTCAGCTGTATCTTGTCGATACTCACGAACTGGCGCAGGCTGTCGATGGTCAGTGAATCGGGAAACTGGGAATGTTTGAACCCGAATCCCCATGCGTTGACCAGTGGGGCTACGGTGACATCATAGGCTTTTCCGGTCTCGTTGGAGATAGTCTTGGCCAGATTGAACACATACGCAAACAGGCTGTCGGCACGCATGTCTGTATTGTGGTTGATATGCGTGATGACCGACTGCTTGTTGAACGGCGACAAGGAATTGTCCACCTTTTGCAGTTCTTTCTCAATTTCCGCTTTCAGGTTCTCAGATGACTGGTAGGTAATCTTATATACCGTACCGAATACCAGTCCCTGGTCGGTCTGGTAAGGAGATTGTTTTCTCAGAATCAGTACCGTTCCTACGATGAGCAATACAAGAAACGGCAACTGCCATTTTAAGTTGTTTTTGTTCATGATTTTATTGCAAGAATAAATGTTCTACTAATATTTTGATACCGATGCCAATCAGCACCAGTCCCCCGAAGATTTCCACCCGCAGGTGAAAACGCTTGCCGAAGAATACGCCGATGAGGCTTCCTGCCAGTGAGAGTACGAAAGAGGCAATTCCAATACTGGTCAGAGGCATCCAAAGACTTTCCAGTTGTTTGAATCCGGCAAAGGCAAACGAGATACCGATGGCCAATGCATCAATACTGGTGGCTACAGCCAATGCCAGTGTCACTTTCAGGCTGGTAGGGTTGAAGGAAGCAGTCTCTTCTTCTTTAAACTGTGCACGTATCATGCGGATACCTAAAAAAGCCAATAGGGCAAAGGCAATCCAATGGTCGTAGGCTTCAATCAGATGCTGGAAACGACTGGCACCTAACCATCCCAAGAAGGGCATTAGTGCCTGAAAGAGACCGAAGAAAAAAGCCATTCGTAAAAACGTGCCCCATTGAATGCGGTGCAGAATAATTCCGCTGGTTACGGATACGGTGAAACAGTCGATAGCCAGACTGACGGACAATAAGATGGTTTCGATTAAATTCATGTGAATCAGAAGGGTAAGTTGTAAATGAGATTATAAGTCAAGTTAAAGCTGCTCCCGGCATTTTTCCCGAATCCGGGCACATACCATGGAATGGAATTGTCATGACCTTCCACGTTCATTCTCACTTTATATCGCACGCTCCAGCCCATGCAGAAACCTTTGTATATTTTCACTTTAAGTCCGAGCACTCCTTCCAGCCAGCTGGCACTGCTCTTCATATCGGAATAAGCAAACGGATAGGAGACTTCTCCACCATAGTTGGGGTCGGTCATGCTGGGGCCGTCTACATCATAGCTGAAAGAACTCATGCCGTAGCGAAGACCCACATACAAATAACCCGGGAGGTGTGTCTTTTTGTAAAACACATTATAGTCCATTCCGATACGGAAATAAGGAGCGGAAGTCTTGTAGTGCAGGTTGTTTCCGTCATTTATGGCATCTGCCTTTCCGTATCCCACTTCAATGACGGGAAGAAAGCGATTTTTCAAGTTGGCTTGTACGGCAATTTCAGTATTCAGAATGTCGCTGCCTAACAGGTAACTTCCCAGTCCGGCAATTTCCACTCCTATGCTCGTGCCCTGATAGAACGGGACAGACTCTGTCGGCTCAGCTTTCTTCTTGTCTTCCTTTTTAATCTCTGCGGGAGTTGCTTTATGTACGCCCGGTTTCTGTGCCTGCAAGGGAGAAAGCAAAAGACAGCTACTCGTTAGTATCAGAAATAGTGAAATATATCTTGAAATTCTCTTTCTCATAATTATCTATGTTCGGATTGGTAATGACAAGCGAATCGAGCATACGGGTAGTAGTTTCCGCACCGGTGACTTCATAAAACATCATGGTACCGCAATCCAGGTTGATAAAGTAAGGAATATTGCGGTGGGTGATTGTAAGGACGTCTCGCTGGCGGTTGGCATACTGAAGGATAAACCGGGTTTGTTCTCCGTAGCTGAGCGGTAGGCTGAGCGTACTTGTGTTGGTTGACTTATTAATCAGCGTGTCGTAAATTGTCGTATCAGCGGTCTCCAACTGCCCGATGACCGTCAGTGTATCGGTGTACTGCACAGACCGTCCATATTGGTCAACAAATGCAAACTGGGCATACGCCAGTGCATTGGGCGGACAGTTTTCCACTTCACAAGCTGGGAAAAAGGAAACGACTGCCACCAAGAGGATACCTAATACAATCGGTAGTTTCTTCATTATTCAATTTCTTTCTCGATTTGATAGTTGTTTCTTTCAGGAGAATTGCGTGCAATCAGTTCTCCGATAAATCCGGCCAGGAAAAGCTGGGTCCCTAATATCATGGTGGTAAGTGCCAGGTAGAAATAGGGACTTTCAGTTACCAGGCGATAAGGATTGCCGCAATACATGTCATAGAGCTTGGTAGCGCCTACTACAACGACAGCGATAAATCCCAGGATGAACATGATGGAACCTAAGAAGCCGAAGATGTGCATCGGTTTCACGCCGAAGGTAGACAAGAACCACAAGGTAAGCAAATCCAGATATCCGTTGACGAAACGGTTCAGTCCGAACTTGGTCTTTCCATATTTGCGTGCCTGATGATGTACAATCTTTTCTCCGATACGGTTGAAACCGGCATTTTTAGCCAGGTAGGGAATGTAGCGGTGCATTTCGCCGTACACCTCAATGTTTTTCACTACGTCCCGGCGATAGGCTTTCAGTCCGCAGTTGAAGTCGTGCAGATTATGTATTCCCGAAACCGCACGTGCAGTAGCATTGAATAGTTTGGTCGGGATTGTTTTCGACAGCGGGTCATAGCGCTTCTGTTTCCATCCGGAAACCAAGTCATAGCCGTCTTCTGTAATCATGCGGTAAAGTTCCGGAATCTCATCCGGACTGTCCTGTAAATCAGCATCCATGGTGATGATTACATCTCCCTCTGCTTTCTTGAATCCGCAGAATAAGGCAGGTGATTTTCCATAATTACGGCGGAACTTGATGCCTTTCACTTCTTTTGACTTCCGGCTAAGCTCTTCGATGACCTGCCAGGAGTGGTCTGTACTACCATCATTTACAAAGATAACTTCGTAGGTAAAATGATGCTCATGCATTACGCGTTCAATCCAAGCATACAGTTCGGGTAAGGACTCCTCTTCATTATATAGAGGTACGACTACAGATATATCCATATTTATATTGCTAAAGCGATTAGTTTTTCTTTTTCATGACTACCAGACCGGTGGGAATGGCTAACAGGATTCCATAGAAGAAATTCTGCGAAAGCAGCTGAAAGGTCAGTTGCAAAGAACTGAGAGAAGAAATGACATTCAGACTGCCGATAAGTTGTTCTACGGAAATCTTCATGTCGCCGGTTACGGAATCCTTTATAGTTTCCAGTTGGTCCAGATACGTATTCAACAAATAACCCTGATCAATAAAGCGGAAATACACGTAGTGTGCCAGCGCTGTCAGGATAGAAGCAAAAAGATACATCAGAAAGCAGAAACTGAAAGCCTGAGTGAAAGAAAAATTGCCTTCATGATACTGGTTGCGGTAGCGGCGTGCATAAATGTAGCCTAACACCGGTACAAAGAGGGTCATCAGGATAAACAGGAGCTGAAGCAACGGGATGGAAAAGCCTATGGGGAGGAAGATAAATTTGAAAATCCAGAACAATCCCATGTAAGTTCCAAACCGCATGGCGTATTCCTGTAAGGTTATCGGTCTTTCTGTTGTCATGATAGTTACGTTTGATAATGGTTACAAAAGTAGTCTTTTTCAGTGAGCTGTGGTATATAAAAAGACTGAAAAATCATATTCTTTACCATTTTGGTATATTTTTTTTCATGAAGGTATTGCGTATTCAAAAAAAATGCCTACCTTTGCACCCGCAATCGAGAAACATCGATAAGATGTCTGTCGAGAACATGTTGAAATACGGGTAAGTCCCATACGGCCAGCTCCCTTCGAATCCTCCAGGGCTTGATCGCAGCAAAGGTAGTTGGTTGTAGCGGCGCGATATAGTAAGCTTACCCACCCGCCTCTTTAGCTCAGTTGGCCAGAGCACGTGATTTGTAATCTCGGGGTCGTTGGTTCGAATCCGACAAGAGGCTCAAAAAAAGACATGATTATCGCCTCTTTAGCTCAGTTGGCCAGAGCACGTGATTTGTAATCTCGGGGTCGTTGGTTCGAATCCGACAAGAGGCTCAGGAAAGTTGGACAGTGTTGTTCAACTTTTTTTGTGTCTATAAATTAGGAAAAAAAAGCCTTCATTCAAACGTTCATTGGATTTTCTTCCGATAAGAAGTCGGTGTCATCCCTGTATGCTTTTTAAAGCACCGGTTAAAGTGTGCGACTGATTCAAAGCCGCATTCCAGACTGATTTCTGAAATATTCCATTTCCCGTTTAGTAATAGTTTGCAGGCATAGCCAATTCGCATGTCTGTGATATGTTGTCTGAATGTCTTTCCGGTGTTTTCCTTGAAAAAACGGCAGAAGGCAGTTGGGTTCATGGCAGCGTATGAGGCTACATCCTCCAGACAGATTGGCTGGGTGTAATGCTTGTTGAGGAAGGCCATGACCTTTTCAATCTTTCGTCCGTTAAACCGTGCTGGGACTGGGTCATAGGCTGGAGAGGAGATGACTTTTTGGGGAGTAAGATGCGTCAGTGCATCCAGCAGTTGCAGAAACTCCACTATTTGTCCCACCCCTTCTTTTTGCGGGATGCGCTTTATTATCTGCGGAATATTATCCGTGCAATTGGATAGTGAAAACAGCAGCCCCCTTTGTGCCTCTTCCAGCAGGCGATTGATACCTTGAAACTGGCTGTAGTGCGAGAAAGCATATTGCATGAAATCCTTTTCGAATTGGATGATAACCCCGTTCACTCTTAATTCTTCCTTCAGGTCGTATTCCGGTGCGTTTTCCAGGTAATGAGGAAGGTTGGAACCTAAAAGAAACAATTGCTGGTCGGAGAAATCGGTCATACCGTCGCCTGCCATTCCCAGGCCATATCCCTTTTCGATGTAAATCACTTCAAACTCACTATGGAAATGCCAGGGATAAGTGAAGTTCTTGTAATCGTAGAACCGGGCCTTCAGCGGGTGGGCATCTGTAATATCCAGTTGTTCGTTGAGTATCTTTCTCATGTCAGGAAAAGGAAAAAGTAAGATGCTGCAAAGTTACGCAAATAACCTGCAAAAATTGGCAAATGTTCATGTTTATTTCTCCTCTAACTTTGGGGCAGATAAAAATTGACATAATATGAACAGTTTGTTTGATGTATCCGGAAAAGTGGCTGTAGTTACAGGCGGTTCCGGGGTATTGGGAAGTAACATATCTGAAGGTCTGTTGAAGGCTGGAGCCAAAGTTGCAGCGATTGGAGCACATTCCGACCGGGTGGAAAAAGCGTTGGAAAGACTTAGAAAGACCGGGGGAGAAGTTTGCGGTTTTACCTGTAACGTGCTCGACATGGACAGTTTGCGGGAAGTGAAAGAAAAAGTGTTGGCCCAGTGGGGAAGGGTAGATATTCTGGTCAATGCAGCGGGAGGAAATATCCCGGGAGGTACGCTGACCGAAACGCAGCACGTGTTCGATATGAAGGTGGAAGACTTGAACAAGGTGGTAGACTTGAACCTGAACGGTACGGTATATCCTTGCCTGGTGTTCGGGGAAGTTATGGCCGCACAGAAAAGTGGTAGTATTATCAATGTGTCTTCCATGGCATCTTATGAAGCCATTACCCGTGTACCGGGCTACTCCATGGCCAAGAGTGCAGTAGAGAATTTCACTCGCTGGATGGCTCAGGAAATGGCCTTGAAGTTCAGTGAGAAGATTCGCGTGAATGCCATTGCCCCCGGTTTCTTTATCGGCAACCAGAATCGTGCCGTACTGATAAATCCTGACGGTTCGCTGACGGAACGTAGCCGGAAAGTCATAGCTAAGACTCCGATGAGGCGTTTTGGTGACATCTCAGAACTGAATGGAGCCGTACAGTTCCTGTGCAGTGAGGCGGCCAGTTTCATTACGGGAGTTACTTTGCCCATCGACGGAGGATTCAGTTCATTCAGTGGAGTATAATTTAAGGGAACGGTAACGATGGAAAAGACTTGGAGATGGTTTGGTAAGAAAGACCGCATCACGCTTTCCATGCTTCGGCAGATTGGAGTGGAAGGCATTGTGACGGCGCTTCACGAGGTACCCAACGGGGAGGTTTGGAGCACAGAGGCAATTAATGACCTGAAAAACTATATTGAATCGTACGGCATGAGATGGTCGGTTGTAGAAAGCCTTCCGGTGTGCGAGGCTATCAAGTACGGCGGCCCTGAGCGTGATGCCTTGATAGAGAATTATAAAATCAGTCTGGCTAATTTAGGGAAGTGCGGAGTGAAGACTGTATGCTACAACTTTATGCCGGTCATCGACTGGATACGTACAGACCTGCATTATGCCTTGCCCGACGGAAGTTCTTCGCTTTATTTTAACCGGATACGTTTTGCCTATTTCGACTTGAAGATTTTGCAGCGTGAAGGAGCGGAGCGTGATTATTCTCCTGAAGAACTGCAGAAGGTGGAAGAACTGGACTGCCGTATTACTCCTGAGGAAAAGGCCGAACTGATAGATACGATTATTGTAAAAACGCAAGGGTTTATCGACGGTAACATTCAGGAGGGAGAACAATACCCCGTCCGTAAGTTCCGCGAACTGCTTGCATTATATAAAGGAATAGACCGCCAGAAGCTGAGAGAAAATCTGTGTGAATTCCTGAAAGCAGTGATGCCGGTGTGCGATGAGTATGGAGTCAATCTGTGCATTCATCCGGACGATCCTCCTTTCCAGGTGCTCGGCCTTCCGCGTATTGTCACCAGTGAAGAAGACATCGACTGGCTGTTGAATGCCGTGGACAATCCGCATAACGGACTGACTTTCTGCGCCGGTTCCTTGAGCTCCGGAAGCCAGAATGATACCCGTGAACTGGCCCGCCGTTTTGCCCGGAGAACCCACTTTGTCCATCTTCGCAGTACGGAAATATTGCCCGAAGGAGATTTCAGAGAGACATCACATCTGGAAGGAAGAGGTCATCTGCTAGAGTTAATCCGTATTTTTGAGAAAGAAAATCCCGGACTGCCCATGCGAGTAGACCATGGACGTACGATGCTGGGAGATGAAAAAGAAGGATACAATCCCGGTTACTCTTTCTACGGACGTATGTTTGCCCTGGCGCAAGTGGAAGGTATGATGGCAGCAGTTCGTAATGAAATGGAAAGCGGACTCCTGTAATTCAGGGCTGTTTTTGCGTGCGGTACTCTTTGGGAGAGATACCGGTATTTTTCTTGAAAAAACGGCTCAGGTAAGAAGAATCCGGAAACTGACAGAGAGAGGCTATTTCTGCAATGGATAAAGCCGGATTGTTGAGCAGGACTTTCAGTTCGGCAGTCAGCTGTTCGTCGATAAGTGCTTTCGGAGTCTTTCCGTTGGAGTAGGTTTCCGTAATTTCGTGCAGGTAACGCGGAGAGATACAGAGCTGTCCGGCATAGAACGATACCTGATGCATTTGTGCGGCATGTTCGTGAATCAGGTGCATGAACTTGTGAAACAAGAGTTGCTTCCGGGTGTACGATTCGGCCACTGATACGTATGTGTCGGGGATGGAACTGAAAATCCACATCAGCATACCTTGCAGGAAATTCAGTTCCAGCCGTTCGCTGAATGCAGAAGGAGGCTGGGTAAAAAGCAGCTGTCCCATGTTCATCCATAGGCTGATGTTTTTCCAGCTCTCTTCTTCGTGGTTGTATTGTGGAAACTCTCTCATGTAGTTGAAATACGTGGTGTCGAGTGAAATGGCTGCCTGTAGAAAGAGCTTCTTGGGATAAAGCAGGAAGCGGACATGAAAATCATCGGATGCCTCTATAAGTTGCATGATACTTCCTTCCCAGAAAATAAGTTCTGACATTTTGTGTAGGTGAAATTGCTGTGCACCGGTGGAGAGAATACCTTCTCCGCTGGTGCATTGTAGTTGGATGCCACAGTCGAAATGGAGCAGGGAGGCTTTCAGAAAAGCCAGATTGCCTTCGTCATAATGGATGGCGGTGAGAGATGATAATAAGGAAATATCCATGTGAAGATGATTTTATGAAACAAAAATACGGTTTTTCTTCGATAAAAAGAGGGGATAGTTCCGATTTTGAAAAGTTTTGTGCGGTAAAAGGAAGGTGAAAACTTCGTCATAATGTCTAATTTTGCAGCGTTTTAAAGAAGGACATTATGACAAGAAGCAATTCTCAATTATTTATTCTCGTATTCTTAGGTATATTGACCGCATTTGGCCCGTTTGTAACCGATATGTATCTGCCTACCCTGCCTGCCATGACTGACTATTTCCATACCACTTCCTCACAGGTGCAGTTAGGATTGACGGCCAGCATGATAGGATTGGCTGTCGGGCAATTGTTCTTTGGTCCGCTGAGTGACAAGTATGGTCGCCGGCTTCCTTTGATTGTGGCCATGTGTCTGTTTCTTTTGGCTACATTGGGATGTCTCTATTCACGGACCATCATGCAGTTTGTGGGCTGGCGAGTGGTGCAAGGAATAGCGGGTGCCGGAGGAATTGTGATTTCACGTTCCATCGCAGCCGATAAGTATTCCGGCAGGGAACTGGCAAAGATGCTGGCTATTATTGGCGCTATCAATGGAGTGGCTCCGGTGGCGGCTCCTGTGGCTGGAGGAGGAATGGCCGAAAGTGTAGGCTGGCACGGCATTTTCTGGGTATTGTTCGGATTAGGTATATTGTTGTTGCTCGGAAGTCTGCATTTTGCGGAGTCCCTGCCGGCTGTACGTCGCCAGAATGCACGTTGGGCAGATGTGTATAAGAGTTTTCTTACCGTCATTCACAACCGTCGGTATGTATGTTATATCCTTCAGTTTGGTTTTGCCCAGGGGGTGTTGTTTGCCAATATTGCTTCCTCTCCTTTTATTATGCAGGAGCATTATGGCTTTTCGCCTTTGATGTTCAGCATCTGTTTTGGAGCTAATGCCATAGCCATTGTCATTTCTGCGACTTCGGCTGTTAGGTTTGCCCATCCGGAACAAGCTTTATATAGGGGAAGTGTCGGAATGGTAATCGCTTCTTTCCTTTTGTGTGTGGCATTGTGTGCCGGTTGCAGTTTCTGGATTTATGAAGTGCTGCTTTTGGCGTTACTTTCCATGTTAGGACTCACCTTTACCGCATCCAATACCTTGGCGATGGATAGTGAACGGGCAAATGCGGGTATGGCATCGGCCTTGCTGGGGGCATTGGGGTTTGCCTTTGGCGGTGTGGTGTCTCCGCTTGTAGGACTGGGAAATATTATGGTCTCCACCGGAGTCCTGTTTTTTACAGGTTCTTTATGTGCGTTCGTTTGCACTCGCATAGCGCTCCGGCGCGCTTTTTCATTGGCACAATATTACCGTAAATGAATTTGTGGTAATTTTCTGTTTTCATTTTTTCCTTTTGGGAATAGGGATATACGTGTAATTCTATATCTTTGTATAAACTAAACTTATCTTATGAATACACGTATCCGAATAATTCCCTGGGTGATGCTTGTGGTGGGCTTCATTTTACTTTCTGCGGGAGTCGCCGAATTGTATCCCTTATGCAGGGCCGCCCGGAATTGCCATCATACAGTGGGAATTGTACAGAGAGTCGAAACCAAGAAGAATTACCGCCATCGTAAACTCAGATACGATACTGAGATGACTGTCATTTATTCCACAGAAAAATACGGGGACTTATCTGTGACCAGAACCAGTCACTGGCCTTTTACAAGGAAGGGAGATGAGATTTCAGTATGGTATCATCCTGAACGTCCAAGAGAGGTTCATCTGCCTGTTTCGGAAGGAGTGTTTGGGGGAGGTCTTGTCGTAATAGGAGCATTGTGTATTTATGGTGGGTGTTTTTTCCGAAAACTATTAAAAACAACATAAATGATGACTAACCAATCTAAATGAAAGTTTTATGAAGAACAGAGTGTTTTTGAAAGCAATTGTGTGCCTGATGTGTGCAGTATCGTCCGTACCGGTCATGGCGCAGTTTAATCTGAAGAAAGCGATTAGTGGGGCTGTGAAAGCCACTCAAGCTGTGACGTTGACCGATGAGCAGATGGGTGAATACGTAAAAGAGTATATCACTTGGATGGATGCCAACAATCAGGTTTGCGCAGATGACAATGAATATACCATTCGCCTGAAGAAGTTGACTGAAGGATTAGGAGACGCAGACGGTATCCCTTTGAACTTTAAGGTGTATTATGTGACCGATGTCAATGCGTTTGCCTGTGCTGACGGTAGCGTACGTGTCTTTTCTTCTTTGATGGACATTATGAGCGATGAAGAGCTATTGGGCGTGATAGGACATGAAATCGGTCATGTGGCTCATCGGGATTCTAAAAAAGGTTTCCGTACGGCATTGCTTACTTCGGCATTGAAAGACGGTATTTCTTCTCAGGGTGGAAAGGCTGCTACATTGACCGATTCACAGTTGGGCGACTTGACAGAGGCGCTGGTGAATGCCCGCTATTCTCAGAAGCAGGAATGTGCAGCAGATGATTACGGATATGAGTTTCTGAAAAAAGCAGGGAAGAATCCCTGGGCCATGGCGCTTTCATTCCAGAAATTGAAATCCTTGCAGGAACAGAGTGGTGGTTCATCTTCCAGTAAATTGAATCAGTTGTTCTCCACACATCCGGATCTCGATTTAAGAATCAAGCGTATGGAAGAGCGTGCTACCAGTGAGGGCATTGAAAAACCGGTTGAAAAGACTGCAGAATAAGAATTTTAATTTGGCAGAATAGATGAAGAGGTCGAAACGCATTGGGATTCGGCCTCTTTTTTGTGGATGTATGAATGGCTTTTCAGCATGGATAAAAAAATAAAAATCCCCATAACTCATGGAGTTACAGGGATTTATTATCTTGATTAAGTATAGATTACTTATTCAAAGCAGTAGCAACGTCAACTGCGCAAGCTACTGTACAACCTACCATCGGGTTGTTACCGATACCCAGGAATCCCATCATTTCTACGTGAGCAGGAACTGATGAAGAACCAGCGAACTGAGCATCTGAGTGCATACGACCCATAGTATCTGTCATACCGTAAGAAGCAGGACCAGCAGCCATGTTATCCGGGTGAAGTGTACGACCTGTACCACCACCTGAAGCTACTGAGAAGTAAGGCTTACCTGCAAGAACACGTTCTTTCTTGTAAGTACCTGCAACCGGGTGCTGGAAACGAGTCGGGTTAGTAGAGTTACCTGTGATAGATACGTCTACACCTTCTTTCCACATGATAGCTACACCTTCGCGAACGTCGTCAGCTCCGTAGCATTTTACTTTTGCACGAGGACCGTCTGAGTAAGCGATTTCTTTTACAACTTTCAGTTCGCCAGTGTAGTAGTCAAACTGAGTCTGAACGTATGTAAATCCGTTGATACGAGAGATGATCTGTGCAGCGTCTTTACCCAGGCCGTTCAAGATACAACGCAAAGGCTCTTTACGTACTTTGTCTGCTTTAGCAGCGATTTTGATAGCACCTTCAGCAGCAGCGAATGATTCGTGACCTGCCAAGAATGCGAAACATTTAGTTTCTTCGCGCAGCAACATTGCAGCCAAGTTACCGTGACCCAAACCTACTTTACGGTCATCAGCAACTGAACCCGGGATACAGAATGACTGCAAACCGATACCGATTGCTTCAGCAGCTTCAGCAGCGTTTTTGCAACCTTTCTTAAGAGCGATGGCGCAACCTACTACGTAAGCCCATTTTGCATTTTCGAAGCAGATAGGCTGAGTTTCTTCACAAGTTTTATAAGGATCAAGACCATATTGTTCGCAGATAGCGTTAGCTTCTTCGATGTCTTTGATACCGTTAGCGTTCAAAGCAGCAAGAATCTGTTTGATACGACGGTCCTGGCTTTCAAATTTTACTTCTCTAATCATAATGTTCTTTCCTCCTTATATTATTCGTGACGTGGGTCAATATGTTTAACTGCACCTTGTTCTGCTGTGAAGCGTCCGTAAGTACCAGTTACTTTCTTCAAAGCTTCGTTTGCGTCAGTGCCTTTCTTGATCTCATCCATGAACTTGCCCAGGTGAACGAATTCGTATCCGCAGATTTCGTCGTTCTTGTCAAGAGCGATAGTTTTGATATAGCCTTCAGCCATTTCCAGGTAACGAGGACCTTTTGCCAAAGTACCGTACAGAGTACCTACCTGGCTACGCAGACCTTTACCCAAGTCTTCCAGACCAGCACCGATCATCAGACCGCCTTCAGAGAAAGCTGACTGAGTACGTCCGTACACAATCTGCAAGAACAATTCACGCATAGCTGTATTGATAGCGTCGCACACCAAGTCAGTGTTCAATGCTTCCAAGATGGTTTTTCCCGGCAGGATTTCAGATGCCATAGCAGCTGAGTGAGTCATACCAGAGCAACCGATTGTTTCAACCAATGCTTCCTGGATAACACCTTCTTTTACGTTCAGTGTCAACTTGCAAGCACCCTGCTGAGGAGCACACCAACCAATACCGTGAGTTAAACCAGAGATATCTTTAATTTCTTTTGATTTAACCCATTTTCCTTCTTCAGGAATTGGAGCTGGACCATGATTAGGTCCTTTTTTTACAACACACATGTGTTCAACTTCGTGTGAATAAGTCATATTCTTTACGTTTTATTGGTAATAAAAAATAGGTATTTCGTAAACCTTGATTTAGGAAATTTCTTCCTTAATCCATTCGCAAAGTTAGTCGTTTTATTTCGTTCTGCAACGGGGGAAACCAAACTTTTTGTTACATTTTAATGATATTTTTTTCGGTTTGGGCCGTTTTGCAAAGTCCGCTTGACAAAATGTTTTTTATCTTCTGAGAGAAACTTGTATCTTTGCCTTGAATACGGCGATATGCCCAGTGAAGGGTTTGCATAAAAATAGGTAACAATTATTAGGTATAGAATGGAAATGAATCAGATTACGGTTTCGGATGCGGATTTGCGCAAAGGAGCAGAAGAAGGAATGGATGCTTTTTTGAAAGTATTTATTGACAAATACCTGGAAGTGACAGGGGGGAAGATTAATGCGGATACCATGCCGTTGCTGAACGGGTATCAGCATACATTGTTAGGCTATCATTTCTTTCGTGAGGAGGTGATGGAAGGAGGTTTCGTGCAGCTTATCCAGAATGGATACGGACCGTATATCTTTGATAATCCGTTTGCCAAAGCGATGCGTATGTTTGGGGCAAAAGATTTCTCTAAATTGATTTACGAAGCAAAAAAGATTTACGATGCCCATCGTGCGGATTTGGAGAAGGAACGTACGGAAGAGGAGTTCATGGCCATGTATGAGCAATACGAGGCTTTTGATGACTTGGAAGAACAATATATGGAAGAGGAAGAGCAGATTACTGCGCAGATAGCAACCTACGTAGACGAACATTTGGACAGTTTTGCTCAGGTACAATAAGCTTAAATGGTTTATTTGTGTTAAAATAACACTGCTCTCATGCAGTCTTTTTTTCTTTTCTTATTTATTTTGTGAATTTTAAATCTAAAAACTGATTATAAACTAAAGATAAGAGTAGAATAGAGTATGAAAAAACAAAAATTGGCAGTCGTTTTTGCTGCGTTATTAACAATGGTGGGGTTTAGTTCTTGTTTGAACTCAGAAGATGATGGAATCCGTGAATGGGGCGGATACTTTGAAGTGAACAACACGTATGGTAGTGTGAATTTTGTGGATCCGACAGGGATACAGCTCGTGCCGAATAAAACAATTATTGATGCTCCAGCCTCTTCTGCACTGGCTTACATTAATTATCAGTATAAGGATGACGATATGGCTCAAATAGAGCAGACTAAGAAGCTACCTGTGACATTGTTGCAGGATCCTGTTTATTTGAAAAGATTGGATTGTTTAACTACAACTTTGCCGGAAGAAACAAAGACAGTATCTATTTATTCATTGGGAGAGAGAGATGCGCTTGTGTGGGGAAATAATAAGTATTTAATTTTGGCGCCTACTATTCTTTTGAAGAAGGGGACAACGAGTGAAAATCTCTCAACTGAGTTGCTGAACCATCGTTTGACTCTTTATTATTTATCTGCTGAAGGTGATGAAGATGCTAATACGTTAAAACTATATTTGCGCTATGAAATTTCTGGCATTGGAGGATCTTCAACTGAAGAAACAGATGATAAAGAGAGCTGGGCAAGTGACTATAACGTTCGGTATACCAACGTGTCTCATGTGAATTTGCAGCCTATAATTTCAATGTATAAATCTACACATAGCGGAAGCGAGCCGGAAAAAGTAACAGTAGAATATGAGTATAATAATAGTACTTCATCTATTCCAACAATAGCAAAGAAACAAACGAAGACTGTTACTTATAATTTGTATACAGAAACTTCTTCTAATAATTAATAAAAAGGATGTTTTGTTAGAAAAGCTGCATTGTAAAGTCCTTTAGCAAGGCTTTGCGGTGCAGTTTTTTCTTTCTGAAAAACTTCCTTTGCATTCTTTTCAAAACACCTTTGCGTTCAAGATAAAACGCCAAAGAGTTTTGATTAAAACGCAAGGGCGCTTTAGTTGAAACACAAAGGCGTTTGGTTTCAAACGTAAGTGCGTTTTTGAAGGTATCAAAACCCTTCATAAAAAGCGGCTTTTTTCACTTCGTTTTGCGCTATTTTTCAAGGGGATTTGGTTTTTAGGAATACCGAATTTTAAATAGCTTGAAAAGATACCTCCCTCTTTCCTTAATCTCATACTTTTTTGTAAATTTGCAATTCGTTTCATCGCATAATGAAAAGAATTGGGAATGAATTATAAAGAATTGTTCAATAAAATGGCTTTTTTGCTTTCTTCTCCCAGTCGTTTTTGGGAAAAAGAAGCTACGGAAGGGCAGGGAAGCCGGATGATGTCGGAGTACGTTTATCCGCTTATCGGATTGTGCGGACTTTCGGAATTTATAGGTACGTTTATCGGGCGTGACGTCAGCACGGAGTTTTTTCAGTGGGCTTTGACTCGCTGTTGTGCCATTGCGGTATCGTTGTTTGGCGGTTTTTTTGTCGCAACTTATCTGCTGGATAAAATCAGCTGGAACTTGTTCAACAAGTATATTCCAAGGGAAACTCTCCAAGTATTTGTGGGTTATTCCATGACGGTGCTGTTTGTGCTCGATATTGTAAATGGACTGATTTCCATTGAGATACTTCACTGGATTCTTCAGCTCTATACGGTACTCGTGGTGTTTGAAGGCGCACGACGCTTTTTGGAAATACCGGAAAACAAGTTGACTTCCTATACGGTTGTCGCCTCCATTCTGATACTGGTTTCTCCGGTGATGATAGAATTTGTGTTTAATAAATTGTCTGTAATTTTGAATTGATGAGACCTGTTTCAAATAATATTAATATCAAGAACAAGCGGGCGTCGTTCGATTATGAATTTATCGATACGTACACGGCCGGAATTGTGCTGACCGGAACGGAAATCAAGTCCATCCGGCAGGGAAAGGCCAGTTTGGTAGATACTTTCTGTTTCTTTTCCCGTGGAGAACTGTGGGTAAAGAACATGCACATTGCGGAGTATTTCTATGGCTCTTATAACAATCATACGGCTCGCCGTGACCGTAAGTTGCTGCTGACAAAGAAAGAATTGCGCAAGTTGCAGCGTACCTCTGATGAACCTGGTTTTACAATTGTGCCTACCCGCATGTATATCAATGAGCGGGGACTGGCTAAGGTGGTCATTGCATTGGCTAAGGGTAAGAAACAGTATGACAAACGTCAGACGTTGAAGGAAAAAGAAGACAGACGGATGATGGACCGTATGTTCAAACGCTAAATTAAATAAGGTGCACGAAAACTATGCAGACAAAGACGATACAACAACTGATACGGGAGCGTATTCTGGTGCTCGATGGAGCCATGGGTACGATGATACAGCAATATAATCTTTCGGAAGCTGATTTCCGTGGAGAACGTTTTAAGGATATTCCCGGACAATTGAAAGGGAATAACGACTTGCTGTGTCTTACTCGTCCGGAAGTAATAGAAGATATTCATCGGAAATACCTTGTGGCAGGTGCCGATATTATTGAAACCAATAGCTTTAATGCCACTTCGGTGTCAATGGCCGACTATCATGTGCAGGCTTATTGTCGGGAAATCAATCTTGCGGCAGCACGTCTGGCACGCCGGATGGCCGATGAGTTTACAGCATTGAATCCGGAAAAGCCGCGCTTCGTGGCGGGTTCCGTGGGGCCTACCAACAAGACTTGCTCCATGAGTCCGGACGTAAACAACCCGGCTTTTCGCGCGTTGACTTTCGATGAATTGCAGGCAGCTTATTGTGAGCAGATGGAAGCCTTGTTGGAAGGGGGAGTGGATGCCCTGCTGATTGAGACTATTTTTGATACGCTGAATGCCAAGGCGGCTATTCGGGCGGCTGAATTGTCGATGGAAAAAATCGGACGTAGGGTACCTTTGATGCTGTCGGTTACCGTGTCGGACATTGCCGGACGTACGTTGTCGGGACAGACGTTAGATGCCTTTTTAGCTTCGGTGGAGCATGCGGACTTGTTTTCTGTCGGATTGAACTGCTCATTTGGTGCCCGTCAGTTGAAACCTTTCCTGGAGCAGCTTGCTTCACGTGCGCCTTATTATATCAGTGCTTATCCGAATGCCGGATTGCCGAATTCGCTGGGACAATATGACCAGACTCCCGAAGATATGGCTGCCGAAGTGAAGGAGTATATCGAAGAAGGACTGGTGAACATTATCGGAGGATGCTGCGGTACGACGGAACAATACATTGCTAAGTATCAGGATTTGATACAAGGAGTACAGCCCCGTGTGCCTGTGAAGAAGCATGCACATTTGTGGTTGTCGGGATTGGAGTTGCTCGAAGTTTCTCCCGAAATCAATTTCGTCAATGTAGGTGAGCGCTGTAACGTGGCAGGTTCACGTAAGTTTTTGCGACTCATTAATGAGAAGAAATATGATGAGGCTTTGTCGATAGCCCGCAAGCAGGTGGAAGACGGCGCTTTGGTCATCGACGTAAATATGGACGATGGCTTGCTGGATGCTGCACAAGAGATGACTACCTTCCTGAATCTGGTGGCTTCGGAACCGGAAATAGCCCGTGTGCCCATTATGATTGACTCTTCCAAGTGGGAAGTGATACGTGCCGGACTGAAATGTGTGCAGGGAAAATGTATCGTCAACTCTATCTCCTTGAAGGAAGGAGAAGAGGTCTTTATGGCACATGCCCGTGAGGTGAAACAGCTTGGAGCGGCGGTCATCGTCATGGCTTTTGATGAGAAGGGACAGGCCGATACGTACAGTCGTAAGATTGAGGTATGCGAACGGGCATATCGTATTCTGGTAGATAAGGTAGGATTTGCACCTGAAGATATTATTTTCGACCCTAATGTACTGGCCGTGGCTACGGGTATCGAAGAACATAATAACTATGCGGTTGATTTCATTCAGGCTACCGGATGGATACGCAAGAATCTGCCGGGAGCTCATGTCAGTGGAGGAGTGAGCAACTTGTCGTTCTCTTTCCGTGGCAACAACTACATTCGTGAGGCCATGCATGCCGTATTCTTGTATCATGCCATTCAGCAGGGAATGGATATGGGAATTGTCAATCCGGCTACGTCTGTATTGTACACGGATATTCCGCAGGATATTCTGGAACGGATTGAGGATGTCGTGCTGAACCGTCGGCCGGATGCTGCAGAGCGTTTGATTGAAACGGCAGAACGACTGAAACAGGAGAAAGAAGGTACTGCTTCTCAAGAAGGAAATGCATCGGCACAATTGCTGTGGCGGAATAATACTACGGTGGAAGAACGGTTGCAATATGCACTGGTGAAGGGACTTTCGGATTATCTGGAGGAAGACTTGCAGGAGGCGCTTTCACGTTACCCGAATGCAGTGAGCATCATCGAAGGGCCGCTGATGGCAGGAATGAACCATGTAGGAGACTTATTCGGTTCGGGAAAGATGTTCTTGCCGCAGGTGGTGAAAACCGCACGAACCATGAAAAAGGCGGTAGCCATTCTTCAGCCTTATATTGAGGCAGAAAAGGAAGAAGGTGCCCGCAGTGCCGGAAAGGTGCTGGTAGCTACGGTGAAGGGTGACGTGCACGACATTGGAAAGAACATCGTGTCCGTGGTCATGGCGTGCAACAACTATGAAATTATAGACTTGGGTGTAATGGTGCCTGCCGAGCAGATTGTAGAAACGGCTATCCGTGAAAAGGTGGACATCGTAGGACTGAGCGGACTGATTACTCCTTCGCTGGAAGAAATGGTGCATGTGGTGACTGAACTTCAGCGGGCTGGACTGGATATTCCGGTGATGATTGGCGGGGCTACCACTTCGAAATTGCATACGGCACTGAAGATTGCTCCGGTGTATCACGCCCCGGTGGTATACATGAAGGATGCTTCACAAAATGCGCTGGTGGCTGCTAAGTTGCTGAATCGTGAGCAGCGTCCGGCTTTTGTGGAAGCTTTGAATGAAGAATATCAGGCTTTGCGTGAAAAGAACCGTCAGAAAACGGTACAGACGGTTCCGCTTGCGGAAGCACAGAAAAATAAACTGAACCTTTGGGATTAATTATTTACTCATCGTATTATGAATGTACAGATAGAAGAAGGCTGGAAAAAGGTGCTGGCACCGGAGTTTGAGAAAGATTATTTTGTCCGGCTGACCGATTTTGTTCGTCAGGAGTATCAGCAGACTACGGTATATCCTCCCGGAAGATTGATTTTCAATGCATTCAACCTTTGTCCTTTTGATAAGGTGAAAGTGGTGATTATCGGGCAGGACCCGTATCACGGGCCGGGGCAGGCGCATGGCTTGTGTTTTTCGGTGAACGACGGAGTGGCGTTTCCTCCTTCCTTGCAGAATATATTCAAGGAGATTCACGATGATTTGGGCGTGCCGGTTCCTTCCAGCGGTAACCTGACCCGTTGGGCCGAGCAGGGTGTGCTGTTGCTGAACGCTACCTTGACGGTACGTGCTCATCAGGCTGGTTCACATCAGCGCAGAGGTTGGGAAGAGTTTACGGATGCGGCTATCCGTGTGCTGGCGGAGCAGAAAGAACATTTGGTGTTTATCTTGTGGGGTTCTTATGCGCAGAAGAAAGGTGCCTTTATTGACCGCAACAGGCATCTGGTGTTAACTTCCGTGCACCCGTCTCCCTTGTCGGCTTATAACGGTTTCTTTGGGAACAAGCATTTCAGTCGCACCAATGAATACCTGGTGGCTCATGGAGAGACTCCTATCAACTGGTAAGAAACAACAAATCAATAAATACACAAAAAGAAATCCCCTTGCTCCGTTTGTACGGGTGGAGCAAGGGGATTGTTATTTTATATGATGATCTATGTGTTTGTCAGATAAGTTGCATACCCAGTCGTGTGCATTCCTCACGCATGTCTTCCGGCCAGATGCTGGCCTGGATTTCTCCGATATGTGCCTTCTTCAGATAAAGCATACACAAACGTGATTGTCCGATACCTCCTCCAATGGTCAGAGGGAGTGTGTCGTTTAGCAGACGCTGATGGAAATACAGTTTGGTGCGTTCTTCTTTTCCGGCTAATTCCAGTTGCTTGAGCATGGCAGCCTTGTCCACACGGATACCCATGGAAGAAATTTCCAATGCACGTTGCAGCACTTCGTTCCATACCAGTAAGTCACCGTTCAAGCCAGGAAGTCCTGTTTTAGGGTCTACAGTGGTATAGTCGTCATAGTCCGGCGCGCGCAGGTCATGCGGTTGTCCGTTGCTCAGCTTGTTTCCGATTCCGATAATGAAAACGGCTCCAAAGCGTTCTGTAATCAGGTTTTCACGTTCCTTGGCTGTCTTGTCAGGATACATTTGCAACAAGTCTTCCGAATGAATGAAGTGTACATCGTGCGGCAGGAAGGACTTGATTTGCGGATACATTTCACAGATCATGTATTCCGTGCGGCGCATGGCAGCATAGATACGGGTCACGATGCTTTTCAGGAAATCCACTGTACGCTGTTCCGGAGTAATCACTCGCTCCCAGTCCCATTGGTCTACATAAAGAGAATGTATGTTGCCCAACTCTTCATCGGCACGTATGGCATTCATATCGGTATAAATTCCGTAGCCCGGCTCAATCTGATAGTCGGCCAAGGTGACACGTTTCCATTTGGCCAGTGAGTGAACGACTTCTGCCTGTTGGTCTCCCAAGTCTTTGATGGGGAAGCTGACAGGGCGTTCCGTACCGCTCAAGTCGTCGTTAATTCCCATTCCTTTCAAAACGAACAAAGGAGCGGTAACACGGCGTAAACGAAGTTCGGACGAGAGGTTCTGCTGGAAAAACTCTTTAATTTGCTTGATGCCCAGTTCGGTCTGTTTCATGTCAAGCAACGGCTTATAGCCGACTGGTTTTATAAGGTAACTCATGTGTGAATTTCTTTAAATGTTTATTTGCTTGCAAAGATAGGTGTATTTTGTAAATATGCAAGCGATTTTAGAAATAAGTTATCAAAATGATTTTTATTTCTTTTTACTTACTGATAAAGTGAAAAGGGAATGATGAAAATAAAAAATGTCATTCTGGAAATCTCTTTCCAGAATGACATTCTATTATGTAATATAAAGAAAGGCTGTTTAGCGATTCTTGTACATGCTTTCGTAATAGTTCTGGTATTCGCCGCTGGTTACGTTTTTCACCCATTTCTGGTTGTCAAGATACCATCGGATGGTTTTTACGATACCATCTTCAAATTTAGTCTCTGGAGTCCATCCGAGTTCACGAGTAATTTTAGTCGGGTCGATGGCATAACGCTGGTCGTGTCCGAGTCTGTCCTTGACAAAAGTAATCAGTGAATCGTTAATCCAGTCAATGCTGATTTGTCCGTCAGGAGTCATCTCTTTCTTTTTAAGGATGCTCCGGTATTCCGGCTGCTCGGTCATTATCTGGTGAATAGTAGCAATGGTCAGTTTGACGATTTCAATATTCTGTTTTTCGTTATGACCTCCTACATTATAAATTTCACCGTCCTTGCCGTTGCGGACAATCATGTCGATGGCTTTGCAGTGGTCTTCCACGTAGAGCCAGTCGCGTACATTGGTTCCATCTCCGTATACAGGCAGGCGTTTTCCTTCCAGAATATTCTTGATGATAAGCGGAATCAGCTTTTCAGGGAAGTGATAAGGACCGTAGTTGTTGGAGCAGCGGCTGATAGTTACAGGCATTTTATAAGTGTCGCGGTAAGCCATCACAATCAGGTCGGCACTGGTCTTTGAAGCGCTGTACGGACTGTGCGGACAGAGGGGAGTTTCTTCTGTGAAATACCCTTCTGCACCCAAAGAACCGTATACTTCATCGGTCGATACCTGATGGAAGCGAACACCTTTTCTCCAGGTTGGATATCCGTTTTCATCCTTTCCGGTGACCCATGCCCGGCGGGCTGCATCCAGCAAGTTCTGGGTTCCCAAGATGTTGGTCTGCAAGAATAGTTGCGGATTTTCGATGCTGCGGTCTACATGACTTTCGGCTGCGAAATTCACGATGTAATCAAATTTGTAATCAGCAAATAGCTGGTCGGCCAGGTTACGGTCGCAGATATTTCCTTTTACGAAGAAGCAGCGTTCATTGTCGATGTCCTGTGAAATAGTTTCTAAATTTCCCGCATACGTCAATGCATCGAGGATGACAATTTTGACGTCATCATGTTTGCCTAAGATATATTTTATATAGTTGGCTCCGATGAATCCGGCAGCTCCAGTAACTAAATAAGTTTTCATATAGAGTTTTATTTTGGGTGCAAATTTCGGAAAGTTTTTTGAATGTGACAAGATTTTTTTGTTTTAATCATTCAGCTCAATCACCTCCAGGTCAGAGAAATTTCCGTTTTCTATGCTGAAGCGTACAAGGGTTCGTACCTTATGAAAACCATATTTCCCTGCCGCTCCCGGGTTGATGTGAAGTAGTCCCAGACTGGAATCGTATTTGACTTTCAGAATGTGTGAATGACCGCTGATAAACAGCTTGGGAGGCTGTGTCATGAGTGTTTTTCGGATGGAAGGATCGTACTTCCCGGGATAACCTCCGATATGTTTGATGAGTACGTCAGTGCCTTCTAACTGGAAACGGTTGATTTCCGGAAAGCGTATGCGCAGGTCTTGTCCGTCGATGTTTCCGTAGACAGCCCGCAGTGGACGGAATGCGGCCAACCGTTCAGCTACTTCCAGTGAACCGATGTCACCGGCATGCCATATTTCATCACACGTATCAAAATATTTCAGATAACGTTCGTCCCAGTAGCCGTGCGTATCCGATAAGAGTCCGATTCTTTTCATTTTTCTTTTGCTTTTGTCCGGCAAAGATACTACATTTGAAAAAACCTTGAATGATTTCAGTATATGGAAAAACACTATAATTATTTCAACCGAGATATAAGCTGGTTGTCATTTAATCATCGCGTATTGCTGGAGGCAGATGATGATACGCTTCCTCTGTTCGAAAGAATCAATTTCATAGCTATTTATTCGTCGAATCTTGAAGAGTTTTATCAGGTTCGTGTGGCGGAACATAAAGCGGTAGCATCTGGAGGTAAGAGTGAAGACATGACTGTGGAGGAAGCTCATAATCTGATTCGGCAGATTACGGATACGGTGAACCGTCAGTTGGAAGACCGTGTACGCATCTATGAAGAAAAGATTCTTCCGGCATTGCGGCGCAATCATGTGGTGTTTTATCAGAGTAAAAGCGAGGTGGAGGATTTTCATAAGGAATTTGTACACCGCTTTTTTATGGAAGAAGTGTTTCCCTACATTCAGCCGGTGAAGATTGATCCGGAAAACGTACGCTTTTTCTTGCGGGACAGACGTTTGTATCTGGCTGTAAAGGTATGGAAGGATGCGCAGGAGAAGCCGGAATATTATATTATAAAAATGCCTTATAGCAAGGTGCCCCGTTTTGTACAGCTTCCTTCGCATGAGGGAAACTATTACCTCATGTTTCTGGAGGATATAATTAAGGCAAACTTGAAGGAAGTGTTTATCGGCTACGAAGTAGAGTGCAGTTACTGTTGTAAGATTTCACGTGATGCCGACGTGTTTGTAGATGATGTACCTGCAGAGAGCATGGTGGAAAAACTGAAGGAGAAGGTGAAAAAACGTAAGATTGGAGCCATCTGCCGTTTTGTGTATGACCGGAAAATGCCGGGTGATTTTCTGGATGCCTTGGTAGAAGCGCTGGGAATCAACCGGGAAGAGCTTGTGCCGGGCGACAAGCATCTGAATCTGGAAGACTTGGCGTCCCTTCCCAATCCGAATCCGGATATTCCGGCCATCGTCAAGCCACAGCCGATGTTCTTGCCCGGGATGAACGAAAAACACTTTATGTATCGCCGGATAGCCAAACGGGATATGCTGCTTTATTATCCGTATCACAGTTTTGAACATTTCATTCATTTTCTGTATGAAGCCGTTCACGATCCATTTTGTCGTGAAATCATGATTACGCAGTATCGTGTGGCGGAACATTCGGAAGTGATTAATGCCTTGATTGCTGCCGCACGAAACGGGAAACATGTAACGGTGTTTGTGGAACTGAAAGCCCGCTTTGATGAGGAAAATAACCTGGCTACGGCCGAATTGATGCGGAAGGCAGGGATTGACATTATATTCAGCATTCCGGGACTGAAGGTACATGCCAAGGTAGCATTGATTCTCCGGAAGAATGACAAGGGAGAACGGTTAAGAAGCTACGCGTATGTCAGTACGGGTAATTTTAATGAGAAGACGGCAAAGATTTATGCTGACATAGCTTTGTATACTTGCAACAAGCAGATAGTGGATGACATGTGTACCCTGTTTAAGGTCTTGCGGAAGGAAGTGACAGAGCCTCGTTTCAAACGCCTGTTGATAGCACGGTTCAATCTGCTTCCGGAATTGAAAGCCCTCATTCAGCGGGAAATCGATTTGGTGAAAGAGGGAAAGCCAGGCCGGATTATTTTGAAGATGAATGCCTTGCAGGATACGGCTATGATAGATGAGCTGTATCGTGCCAGTGAGGCAGGGGTACAGATTGATTTGATTGTAAGAGGAATCTGCTGCCTGGTGCCGGGAGAATCGTTTAGTCGGAATATTCGGGTTACCCGTATTGTGGACAGTTTCTTGGAGCATGCCCGTGTGTGGTACTTCGGAAATGGAGGTGACCCGTTGGTCTTTATCGGTTCGCCCGACTGGATGCGTCGTAATTTGTATCGTCGTATCGAGGCGGTAACTCCTATTCTTGACGGCAGACTCCGTCGAGAACTGACAGACATGCTGGAACTTCAGCTGTCGGCTAACCGTAAGGCATGCTGGGTGGACAATCAGTTGCGGAATATCTTTAAAAGAAAACCGGGTAACGACGATGTACGTGCCCAGTACGATTTTTATGAATACTTGAAAAGCAAGTTGGCTGAAAATTAATCAGCCGACTTGTTTTTGTTTTCTGATATAAGCAGTAATTTGTCTCCCGGTTTCAGCTCCATTTGTCCGTTGGGAATGAGGAACTCATTGCCACGTTTCACGAGCATGACCAATGTTCCTTTCGGAATCTGCATTTCGGCCAGTCTGTTTTTGTCTTCCAGCATTTCAGCTGTCAGGGTGAGGTCATTCAATCGGGTATCAATTTCTTCCGGCAGTTCCACTCCAAATTCATTTCCTTCTTTAGGTGCGGGCAAGTCCAGCTGCAGGATTTTAGCCGCCTTGGTAATGGTCATTCCCTGAATCACCAAAGAAAGAAGGGTGATGAAGAATACAATGTTGAACAATTGCTGTGAACCCTCTATTTGAGCCAATACCGGGTAAGTCGCAAAAATGATGGGGGTAGCTCCTCTCAGTCCCACCCACGAAACAAACAGTCTGCCTTTATTCGTAATGTTACGGAAAGGCAGCAGACAGAGGAATATGCTGAGCGGACGTGCGACGAGAATCATGAATACACCAATCAGCAAGGCTACCGCTGCAATGTCGAGCATTTCGTGCGGGTTGACCAGCAGTCCTAAAGTAAGGAACATGATAATCTGGAAAAGCCAGGTCAGCCCACTCATGAAGGTATTGATTTCTTTTCGGTAAGCCAGTCGGGTATTTCCAAGAATGACTCCCATGATGTAGACCGCCAGATAAGCATTTCCTTTCAGCTGGTCTGTAATGGTGAAGGTAATGAATACCAGACTCAACAAGAGGATTGAGTAAAGCGAACTGTTGGACAGATTGATACGGTTAATCAGCCATACACTGAACCGTCCCATAGCGTAGCCGATGACCCCACCGAAGAAGAACTGTACGAGCAGGTCTTTGGTAATCAGTAGAAAATCAGGATTGCTTCCACTTGAAATCACCTGTATCAGCACGATGGTCAGCATGTAGGCCATCGGGTCGTTACTTCCACTTTCCAGCTCCAGCATGGGGCGTAGATTCTGTTTCAAGTTCATGCGCTGGGAGCGGAGCAGGTTGAACACAGATGCAGAGTCTGTAGACGACATGGTAGCGGCGAGCAGTAAGGAACTAAGCAGGGTTAATTCTATGTTGGTTCGGTTCCAGTCGGAAATATAGAATATAAATATACCGGTCAATAAAGTGGTAAGCAATACACCGGCAGTTGACAGGATAATACCGGGAGTAAGGATGGGTTTGATTTCGTTGTATTTGGTATCCATACCTCCGGAAAACAGAATAATGCTCAGTGCCATCATTCCAATGAATTGCGCGTCTGAAGCACTGTTGAATTGCAGTCCGAGTCCGTCACTGCCAAAACACATTCCTACTATCAGGAAAAGTAGAAGAGTGGGAATACCAAACCGGTATCCGGTTTTACTGATGAGAATGCTGGAAAAAATAAGGATAGAGCCAATCATCAGTATGTTTTCAGCTGTAAAAATCATGATTATGTAATAATAAATAAAGTAATGTGAATGTTGTATATGTATTATAATGTTCAAAGGTAAGAAAATGTTTGGCAGGCAAATGCTTTTTGTAAAGATTTTTGTGAATCTATTGTCTCTTCTGTAGTACTTTTTCAGTATGTACTTGCTAAAAGTGGAAAATTCTACGACAAATTCTCTGTTTCACACTGTGAAATACAAAAACCATAGTGTGGGATACATATTTCACACTGTGGGATATAAATCTCGCACTGTGAAACAGAGAACTTTTTCCTACGTTTTGTAGAATGTATGAGGAGAAAATTAGGAATATGTAGGGCAATTTATACTTGTTTGTGGAATGGTACTATAATTCTATAGAAATTTATTTTTGTTTTCAAGAAAAAATGTATATTTGCAATGTTTTGTTCCGTATTGATTTCCGGTTCGGCGAAATCACGGATGAAAAGGGAATCGGGTGAAAGTCCCGGACAGTCCCGCTGCTGTAAGCTCCAGACATTTACGTTTGTCTACCCTCTGCAAGGCCACTGTCTTTTAACTGAAGATGGGAAGGCAAGACAAACGGGAGTAAGTCAGAAGACCTGCAAAACAAAGTCATGCTTGCATTCTCGAGGAAAGGATGGCAAGAACGTGCGTAATGTAGAATTACAATTAAAATTTGAATGAAAAGATTGAAGAAACTGGCTATTATTGTCGGCTGTCGCTTTTTTATAGCTATGTGTCTTTGCATGTTTGCAGGTGTAGATATTATTTATGCCCAACATGCAGAGTCTGATAGTATTACAGGAAAGGTGCACCAGATTCCGGATGTGACGGTGAGCGGGAAGAAGACGATGAATAAAATATCTTCAGTTGTTCCCGTACAACGTTTGGGAAAAGACATGATGGAAGATCTGGGTATTCAGAATATGGCAGATGCAGTAAGGCGTTTTGCAGGCACTGATGTGCGTGATTATGGAGGTACGGGAGGATTGAAAACAGTTTCCGTTCGAAATATGGGAGCTGCCCATACTGCAATTAGTTATGATGGAGTTGCGGTAAGCAATTGTCAGGCTGGACAGATAGATATAGGGCGTTTTTCTTTAGACAACGTAGAATCTTTATCGTTAAGTGTAGGTCAGAATGAAGATATGCTTCAGTCTGCCAGACTGTATGCTTCGGCTGGAGTTTTGAATATTGAAACTTCTCGTCCCGAGTTTCTGGAGGATAGAAAATGGCAATTGTTGTTTCAGGTAAAAGGCGGTTCTTTTGGACTGGTCAATCCTTATTTTCGATATGGACAACAGTTAGGCGAAAAGACGGTCTTGTCTGTTGACGGAGACTATTTACGTTCGGATGGACAGTATCCTTTTTTGCTGAAAAATGGGAAATATACCCAAACAGAGAAAAGAAGTAATTCGGAAGTGGATTCCTGGCATACAGAATGGAATCTTATTCATGAATTTAAGGAGGATAAAAAATTGAATGTTAAGGCATACTATTATCAGTCTGAACGTGGATTACCGGGAGCCGTGATTTTGTATAATCCCGTTTCAAATGAACGCCTTTGGGATAAGAATGCTTTCGTACAAGCAAAATATCAGGATAAAATATCTGATAAATGGTCATTGCAGGTGTTGGCTAAATACAATTATGCCTGGAATAAATACCAGGATAAGGGGGCACAATATGAGGGGAGAGTTTCCACAGATCATTATACCCAGCATGAATATTATGCTTCAGGAGCTGTTTTGTATCGACCGTTTCAGGGCTTTTCCGTATCATTGGCTCAAGATTTAGCAGTGAATACACTGGATAGCAATTTACCGGATTGTCCATTTCCCACCCGTGTAACTTCTTTGACAGCCTTACATGCCCGCTATCAATTGGGCGGTGTGCAAATGGATGCATCTTTAATAAATACGTATGTAAAAGAACATGTGGAGAGTGGAGAAAAACCGGATGATTTGAAGAAATTATCCCCGTCTTTTTCGGTGAATTGGAAACCTTTCAGTGAACAAGATTTCTTTTTAAGGGTTATGTATAAAAGTACTTTTCGTACTCCAACCTTTAACGATCTGTATTATTATCGATTGGGAAATCGCTCTCTTCGTCCGGAAAAAGCAAAGGAATATAACATAGGCGTAACGTGGGGGGCCAAAAGGAACTCTGTATGGGACTATTTGACATTTACAGGAGATGTGTACTTTAATCAGGTAACAGACAAGATTGTGGCTTTTCCTTCTACTTATGTATGGAGAATGGCGAATTATGGGAAAACTCATATATGGGGAGCTGATATCACTCTTTCTATGGGTATTCCTTTAGGTGAATTGTTTAAGGTATATTTTTCAGGAAGTTATACATGGCAAAAGGCTGTTGATTTGACTGACCCGAATGCTAAAAATTATAAGGATCAATTGCCTTATACACCAGAACATAATGGGAACGGTTCCGTCATTTTGGAAACTCCATGGGTAAAACTGGGGTATAGTTTGATTGGAGTCGGAAAAAGATATTATTTCTCACAGAATATTCCAGAGAATGAAATTGACGGATATGTGGAGCAAACGCTTACTCTCTCTCGGCAATTTTCATTTAAGGCCTGCCGTTTAAGACTGCAGGCAGATTTTATTAATTTCATGAATGAGCAATATGAGGTAATAAAGTATTATCCAATGCCGGGGCGTTCATGGAAAATAACTGCTGCTATTCATTTTTAAATTTAAATATCTATGCAATTTAGAAAATTATTTTTCAGTTTGTGCTGCATGGTGGCATTAGGGGTGTCACTGGCAGCTTGTAGTGAAGATGAAGAGTTATTTGATGATAGTGGTTCTAAGGTTACTCTTCCTGTGCATCGGGCATTTATTTTGAACGAAGGAACTCAAGGGGCTAATAATGCGACGTTGTCTTTTTATGCACCGGATGGCAATGCGGATTTTATCAAAGATATTTTTTATACTCAGAATCAGGCAAAATTAGGAGATACAGGTCAGGCTCTGATTGAATACAATAATGACCTTTATGCCATCATTTCCGGTTCAAGATATTTGATTCGGATGAATACGGCTGGAGTAGAAAAACAACGTTATGAGATTCCTGCATCAGAAGGTGATCCTCGTTATCTGGTAGCTGATGACGGGTATATTTATATGACGCAATATGGTGGTCGGGTGACGAAACTGGATGCAAATACCCTGAAGGTGGTAGCTACATTTACCGGGGGGAATAACTTGGAAGGTATTGCAGAATGTGACGGCAAGTTGTACGTGGCTAATTCATATTTGAAGAATGATGCCGGGTATCAGTATCAGAAAGAGTTGTTTGTCATTAATGCAGATAACATGCAGTTAGAAACGACTTTAGCTGTTGATATTAATCCCAATCAGGTGTTGGAAGAAGATGGAAAGATTTTCTTGATTTCCTGGGGAAATTATGCAGACAAAGGATATTCTGCTCAAATGATTGATCCTAAGAATGGTAATAAACCGATTTCATTGGGAGTAGCAACTAATATGACCGTAGGAGATGATATGGTGTATTTTGTAAATTCGGAGACTGATTGGAATACGTTTACTACTACAAATACATTCTTCTCTTATAATATTAAGACTGCTACGGTAAATTCATCTTCTTTCCTGAAAAATGCACCGGCAGAACTGGCTACATCAAGTGTGTACATGATGAGTGTGGATGATGAGAAGGGAGATATTTATATTGGAGTGACATTCTATTCGAACTCAAATGGTACGATGTATCGTTTTGACCGTAACGGCAACTTTGTAGAAAAGTTTGATTGTGGTGGTCAGAATCCTAAAACAATGGTTTTCATTGATTGATTTTTATGAAACAAATTTTACTATCTGCCCATATAGTAATTACAGTCTTGCTTCTCTCTGCCTGCGGCGGAGGAAGCAAGACTTCTTCCGTTCAGGAGGAAGGAGATACCCTGAAAATGAGGTATGCCACCAACTTGTCTGTGGTAAAGTTTCCTGATTATACCATGGTTTCTATCCGTAACCCATGGGATACATTGAAAATATTGCATACTTATCTGTTGACTGATAAGACTCAGCCGGTTCCGGAGAATCTGCCTGAGGGGACTGTCGTACGGGTTCCGTTAGAACGGGCCGTGGTGTATTCTGTGGTGCATGGAAGTGTACTGAAAGAGTTGGGACAGGCAAAAAGTATCAAGGGAGTCTGTAACCTGGAATATTTTAAGATGCCAGAGGTGCAGGATGGATGCCGGAATGGAGAAATCGTAGATTGCGGAAACGGAATGAATCCGGATATTGAGAAAATTATCGACCTTCGTCCGGATGCCATCATGCTTTCTCCGTTTGAGAACAGCGGAGGATACGGTCGGGTAGGAAAGTTGGGAGTACCCGTAATCGAATGTGCGGATTACATGGAAACCTCCCCGTTAGGACGTGCAGAATGGCTGCGCTTTTACGGATTGCTGGTAGGGCAGGAACAGAGAGGAGATTCACTTTTTGCACAGATAGAAAAAGAATACCTGGCATTAAAGGATTTGGCGGCACAGGCAACCTCTCGTCCTACGGTATTAAGTGATTTGAAGTATGGCTCTGCATGGTATATCGCCGGAGGACAGAGTACCACTGGACGCTTGTATGCGGATGCCGGGGCAGACTATGTTTTTGCAGAACTGCCGAACAGCGGTTCTGTGCCGATGGCTTTTGAAACCGTCTTCGACAAAGGTGAGCATGCCGATTTCTGGTTGATAAAATACAATCAGCCACAGGATAAGACCTATAAGGAACTTCAGAAGGATTATTCGCTTTATGCGCGTTTCAAGGCATTCCGCGAACGTCGGATTTATGGATGCAACACCCATCGGATACCTTTTTATGAGGAGTCACCTTTTCATCCGGAGATATTGTTGAAAGATATGGTAAAAATATTCCATCCCGAGTTGCTGGAAGGCTATGAACCGAAATATTTTAGTAATTTAGCGGAATGATACATTCTGATAAAAAGCATTATGTGGTATTCGGCACCCTGGCTCTTTTGATAGTGCTTTTAGTGGTAGCCAATTTATTTTTAGGTTCGGTAAATATTCCGGCGCAGGAAGTGCTACGCATTTTAAGCGGCGAAGAGGCTGAAAAGGCAAGTTGGACGTTTATCGTTTGGGAATCGCGTTTTCCTCAATGCATCACAGCCTTGCTTTGTGGAGCAGCCTTGTCGGCTTCCGGACTGATGTTGCAGACGGTGTTCAGTAACCCATTGGCCGATTCGTCTATTTTAGGTATCAGTTCAGGAGCCAGCTTGGGAGTAGCGCTTGTGATGCTCGCCGGAGGAGGAACCATTGCCACAGGTGTGTTTACACTTTCCGGGTTTTTCTCTGTCATATTAGGCGCATTTTTGGGGGCTGTAGCTGTGTTGGCTTTGGTCTTGTTTTTATCCTCTTTGATAAAAAGTAATGTAATGCTGCTCATAGCCGGCATCATGATTGGCTATATTACTTCTTCACTGATTTCTTTGTTGAACTTCTTTGCTACGGCAGAAGGAGTACACTCGTATCTGGTGTGGGGAATGGGAAACTTTGGTGGGGTTTCTTTGGAACAGCTTCCGGCTTTTTCATTACTGACCGTGGTAGGGTTGTTAGTGGCTGTCATGCTTATTAAGCCTTTGAATGCCCTGCTTTTGGGACCGCGTTATGCCGAAAATTTGGGAGTGAATATTCGCCGGGTACGCAACTTCTTATTATTGGCTACCGGATTGCTGACTGCGGTAACGACTTCATTCTGTGGCCCTATCTCTTTTATCGGTCTGGCAGTTCCTCATCTGGCTCGTTTGATGCTGGGTACCTCCAACCATAATTCGCTGATGCCTGTTACGCTGCTTGCCGGAGGAGCATTGGCATTGCTGTGTAACTTGATTTGCGTACTTCCGGGAGAGTCAGGAGTGATACCGCTGAATGCCGTAACTCCAATCTTAGGAGCGCCGGTCATTATTTATGTGATCATTAACCAACGTCGAATTCAATATTTTAACTGATGAGTCAATCGGAAATCGTGGTAGAGGGTCGTAACCTGACAATCGGTTATCAGGTAGGGAAGAAGCGGACGGAAGTGCATTCTAGGCTGAATTTTCAGCTTTTTCGTGGAGAACTGACATGTCTGCTAGGAGCGAACGGAGCAGGTAAATCTACCTTGCTTCGCACTTTGGCGGCTGCTCAACCGTTTTTATCTGGCGACTTGAAACTGTTGGGGCGTGATTTGTCTGCCTACTCCGAACGTGAGTTGTCAAGAACCATAGGGGTCGTATTGACAGACCGTACGCAAGCAGGAGGGTTGACAGTATATGAACTGGTCGCCTTGGGACGACAGCCTTATACAGGATTTTTCGGACGTTTGGATAAGACCGACAAGCAGTTGGTAGAACATGCACTGCAAGCCGTAGAGATAGCTCATAAGGCACGGTGTTATATGGCTGAACTTTCTGACGGAGAACGACAGAAAGTGATGATTGCCAAAGCACTGGTGCAGGAATGTCCGTTGATATTATTGGATGAGCCGACTGCTTTCTTGGATGTGGTAAGCCGCATTGAAATCATGAATCTGTTGCATCGTTTGGCTATAGAGGAAAAGAGAGCAATTCTTTTGTCTACGCATGATATTGAACAGGCACTGGTCTTGTCTGATCGCCTTTGGTTGCTTTCTTCAACCGGAGGACTGGAATGTGGTGTGACGGAAGATTTGATATTGCGCAACCGGATGGATACATTGTTTGCCAATCATGCCCGGATAAAGTTTGATTTGATGCACGGTGGCTTTTCTCCTGAAGTGTCGGGAGAGAAATCCATTGTGTTAAAGGCGGAAGATGAGGTGCTGCGTCATTGGGCACAAAATGCCTTGAACCGTCATCACTACTTTTGTCTGGATGCCTGTGCTTCCGCCCAGAAGTTGCCTTTACTGGATGTGCAAGCACCCGATATGCTTCTTTATACGGATGAGAACGGACAGACTACATGCTATTCTACTTTTGAGGCATTGCTTCATGATATATAATTATTAGTGAATAAGCTTATTTGAAAGATATTTGTTATTTTTGCTTGACATAGTTGAAACGAAAATAATAGATATATGATAGCTGTGATAAAAATGGCCGGCACATCTCCTGAACTGTATAGCTGCGTAGCTCCGTTGGTGATGAATCCGGAAATTATTAAGTATAATCATAATTATCCTTTTAAAACTGGTGAATCGTTTGTTTGGTTTGTAGCCTTTGCAGACGATGGCAATCACGTTTTAGGCTTTTTTCCTGTGGAAATACGGAAAAAATCTGCGATAATCAACAATTATTATGTGGAGGAGGATACAAAGGATGTGTTTTTGAGTTTATTGGAAGCTGTGACAAATGAATTTCTATCTACGGAAAAGGAACTGGAGGCGGTAGTCCAAAAGCCTCATGAATCTTATTTTCAGACGCAAGGATTTGAAATAGTACGTGCATGGAGTTTGTATCTTAAAATGAAGAAAACGAATGAAGAAGAATGAGAACGTGAAAAATGTGTACGAGCTGGCACAAGAACGTCTGGCTGTACTTTTCAAGGAGTTTGACAATATTTATGTGTCATTTTCCGGTGGAAAGGACAGTGGAGTACTGCTGAATCTTTGCATTGATTATATACGCCGGAACAACTTGAAGATAAAGCTTGGTGTATTTTTCATGGATTATGAGGTGCAGTATGACCATACCATCGCATTTATCAATCGTATTTTGGAAAATAATAAGGACATACTGGAGGTATATCGGATTTGTGTTCCCTTTAAAGTGAGAACCTGTACTTCCATGTACCAGCATTACTGGCGTCCATGGGATGAGGCCCTTCGTGACATCTGGGTACGAGAGATGCCGGAAGGGGTTATGAAGGCGGAAGATTTTACTTTTTTTCATGACAACATGTGGGATTATGAGTTTCAGTTACGTTTTGCCGCCTGGTTGCATGAAAAGAAAAAGGCTGTCCGTACGGCTTGTCTGGTGGGTATACGTACACAGGAAAGTTACAATCGCTGGCGTACCATTTATGGCGGTTTGAAGCAGCAGCTTTATCACAACTATCAGTGGAGTTCGAAGATTGCCAATGATGTATATAATCTTTATCCCATTTATGACTGGAAAACTACGGATATCTGGACTGCTAATGGAAAGTTTGGTTGGGATTACAATCGTTTGTATGATCTTTATTATTACGCAGGTGTAAGTCTGGAACGTCAGCGAGTGGCCAGTCCCTTCATTGGTGAAGCCATTGAAAGTCTGCATTTATACAAGGTGATTGAGCCGGATACCTGGGGACGAATGATTGGGCGTGTGAACGGGGTTAATTTCTCTGCCATTTATGGAGGAACACATGCGATGGGATATGGTTCAGTCAAGTTGCCGGAAGGGCATACCTGGAAATCGTTTATGGAGTTTCTGCTTTCTACACTTCCAGAGGAAACCCGCAGGGGATATTTGAGTAAACTTCATACCAGCATTAAGTTTTGGAGAACGAAAGGGGGCTGCCTGAGTGATGAGACCATAGCCAAACTCGAAAGCATGAATATCCCAATTACGGTGAGAAACAAGAGCAACTACAAGACGACTAAGCGTCCGGTGATGATGGAGTACCTGGATGATATTGATATTGCAGAATTCAGAGAAATTCCTACTTACAAGCGTATGTGTCTGTGCATACTGCGTAATGATTATGCCTGTAAATATATGGGATTTGCCGTAAGCAAGGAAGAGAAAAAGATGAAAGATTATATTTTACAACAATATAAAAAGATATGGACATAGAAGAGAAAACAAGTCCGGTTTACCATGTAAAAGCCGTACCGGTGGAGAAGGTGTGTGCCAACAATTATAATCCGAATGTGGTAGCTCCTCCGGAAATGAAGCTGCTGGAACTGTCTATTTGGGAAGACGGTTTCACGATGCCTTGTGTATGCTATTATGACAAGGAAAATGACAAGTATATTATTGTAGATGGTTTTCACCGCTATCAGGTGCTGAAAACCTCCCGACGGATTTATGAGCGGGAGAAAGGTATGCTTCCGGTGGTAGTGATTGACAAGGATTTGTCCAACCGTATGGGCTCTACTATCCGTCATAATCGTGCGCGAGGTACTCATGACATCGGGTTGATGACGAATATTGTGTCAGAATTGACTCAGGCAGGCATGTCGGATAAATGGATTATGAAAAATATAGGTATGGATAAGGATGAACTGCTTCGCTTGAAACAGGTATCGGGCCTGGCATCCTTGTTTGCCGACAATGACTTTTCTATCCCCACTCCCCAGTCTATTTTACCGGAGAGTGAAGAGTAAAGTTGATTTAGTATATAAAGTAGCCTAAGACACCACTGCATACAATCAGCAGAATCGGATTTACTTTGTATCGGTTGGAAGCAATGAAACATCCGATAAAAAGCAGGATGCTGATGACAACCTGATACGTGTCTGTTCCGAAGTTTTCTCCGTTCATCAATACGAGAGCGGCTGCCGCAAGCAGTCCGACTACTCCGGGGCGCAGCCCATTAAACACGGCTTCTACTGCCGGATGGCGTTGGTACTTCAGGAAAAAACGGCTGATAAATATCATGAGTATAAATGAGGGTAATACCACTGAGAAGGTGGCTACCGTAGAGCCTAATATGCCGGCTGCGTGCGAGTAGCCGTCATTTACCATAGCCGTATAGCCTACGTAGGTCGCAGAATTGATACCGATAGGACCGGGAGTCATCTGGCTGATAGCGATGATGTCCGTAAAATCGGACGAACTGAGCCATTCGTAACGGGTGACTACCTCTCCTTGTATCATGGAAATCATGGCGTAACCTCCACCAAATCCGAATAAGCCTATTTTGAAAAACGTATAGAATAGTTTCAGTAATAAAAGTACCATAGTTTATCTCCTTTTAGTTATATTTCTTTTGGTAGCGTCCATACAGGTAACCTCCTAATCCGCTGAGGATGATGACGTAGATAGGCGAAAAGCCAAGAAGCCATATCAGTAGTGCCGAAACCACCGGAATCCAGATATTGTATCGGTTGATACGGGCTGATTTTGCCATTTTGAAGGTAGGAGCTGCAATCAAGGCTACTACCGCAGGACGGATGCCTTTGAACACATGTTCTACGGCTTCCACATGCTGGAATTGTCTGAAGAATAGAGCGATGGTCAGAATAATGAGAAAGGAGGGAAGTATGGTGCCAAGTGCCATCCAGAAAGCTCCCCAGAATCCTTTCAGCTTATAGCCGATAAAGATGGCTATGTTGACGGCAAAGATGCCCGGCACAGTTTGCGCCAGTGCCATCAAGTCCAGAAAGTCTTCCTTTTTCACCCATTTTCGTTTGTCTACCAGGTCAGCTTCTATCAAGGGAACCATGGCATATCCTCCTCCTATGGTGAATAATCCTATCCGGAAGAAGATGAGAAATGCTCTTAAATAGAAATTCATGTTATTGCGTTTAGTTCTTTTTCATATAAATGCTTGGGGGTACCCCATAAAACTTTTTAAAGGTATCCGTAAAATATTTGGGGTCGGCAAAGCCCATTTTGTCTGAAACTTCGGCTACCGTATAGCGCTGGCTCTTTAACATCAGGGCGGCCTCCTGCATTCGGATGTTACGGATAAATTCAGCCGGAGCTATGCCTGTCAAAGCCTTAATCCTATTGTAGAAGCTGGTGCGGCTCATGTTGACCGAAGCGCATAAGGTATCTACATTGAAGTTCTTGCCTAATCCTTCCTTGACCAGTTCGGTCACTTTCTGGATAAACTCATCGTCCAGACTTGTAGGTAATTCTACGGCAGGAGCTTCCTCCGGCAATGCCGTGACAGCCGATTTGAAACGATTGCGTAGCATCTTCCGGTTTGCTATCAGCGTGCGTATGGTAGCTTTCAATATGTGTACGTCAAAGGGTTTCACTAAATATTGGTCGGCTTTGATTTCCAGTCCCTCTAAAATATGCTCCTTATCACCAAGTGCGGTGAGCAGAATGATAGGGATGTGACTGGTTTCCATCTGACTTTTTACTATCTGACACATCTTCTTGCCATCCATTACCGGCATCATGATGTCGGAAAGAATCAGGTCGGGCTGACGTTCATTGATGAAGTCAAGTGCTTCTTGTCCGTTGCCTGCACCTTCCACCTGGTAGGTGTCCGACAGGCTGTGGATAATGAATGACCGCAATGGAGCATTGTCTTCTACAACCAATATTAATGGAGCCTGCTCGTCTGTCTGTGAGTCGGTAAACTGGATGTCGGTCGTGATATTTCCTGCTGTTTCTTGTTCCGTAGTCAGTACTTTATCAGTGCCCTCTTTTTCCTCCTTTTTATATTGATAGTTTTTACTTCGTATCGGGAAGGTCGGCTGGAAGGTTGTACCCACATTTTCGGTGCTGGTAAATGAAATCTTACCTTCGTGATTCTCAATCAGGCGGTACGTCAGCAGCATGCCGATGCCGCATCCGGTAGTAGTCTGGTTGGCCGTATTATATCCTCTGAACAGATATTTGAAGAGCTTTTTCTGGTCTTCCTTGTTCATTCCGATACCTGTGTCCGAGAGGAAAAGTGTCCATGTGTTTTTGTTGCTTTCCGCTTTTAATGATACACGTCCGCCTTGTGGCGTATATTTTAAGGCATTAGAAAGCAGGTTGCGCAAAATGGAATCCATCTTGCTCGTATCAATCCACACATCCAGACTGTCGAACGAACTTTCGTAGGAAAGCGTGATGTCCTTTTGACGAGCAAAACTATCAAACTGATGCATATAGTTGCTCAGATAATGATTCAGTTCGTGCGCCGTCACGATGGTCTGTGAGGAATATAATTCTTCCTTCTGGAAATTAATCAGGTTATTGGCCAGTTCAGCCAGGTTCTCTGTGCTCTGCATGGCCAGTTGGATGTTCTTTTGTCCGTTTTCACTCAGACTTTCCTTTTCCATGATTTCACTCAGAGGAGCCTTGATCATGGTCAGCGGAGTGCGTATGTCGTGCGCGGCATGCGTGAAGAAATTGATTTTTTCTTCCGAAGTTTTTCGTTCGCGCTTGATAATCTGATAGCGCAGGAAGGCGTATGCCGCTCCGATAATGAACAGGGCATAAATCAGGAATGCCCAGAAAGTGAGCCAGAAAGGACGTTCTACCAAGATTTGTATTTCCCTTTCTTCCAGTATCTGCTGGTTGTCGAGCAGAATGGAGCGTACCTTCAGCGTATAGTTTCCCGGCGACAAGTTGGTGTACCGTATGGTTCCGTTGCTGGTGGGAGGAGTCCACTGGTCATAGAACCTTTCCAGTTTCCAGCTGTACAGAATGCTCGATGGATTGTCGAAATTGATGGAAGACACATCCATGGAGAACGTGTTCTGGTCGTATTTCAATTGGATGAAATTGGTTTCGTCCAAAATTTTTGTCAAAGGAGAATTCTTTTCCATCGGGTGCACCGGATGATACATGATGTTCAGATTAGAGAATACCATGTGGCTGGAAAAGCTTGAGGGCAGTTCCAGACTGTCGGGCAGAATGATGACACCTTCGTTGCTTCCAAAAATCAGCTGACCGTTTCGGGTATGTATTCCGGCAGTCGGATTGAAGTTTGCTCCTTGCAATCCCTGTTCCCGTGTCCAGTTGGTAAAGGTCTGTTCTTTCCGGTTGTAGAAAGACAGTCCGTTTTCTGTACCTAAAAACAGATTCCCGTTTTTGTCCGGAACAATACTATAGATATTGTTTGTCTGCAAGCCGCTGTTGTTGGCCATGCAGTGTGTGATTTCATTCGTTTGATTATCAATGATAAACAATCCGTTTCCGTAGGTGCCGACATAGGTCTTTTTCAGGTCGGGAGTATTGTAGATTGCATTGATACAGCCGAAATCTTCTTTTTCCATGTAAGGATACAGTTGCCGTTTCGTTTTATCGAATACATACAATCCTTGTATGGTTCCTACCCAGAAGGAATTTTCATTTCTTTCTAAAAGATACGTGATAGGATAGGAGCTGCTGTATTCCTGTTTTTCCTGTGTGCGTGTGTCAAAGCTTTTCAGGCTGTAGAATCCTCCACTCCAGATAACTTCATTCTTGTCTTTTATCAGTCCGCGGATGTATTTGTCCGGGGTTTCACGTGCCTGCGATTTTCCTTGCTGATGGAAGGTCGTAGTTCCGGCCTTCTTGTCTATGCGGAAGATACCGGACATATAGCCTCCGGCCAGGATTATTCCCGGTCTTATTTCGCATACGGACAAGAAGATATGGTTTTCATATTGAGGAAGTTCTTTTTCCGTGCAATAGCTTTTCCACTTCTTTTCACTGATGTCATAACAGCTTATTCCGTTGCAGGTGGCATACCATATATCTCCTTCAGAATCCTCCATGATGCCGTTGATGCAGTCGTTTGACAAGGTGTTGCTGCTGTTTGGCGCATGTTTGAACCATTGGTATTCAGGGTACTTTTCGGAATAGATGGTAATGCCAATGGGATAAATTACGTTCCAGATACGGTTGTTCTGGTCCATGTAAATATCCTTGATGATGCTTCCGTTCATCTTGTTGAAGCTCTCATTGTCTTCTTTTAAGAAATGAGAAAGTTCTTTTTTCTTGGCATCCAGTTTATATACTCCGTCACCATCGGTTGCAATGAACACCTCATCCAGGTTTTTCCGGTTGGGCGTGATGGTGTTTACCCCGATGTCTTTCAGGTGTTTCCCGAGGTCTGTCAGCTCTCCGCTTTCAGGGGTATAAATAAACAGCTTATCAAGCAGGGCATTGATGATAAGCTTGTTGGTAGGCTTATGATAATAAATGTAATCAATGATGTTGATATTGGAAATATCAATTTTCCTTACGTTGGTTAATTCTCCTTTGTTCAGGGTAGCTGAATACAAGGTTTGTTCGGTCGAAATAAAATAGTTATTTCCCTTTGCCTGTGTGATGCAGGTTACTTTTCCTGGAATTTTATGACTTATTTTTCTGGTCTTCTGAGTATCTCCATTGTAGATGTACTGATAACCTTCTGTGCAGAACCAGATATTTTTTTCTTCGTCCAGATAAATGCAGGTTATCGGACACTTTTGAGTTTCCGGATACTGTTCATGCAAGTCGAATACCAACTGGAAGGAGTCTCTGGCCTCATTCAGATTGAATACCAGTCCGTCTTTTCCGATTTCCCATAACTTCTTTTCTCTGTCAGTCTTTAAAATATTCAGATTAGGGAAACAGTTGACAACTGCACCATTTTTAATCAGCGGATAGTGTGTAAACTGCTTTCCGTTATAGCGGTCTATACCCTTGTGGGTAAGAATCCAGATGTAATCATATTCTCCTTGTTGAATAGAGAGAACTCTTCGGCTGCTGAGTCCGTCTGCTATACCGATATATTGAAATATTTGTGCCTCTGAACGTGTGTATATGACAGATAATAAGAGGCAAATGAGATAAATAAATTTCTGCATAATACTTTTGTTGATAAGTGCAAATTTCGGAAAAAACAATCTCTTATCAAAATAATACGGAGCTTTATGTAGAAATAGAAAATAAAAAAGGCATGACCGAAAAGTCATGCCTTGAAATATTTACGATAAAGTATTTATGCATTATTTATCGCCACGGATAGCTGCGATACCCGGAAGGATTTTACCTTCGATAGCTTCGAGCAATGCACCACCACCAGTTGAGATGTAAGATACCTGGTCAGCCATACCGAACTTGTTGATACAAGCTACAGAGTCACCACCACCGATCAATGAGAATGCACCTTCTTTAGTAGCTTCAGCAATAGCTTCAGCAATTACTTTAGAACCACCAGCGAAGTTGTCCATTTCGAATACACCGGCAGGACCGTTCCACAGGATAGTCTTAGCACCCTTGATAGCAGCTTTGAATTCTTCGCGAGTTTTAGGACCTGCATCCAGACCCATCCATCCGTCAGGAATGTTCTTATCGTCGCAAACCTGAGTGTTTGCATCGTTAGCAAACTTGTCAGCAGCTACACAGTCGCAACCCAAAACTAAGTTTACACCTTTAGCTTTAGCCTTAGCCATGATTTCCAAAGCCAGATCCAGTTTGTCATCTTCTACCAATGAGTTACCGATCTTACCACCCTGAGCTTTAGCGAAAGTAAATGCCATACCACCGCAAAGGATCAAGTTGTCTACTTTGTCCATCAAGTTTTCGATGATACCAATCTTAGTAGAAACTTTAGAACCACCCATGATAGCAGTGAACGGACGTTTGATGTCTTTCAATACGTTGTCAACAGCCTGTACTTCTTTTTCCATCAGGTAGCCCAACATCTTGTGGTCAGCATCGAAGTAGTCAGCGATAACAGCTGTAGAAGCGTGTTTACGGTGAGCAGTACCGAATGCGTCCATTACGTAGCAGTCAGCGTAAGAAGCCAAAGTCTTAGCGAATTCTTTCTGAGAAGCCTTCATAGCTTTCTTAGCGTCTTCGTAAGCAGGATCTTCTTTTTCGATACCTACAGGCTTACCTTCTTCTTCCGGATAGAAACGGAGGTTTTCAAGCAGCAATACTTCACCCGGTTTCAATGCAGCAGCAGCTTCCTGAGCTTTAGCACAGTCAGGAGCGAACTGAACCGGAGTACCCAGAGCAGCAGCTACAGCGTCTACAATCTGGCTCAAAGAATATTTAGCGTTTACTTTGCCTTTTGGTTTACCCATGTGTGACATGATAATCAAGGCACCACCGTCTGCCAAGATTTTTTTCAAAGTAGGCAGTGCACCACGGATACGAGTATCGTCTGTAATTTTACCTTCTTCGTTCAAAGGTACATTGAAGTCCACACGAACGATTGCCTTTTTGCCGGCAAAGTTGAATTTGTCAATAGTCATCATAATCTCTAATATTTTTTGTTTAAAGTGTTTCTGTTGTTACAGACATCCCTTCGAGAGGATGCACCGCAAAGGTAAGAAAAAAAATAAAAAAGAAAGAATAAGGTATAGATTTTTACATACTTAATAGCGTGTTTTGAAGGTCGTTAAAAAACGCCTTTGCGTTTGGTTTGAAACACAAGTACGTTTCAATGCAAACGCAAAGGCGTTTTATCTTAAATGCACTTGCGTTTTGATTCAAACGTCAAAGCGTTTTGTCTTAAACACAAGTGCATTTTGAGCTGAATTTAGATTTGTATTGAAAATCAATAGGTTAATCTTCTGTAGGAGAGGCATGTTCTGCTTTGAAAAGTAATGAATCGCCCAGTGTGATGAGAATGGAATCACTGTCACAATAGTGGGGGAAATAGTCATTACAATCCCATGAACGGTCCAGCTTTTCTTTAGGACTTGGGAATTTCTTGGCATAAAGTGCGGCAAGCTCCGGATTGGCCAATACCTTTTCCATGAAATAACCGAATACGGGCAGTGCGGTGCGGCTGCCTTGTCCCAGTTCGCCCGTGCGGAAATGAATGCTGCGGTACTCTCCGCCCACCCAGGCTCCTCCTACCAGGTTGGGACTGATACCTACAAACCAGGCATCGGAGTGATTGGAAGAGGTACCGGTCTTTCCGCCGAACTCTGTACCTTTATCAAAGATACGGAAACGCCAGAGCGCTTGTGAAGTTCCTTTCGGGCAAGTCAGTCCACCTCTTAACATCTGTTGCATAAGATAGGCACTGGCGTAAGGAATGGCCTGGGTTGCTTCAGCTTCTTGTTGGTAGATAACTTTTCCATCCTTATTTTCTACACGGGTAATCAGTATGGGCTGAATGGCTTCTCCATCGTTCACTACGGTGCCGTAGGCAGAAACCAGTTCCAATAGCGATACGTCAGAAGCTCCCAGACTGAGGGCCGGTGTTTCTTCCAGCTTGGTCTGGATGCCCATGCGGTGTGCAGTAGTGGCTATCTGGTGGATGCCTACTTCATGGGCTATGTTGGCAGCAATGGTGTTGACCGATTGGGCAAACGCCATTTTCAGCGACATGGTATCGAGAGTGGCACCTCCATTGGCATTGTGAGGCATCCAGAGTTTCTTTTCTCCATTTTCTTCCACTTCCCAGGGGATGTTTTCATCTACACGCAGGTCGCAGGGAGATAATCCCTGGTTCATGGCTTCCGTATAGACAAAGAGCTTGAAGGTAGAGCCGGGCTGACGCTTGGACAACACCTTATCGTATTTCCACGACTGGAAATTGATGTCGCCTACCCATGCCTTTACTTCTCCCGTATGCGGAGCGATGGCCACAAACCCACAGTGCATGAAGCGTTCCATGTAGCGGATAGAGTCCATGGTGCTGAACAGGGTATCTTTTTGTCCGAGGTCATAGTCGAAGACCTTGCAACGATGAGGCTGGTTCAGGTAGTAGGTGATGGAATCAGTCTGGTTGCCGTATTTATGGGACAGATACTGGTAGGCCGGTGTCTTTTCGGCCAGCTCTTCGATGAAGTGAGGAATTTCCTCCCCATTCCGGTCTCGCCACGGAGCCTGCGTGCCCCAATGTGCATCAAACCGTTTCTGTACTTCGCGCATCTGACGGCTGACAGCTTCTTCTGCATATTGCTGCATCCGGCTGTCGAGTGTGGTATAAATTTTCAGTCCGTCGCCATAGAGGTCTGTATTATTTTCCTTGCACCATTCCTTCAGTTCATTGGCTATGGCTTCGCGGAAATAGAGTGCCGGACCAGTGTAATAATTCTCCTGCTTGAATTTCAGAATGGTGGGAAGTTTCCGGATGGAATCCAGCTGATACTTGTTCAGCACATGGTGTTCATAGAGCTTTCCCAATACCACATTCCGTCGTGAAAGACTGTTCTTCGGGTTGATTTTAGGATTATAATAAGTAGTAGCCTTCAGCAGACCGATAAGTGTGGCAGCCTGTTCTACGGTAATTTTATCGGGAGTTGTATTAAAATAGGTATGACAGGCTGTCTTGATGCCGAATGCGTTGCTTCCGAAGTCTACCGTGTTGAAATACATGGTCAGAATTTCTTCCTTGCTGTACAGCATTTCAATCTTGACCGCTGTAACCCATTCCTTGGCCTTCATAATCAGTAGTTTTACTCCGGGAATATGTCCTAAAAGTCCGGTAGAGTATTGTGAACGTACCTTGAACAGGTTTTTGACCAGCTGCTGTGTGATGGTACTGGCTCCGCGTGCCGTTCCGTGAGCCACGTAGTCTTTGGCGGCAGCAAATACTCCTTCAAAGTCGATACCGAAATGCTTGTAAAAGCGTTCGTCCTCCGTGTAGACCAGCGTTTTGACCAGTATCGGAGAAATATCCTTGTATTCCACCGGTGTACGGTTTTCTGAATAGAATTTTCCAATCAGTTTTCCGTCGGCACTGTAAATTTCGGAGGCGATGTGCTGTATAGGTTCTTTGATGTTGAACATGCTCGGTGATTTTCCGAACAGCCACAAGAAATTGAGGTCAATCATGACCAGTAAGACGATGAGCATACCAATGCCGGTCAGGATTCCCATTCCAGTACGCCCGTACCATGGCAATTTGCGGAAAGTGTGTACATACCAGCTTATGCACTGTTTTCCGATTTTGGCTATCCGGCTCAGAAGCTGTTGAAAGAGTCGGATTAGAAATGATGCTGCTTTTTTCATATCTCGTTGTTTAACCATGCGTCAATCAACTTTCGTGCAATACTTAGTTTCTTGGGGATTTCCGGCAGGTGGTCGCGGTGGTAGAATGCTCCGGCACTCAGTTCTTCATCTTGTAATTTGATGGTTCCACTCTCATATTCCGCATAGTATCCCACCATGATACCGCTTGGATAAGGCCAGGGCTGGCTTCCGAAATACTTCAGGTTTTTGATACGGATACCGGTTTCTTCCATCACTTCGCGGTGTACGCACTCTTCCAGTGTTTCTCCAGGTTCCAGAAAGCCGGCTACCAGTCCTTTGAAACTGCCCCGGAAGTTACGTGCGTGTACCAGTAATACACTGTCCCCTTTCTTTATTAAAACGATGACAGCAGGAGAGATACGCGGATAGATTTCCTGTCCGCAGTGAGGGCATCGTTTGGTGATGGGGCCCGTCTGTGTGGTAGGGGTGCCGCAAGCCGGACAAAAGCGGCTGTTCTTGTCCCATGTCAGTATTTGAGAGGCTTTACCTGCGCATTGGTATTCTTCCAGCGGCAGTACATCGTACGAAGCACGCAGGTCTGTCGGAATAAATGAGGTGTTCTGTTCTGTTAGTGCTTCCAGCGGAAGGGTACATGCTTTTGCCGGATGGCCCAGAATTTCCCCGACGGTATGTATGGGCGTATCAGCAGGAAGCTGTACGGGAGGTTCCACGGAATATGGAATGTGGAATCTGTCTCCGTCTTTAACCAGAAGGAGCTGCTGTTTGGGGCAGAAAATAAACCAGCCGCACAGCTCCTTTTCATCTTGTTTCATTGTTATCTGTCAATTTAGTTGTTCAATCCTTTCATGGTGAGCTGAATACGTTTCCGTTCGTGGTCAATGCTCATGACTTTGACCCGTACATGCTGATGTATGCGTACCACGTCGGCCGGATTGCTGACAAAACGGTCGGCCAGTTGCGACACGTGTACCAGTCCGTTTTCCTTGATACCGATGTCGACAAAGCAGCCAAAGTTGGTAATGTTGGTCACGATGCCGGGCAGTTCCATCCCTTCCTGCAAGTCGTCCAAAGTACGTACGTTCTTGTCAAACTCAAATACCTGTATTTTCTGGCGAGGGTCTCTTCCGGGTTTATCCAGCTCCTGAAGAATATCCGTCAGGGTGGGTAAACCTACCGTATCGGTCACGTATTTCTTCAAATCGATTTTACTGCGGAGCTCTTTGTCCTTAATCAAGTCGGCTACCGTGCAGTTCAAACCTTTAGCCATCTGTTCCACAATCGGGTAGCTTTCCGGATGAACCGCAGAATTGTCCAGCGGATTCTTGGCTTGCGGAATACGGAGGAATCCGGCACACTGTTCGTAGGCTTTGGCCCCCATTCTCGGCACCTTCAATAACTGGCGGCGTGACTCAAACGGCCCATTTTCAGTACGGTAGTCCACAATGTTCTGTGCCAGTGTAGGGCCTAATCCGGAAACGTAGGTCAGCAGGTGCTTGCTGGCGGTGTTGACATTCACGCCCACCAGGTTGACACAACTTTCTACGGTCTGGTCGAGTGAAGCCTTCAGCTTGGTCTGGTCCACATCGTGCTGGTATTGTCCCACACCGATAGATTTGGCGTCAATCTTCACCAGTTCAGCCAGTGGGTCCATTAGTCTTCTGCCGATAGATACGGCACCACGTACCGTTACGTCATAATCCGGAAACTCTTCGCGGGCAGTTTTAGAGGCTGAGTAAATAGACGCTCCATCTTCGCTGACCACGAAAACCTGTACTTCACGGTCGTAACGCTGACTGGTTACAAACTGCTCTGTTTCGCGGCTGGCCGTTCCGTTTCCGATGGCAATGGCCTCGATTTTATATTGTTCCACTAACTTCACAATCTTTCGGGCTGCCTGTGCATATTCAGATTTGGGCGGGTGGGGATAAATGGCTTCGTTATGCAGAAGGGTGCCCTGTGCGTCCAGACAGACTACTTTGCATCCCGTACGGAATCCAGGGTCGATACCCATCACCCGTTTCTGTCCCAAAGGAGGGGCCAGCAACAGCTGACGGAGGTTTTCTGCGAATACCCGAATGGCTTCCTCATCGGCCTTCTCTTTACTGAGTGCGGCAAACTCGGTTTCGATGGCAGGTTTCAGCAAGCGCTTGTAGGCATCGGTAAGGGCCTCTTCCACTTGGTGGGCACATTCGTTGTTTGCCCGTACGAACAGCCGTTGCAGGCGTTCGTTGCACATATCTTCATCTTCCGGGAAAATGGTTACTTTCAAGACACCTTCCGATTCTCCCCGGCGAAGAGCCAGCAGGCGGTGGGAAGAGCATTTCTTCAAGGGCTCACAGAAATCAAAATAGTCGCGGTACTTGGCCGAAACTTCTTCTGCTTCTTTTCCTTTGACCACTTTTGACTGAATGATAGCCTGGCGCTGGAACTGGTTACGCATCAGGTTGCGCGACCGCTCGTCTTCGCTGATTTGTTCAGCCAGAATATCACGTGCTCCTTTCAGTGCATCTTCCTCGTCTTTTACTTCTCCTTTGACGAAGTTTCGTACCTTGGCAGCAAGGTTGTTTTCCTTTTGCATCATGAGCAAGAGGGCCAGCGGTTCCAGTCCTTTGGCACGTGCAGCCTCGGCTCGGGTTTTTCGTTTGGGCTTGAAGGGAAGGTAAATGTCTTCCAGTTCAGTCGCATTCCAGCAGGCAGAAATACGGGATTTCAGCTCAGGAGTCAGTTTCCCTTGCTCCTCGATGGTGGAAAGTACGGTTTCTTTTCGTTTGGACAATTCACACAGTTTCTCATACCGTGTCTGAATGTCGCCTATCTGCACTTCATCCAGTCCGCCGGTAGCTTCTTTACGGTAACGGCTGATGAAAGGAATGGTCGCTCCTCCCTGGAGCAGTTTGAGTGTATTGGCTATGCGATGTGCCGGCAGTTTCAGTTCGGCGGCAATCATCTGGCTGAATTCTTCCATTGATAGGGGCTTTATATTATTTGGTTGCAAAAGTAGTGAAAAAATGGCATAAAAAAGCGGTTGGGAAACCTTTCGTATTTGGGTATTTTAGGAAGTATTCTGCGGGAATGTCGGCAACTTCTCGTATCTTTGCAAAAACTTACATAAAAGTCTGCGAAAATGAAGACTAGACGATTTTACTTTTTAATCAGCCTGATTACATTACTCGGTATGGGCCAAGGGCATTTGAAAGCCTCGAATAATGAGGAAACCATCACATTGAAATTTGTAGAGACGAGCGACGTGCACGGATGCTACTTCCCCTATGATTTTATACAGAACAAGCAGATGAGAGGAAGTCTGGCCCGCGTTTCTTCGTACGTGAAGGAAGAACGTGAGGTGTATGGCGACAATCTTATTTTGATGGACAACGGTGATATTCTGCAGGGACAGCCTGTGGCTTATTACTACAATTATATGGATACTGCTTCCGTACATGTATGTGCCGCTATGCTGAACTATATGCGCTATGATGTGGGCAACATGGGCAATCATGATGTGGAGACTGGACATGCGGTGTACGACCGTTGGGTAGGACAGTGTGACTTCCCTATACTTGGGGCCAATATCGTGGATGTGAAGACAGGAAAGCCTTACCTGAAACCTTATGAGGTATTGGAACGTAACGGAGTGAAGGTGGTAGTGTTAGGAATGATTACGCCGGCGGTACCATCCTGGTTGCCTGAGCAGTTATGGGCCGGACTTCGTTTTGAAGACATGGAAGCATGTGCGGCGAAATGGGTGAAGGAAATTCGTGAAAAAGAACAACCGGATATTTTGATTGGACTGTTTCATTCAGGAATGGATGGCAAGAAACTGGACAATGTGGTAGAAAACGGTTCGAAAGGCGTGGCTGCCAATGTGCCAGGGTTCGATGTCGTTTTTATGGGACACGACCATACCCGCTGGAATGAAAGAGTAGCCAATGCATCGGGCGATTCTGTGCTGGTAATTGATCCGGCCAATACGGCAAAAGTGGTGTCAGAAGTGACCGTAACGGTGAAGAAACAGAATGGAAAGATTGTATCGAAGCAGGTCGACGGAAAGCTGGTGAACATGGATGACTATGCCGTGGATAAGGATTTCATGCATACTTTCCAGAAACAGTATGAGGCGACGCAGGCTTTTGTGTCCCGGAAAATCGGACGGATGGAACGTACGATTTCTTCCAAGGATGCGTTCTTTGGCCCGTCTGCTTTTATTGATTTGATTCATCAGTTGCAACTGGATATTACCGGAGCAGATATTTCTTTCTGTGCGCCTTTGTCGGCTTATGCCGAGATTAAAGAAGGAGACATTCGTATGAGCGATATGTTCAACTTATATAAGTTTGAGAACATGCTCTACACGATGGTGTTGACTGGAAAGGAAGTAAAGGATTTTCTGGAAATGTCGTATGACCTCTGGGTGAACCAGATGACTTCACCCGATGACCACCTGCTGTTGCTGAACGAAAAAGACAACGGTTTCGGTCGTTTCCGTAATCCCAGCTTCAATTTTGATTCTGCGGCGGGTATCATCTATACGGTGGATGTGACTAAACCATACGGAAAGAGAATTGCGATTGAACGGATGGCCGATGGCAAGCCGTTCGAGATGGACAAGCAATATCGGGTAGCTGTCAATTCTTATCGTGGAAATGGTGGAGGTGACTTGCTGACCAAAGGAGCAGGTATTCCCAAAGCAGAACTGGCAAAGCGTATTGTTTTTTCAACGGATAAGGATTTGCGCTATTACCTGATGAAACGGATTGAGGAGGTTAAAGTACTGAATCCGGCTCCGCTGAACCAGTGGAGGTTTATTCCTGAAAAATGGACTGAACCAGCTGCAAAGCGTGATTATGAACTTTTGTTTGGAAACAAAGATAACGAATAAAATACGTAGGAAGACGGAAAATGTGTAAAGGGTTCCGCAAACATATACGAGTATGGGCATTGTGTCTGGCCACTCTGTTTGCCGCATATTATGCCACGACGGCCCTGTTTACCCACGTGCATGTGGTAAACGGGGTGATGCTTGTGCACTCGCATCCCTTCTCGCATTCTCACTCTCATAGTGACGGGCAGACATTGGCGCTGCATTTTCTGTCGACTTTTTCTTCATTGGAGCCTGGGCATACGGAAGTAGAGACACCCGATTTGCACCTACTCTATTCATTACCTTATATAAAGAATACATTCCATGCCGTATGTTGTTGTACGGAAGGGATGTACCTCCGTGCTCCTCCTGTACTATCGTTCTTATTGGGAATTTGAAGAACATAGTATTAATTTTTTAGGAGCAAATAATGAAAAAATATATCAATTTGCTGATGGGAGTGGTATGCGCTCTTGTCAGCTGTACTATTGCATACGCTGATGGTCCCGTAAAAGAAGGAAATGCCATTGTGGGACACGTAATTGAGAAAGGTTCGGAAGCAGGATTGCCTTATGCGACCGTGTTGTTAGTGGAAACTGGAGAAGGTACGGTGACGGATGCCGGAGGATATTTCCGTTTTAAAAAGCTGCCGGCAGGAGAATACACCTTGAAGGTGCAGATAATGGGATATACCACTCAGGTAAAGAAGGTGACAGTGAGCAAAGACTTTGTGGTCGACATGCACTTTGTCATGGAGGAAGAAAGTATCATGACGGATGAGGTGGTGGTATCGGCCAACCGGAATGAAACCAGCCGTAAGGTAGCGCCTGTGGTGGTGAATGTGATGAGCAACAAGTTGTTTGAAATTGTCAATTCCACCGATTTGGCTAAATCGCTGAACTATCAGTCGGGATTGCGTGTGGAAAACAATTGCCAGAACTGTGGTTTCCCTCAGGTGCGTATCAATGGATTGGAGGGACCTTATTCACAAATCCTGATTAACAGTCGTCCGGTAATGAGTGCCCTTTCGGGCGTGTATGGACTGGAGCAGATTCCCACCAATATGATTGAGCGCGTGGAAGTGGTTCGCGGAGGTGGTTCTGCTTTATTTGGAGCCAATGCCGTGGGGGGTACCATTAACATCATTACCAAAGACCCCGTTCGTAATTCATTTCAGGTGGCTTCTACCATGTCGAACTTGAACGGAAAGGTGTGGGAACAGTATATGGGAGCCAATGCCTCACTGGTTTCGTCCGACAATTCGTATGGCATCGCGCTGTATCAGTCTTATCGCAACCGTAATCCGTATGATGCGGATGGAGACGGATTCTCTGAATTGGGTAAACTGAATATGAATACATTCGGACTGCGGGCATATTACCGTCCGACACAGTTCAGCCGTATCAGTCTGGAGTATCATACCACCAACGAGTTCCGTCGCGGAGGAAACAAGTTTGACTTGCAGCCTCACGAAACGGATATTACGGAACAGACCAAGCACATCATTAACAGCGGGGGACTGACGTATGATGTTTTCTTCAATGAGTACAAGCACAAGCTTTCTGTATATGCTTCGGCACAGCACACCGACCGTGACAGCTATTATGGGGCAGACAAGGCGGAGAATGCATACGGAAAAACCAAAGACCTGACCGCTGTAGGTGGTGCTATGTATGTAGGAAACATGGACAACTGTCTCTTTTCTCCGGCTACCTTTACCGGTGGAGTGGAGTATCAGTATAACTCCTTGCATGATGTGATGACGGGTTACGGACGTGACTTGAGACAGGATGTGAAGATTGCCAGCGGATTTGTGCAGAATGAATGGAAACTGGATTATTTCACGATATTGGCTGGGTTCCGCTTGGATAAACACAATTTGGTGGATAACGTGATTTTCAGTCCGCGTATCAATACTCTCTGGAAACCTTCTGATAGATTCCAGGGACGTCTGACCTGGTCGACGGGTTTCCGTGCACCTCAGGCATACGATGAAGATTTGCATGTGGCGGCCGTAGGAGGTGAGGCAATGGAAGTGCGACTGGCAGAAGGATTGAAACCGGAACGCTCCAATAGTTTCAGTGGCTCTGTAGACTGGAGTTTCAATTTCGGACATTTCCAGTCGAACTTGCTGATTGAAGGTTTCTATACGGCGTTGAACGATGTATTCTATCTGGAAAGTTTAGGAAAGGACCCTGTATCGGGCACATTGGTGCAGGAACGCAGAAACGGGAACGGTGCACGAGTGTATGGAGCCAATATCGATTACAAGATTGCCCATGGAAAGGAAGCACAGTTGCAGTTAGGTTTTACGGTACAGCGCAGCCGTTACACGGAAGCGGTGAGATGGAGCGAAGATGAAGATGTAGCAGCTATCAAACGCATGCCGCGTACGCCGGACTACTATGGATACTTTACCTTCAGTTCGGCCCCGTTGAAGAACTTTGACTTTTCTCTTTCCGGAGTATATACGGGACGCATGATTGTTCCTCACTTTGCCGGATACATTGAGAAGGACCGCTTGGAACATACCCCTGACTTTATGGATTTCAACTTGAAGCTGAATTACACCTTTGTGCTGAATGACCATCTGAAGTTGCAGGTAAACGGAGGTGTACAGAATATCTTTAATGCCTTCCAGAAGGATTTGGATAAAGGTATGAATCGTGACTCCAAGTATTTCTATGGCCCAACACAGCCGCGTACATACTTTATTGGAATAAAGTTCTTTAATTAATTGATGATAAATATTGGGATGGCGGTGTCTCTTGGTGGAGGCGCCGCTTTTTTTATGTGTTGTTCAAAGTGTTTTCATGTATGCAAAATGTTTACTGTTCCAGTTTATAAAAAGAAAAAACGTCTAATTATATCAGGAAAAGTCATAAGGTCAGTACTTCCCTTGCAGTATTGCAGTACTTTCCTGAAAGTACTGGAGTACTTTCTTTGCAGTACTGTAGTACTTTCGTGGAAGTACTGGACTTTATGAACAGTACTGATTTTATGAAAGAATGATGCATTGAAATGCTTTTTAGACTGCGGATTGTGTGGAAACAAGACATTTCGTTATTTTTGTGGGAAAATAAAAGAACGTATGAAAAGAGCAGCATTGATTTTAGCATTGGGGCTGTCACTTGGCAGCAGTACCTTTGCGCAGACTTTTGAAGATTATTTTGTAGACAAGACGCTTCGTCTGGATTATATATTTATGGGAAATGCAGACAAGCAGGACATTTGTCTGGATGAATTATCGGTTCTTCCGCAGTGGGCAGGAAGACGCCATCATTTGTCGGAACTTCCGTTGGAGGGAAATGGAGAGATAACCATGAAGGATAAGGCTACCGGGAAGGTTATCTACCGCACTTCTTTCTCCAGCTTGTTTCAGGAATGGATTGGAGAACAGGAAGCCAAGGTCGTGAAACGTGGATTCGAAAATACATTTTTGGTACCTTATCCCAAGCAGCCGGCAGAAATCACCGTCGTTTTGCGGAACGCCTCGCGCGAAGTGAGTGCCACGCTGGTACATGAGGTTAATCCTTCAGATATTCTGATTCATCAAAGAGGGGAAGGAGAGCTGACACCGCATCGTTATTTGTGGCAAGGAGGTTCTTCGGATAAATGCATTGACGTGGCCATTATGGCAGAAGGTTATACAGCTGATGAATCGGATTTGTTTTACAAAGATGCGGCGGTGGCGTGTGAAGCCTTGTTTGCACATGAACCGTTTAAGAAACTGAAAGACCGCTTCAATATTGTGGCTGTATTTAGTGAGTCAAAAGACAGCGGGGTAAGTATTCCCCGAAAGGATGAATGGAAAAAAACAGCCGTAAGTTCGCATTTTGATACGTTTTACTCCGATCGTTATCTGACTACCCGTAGCGTGAAAGCCATTCATAACTGGCTGGCAGGTATTCCATACGAGCATATCATTATCCTTGCCAATACGGATACCTACGGAGGAGGAGGTATTTACAACTCCTACACATTGACTACGGCACATCACTCTATGTTCAGACCAGTCGTGGTACATGAGTTTGGGCATAGTTTTGGAGGGTTGGCCGATGAATATGCGTATGATGAGGCTCCCAGTCCGTTGTATCCTTATGACATAGAGCCTTGGGAACCGAATATTACGACTTTGGTTCATTTTGAAGATAAATGGAAGGATATGCTGGAACAGGGAACTCCTGTGCCGACAAAACCTCAGGCCGATGAAAAACTGATTTACACAAAAGTCGGGGTATATGAAGGAGCTGGTTACACTAAAAAGGGAATTTATCGCCCGACTACGGAATGCCGGATGAGAATCAATGAGGCACCGGTATTCTGTCCCGTATGCCAGCGCTCCTTGGAACGGACGATTCGTTTTTATACAGAGTAATAATTTCTAAATCTATGGGTTATGCTTCAATTTACACCACTTCAAACCACAGACAAAGACTATTCTTTTGTAGAAAACCTGTTACATGAGTCTTTCCCTGAAGCGGAGCGGAGGGATGATGTAGCACAACGAGATAATGTGGATAACTGCGCAGCCTTTACCTGCTACTTGATTTCAGATGATGAACTTCTGGTCGGACTTATTACAGTGTGGAAGTTTGCCGGCTTTTCTTATGTGGAGCATCTGGCTACTTCTCCATCTGTGCGCAATAAAGGATATGGACGGAAAATCATGGAAGTCCTTCAGCAGCAATTTCCGGGAGTCATTATTCTGGAAGTGGAGAAACCAGTGGACGAATGGAGCCGCCGGCGTATCGGCTTTTATCAACGGTGCGGATTCAGTTTGTGTGAAAAAGAGTATGTGCAACCTTCGTATCGTAAAGGAGGAGAAACGCTTCCTTTGTATTTGATGTACGCAGGAACAGACAGTATAGAGGATGAGTTTGAATCTATACGGGATGAAATTTACCGTAAGGTATATGGCGTAGAATCTGTATAATATACAAAAAACGCGGAAACTAGATTGGTTTGATATATCAGTTTCCGCGTTTTTTTATGGGAGGATTATTGCCAGCCTCCTCCTAAGGCCTTGTATAAATTAACCATTGTAATCTGTTTGTCACGTACAGCATTGCTCAATCCGATTTGGGCATCCAGATAACCTCGCTGTGCGTCCAGCAAATCCATGTAACCAATTACTCCGTTGATATATTGCAGCTGAGCCAAATCAAGTGTAATTTTCGAAGACTGCTCCAGTCGCAAGCGGGTTTCATAGATTTCTTTTACCTTATTATATTCTGCTATGGCATTGTACGCATCCTTGAAAGCGTTCAGTACCACTTTCTCGTATGCGTAGGCAGCTTGTTCACAGGCAGCTTTCTTTGCTTTCAGCATGGCCCGGTTTTTTCCCATGGCGAAAATAGGCTGAAGAATGGTTCCCGCCAATAGGTAATGGGGCGATTTGAACAGATGAGAAAGCTCTTCATTTTCTGAACCATGGCTGGCTGTTAGTGTCAGTTTGGGAAACATATTGGTATAAGCAATTCCTACGGCTGCATTGGCAGCAATGACGGCCTGTTCAGCCTGGCGTACATCCGGCCGACGTTCCAGTAAGGAAGAGGGGAGTCCTACGGGTAAGGAAGCTGCATGAATCACATCTTCAGGCAGGACTGTTCTTTTTATATCGTGAGGATATTCTCCAGCTAAGAAGGCTATTTCGTTTTGTTTCAATGTAATCTTCTTTTCCAAATCGGGAACCAAAGTGGCTGTTCTTGCCAATTCCACCTGTGCTTGACGGAAGGCCGTTTCTGAAGTCAATCCTCCTTCGTAGCGGATACGTGCCAGGTGCAGACTTTCCCGGCGGGCATCTACTGTCTTTTTCACGATAGACAGTTCGTTGTCGAGAGCCACCAGTTCAAAGTAGGATTGTGCCACTTGTGCCACCAGACTCATTTTCAAGGCCCGCTGATTCTCAATGGAACCCATAAACTCGGCCATACTTTTATCTTTGGCCCAGCGCAGGTTTCCCCACAGGTCGATTTCCCATGTAACCCCCAGTTTTATATCATACTGGTCGTCTGATTTATAGTGTCCGCCTCCGTGGTCTTCGCCTTCTTGTTCTGCATAGAACTTAAGTCCGACTTGAGGAAAGAGGTTGGCATAATCAATACGTTTCATGGCAGCCAGTTCCTTGACTTTTGCTGCTGCAATCAGCATGTCCTTGTTGTTGTCCAAGGTCTTTTGGATAAGTTGCTGAAGGATAGTGTCCGTATAAAGCTGTTCCCAGGGATAGTCACCAATAGATGCAGTATCTACACTTGTGCTGTCGAGGGTAGAGGGCAAATCTATTTGAGGACGGGTGTATTGTTTCCCGATTTTGCAGCCTCCCATCAGGAGGGCTGCTACGGGAATCACCAAAATTTTATATAGTTGATTTTTCAGTTTCATAAGCTACATCTGTAAGGTTTACTGTTTCGCTTTAATTTTGTGGGTAGCTTTGTAAATCATTACAAAGAAGAACGGCACGAGCAGGATACCTACGGTAACAGCCACTATCATTCCGAAGAATACACCGGTACCGATGGCTTGTCGGCTGGCTGACCCCGGACCTGTAGCAATCACCATTGGAAGCATACCCAGGATGAAGGCCAGTGAGGTCATCAAGATGGGGCGGAAACGCAGGCTGGCTGCATGAAGAGCAGATTCTACGATATCACGTCCTTTATCGACTTCGTCTTTGGCGAATTCCACAATCAAAATGGCGTTCTTCGCGGCAAGACCGATAAGCATTACCAGACCAATCTGAAAATAGGTGTCATTTTCCAAACCGCAGAGGGTAATACCCGCATACGCTCCTAAAACGGCTACCGGAAGTGAAATCAATACGGCGATAGGCACTGTCCAGCTTTCATAAAGGGCTGCCAGGAATAGGAAAACAAACAGGAAAACCAGGGCCAGAATAAGTCCGGTTTGTCCGCCGGCTTGCTTTTCCTGATAAGACAGGCCGCTCCATTCCACTCCGATATTTTCGGGCAATTTTTCGCGTGCAATCTGTTCCAGCGTTTCCATTACCTGACCGGAACTTGCTCCATTGGCTGTGGTTCCTCGGATAACGGCTGTATTAAACATGTTAAAGCGTCTGATACTTCCCGGTCCGGTTGTATAATCAGTAGTTCCAAGGGCTGTCAGCGGAATCATGTCACCATCAGATCCTCTTACAAAGAACAGACCGATATTGTCGCGTTGCTGACGATACGGAGCTTCTGCCTGAATGTATACACGGTAGATACGGTTGAACATGTTAAAGTCATTCACATAAACAGAGCCGGTGTAAGCTTTCATGGTAGAGAATACATCTGCCATCGGAACACCTGCTAACTTAACCTTATCACGGTCTACATCGAAATACAACTGAGGAATTTCTGCCTGAAGTGATGAAGACAATCCTGCAATTTCTTTCCGTTGTGAAGCGTAATACATCAGCGTATCCGTAGCTCTTACCAAATCGTCATACGTTGCATCGCCACGGGCTTCCAGCTGCATTTCAAAACCACCGGCAGTACCAAGTCCGGGAATTACCGGAGGAGTAGAAAGATACACTTTACTTTCCGGGTATTTTTCCAGCTCTTTCTGTATGCGGTCCATTACTTCGTCAATGGTCGTGTTGTCACGTTCCTTCCATTCTTTCAGGATGACGGTCAACTGGCTTCTGGCCTGGCTGGTACCTACACGCGGACTGCTACCTGTTACATTCTGTACGTATTCCACTGCCGGGTCTTTCATGATGAAGTCAATAGCTCTGTCAGTTATGATACGTGTTCTTTCCAAAGTGGCTGTTTCCGGAAGTTCCAGCTCTACGGTGAAATATCCCTGGTCTTCTATCGGAAGGAAGCTGGTCGGAACAAGGCGATGGAATACATAGATGAAAACCAATACCATTCCAAAGCCTGCCATTATACGGCGCGGGTGCTTGATTACATGCTTGATATAAATAATGTATTTGTTGTTTCCGATGGCCAGCCATTCATTAATTAATCTGAACACCTTGTTCTTGGGTTTGTTAGGGTCGATAGGTCTCAGGATGAGTGAACACATCACCGGACTCAAGGTCAGCGCCACCACCGTAGACAGAAGCACAGATACTACGATGGTAATAGTAAACTGGCGATAAAGCTGTCCGGTGATACCCGACAAGAAGCTTACAGGAACGAATACCGCTGCCAATACGAGTGAGGTAGCAATAATAGCGCCTACCAGACCTTCCATGGCTTTCTTGGTGGCTTCGTATGGACTGAGTTTCTCTTCTTCCATGATGCGTTCCACATTTTCCACTACTACGATGGCGTCGTCCACCACAATACCGATGGCCAGTACCAGTCCTAACAAGGTCAGCATGTTCAGTGAGAAGCCGAATATCAGCATGAATCCGAAGGTACCAATCAAAGAGATAGGAACTGCTACGACCGGAATCAATGTAGCACGCCAGCTCTGCAGTGAAAGAAATACCACGATGATTACCAGCACCAATGCTTCAAACAAAGTCTTGTATACCTCGTGAATAGACTGTGAGATATAAGTGGTCATATCGAACGGGAAGTTGTATTCCATGCCTTCCGGGAAACTTTTGCTGATTTCCTTCATGGCCTCTTTGACGTTCTGCGCCACTTCCATAGCGTTGGCTCCAGGAAGCATGTAGATTCCAAGAATGGCTGCATTACCTCCATTGATACCACTTTCCGTGCTATAGGAAGAAGCTTCCAGTGATACTCTGGCCACATCGCGCAGACGCACGAGTGAACCGTCGGGGTTAGCACGCAATACAATTTCCTCAAACTGAGAGGCCGATGACAAACGGCCCTGTGCGGTGATAGGTACGGTAATATCCACTCCGCTTACGGGTTGCTGTCCGAGTACACCGGCCGCTGATTCACGGTTCTGGTCTTTCAATGCGTTCTGAAGGTCTTGCACCGTCAATCCGAAGTTGGCCAGTTTAGCTGGGTCTGCCCATATCTGCATGGCATAGTAACGGCTTCCGATGTTGGAGATACGCCCTACTCCCGGGATACGGCGAAGCAAGTCGAGTACATTTAATGTAGCAAAGTTACTCAAATAAATTTCATCGAATTTCGGATCATCCGAAGTCAAACACAGTGTCATCAGCTGACTGGGTGCCTGTTTTTCTACAGAGATACCATTCTGAATTACTTCCGCCGGCAGACGAGATTCCGCCAGTTTGATACGGTTCTGGATTTCTACCGCCGCCAAGTCAGGGTCGGAAGAGATATCGAAAGTCACAGTGGCAGAGAATCCTCCTGAGTTGGAACTGCTGGATTCCATGTAAAGCATACCTGGTGTTCCGTTCAATTCCTGTTCGATAGGAGTAGCTACAGCCTGCGATACCGTTACGGCACTGGCTCCCGGATAGGAGGCACTGATTTTTACCACAGGCGGAGTAATTTGCGGGTATTGGTCGATAGGCAGCATCATCAAACCGATGATACCTACAATCACGATTAATATAGAGATGACAGCCGAGAATACAGGCCTGTCAATAAAAAAGCTGACTTTCATGCGTAAATTTGTTTAGGGGTGAGTTATTCTTCCTCTTTTTTCGCTTCGCTCTGTAATTTTGCCGGATCTTGTACGCGGACTTTCATTCCCGGAGCCAGTTTGTGGAATCCTTCGTAGACAATCATTTCGCCGGCTGATAATCCGCGTTCTACTACGACATCGTTCTCGAATTCAGGGCCTAACTCAATGAATCGTCTTTCCACGGTTGAGTCTTTTCGCATGACAAAAATGTGAGCTCCTCCTTTTTCAATGATAAGAGCTTTTTGGGGAACGACTGTGGCATTTTCACGTACGTCGAGCAACACTTTAACCTTGGTGAATTGTCCCGGCAGCAATACGTGGTCTGGGTTAGCCAGTTCGGCACGTACGGAGAATGTTCCAGTTTTAGGGTTTACCTGAGGAGCTGCAAAGTCTACCAGACCTTTGTGCTCGTATATAGAATTATCAGGCAATGTAATGGTTACGGTAGGCTGCCAGGAGCGGGTAGAGTCTTTCTGACCGAATGTCACGTTTCGCTCCTTGCTTTTTAAGTAGTCCAGGGCTGTCATGCTGAAATCCACCAGAATGGTATCACTTTTTACGATAGTAGCCAGCAGCGATTTTCCATTGCTGCCTACCAGTGTTCCCAAGTCGACGTGACGTTCACTGATTTCTCCTGAAATCGGCGAGCGGACAATCGTGTAGCCTAATTCCTGTTCAGCCTGTTCCAAGTCGGCCTGGCTCATACCTACGCTGGCTACAGCTGTTTCGTAAGCAGCCACCGCATTGTCCAAGTCCAGCTGGCTGGCTGCATTTTGTTCATACAGCGGGCGGATACGTTCCAGGTCACGTTTCGCTTTTTGCGCCTGTGCCTGATCTTTTTTCAACTGAGCACGTACCTTGTCAGCCTTGGCACGATATTGGTCTTGATTAATGACAAACAATACTTGATTACGTTTGACTGAGGTTCCTTCCTCGAATAGCATTTGTTCCAGAAAACCTTCTACACGTGCACGTACTTCCACGAATTGCTGGGCACGGATACGGCCTACATATTCACCGAAAATTTGTACATTTTGTTGGCTAGCTGGCATAACTGACACAATCGGTGTTTCGGCTACGGGTTTCTTCTCTCGAGTAAAGATATAGTAAAGGGATAAAATGACTGCGATGCCGATAACCATGTAAATCATTTCTTTTCTTTTTACCTTTAATTCTTTCCTAGTCAAAAAGCGTTTCATAAGTTCAATTCTTTTATAGTTTTAGATGCCATTATCTTTAAAATGGCTGACAAGATTTGTGCCAAAGATACAAAAATGTTTTATGAGCTGAAAATCAGGGAGATTTAACTTTGAATTAATAAAAATGTATTGTGGAATTTTACAAGTTATTGTAGAAAAATTCCACAATCTGACTGTGGTCATCGTTCCCTCCACAAATGTCTGAAGGTCCAGATGGGATGATACCATATCATTCGAGGACCAGCAAAACGCATGACTTCTTTTATTTTTTGTCTCATTTTGGGGTGGTAACAGTGCACGGTACATTGGCGGCACGTCTTCTTTCGTTCTCCAAACGGACAGTGCTCCAGTCTTTGATGTGCATATTTAAGCAATTCGCTGCATGCAGAACATAAGGCCTGATTTTTCTCCTTATGTCGGCAATAAAAGTGAATCATTTGTTCTATGGTCTGTTTTTCTTCTTCTATCCGTGAAAGTTTATTCATATTTTATATAGAACTTCGGTTTGCAAAGGTACGAATAGAATTGATATTTTTCGTAACTTTGCGTTCAAAATAATCTTTAAACAAAATGATATTAGAGGAACATTTAGAGACAACTGTAAAGGCTCACGATCAGCAATTGCATCGTAGAGTGGATTTATTGTTGCGTACGGGAAAATTATTGGTAGAGAGTCTTGCCGATACGAACCGTATTGTAAGAAACATGAAACGTACGGCTGCTTATCTTGGTATCCCCGAAGAGAAGCTTCACATCAACGTCAGTTTTACCATGTTGATGGTGAACGTGAGTGATGGTGACTATTCTTTTACTAAATTCCAGCGAATTGAAGGTCATGGAGTGAATATGACGGCCATTTCGGAAGTCAGTAAGCTTTCCTGGCGTGCGATTGAAAATGATTACACGCTCGACCAGTATGAAGAAGAACTGGAAAAGATTCGTAAGAAAAAACGTAATTACACCCCGTGGCAGGTGGCGATTGGCGCCGGTTTTGCCTGTGGCGGATTCTGTATTCAGTTCGGTTGTGACTGGGTGGCATTCTTGTACGCATCAATTGCGGCCATATTGGGTATGCGCTTGCGTCAGGTATGCAATGAGTCTGGCTTGAATCATTATATGGGGATCGTTATTTCTGCCTTTGTGGCTACCATCATTGCGTGGGCATCTACTCTGTTGCCTGCAGAATGGACATCTACTCCCTGGCATCCGTTGCTTGCCTGTGCCTTGTTTATTGTGCCTGGGGTTCCTTTGATTAACTTTGTGGACGATATGCTGGATAATTATATTCAGGTAGGTATTGTCAGAGCGGTGAATACCTTGCTGATGGTGGCTGCCATGGCTTTCGGTATCGCATTTGCCGTGAAACTTTGCCATATTGAAAACTTCTTCCCGACCATCAGTATGGTTCCTCATCATCAGTATTGGGAGTATGCCATAGCTGCAGCTATTTCAGCCATGGGATTCTCGATGATTTTCAACATACAGCGTCGTTTGTTGTGGGTAGTAGCTATCGGAGGTATTATTGCCGTATGTACGCGTAACTTCGTGAACTTAGGACCGAGCACAGACAATATCGGTTTGGATATGGGACTGGTTATTGGTTCTTTCTCAGGAGCTGTGCTGGTTAGCTTGATTGCCATTAAGGCAGTTCACTGGTTCCATGTGCCCAACCATGTGCTGACTATTCCTTCTGTCATCCCGATGATTCCGGGAGTACTGATGTATCGTATGCTGTTTGGTATCATCAATATCAATGTGCAGAGCATTGATCAGGTAACTCCTCTGATGAAAGCAATAGAAAGCGGTGTAAATTCCGGACTTGTGATTATGTGTATTGCTTTGGGAGTTGCTATTCCGAACATCTTCGGACGTCGTTTCATTGCTTCTTCAAAGAATAAGCGTCTGGCAGAGCTTTTGAAAGAACGTAAGGCTCGCGGCAAGTTCGTGGAATGGTAATTAAACTTTGATTTGTTCGTTCATTATTCTTTATAGAAGTGAAGAAGATTCACTTCTTTATGAAAAAATCCCACCGGGACTTTTAGAAGTCAGGTGGGATTTTTTCGTATCATACGGGTTCTTGAGTTCTTGTTAGAATTCAAATTTCTCCAGTTTCATAGCGGCTAATTCCTGAATCTTTGGAACCAGGGTGGTGAAATGTGCAGCTTGTTCGTGTGCTGCAAGAGAAGCCGCATCTTTCCATGTTTCACAAATCATCAGGACATCCTGGCGTGTAGTGCTCTGAAAGAGGTCGTAAGCTACGCATCCGTTATCTTTCTGTGAAGCAGCTACCAGCTCTTTTGCTATGCTTACTACTTGGTCGTAGTTCTGTTTCTCTACTTGAATAAATACGTTTAGTCTGATCATTGTTTTTTGGTTTTTAAGTTATTTGACATTGCAAATATAGGATAAAAAAAAGGGACTGTACAAGTGTACAATCCCTTTTTGAGTTTTATTTAGAAAGAATTATTTCTTACCTTCCAGCTGTTCTTTCAATGCAGCCAAAGCGTCGATGTCACCCAGAGTAGTTGAAGCTGCCTGGTTCTGAATCATCGGAGTTTCTTCTTTCTTAGAAGCCTTCTTAGAAGCTTTCTTTTCTGCCTTTTCTTCTGCTTTAGCAGCATCTTCGAAGATACGGCTGTGAGAAACGATGATACGTTTTGCATCCTTGTTGAATTCGATTACCTTGAACGGCAATTTTTCATCCAACTGAGCCTGAGAACCGTCTTCTTTTACCAGGTGTTTCGGAGTTGCGAAACCTTCTACACCATAAGGCAATGCTACAACGGCACCCTTATCCAGCATTTCGATGATAGTTCCTTCGTGAACAGAACCTACAGTGAATACTGTTTCGAATACATCCCAAGGATTGTCTTCCAACTGCTTGTGACCCAAGCTCAGACGACGGTTTTCCTTGTCGATTTCCAGAACTACTACATCGATGTCTGCACCAATCTGAGTGAATTCAGAAGGATGTTTGATCTTCTTAGTCCAAGACAAGTCAGAGATGTGGATCAATCCGTCAACACCTTCTTCGATTTCTACGAATACACCGAAGTTAGTGAAGTTGCGAACTTTAGCAACGTGCTTAGAACCTACAGGGTATTTTTCTTCGATAGTTTCCCATGGATCTGCTTTCAGCTGTTTGATACCCAAAGACATCTTGCGTTCTTCGCGGTCCAGAGTCAAGATAACAGCTTCTACTTCGTCGCCCACTTTCATGAAGTCCTGAGCAGAACGCAGGTGCTGTGACCAAGACATTTCTGATACGTGAATCAAACCTTCTACGCCCGGAGCGATTTCGATGAATGCACCGTAGTCAGCCATAACGACTACTTTACCCTTCACGTGATCACCTACCTTCAAGTTAGGATCCAGTGCATCCCATGGGTGCGGAGTCAACTGTTTCAAACCAAGAGCGATACGTTTCTTTTCGTCGTCGAAGTCCAAGATAACAACGTTCAACTTCTGATCCAAAGAAACAACTTCGCGAGGATCGCTTACACGGCCCCAAGACAAGTCTGTGATGTGGATCAAACCGTCTACGCCGCCCAAGTCGATGAATACACCGTAAGATGTGATATTCTTAACAGTACCTTCCAGTACCTGACCTTTTTCAAGTTTGCTGATGATTTCTTTCTTCTGCTGTTCCAGTTCAGCTTCGATAAGAGCCTTGTGAGAAACAACCACGTTCTTGAATTCCTGGTTGATTTTAACAACCTTGAATTCCATAGTCTTACCTACGAATACATCGTAGTCACGGATAGGTTTCACATCAATCTGAGAACCCGGCAAGAATGCTTCAATACCGAATACGTCAACGATCATACCACCCTTCGTGCGGCACTTGATGTAACCCTTAATGATTTCTTCGTTTTCAAGAGCAGCGTTAACACGATCCCAAGAACGAGTAGCGCGAGCTTTCTTGTGAGACAAGATCAACTGACCTTTTTTGTCTTCCTGGTTTTCGATGTACACTTCTACAGTGTCACCTACTTTCAAATCCGGATTGTAACGGAATTCGCTCAATGGAATGATACCATCTGATTTGTAACCGATGTTTACAACCACTTCGCGTTTGTTCATTGCGATTACAGTACCGTCTACAACCTCACGGTCGTTTACTTTGTTCAGCGTGCTGTCATAAGCTTTTTCAAGATCTTCTTTGCTTACGCTGGTTACTGCATCACCGTTTTCATACGCATCCCAGTTGAAATCTTCAATAGGAGCAATGTTCTTTAAGTTTTCCATTAAATAAAAAAATTGTTTTTAAATAACTAATTGTGTTAGACTTTATATTGTTTATATAAATCGGCTGCAAAGGTATAATAAAATCCTGAATATTAAAAGGCTTGCTTGTTTTTTTTAAGGGTAAGGAAAATAGAAAAGCCGGAAAAACGCTCAGCAAGGGAGGTTTTTCCGGTTTTTTATGAGTTTTTTTGGATTTTCTGTTAGTTCTCAAGTGAATAGTCAATGGTAGTGACTACGCGTATCTTCTTGATATAAGGGGTGTTGGGGTCACGGTCGGTGATGCTGAACTGCCCCTGGTTGGCCTGACGGATTTTGCCGAGGTTACTGCCGGAATCTTTGGCAAACTTTTCGGCTGCTTCGCGTGCGTTTTTGGTGGCTTCTTCAATCATCTGCGGTTTTACCTTGTTCAAGTCGGTATATTCATACTGCACCTTGTACTGGTATTCTCCGGAGGTGATGGCGATGCCTCTTTTCAGCAGTTCTCCCTGCTCACTGATAAGTCCCCGTATCAAATCTACCTTGTCGGAAGTAACGGTGATGACTGTGGTCACATTGTAGCGGTTGGCCGGGTTCTGATTGTTGCCATAACGTTCGGCAGCCAGGTCGATGATTTCCGGAGCGTTCACACTGATTTCCTGCTCTGTCAGTCCTTTTTCTTTCAAGAAACCGGTGATGGTCTGATTGGAACGCTTGATGTCGTCGTACAATCTTCCCAAATCATTTCCCAGGCTTTTGTATACCAGTGGCCAGGTTACTTTATTGGCTGGTACTTCTATTTCGGCCAGTCCTTTTACGGTGACACTGCGGTCTTTTTCTGCAAACTTACTGAATCCTTTTTCAATGAATACGCCTAACAGCAGCAGGCCGATAGCCAGAATAATGGCTTCGATTCTAAAGTTCTTCATGATGATTTTTATTTATAGTTAGATATTCGGAATCTGAGTGCAAGGTATTGAAATTTATTTGATTTTCCAACGATTTTCAAATGTCTTTACGTTCGTGTGAAAACGCCTTTGCGTTTTAATTAAAACGCAAGGACGTTTAGATTAAAACGCAAAGGCGTTTGACATGAAATGTACTTGCGTTTGACCTCAAACGCACTTACGTTTTTCAGGAAGATGAAAACCCCTCAATTCCTGTATGGGAGACTGAATGAAAATACCGGTGTGGAGGTTGAATTTTCGGGCGGTCTCCTTCAGTTCGTGTTGGAAGAACCATGCGATGGAGCCTACAAAAGAGACGGGAATCCGGTTGTGCTCCGGATAGGAAAGAATGTTACGGCGGAAAAACTCACTAAAACATTCAATTAGGAATTCTCGAACTTCCGGCTGATTCTTGTGCTTATATATATAAGGTGTAAGACTGGCCAGGAAGCGGTTGCCCTGCGGCTGTCTGTACACTTTATCCAGAATATCGGGTATGGTCAGGTTGTATTCCTTTAATAAGCCTTCCAGCAAGCCGGAAGGTAACTGCTGCTTGATGCAGTCGCCTACAAATCGTTTTCCTAAATAGGCTCCGCTTCCTTCATCTCCTAAAATATAGCCTAATGGAGGAGTGTTATGCGTGATTCGTTGCCCATCGTACAAGCAGGAGTTTGCTCCCGTTCCTAGTATGCAGGCAATTCCCGGCTGATGCTTGCACAATGCCCGGGCAGCTCCAAGCAAATCACTTTCCACCTGGATGGTTGCGTGAGGGAATGCTTCGGCGAGTAAACCGGAGAGCTTGCCGGCTTTTTCGGGGGTACAGCCAGCTCCATAAAAGAAAACGGCTTTTACTTCTTCTTTCGGGAATGGAAGTTGCAGAATCAGGCTTTCCTGAAGAATCTGTTTTATCTTCTCTTCTGTCAGATGAAAGGGATTAATACCTTCGGTGTGAACAACCTGGCAATCATGTAACGTGTTTCCGAAGCACCAGTCGGTTTTGGTCGCTCCGCTATCGGCTATGAGAATCATGTGAAAAGCAGAATTAGAAAGGTAAAAAAAGAAAGAAGACGGAACATGCCGTCTTCTTTTTATGATTAAGTAAAAATTAGATTATGAATGACAGTGTCCGCAACCGCCACCGCAGCAGCCGTCTTCTTCAGCTTCGTGTTCGCCGCAACCGCCTCCACAGCTGTCGCAACCGCATCCGCAGCCTTCACCGCTCATCAGTTTGAGGATGCTTTCCATTTCCTTGTTGGTTGCATCGCGCATTTCCATTACGGTACCTTCAAAAATCAGGTCTTTACCAGCATGCGGGTGGTTCAGGTCGAGCACCACTTTATCTTCTGTGATTTCGCCAACGTTAGCATAGAACTGGTGACCTTCAGCATCGTTCAGCATGATGATGTTGCCTTCGAAGATATTGTCGCTATCGAATTTTCCGTCCGGACCGCAGAACATAGACTTGGGCACCTGGCGTACGTTGTCTTCGTCTCTTTCGCCGTAAGCTTCCGCACAAGGGATTGTAAAGTTGAAGTTGTCACCTTTCTTCAGTGCCAAGATTTCCTTTTCGAAGCGTTCCAGAGTATAACCGATTCCTGAGATGAACTGGAACGGATGGCTTGCAGGGGCTTCTTCACGTAATTCTTTTTCTCCGTCTGTTACCGCATAAAGTTTATATGCTACTGTGATGTATTTATTTTCCATGTCAAAAAATTAAATGTGCATTAATATTAATCAGTCGCAAAGATAGGAAATCTCAGTGTAATTATCGAATAATTCGGAAAGAATGAAAATGAAGTTCTTATGTTGCAGGTATTAGATTGTATATATATGTGGACAGGTGAAAATAAATGGTAAGGTTTTGAACCACCAACAGACTGTATTGAACAAATCATGTTCCTTTGCGTATAATTTATTGATGAAATGCGTTTCCTGTTTTTATAGAAAACTATTTACGCCTCATGCTTTGACTCTTTAAATAATAATCATGATAAAAAGAATGATGATGAAAAAAAGTGTGCTTTATGCATTCATAACTGCTATGCTGACAGCAGTATCTTGTACAAATGATATACCTGCAAATGTGACTGGTGATACTTCAGAAAATACATCGGAAGACACATCGGAAGACACATCAGAAGACACATCAGAAGGCACATCCGGCAGTGGCTCGGGTGATTTGTCTGGTAATTCTGGTAAAATTTCCATTGCCGCCAGTGTTGCCTCTCAAACGCGTACTCCACAATTGGGAAGTGATGGAAGCGGCAGTTTTGAAAAAGGAGATAAGATGTCTCTTTGTATAACCGGAGGAGCTGCACCAGTAGTGACTGATTATGCTTATGAGGTGGATTTTCTTAAATGGCCTGATTTTGGACTTTCAGAAGAGGTATCACAAGTCACTTTTTCAGCTTGTTATCCTACACAGAAAGTGGAGAAAGATGGCACTTTCGAATTTAATTCGTTCAATTCCTCCTATGGAGATTTGTTGCTTGCTGCTGCCCAGCCGGTAGAAGTAGGTACTTTTGAAGCCGTGTCACTTACTTTTCGCCATGCATTGCATCGTCTTAATTTAGAGTTTCTGCCAGGAAAAGGGTATACGGAGGAGGATTTGGACCTGATGTCATGCACTTTTTCTGCGAAGACCACTTGCGTGGTAGATGCAGTGAAGGGAAGTGTGAAGGAGGTGAAGGATGAACAAGGAAGTCTTACCGTAACGGGTGCAAAAGCTTCGTTCTATCTGGTACCCCAAGCGACCGATGGGATTTCTTTCACTCTTACTTTAGGTGGCGAAACCAAGCATTTTACTCTGGATGCTTTATTTAAGCAGTCGGGTAACCCGCAGGTTGCATTGGAAAGTGGCAAATCGTGTACTCTGACCTTGAAAGTGGGACGCGACGGTATTACCGTATCCGGTGGCAGTATCGGAGCCTGGGAAGATCAGGCCACAGCCGATGGAGAGGTCGTGATTGGCTGATTGCTGTGTGCAGACTTGAATCAGGAAGATTTTTGATAGTCATAAGAGGGCAGATTTCATTGATTTGATGAAGTCTGTCTTTTTTGTTGTTGCTTGTTGAAGGAAGCTTACAGATATTCATCTGTAAATTTTTACCTTTGTAAGAGAGAATTTTAGGTACAAACAAGAATCAACAGTATTATGAATAGAATTATAGTAGTGACAGGTGGAGCTGGAGGTATCGGACGTTGCATCGTCGCACATTTTGCTTCCCAGAGAGATAGTGTATATTTTATAGATCAGAACCAGCAAGCTACTCTTGCTCAGATGGAAAAAATGCGTAAAAAAGGCTGGCAGGTGACTGGTTTTGTCGGTGATGTGGCAGAGAAACAGATTCTAGAGGAATTTGCAGCTTTGGTACTTTGTGAACATCCGGAAGGTATACATTGCCTGATTAATAATGCTTGTCTGATGCGGGGAGGTATCCTTTCTGACTGTGAGTATGAAGATTTCCTGTATGTGCAGCGCGTGGGGGTAGTAGCACCTTATATGTTGGCTCGGTTATTTAAAGACCATTTTCAGGGGATGGGAGCAATTGTAAACATTTCGTCTACACGCGCTTTTCAGTCGCAGCCGGATACGGAGAGCTATACAGCTGCCAAAGGAGGGATTACTGCGCTGACCCATGCGTTAGCCGTTAGTTTGTCGGGCGTAGCGCGTGTAAATTCTGTAGCTCCTGGATGGATTGATACCGGTGCCTATCATGATGATACAAATTATGAAGCAGTCTATGGTACGGGAGATACTGCTCAGCATCCGTCAGGCAGGGTGGGAGAACCAGCCGACATTGCCCGTGTGGTGGATTTTCTTTGTGACGAGCGAAATTCATTTATCAATGGAGAAAATATTACGGTAGATGGTGGTATGAGCCGTTTGATGGTGTATCATAATGACTGTGGATGGACTTATGAGCCTTAAGTATTGGGAAAAGGATAATTCTTTTTGTCTCTTTCTCTCTGTGTGCGGAATTTCATAGGAGAAACTCCTGTCTTCTTTACGAAGAATTTACCAAAGACAGACTGATCAGAGAATCCTAACTTTTCTGCAATTTCTTTAATGTCTAGGTCTGTACATTCCAACAACTTACGTGCATCGGCACAGAGCAGTTCGCTGATGTGAAAACGGACCGTATGTCCGGTGATGTGTTTTACAATGCGTGAAAGGTAGGTGGTTGAGATGTGCAGACTTTCTGCATAAAATCCTATGTCATGGTGCTGACAGTAATTTTCCATCAATGTTTTTTTGAATAGCCTGAAAATATCTGTGGAGCGTCGTGCATAATCCGGAACTTCATGGCGGGTTTGGGTTAATATATCAGCTATCTGCAGAAGACAGAAACTGCATAAGTGGTTCAGAATACTGTCGTAATAGTTGGCTGCATTATTTTTGCATGGTGCAAATAGAGCGAAAATTTTTTGCAGGTAAGTAGCTTGTTCGTTTTCCAGTAAAAACACCGGTAGCTGATAGTGTCCCAAGTAGTGTGCCAGTTGTTCATATAGTGGCTGCCCGTCGGGTAAGCTATCAAAGAAAGTTGGTTTCAGATAGAGGAGCATGGCCTGGAAGTGAGAATTCATAGTCTGAATCATGCACCTTGTGCTGGGGGTAAGTATAACTAAATGTGCAGGCTGAAGTTTGTAAGTCTGATATTCATCTGCCAGTTGGGCTGTTCCGTTTGTGACGAGAAGAAAGAAAAATCCTTCTTTCAATTCGGCTTTTCCGGTAGGAACCGATGAGGAGGTAAGTTCGCAGTAGCATGTGCTTTCAGTTCCGTTGCCATGTGTTTGTATGATTTCAAGTAGAGTCGGATTCATCGTATTTATTTTTGTGGATAAAATTAAGAGTTGTTTCGTTTTTGACCAAAATTAGTCTTCCTTTTATGAATAAGGAATGAAAAAAATAAGGGAACTTTGCGGCACTTTTGATAAAGAGAACAAGTATGAATAAATTTATGTGCCGGCGCTACCTGCTGTTTTGCGTATCTTTGTTTGTTAATGCACTGGGAATTGCCTTCATTACCAAAGCTGCATTAGGTACTTCGCCTATTACGAGTGTGACTTACGTATTGAGTATGTTCACTCCCTTTACCATTGGTCAGTGGACCATCCTGTTGAATCTTCTTTTTGTGATACTGGAATTGTTCTTAATGACACGTGAAGATTTGAAATCTGATTTGCGCATGTATCTTCTGCAGATTCCTATCTCTTTCAGCTTTGGTATGTTTATTGACCTTTGTATGCATTATATTCTTTTCTGGCTCAATCCCGTAGAATATGTTATGATTGTGGCCTTATTGATTGGATGTGTGATTTTAGCTGTAGGAATTGCACTTGAGGTAAAGGCCAATGCCGCGATGATGGCCGGAGAATATTTTGTAAAGGTCATTACCCGTCGGTTTCGCGGAGAGTTCGGTTATATAAAACTCGGATTTGACGTGACATTGGTAGCTATTGCTTGCTTGTTATCACTTGCTTTTATGTCGGGGGTGTACGGAGTGCGTGAAGGAACTGTGATTTCTGCCTTGGTAGTCGGTCCGATTGTGCATTTTGTAAGTCCGTATTACCGTTTCCTAGATAAATGGATTACAGATGCTTCTGTGCGGAACGTACCGGATTTTTCACAAGGGCAACATGTGGTTATTACTATAGCGCGTGAATATGGCAGTGGAGGGCATCTGCTGGGTGAAATGCTTTCCAAAGAATTGGGCATCAAACTTTATGATAAAGAATTCATACGTATGGCAGCCCAGCGGAGCGGGATGGATGAACAGTATATTGTGAAAAACGAGCAGTCCATTCCTTCCTTCTGGTTGAAGTGCATTCTTTCAAAAAATAGTGAGCAGCCATTGGAATCCAGCCTTTCTTCAGACGATGTATTATTTGTGTCGGAAAGTAAGATTATTCAGGAACTGGCCGCAAAGGAATCTTGTATCATTGTGGGACGCTGTGCCGACTTTGTATTGAAAGACTATCCGAAGGTGCTGAAACTGTTCTGTTATTCCGATTTGTCTCATTCTGTGACCCGTTGCGTGAGCGAATACGGTATTGCGAAAGAAAGTGCTGAAACGGAAATCAAGCGGGTGAACCGCAACCGCATTCATCACTATGAGTACTATACGGGAGAGAAATGGGGAGAACCTCATCGGTATGATTTGATGCTGAATACCGGAGCTCTTGATTTGAAAACAGCTTGTCAGCTGGTGAGAGGAGTTTATCAGGGCTTGGAGAAGGCCTGATAAACCATTTCGGAGATTTGTGCAATGATGGCTTCCGTATCCTCCATGCTTTCCTGTGAGTCTTTGACAAAAACAACGAGGGTATAACGGTGACCATTAGGGAACTGTACAAATCCGGCATCGTTAATGGCAATGAGTTGTCCCGATGCGTTGCGGTCGCCGGTACCGGTTTTATGCCCTACGGTGATCTGCTTGTCTTGTAGAGGGTGGACTATTCTGCTTGTTCCAGTCTGACAGGTAATAAGGGCTTCTTTGATGAATTCCTGATGAGGCTTGTCGAATAAAGTCCGGGTAAGCAGAGCCTCGATGACTTCTGCGGCAGCCAGCGGAGTGCTCCAGTTTTCATAGCCAAGGTTCAGGTCCCGATGCATGTCATCTTCTGTATATTGGATAGAAAAATCGTTGACTCCCAAGCTACGGATGTAACGGTCGGTCACCGCAGGCCCTCCGGTAAATTTGAACAGGATGTCGCATGCATTATTATCGCTTAAGTGGAGAGTGTATTCCATTAATTGCTTAAGTGAAAACTTTCCTCCGTGGGGGTATCTGTCTCTTAGTGGACTGTAAGTATTGGGCTGCAAGTCAGTACTGTCTACGGTAAGCAAGGTATCAAAGGAGAGCTGATGTCTTTTGCAGTAATTTCCTACAGCCAGTGCCTGATGTAATTTGAATACGCTCATCAACGGGTAGCGTCGGTTGTTTTCTACGGTGACTGTATCTTTCCCGTCTGCAATGATGGCTACTCCCACTTCAGCCTTTTGCTGTGAGATAAACTGATGGATATTGGTGTATAGTTCTTGAAAGCGGTTGCCGGCCAAAACATAGGCTGGAAACAGGATGAATAATAAGAGAATCAGATGGTTTGTTTTCATATTCGTACGGGGAAATTTATGATATTTCTATGTCTTCTTCGTGAAGAGAGGGGATGGAAAACAAAAGAGGCCATCTCGTGGAGATAGTCTCTTTTCAAAATTCGTTTTCAGTAGATTATGCTTCAGCGCAAGGAATTACAGAAACATAGCTTCTGTCTTCGCGACCTTTCTTGAAACATACAGTACCATCTACCAATGCGTAAAGAGTGTGGTCGCTACCCATACCTACGTTTTCACCCGGGTTGTGAACTGTTCCTCTTTGACGAACAATGATGTTACCAGCTTTGCAAGCTGAACCACCGAATATCTTTACGCCTAATCTCTTACTAGCTGATTCACGGCCGTTCTTAGAACTACCTACACCTTTCTTATGTGCCATTTTCTTCTACGTTTTTAATGATTAAGCAATAACTTGTTTGATTGTCAATTCAGTAAACTGCTGGCGATGACCGTTCAGTTTCTTGTAACCTTTTCTTCTCTTCTTGTGGAATACCAATACCTTGTCACCTTTTACCAAGTGAGAAGCTACTTCGCAAACCACTTTTGCACCGTCTACAGTAGGAGCACCTACAGTTACAGTACCGTTGTTGTCAACCAACAAGACTTTGTCAAATTCAACAGTTGCACCGTTTTCAGCATTCTGAATGTGGTGAACGAACAGTTTCTTGCCTTCTTCTGCTTTGAACTGCTGACCGTTAATTTCTACGATTACGTACATTTTAAAATAAATATTAAACGGGTTTCCTCCGCAAGGTGAGCTGTTCTCTGTAGCTACTTTTTTACCTACACGGACTAAAATCGGCTGCAAAGTTACGGCTTTATATTTACATAACCAACTATTTATCTGAAAAAAACGGATATATTCCCTATTTTTTTATCAGTGGAAGTAAATCGGGAAAGATGGCTGTATGCGGATAGGCTGCCAGCTCTTCGCGAGTGGTCATTCCGTGAAGGATACCGGCAAAGTCAACTCCTGCATTTTGGGCGGTTTCTGCATCGACGGTACTGTCGCCGAGATAGAGAATCTGCTCTTTGGGACAGTTCAGGCGGGAAGCGGCCTGCAGCAGACCTTCGGGTGAGGGTTTGGCTTCTTTCACGTCTTCTCCTCCCACGATGATATCAATGAATCCTTCGGGGAATATTTTCCCCATCAGCTCCATGATGCGGTAGCGGTACTTTGTGGAGATGATGCCGATACGGGTTCCATTGGCTTTCAGGGCGCGTAGCACTTCTTCCGTTTCCGGGAAAAGTACGGTATTGGCCGTCATGTGCTGGTCGGCTTCCTTGACGTATTCTTTTCGGAATGTCTCCAGCGTGTCCGCATCGGTTATTCCGGTCATGATGGAAAAGGAATCAACCAGTGTCTTGCCGATGGTGCGTTTGATAGAAAGGTCGTCCACCTGATGGAATCCATGGCGTTCGAGTACGTTTCTGTAGCACATCACAATGCCCTTGGAAGAATCGGCCAAGGTATAGTCAAAGTCAAATAAGTAGGCTTGATAAGATTTCATATGATTTTACTCTATATAATAAGGTATATGTTCTATATCTAAAAGTGACTGCTTGCGCGAGATGCCGCCGGCGTATCCGGTCAGGCTTCCATTGCTTCCTACTATGCGGTGGCAGGGAATCAGGATGCTGATGGGATTGTGTCCGATGGCATTGCCTACAGCTTGTGCCGCCATGTGAGGCCGTCCTAAACGGCGAGCGGTTTCCACGGCTATATCTTTGTAGGTCCGGGTTTCTCCGTAAGGAATGGTGGATAAGATTTGCCAGACGGTCTGCTGAAAATGAGTGCCGGAAGGTTGCAGGGGAGGGCAGAAATCGGGTTGTCGGCCAGAGAAATAAATGTCAAGCCATTGCCGTGTCTGAAGCAGCACCGGAGTTTCCTTTGTCATGGCTTCTTCTTTCAGTCCGTGACCGAAATATTTTTGTCCGTCGAACCAGAGGCCGCAAAGTCCGATTTCCGTGGCAGCCAGCGTGATTCCTCCCAACGGAGAATCATAGTGACAGGTGAAAGTCATTTCCAACAGTGTTTTTGAGGTGAGAAAGTAGAAAAATGATACGATTTACCGTCCCGAAAAAACGCCTTTGCGTTTAGCTAAAAACGTAAGTGCGTTTTAAGTAAAACGCAAGTACGTTTTGGTTCAAACGCAAGGGCGTTTAAGATAAAACGTAAAGGCGTTTTTGAGAAAGCGTCCTTACGTTTCTTTTACCCTTTTATTCCATGGGTTGATAGTTCTTGGCAAGTCCTCCTTCACTCGTTTCCTTGTACAAGGATGGGAGGTCGTGTCCGGTCTGCTTCATAACCTCTACTACCTTGTCGAATGACACCCGGTGATGGCCGTCGGTAAAGGCTGAATAGATATTCGCATCGAGTGCACGTGCGGCAGCATACGCATTACGCTCTATACAAGGAATTTGTACCAGTCCGCATACCGGATCGCATGTCATACCCAAGTGATGTTCCAGTCCCATCTCGGCTGCATATTCTATCTGGGCCGGACTGCCTCCGAATAGCTGGCTGGCTGCCGCAGATGCCATGGAACAAGCTACTCCCACTTCGGCTTGACATCCGGCTTCAGCTCCCGAAATAGAAGCATTGTGCTTTACGATATTTCCCACCAGTCCGGCAGTTGCTAATGCTCGCAAGATACGTGCGTCGCTGAAGTCACGGCTTTTCTGCAGGTGATACAAGACAGCCGGAACCACTCCGCAGGCTCCACAAGTGGGTGCAGTGACAATTTTTCCTCCGGAAGCATTTTCCTCACTGACAGCCAGTGCGTATGCGAATACCAGTCCGCGTGAGCGAAGAGAGTCTTTATAGCCTTTCGAGCGAATGTAATAAGCCGATGCCTTGCGGCGCAGATTCAATGGTCCGGGCAATACCCCTTCGGCATCCAGTCCGCGATGGATGGCGGCTTTCATGGTCTCCCACACCTCTGCCAGAAAATCCCATATCTCCGGGCCTTCACATTGCTCCACGTATTCCCAGTAGCTGCGTCCGGTGTGTTCGCACCAGTACAAAATCTGGCTCATGGTATTCATGTTGTAAATATCGTTGGTGGCTGTGCGGTCGTGTCCTTCTTCGGCCAGTGCACCACCTCCTACACTGAATACGGTCCATTCATCCAGCTTTTTCTTCTGTGCATCGAAAGCCTTGAAAGTCATTCCGTTCGGGTGGAAAGGGAAGAAAATATGTGGTTTCCAGAGAATTTCTACGGGAGCGTGAGGTTGCAGGGTATCCAAAATAGCTACATCGGTCATGTGGCCACGTCCTGTGGCAGCCAGACTGCCATACAGAGTTACTTCGAATGAGGCAGCCTCTGGATTACGAGCAAGAAATTGTTCGGCAGCTTTGCGGGGCCCCATGGTATGGCTGCTGGATGGCCCCGTGCCGATGCGATATAATTCTCTGATTGATTTCATACTAAAAAATAGGTGTAAGTTTTCTGCAAAGATACGCAATAATCGCATATATGTGCAGAAATCCCGTAGGGTTTATTTTAAATCCACCACGGTGATGCCTGCGCCGCCAAACTGTACGTGTTCATCCTGGAAATGGGCTACTCCCGGCACGGTAGCCAGGTATTGCCGGATGAGGGTGCGCAGAATACCTGTGCCCGTACCGTGCAGGATGCGTACGCGGCTGACTCCTACTAAGATAGCGTCATCGATGAAATAGGTGACCGCTTGTATGGCTTCGTCGCCCCGCATACCTCTGACATCGATGTCCTGCTTGAAATTCAGTTTCTTTTCGTACATCCGGTCTTGGGTTTCGCTGCTGACAAAAGTCGCCTTGCTGGATAACGGGGCAGCTTTCGGTGCATCCGTCCGTTCCAGTCGTTCGGCTTTCACGTTGGTTTTCATCAGTCCGAACATGACCACAGCATTCTTTCCGCTGATTTCCATGACTTGTCCCACGCTGGTCTGTCCTTTGATGCGTACGTAGTCTCCTGCTTCAATAGGACGTACCTTAGGAGCAACCGGAGTTTCAGGAGTATTGGCTTGTTTCGCTTTCTTATCTTTTTTACGTTCCTGCTTTTCGCGGAGTTTTTCCATCTTGCGCGCGATTTTCTCTTCCAAAGCCGCCTTTTCCAGGTTCTCTACCTGCTGCTTGAAGTCGGTCAGTTCCTGACGTGCCGTGCGGGTACGTTCCTTTTCAGCCTGCGCTTCCTTGATGGTACGAATGGTATTTTCAATTTTGGCATTCGATTCTTGCAACAACCGTTCTGCCTCTTCTTTGGCTTTCTTCAGGATTTCCTTGCGGCTGCGTTCCAGCTCCTGTATTTCCTGTTCGTAACGGGCGATGGTATCTTCCATCTGTTTTTCCCGCTTGCGTATGTTCTGACGCTTGGTTTCCCAGTAACGCTTGTCGCGTACAATATCCTGAAGGTATTTGTCGCTCTGGATGTATTCACTTCCCACAATTTCCGATGCGTCAGCAATAACCTCTTCCGGCAAACCGATTTTACGGGCAATCTCTACGGCAAACGAACTTCCCGGATTACCAATCTGCAACTGGAACAGCGCCCGCATCTCGTGGCGGTCGTATAGCATGGCTCCGTTCACCACTCCTTCGTGATCTTCGGCAAAATGCTTCAGGTTCTGGTAGTGAGTGGTAATCACGCCGAACGTACCTTTCAGGTTGAAGCGTTTCAGTACGGCTTCGGCAATGGCACCGCCAATCTGTGGCTCCGTACCTCCTCCGAACTCATCGATAAGGATGAGACTTTCGCCGTTACATGATTTCAGCATCATCTTCATGTTGGTCAGATGCGAAGAATAGGTACTCAGGTCGTCTTCAATACTCTGCTCATCACCAATATCAATAAATATGTGGCTGAAGATACCGGCGTGACTCCGCTCGTGCATGGACACTAACATACCGCATTGCAGCATATATTGCAGCAGTCCCACGGTTTTCAGGCAGACAGATTTACCACCAGCGTTCGGTCCGGAAATAAGCAGGATGCGCTTGTCGCGTGTCAGGATAATGTCCAGCGGCACTACTTTCTTGTCATGCTTGGCCAGTGACATTTGCAGAAGCGGGTGAACAGCCTGAAACCAGTCGACAATCTGCTTGTTCTCAAATGAGGGTTTCAGTCCTTTTATATCTATACCGAACAAGGCTTTGGCACGGATGAAGTCGATTTCTGCCAAAAAATCGTACGAGGAGAGTAAGGCCGGAACTTGCGGGCGTACCGTAGCCGAGAATTCCGTCAGGATGCGGATGATTTCACGGCGCTCTTCTCCTTCCAGCTCCCGGATGCGGTTATTGGCTTCCACCACTTCTGCCGGTTCAATAAATACAGTCTTTCCAGTGGCTGATTCATCGTGTACAATACCTCTGATTTTGCGCTTCATGCCGGGAGCAACCGGGATGACCAGACGTCCGTCGCGCATGGTGGGAGTAACATCCTTGTCTACATACCCTTCCGATTGTGCAGCACGAAGAATACTGTTCAGGCTGCGTGATATGCTTCCCGTAGTAGCCGAGAGTTCCCGGCGGATGCGCAGAAGTTCCGCAGAAGCATTGTCCTTTATCTTTCCGAACTTGTCCAGGATGCTGTCGATACGTGCGATAAGTTGTGGGAATACTAAAATATCTCCCGCCAGTTCACGCAAGGCAGGATAGGGAGAATTTTCCGTTACCTCTTCTTCATCAGATTGCTGAAGGAATCGTACAATGTCGCGGATGGTTTCCAGTGAACGGCGAAGGTCGAACAGCTCCTGTTCGTCCATATACATACCTTCCACACGGATACGTTTCAGAGAAGGACGTACATCAAAGAAATATTGTGCCGGAAAATCTTCCTCTTCCTGCGTAATCCGTACAAATTCAACTACCTGCTCCAGGCGTTGGTTGATTTCATCGTAATTGTCCGAAAAAGTCATTTCGTCCACTCGTTCTTCGCCTAATGTACTCAGGCACTTGCCTTTCAGCAGTTGTCGTATCTGGTCGAATCCTATCTTCTGTTCGAAATTATGAGGGTATATCATGGCTTGTTTGTTTCGTTTTTTCTGCCTGCAAAGGTACGACAATGAAAAAAAATAATCAAAAAAGGCGGTAAATATTTGCAGATTTCAAAATAATGCGTACCTTTGCATCGCCTTTGAAAAACAAGGCAACTCTCACGAAGAGTTCTGGAGAGGTGGCAGAGTGGTCGATTGCGGCGGTCTTGAAAACCGTTGTACCGCGAGGTACCCGGGGTTCGAATCCCTGTCTCTCCGCTGAACGTGCTGGACAGAAATGGTCAGCAAACGGACAAAAAGCTACAAATCAATGATTTGTGGCTTTTTTTATTGCCCGAAAGTCCTGCTTCCAAGACTTCAAAAGTACGGTAAAAGACAAAGTTTCGTTACTAAATCGTTACCTATTCCCCGCCGGACAAAAACGGTAACGATTTGTCCATAAATGACCTGATAATGACTTGATTAGTCCATAGTCTGCATAACTCGAAAACGAGAGGTAAAAATTAATTTTGCAACTAAAAAAAGTGAGTTATGAAATCGACATTCAAGGTTCTTTTTTATTTGAAGAAAGGTTCTGAAAAGAAAAACGGCGAGGTTATGATTATGGCACGCATCACCATAGACGGCAAACTTTGCCAGTTCAGTACGAAACAGAGCATCCAGCCCGACAACTGGAGCATTACTGCGGGCAAAGCCAAAGGCAGGGATGCCGGGAGGATAAACGCCCTTTTGGACGACATACGTTCTTCCCTGAATACCATTTACCACGAAATGCAGCGGCGTGACAATTACGTGACCGCCGAGAAAGTGAAAAACGAGTTCTTGGGACACAGCGAGAGCCACGAAACAATCCTTTCATTGTTCCAAAAGCACAATGACGATGTGAAGCAGCTTGTAGGCATATCCAAGACGATAGCGACCTACCGCAAGTATGAAGTGACCCGCCGCCACCTCGCTGAATTTATCCAAAGCAAGTACAACGTATCGGACATATCCATAAAGGAGATAAGCCCGATGTTCATTACCGATTTTGAGTTGTATTTGCGTACCGCCTGCAAGTGCGGCTACAACACCACCGCCAAGTTCATGCAGTTCTTCAAGCGTATCATCATCATCGCCCGTAACAACGGCATACTGGTGGGCGACCCTTTCGCCAGCTACAAAATCCGGCTGGAAAAAGTGGACAGGGGTTATCTGACAGAGGACGAGATTAAAATTATCCTTAAAAAGAAAATGGTTTCCGAACGGCTGGAACACGTCAGGGACTTGTTCGTCTTTTCCTGTTTCTGCGGTCTGGCATACAGCGATGTCGCCAATTTGCGGCAGGAGAATATCCAAAAGTCTTTTGACGGCAACCTTTGGATAATCACCAAGCGGGTAAAGACCAACACGGACGTGAATGTCCCCCTGCTGGATATTCCCAAGATGATTTTGAAGAAGTACAAGGGCAAGTTGCCGGACGGCAAGATACTTCCCGTAATCAGCAATCAGAAGCTAAACGCCTACTTGAAAGAGATTGCCGATATATGCGGTATTAAAAAGAACCTGACATTCCACCTTGCCCGGCACACGTTCGCCACGACCACCACGCTGTCAAAGGGCGTACCCATTGAAACGGTGTCCAAGATGCTGGGACACACAAACATAGAAACTACGCAAATCTACGCCCGCATCACCAACAGCAAGATAGGCAGCGATATGCAGGGGCTTGACAAGAAGTTTGTCGGCATTGAGAAGATTTACAAGGAAGTTGCCATGTAATCTTGATTATATGGAACTGGTCACAATTTGTGACCAGTCCTTACTATTATTCCAACATTGCTAAATCTCCTAAAATATACGATTATGGATTTGCAGATTATCCAAAACAAGATTTTTGAGGTCAGAAGTTGCCGGGTGATGCTCGATTATCATTTGGCAGAACTCTACCAAGTGGAAACACGAGCCTTGAAGCAGGCGGTCAAGCGCAATATCGAGCGTTTTCCGGGTGATTTTATGTTTGTACTCACCCAAGAGGAAGCTAACTTGCTGTTATCCATAGGGGTATCACAAAATGTGATACCCCCTGCTTACAACTTCGGCGTTGCTATGCCTATGGCTTTCACCGAGCAGGGCGTAGCCATGCTTTCTTCGGTTCTCCGCTCCAAAGTAGCCATAGAAGTAAACATTTCAATCATGCGGGCTTTTGTCCTCATGCGCCAAATGGCAATCGGTTACGAGGAACTGTCAAGGCGCATCGAGGAACTGGAGGTAAGCACCGATGCGCAGTTCAACGAACTGTACCAAGTCCTTACCCAGCTTTTGAGCCAGTCGAAACAACAGAAAGAACGCCGTCCGGTAGGTTTCGTTACCTATAACCGTGGCAAGAACGAATAGGTAACGATTTCGGTAACGAAATTCCACTTAATAACCTATATCCCAGCATTGTACATTCTTCCACCTTGCGGGCAGTCTACCGACTACCCGCATTTTTTATATCCTTTTCCAACTGGCACATTTCCCGAAACGCCAGCCGTGCGTGGCATGGCTGACTGTATTTCGTGAAAAGAGCCGTTGGAAACCCGCACAAGCGTATTGCAAGCAAGCTCACAACACCCTTGCCTTTCCCGCCCGCATGGAGTGTTCCCTAAAAGATGAAAGAGAACAGGCACTTTTCCCCAGTTTCCCTATTTGTAAATCTTCCTCTTACGCAGTCCCCCAGCCGGGACAGTCGTTTTAATCATTTCAATAGGCAAAGGTAGTTACGTGTTCTTCACGATTTTGCAAGGTCGAGCCGTTCCGGTTTGGCGAAAAAATCTTCCCTGCCTTGCGAGGTATTTTTTGCCCAAAACCTTGCAAACTCTAAACACTACCCTTTTACGCCTATGTGAAACGAAAACGACCGACCCGACCGGAAGACGCATAAAAAAAAAGTCGGATTTACGGGAAACAGGAAAAAAATTCAGTGAAACTTCAACTCCCTCACCTCTCAAATCCGCATAAAATTAAAAACTTAAAAAATTACAGCAATATGGAAGCAAAGGTATTATCGGAAGCAAAAGTTTATGTAGGCACTTATGCCAAGTACAACAACGGTTCATTGTCCGGCGCATGGCTCGACCTTTCGGACTATTCGGACAAGGAAGAATTTTATGAAGCCTGCCGGGAACTTCACAAGGACGAGGAAGATGCGGAATACATGTTTCAGGACTGGGAGAACGTGCCGGAGGGCTTAATCGGCGAAAGCTGGATTTCTGAAAACTTCTTCGCCCTGCGTGATGCGGTGGAGGATTTGAGCGACACCGAGCAGGAAGCCTTTTTCGTGTGGTGCAACTATAAAAGCCATGATTTGGGCGAGGAAGATGCGGACGACCTTGTACGTGATTTCCGGGACGAGTATCTGGGTCAATATGACGATGAAGAAGATTTCGCCTATGAAATTATCGAGGAATGCTACGACCTGCCGGAGTTCGCAAAGACCTATTTCGATTATGAAAAGTTCGCCCGTGACCTTTTTATGTGCGATTACTGGTTTGATGACGGTTTTGTGTTCCGTGCGGCATAACAACCAATCCGGGCGGGGTGTCAAAGCCCTGCCCGTTAAAAACGACCAAGCGATGAAACGGAAAAGCATTTATAAAATCCTTTGGCGGGTGTTGCTGCTCTGCCTTGCATGGCGGTTTACCAGCGTAGCCGGAGCAGGCACGGCGATAACGGCGTATATCGTGTTTTGTGCCGCCCGTTTCCTGCTCCGGGTCTGCCTTTCAGCCCTTTATGCGCTGGGCGTGGCTCTGCTTTTCCTGCTGTTGCTTTCTTTACTGATATTATAACCATTAAAAAAAATAGAACATCATGCAGTCACTTAACAAAAACGGGGTAAGCATTACCCAAACACCGGGAGAAGAAAAGTTCGTGAAATGCTGTTTAGGGGCTTTCAGGGGACAAATTTATTATCAATATGACTACCGCCACACGGACGGCGAACTTTTCAGCACGGTAGCCAAAACGCTGGACGAGTGCCGCCGCAGGCGTGACGAATGGATAGCGAAGAAGAACGGAGTAATAAACAAGTAAATTTTAGGGACATGAAAACAACAGAAGTAAACAAGGAGCTTATCGGCAGGCGTTGCGAGTGCATTTTTACGGGCTTAATGGTAACGGGCGTTATCGAGGACACAGAAGAAAACGAACACACCATAGAGGTAAAAGTCCGTTTCGACCACCCGCACCAGTGGGGCGATGATTTGTATAATGATGTGTGGGCGTGGGGGCGCAAAATAGACGAGTTCGGCACGCTGCACCATTTGCAACTGTTGGAGGATAAACCGGACTTTCAGATAATGACGGTAGTTTTCGGCGAACCAATCAGCCGGATAGACCGCAGTGTTTTTGAAGATGTTGCAACGTGGGGTGTCTGTTCCCTGCAAGGCTGGGTAAACAGCTATGAAAGTGTCCGGTTTGTAGCTATAGACGACCATACGGCAATCATCACGGGCGAATATAACATGGAGCAGGTAAAGGTGTGGTTAGAGAAATACACGTCCATAAAGAGCCTTAAAACCAGTTGATAGAAAACGGCGGCTGCTTGCCGCCGTTACTTTCTTCCGTGAGCCTGCCAGCGGGTGAAGAAAGTAACAAAGAAGCCTTTCGTTTTCCCTATCATGGAAACATCCCGCCGATGCTTCCCGGCGGGATGTCTGCCCGATATTTACGCTTTGCGTATCATTCCATACCCGGTTTCCCAAGAGGATGATAAAAACGAATGTCGCAACTATAAATCCTCATAGTGAATAAATTTTACACCAAGTATGCACACGGTTTCTTCTTCCTCGATGTCATATTTCCATGTCCGTTTATTGACAAGCATTTCCGTGTCGCAATCGAACCATTCCATTACAGGCGCATCATCTTCTTCGTCCGCCCATTTGAAAACCTGATTGGACGGCGTTTTCCATAATTCAGCACTGTCACGTTCGGAAATACAGTCCTTGTCCATAATGATGATGTCACCTACTGCCGGAACTGTATCTGTTTCCAACGTGGTTTCTATGTACCACGAGATGCCTTCTATATCCAATTCTATTTTTACCATGTCGTTTTATTATTAGGGGGTTATTGTTTCCGTTTCTTCTTCGCTGTTGTCATTATTGAATGATAGTGTAAGTTGCTGCATCTGCCCGAAGCTGTCGATGATATAAATGTCAATCGTCTGCTGGTCGGTCGATGCCGAGGTGTAGTAGAGCCAGAACGTTTCTTTCTCCAGCGGGTAGAGGTCATTGGGCAGGAACACCGTGCCGTTATCCATTTCCAGCTTCCCTTTGCCGTCCGGCTGGAAATACCTTATCTGATAGGTAGTCGGCTGGTAATAGCCGCCACGCACCAGTCGGCAGCGTATTTCGGCGGTTTCCCCGACTTTCAGCCTTTTGGGTACTGGCAGTGTTTCGATGCTGAACGGGTACGCCTGCTGAATATCCAAGTTGTCATTACAGGCGGTGACAAGCACGAGGGCGGCCACGATGTAGCAGCCCATGATGATTTTATACATTACATTCTTCATATACATTATTATATAGCGGTCAGTTGATAATGAATTTCAGTCCCAAAGATACCTGCGTGTGGAACTTGCCTATGTCCGAGCCGAACAACGCCCGTTCCCTTGCACTGACAAGCAAGGCTATCCGGTCGGTCAGGTAGGCTTCCAGTTCCAGCGTCAGCGCACCGCCGTAGATGAAGCAATCCTTATCCAGCAAGGTAGAGCCGTCCGGCAGCAGCTTTTCGCTTCGGTTGCTTGTTTCGTACCCGGCGAGAGCCGACAATCCCAATGAAAGGAAAAAAGTCTTTCGCCTGTCCGATAGGAATTTCAGGTAATAGCCGCCCTCTGCGGTGAACTGTTCTACGGGTATCTGCATATCCTTGTAGTCATACTTCTTGTGCAGGTATTCGCCGCCAATCACCCAGCGGTTGGCGTTCTTGGTGTAAACGCTGTACGCCGCCCCGATGTGGTAGGCAAAATCCGTGTCGGAGTTCCAATGCACCCCGTCCGCCATGCCCGCCGTGACTTGCAAGCCTTTCATGCCCGGCAGGTATCTTTGCGCATGTGCCTGAAACGAGGTCAGGCACAGCGCAAAGAGCATCATTATAAAGATGTGTCTTTTCATTCCCTATTTGATTTTTAGTTCGTCAATCACTTCTGCGTTCACGATGTCGGCGTTCTCCACCCGTATGGTCTGATGCCGCCCGCCGTTCTTCTCGTAGAGTTCCACGACCAGCAGCTTGTCGTCAGGAATGGTGAACTTCGGCAGGGCGTACACCGTGCGCACGGTACTTTTTCCTGCAATCTCTATCACCTCGTTGTAGCTACGTACCGCATCCAGCACCGTTTCCTGAATAGCCGTGCGCTTGGGTACTTTCTTATCGGTTATCTTAAACTTGATGAAGTCGGTATCGAAAGGCACGTTGGAACTGTTCTTTGTCTGCGTGTGTACATAGAGCATCCCGTTATAGGTGTAAATCCCCTTGATTAAGAACTGTATGCCGAAACGCTTGCTACCCAAGTGGCGCACTTTCCGGTCATTGTTCTTGTAGATGCTCTGCATTATCAGTTTCACCAATAGCGGGCTTTCATTCCCCAGTTCCCGGAAATAGATGTTCATCCGGGTATGTGAGAAGTCGGACGTATCTTCATTCTCCAAGAAGTCTTTCATTTCGATGTTGAGCATTTCCGGTTCACGGGCGTACTTGGCGTTGAACGAAAAGAAACTGCCGTCCTCGCAGATAACGGAGAAGTTCGTTTCTCCCGGAAAGCCCTCTGTCGTGGCTTTCACCCTGATTACGTTCTCCGCACCGTCCGCCTTACCCGCTATGATATGGTTGCTTCCCAAATCGACATAGCGGACGGCGGCGGGGAAGATGATATGCACCGTCTTGGCAAAGGTCACTTCCACGCCGTAGGGCGTAACCATTTGGCGGTACGGGAGTTTCCGGGTAATCCCCCGGTACAAGTCGTTGCCAGCCGCATACTTCACGGTGTCAGTGGTTTGTGCGTTTGCCGCACACACGCCCAGCAAGAGGGCGAACATTACAAAAATCTGTTTCATTGCTAATTGAAATTTTAACGGTTGATAAAATGGTTATTGTTGTTTGGCGTAAAGCATCACCCTGTACCCGGCTTTCAGCTTCACTTTCACGGTTCGGAACTTCTTGGCGAGGTAGCCGGACGTTCCTTGCAGCAATCCCCTTGTCACGTCCATAGCCACCTGCTGCCCGGCACTTTGGGCAAAGGAAATGCTTGTACCCAGCCCGCTTCCGATATTCGCCATAGCTTCGTTGAACGCTTCCTGCTCCATAGAGGACGGGACGGACAGCCCCTTTTGCCCGTCCGTGTCGAACACGGCGAGTTCCACCGGGATGATGTTGCCAGCGTACTCAATCGAGGACACCAGTATGTCAAGCCGCTCGCCCTGCACCTTTGCCGTCCCCGCCACGAGGGTATTCTTCGGCACGACTATGTTCCCCGCCTGCATGGGTTCGAGCAGCCGTAGTTTCACCGCCTGCCCGTCCGTCAGGGTTTGGTCTTGGTGGATGCAGGCGGCTACCGTGTTCTTTCCCATAGCGTACCCCGTGCCTACTGCCGTGTTGAAGCCGTAGTTTCGTGGCTGGCTGTAAGCCCGGATGAAGTCGGCATCGCTCATGGGCTGCCGCAATCCCGAAACGGTCGTTTCCCTGACAGCCTGCACCGCCACCGCATCCGGCTTGCGGTCAATGTCGCCCGTTACCGGGACTTGTGCGACTTGTCCCTGCCCGCCGTTCATGTACTTTGCCGCCAGCTCGTAGGACTTTTCCAAGAGTGCCATTTGGTCGTCAGCGGTGGGTGTGGCGTTCTGTTGTTGCAGCCTATCGGTCAGTTCCGCTACCTGCCGCTTCAAGTCCTCTTTTTCCTCGTCCACCGCCGGAGTTTCATAGAACGTGCTTAACTGGCGGTTGATGTCCCGGTAAGCGTATGCCGAAGAAGCACCGCCGCCCCTTTGGGGCTTCGCATCCTCTTCCGGCATCAGGTCGATTTCCGCTTGCGGTTCTTCCGCTTCATCGTTCCCGGTGAAACCGAAGTCCTGCAAGGACTGTATCTTCTCCTGCTGCCTGCGGCTTATCATCGCCTGTTCGTAAGCCTTTTGCTTGTCGGCTATAATCCCGTCCTCTGCGGGCAGGGGTATGTCGGCATTGAAGCCGCCCACGCTTTCCACATTCACGTCCTCTTTGCCGGAGGGTGCGAATATCAGGTACATGCACCCTGCAAAGGCAAGGAACATCAGCGGGAAGACTATCATTTTCCTGCGCTGCTGCACCTGCTGCGGGGTAAGTTCCCGTTTGGGTTTATCTTCCTTTTTCGGCTTCCCGTCCGCCTGCGGTACGGTCGTGCCGTTCTCATTCTTCTGTACTTCTTCCATATTGCGGTCTGTTTAAGGGGTTGATACTTTTGGTTGTGTCGTTGCCGTGCAACGGCAGTTGCCTGATGTGTTCTATTTGCAGCCGCCTGCCGTCCCGCTTCCCGATGTTGTAGATTGATGAAACGGTAATGTAGATAGACAAGCCGCCAAGGAAGAAGAACATCACGAGGATAACCGCCAGCCTTTTGCCCGGCGTAATCCGTCCGCACATTCGGCGCAGGCGGTCGTCCGCCCAGTCCCGCACCTTTCCGATGTAGTTTCGTTTTCTTTCCATAAGGCTATCTCTTAATGGTCTGCAAATCCTTGTTCTCGGTAATGGTGAACGCTTCGATGATGAAGCCGTGCGGGTTGTTGTCGCTCCGTGTGGCGTTGAGCAGGCGGCACGAGGTCACAAGGCTTCGCACCGTCAGGCTGCTTTCCCGGACAATCAACTGGCGGGCATACGTGTTCACCTTGTAGGGGTACTGGTCGAAGTCGCACTTCACGCTGTCAATCTCCACCGTCTGCGTGACGTTTCCGGAAATCACCCGGTTGTAGTAGCCCTTTTCCGCCAAGTCCTTGTAATAGTTGAAAGCGGTCTTGTCGGCGAGGAACAGCGAGCGTTTGATGTTGCTTTCGATAGCCCCCTTGTCGGGTGAGAGCGTGAAGAAAAGTTCGTGGAAACGCCGCACGTGCGACTTGGCTTCCACGGGTCTGTTCTGCGCCATGTCCTGCGAGAGTGCCAGCATCAGGCTTTTGCCGTTGTCGAGGACGTATATCTTCTGCCGCTGCTTTTCGGCGAAGCTGTACGAGTTCCACACGGCAAAGCCCGTCACCAGTGCGCACAGGCAGATGAATACCAGCGCAAAGAGCCTGATTTGCCGGAAACTCGTTTCGATGTTCGTTAATGACTTAAATTCCATATACTAAATATTGATGTTGGTTATTTGAGTAGTTTCCCGGTTACTTTCCCGCTTGCCGCACCGACCGCCGCCCCGGCGATTGACCCAGCCCGTGCCACGTTGCGGTTATAGGCAGACGTACCGCCAGCCGACACTATCCAGCTTGCCACCGTTGGAATGGTGAAGTAGCCCACGATGCCGATAATCATAAAGATTACATACACGGTGCTGCTCCCGTCAGGAATGAAATTCGGGTCTGAAAGCTGCTCGATGTCTTTTTGTAGCATCAGGGTTTGTATGCGTGCCAGCACGCTGCTGAACAAGTCCGACACGGGTAGCCACAGGTAAATGGATATATAGCGTGAAATCCACTGGGTCAGCGTGCTTTGGAAACCGTCATAGACGGAAATCGCAAACGCCAGCGGACCCAGTATGCTTAACACGATTAGGAAGAACGTGCGCAGCGTGTCTATAATCAGCCCCGCCGCCTGAAAGAGCATTTCCAGCAGTTCCCTGAACCAGTCCCGGACGGACTTCTTTATATTGTACGCCGCCCTGTCCATATACATACCCGTCATAGTTACCATATCGGAGGGCGACCAGCCCAGTTCTTCCAGTTGCCTGTCAAATTCCTCGTCCGAAGCGAGGTAAGCCGTTTCGGGGCTACGCATCAGGGCTTCATATTCCAGTCGGTCTTTCTGTGCCCGGTATTCGTTCATGTCGAAAGTCTGCGTTTCCATAAGTTGGTTGCACCCTTTCACCACTGGCGACAATACCGTGTTGATAGTCCCCAGCACGAAAGTTGGAAAAAACATGATGCACAGCCCCAACGCAAAGGGACGCAGGAGCGGGTACACATCTATGGGTTCGGCACGTGCGAGCGACTGCCACACTTTGGCGGCTACATAGAACAGCGCACCCAGCCCGGCTATTCCTTTGGCTACCCCCGTCATGTTGCTGCACAAGGGCATCATTTCATCGTACAGCACCCGCAACACTTGGTGCAGGTTGTCAAAATCCACCGCTGCTAATAACATAGGCATACCGATTTATATGTTACCAGTAGCGTTCATCCGCCGAGCCGTAGAGAGCCAGCACCCGGTCGGTGTCGTTCTTCTTCTTCGCCCGCAGGTAGGACACGGATATGTTCTTTCGGGTGTAGTAGTTCACGAGGTTGCGGTAGTTGAGCAGGCTTTTGTAGGCGTTGTTGATTACCGCCAGCCTTTCGGCATCCGTCAGCGACATACCCGTCACGTTCACTACATTCTTCAAGTCCTGCAACACGTCCGCACTTTCGGAGAGCAGCTTGGCATACCCGGCTGAAATGGCGGTGAGTTCATCCGGCGTGTAGTTCGGGTCAGCCAGCATGTTCTGGTAGTTTCGCACGTAGATTTCGGATATTTCCGCCACCAGTTCAATGGACTTCTTCACCTTGATGCCGCCCTTGACAACATCGTGTACCGCTTTGAGCGCATCGTAATAGACTTTTCCCTGCTGGAAAATCTTCTGCGCTTCCATGAAGCCGTCCAGCGTGTTTTTGGCTGTGGTGGAAGTCTGCACTATCTGCTTGGTGGTGTTGATGATGCCCTGTGCCAAATTGCCGGGGTCTGACACCACCCACTGTGCGGATGCGTTGCCGATGAAGCAAAGGCATACCGCCATAAGGAGAATTGTTCTTTTCATGTTCCTGATTTTTAAGTTGTTGATGATTGGGGATTACGTTTGCTTTCTGCAAGCCTCTTGATAGCCAGTTCAAGGTTGCCGCCCAGCTTGTCGGCAAGTGCGAACAGTTCCATTTTCTCGCTTTCCTCTGTCGTGAAGGTGTAATATTCTTCCAATGAAACTTCTGTGGCGTACACCGCCGACTGCGTGCCGCCCAGCGAGAAGAAAACTTCCTTGTACTTCCGTCCGGGGTGGTTCGCCATGTTGATAGACAATATCTGCGAACGCTCCTTGTCGGTCAGTCCCAAGAGGTTCTGTATGCTGTCAAACTTGTTGAGATATTTTCTTTGGTCTAACAGGATTTTGCAGTCCGAGTTATTGATGATACTCTCTTTCACGATAGGGGAAGAAATAATATCCTCAATCTCTTGCGTGACTACAATCGCTTCCCCGAAATATTTTCGGACGGTTTTGTAGAGGTAGCGGATATAGTCCGCCATGTTCGCCGATGCAATCGCTTTCCACGCTTCCTCGATTAGTATTAACTTCCTTATTCCCTTTAACTTGCGCATCTTGTTTATAAAGGCTTCCATGATGATGATAGTCGTTACCGGGAATAAAATCTTGTGGTCTTTGATGTTGTCCAACTCAAAGACAATGAAGCGTTTGTGCAACAAATCCAGTTCCTTGTCGGAGTTCAGCAGGTAGTCGTACTCACCGCCACGATAGTACGGTTCAAGCACGTTCAGGAAATTGTTTATGTCAAAATCCTTTTCCCTGACGTTCTTCTGTTCAAGCTGTCGGCGGTAATCATCCCGGACAAACTCGTAGAACGTGTTGAAGCAGGGCGTTACCGAACGGTCTTTGCCTATCAGTTCGATATAGGCACTCACGGCGTTTGACAACGCCACTTCTTCCGACCGTTTCGGGGCTTCATCGTCCCGCTTCCACAGGGTGAGTATAAGGGTCTTGATGCTCTCTTTCTTCTCTATGTCGAATACCCCGTCCTCGACATAGAACGGGTTGAACGCTATCGGGTTCTCGTTGGTGTAGGTGAAATAAATCCCGTCCTCGCCGTGCGTGCGGTTGTGGATAAGCTGGGACAGCCCCAAGTAACTGTTACCCGTATCTACCAGCAGCACGTGCGCCCCCTGCTCGTAATACTGACGCACCATGTGGTTGGTAAAGAAAGACTTACCCGACCCGCTCGGCCCAAGTATGAACTTGTTGCGGTTGGTCGTGATGCCTTTCTTCATGGGCAAATCCGATATGTCGATATGCAGCGGGCGACCGCTCACCCTGTCCACCATTTTGATGCCGAACGGCGAAAGCGAACTCTTGTAGTTCGTTTCTTCCACGAACAGGCAGAGAGCCTGCCCCAAGAACGTGTAGAAACTTTCCTCTGCGGGGAAGTCCGCTTCGTTTCCGGGTATGCCCGCCCAAAAGAGCGTGGGCGTATCGACCGTGTTGTGGCGTGGCTTGCACTCCATTAGCGCAAGCTGGCTTCCCACATCGTTGCGTATGCGTTTGAGTTCTTCCCGGTCGTCACTCCATGCCATGACGTTGCAGTGGCAGCGCACCGATACAAGCCCCTTGCTGTGCGCTTCGTTCAGGTACTCGTCTATCCATTCCTTGTTCACTTGGTTGGCACGGGAATAACGGGAGAGCGATTGCATGTTCCGGGCGGTCTGCTCGAAGTTCTTCAGGTTTTCGGCGTGGTCGTCTATGAAGATGAACTGGTTATAGACGTGGTTGCACGACAACAGCACGCCCACCGGGGCGGCGAATGACAGTCGGCAGTCGCTCCGGTCAGTGGACAGCTTCTCAAACCGTGTGTCCGTCCCGACCTTTCCGGGCAAATCTTCCACGTCCGAAAGCGTGTGCAGGCACAGTATGTCGTCCCCGACACGCATTTCTTCCGGGTACAGCCCGATGTCTTTCAGGCAGGTGGTATCTGTCTGCGATAGCGAGAAGTATTTCTCGATGATGCCCGCCTTTCCGTCCTGCCCGGTGATTTCCGATGCCGCCAGCCGGGTAAGGGTGACAAACCCGCTGTCGTTCATAATCCTTTCAAACTGCCCGACCGCTTCGATGAACTTTGCCGCCGCTTCCTTGTCGGCTATCTCCTGCGGTACAATCCTGCCCCGGCATAGGGTGGAGAAGTCGCTCTGTCGGCGGCTTCTCTCCCTTGTCGTCTTTGTCAGGAACAGGTAGCAGTAATGGTTCAGGAACGGGCGTTCATTGAAGTGCCGTTCAAAGGAGCGGCTTAAAAAACTAAGCTCGTCCCTTTCCGTGTCGGGCTGGTAGTTCTCCTTGATGAAGAAGTCCTGCTTGTGTACTATGGAGTAGTCGGGCAGCACCTTGATTGCCTTGTACCATGCCGAATGTATGGCTTCGTACTCGGCACTGGTGACGGTGAACAGTTCGGGCAGTTCCACCCTGAAAGCCACCGTTATGTCCGCATCCTTTGAAATGATGCAGCCGTTCTCCACCGCCAAAAGGGGGAATTTCCTTTCCAGCGTGGTAGCCTTTAACATATTTCTCATGGTCTTTCTTCCTTTCTTTTTTTGTAGGTGAATAATCGGGGTATCGCCTTTCGGCTGATAATGAAGCGTGGATGCCGTTTGCGTGCGGCGGCTTTCATCAGCCCGTGCGTGCCGTACTTGGCGTTGAGCCGGAACGTCTGCCACACGAGCAGCAGCGAAGCCGACACGATGAAACCGATACATAGCCACTGGTTCACGCCCGCCATGAACAGGACGATGAACACCACGAAGACGGCGAGCAAGCCGCCGCAAAAGATAAAGAGGTACTGGCTTTTCAGCCCCTTGAACTCCACGGGCTTCCCGATACCCCTGTTTACCTGATATTTTTCGGGCTTAGCCCTCAACAACTCGTCAGACATAGCCGCAGGTTTAGAGGAAGAACGAGCGCAGGATAGTGGCGGCTACAATCAGGAAGATGCACGCCCCGAACCAACTGGCGGCGGTCTTTGAGGTGTCGGGGTCGCCGCTTGAAAACTTGTTATATACTTTTACCCCGCCAATCAAGCCGCAGACCGCCCCGATTGCGTACACCAGTTTTGTTCCGGGGTCGAAATACCCGGTGATTAGGTTCGTGGCTTCGGTGATGCCCGCCTGCCCGTTTCCTTGTGCGTAGGCACTTACCACGGCGGCAAGTATAGCCGCCGACAAGAAGATTTTCTTTCTCATTGTGATTTGTTTTTAATGCCGGGCGGCGGGTGGATAGTCCGCCTTTCCCGGCTGGTGAATAATTTGAAATTTTAGTGGTCGGGGATAGTCCCGTTTGTCTGTTTGGTTTTCAGGTTGCCAATCAACCGTAATCACGCTGTTTCATGCTGTCAGGCTTATACATTATTATATTATAGGAAATCGTTCATGTCGAACGCTTCGTGTTCCTTGCTTTTATTGCCAGCTTCGGCAGGGACAGCAGCCGCAGCCAGTTCCGCTTCGTTGCGTCCCAGCAGTTCCGCCACCTTTGCCAGCCCGCCGTTGATGTTCTCCACCACCGCATCGTAGAGGTTCGTCCCCTCGATACCTGCCAGCGTTCCGGCGGCTTGCCGTTTCTCCGCTTCGGTGGGGTTGTCGGCGTTCGCCGTGCGTACCGCTTCGCCCAGTTCATCGAAGCTCACGCCCGTAGCCCGCCCGGTATCATCGTCACCGTCCATGTACCCGGCTATTTCCTCGTCCTCGTAGTCGGGTTCGTCATTCTCGTAACCGGGCGTTTCTTCCGGCAGTCCGTCAGCCTGCGGCGCAAAAATAGTATCATTTTCAGCCGCTTGCGGGAGGTGTCCCGATTTGTCCTGCGCTGTCTGAAATTGTCCGCTCTTGTATCGGCTTTCACCTATCAGCGTGTAGCCTGAAACCCCGTTTCGTGGAAGCGGCGCATCATCCGTTTTGCCCGGTGATGTCCGGCTGTCCGTGTAGCGATACCACAGCCACAGGGCGATGTAGTACACCAAAAGCCCGGTAAGTATGCAATAGATTACCATAGTCAGACAGGCTTTTGGAAGTGGCTTTCGTACAGGGTGTTTATCTCGTCTTGGTACTGCTCGAAGTGGCGCAGCAGAATGTTTTCCACGTAGCTGCTTACCGTCACCTTTCGCCCGCCTATCACCGTCACGATACGCATCAGCTTCTCATGCGTGGTTCGGCTCACGTACAAGGGCTGTCGGTCTGCCAGTTCCACTTTCTGAAAGTAGGTTTCCCGGTAGTCGCCCGAACCGCCCTTGCGCTTGCGGGGTGTCGGTTTCTCTACTTGCACTGTTTCAGCCTGCCGTCCCTCGTGGGCGGTTTCCGTTTCGCTGCCGGGCTGCGGTTCATCATCCGGCTGGCTCTCCCGCTTGGCGGGTACACCCTGCGAGATAAGTTCCCGCATAAAATCCTCGTCTATCTTCGGCATCCCGCCGCTTTGCTTTGCCATATCATTTTAATTTGATGTAGTACACTATTTCGGTTATCAGTTCTTCCAAGTTGCTTCCCCTTACCAACGGGCGGCTGGCGGGAAAGAGCGTGGAGCGGAACACCGCCTTTTTATCCGCCACCAGTTCCTTTTTGTAGCGTTTGGTATCGGGGATAAAGGTTTTCATCAGCGGCAGTTCCAGTTCCTTAATGGTCTTGTCGTAGGCGGTGTAAAGGTCTGTTTTCTCCCTACCGTCCACCATGTTCCAAAAGAGGTACAGCCCTGCAAGTCGGCAGGCTTCATTCTTCACTAATAGCTTTTGGATAGCCATTGCGAACGACAGGCTGCTTTCCAGCACCACCTTGTCGGCTGAAATGGGGGTGAAAATGTAGTCCATGCCCGCAAGGGAGTTTATCACGCCCTCGCTGTTCACCGTGCCGGGCAGGTCGAAAAACACTATATCCGGCACGTGTCCGGCGGCTATATATCCGTCAGCCGTTGCAATCGCCTTTTCGGGCGAACTGCACAGTACCGGGTAGGCTTTCTTCCCCAGCCGGGTGAACTGTTCATACGCCATGCGCTTGTAATCTTCATCCGCCCCGACCTGCTCGGCATCCCGCTTGCGCATCCCGGCAATGGAGTGTTGCGGGTAGTCGCAATCGACCACCGCCACATCGTAGCCTTTGAGGTAATAGAGGTAACTCGCCGCCAGCACGGTAAAGGTGGTTTTGCCGACCCCGCCCTTTTGGGTGGAAAAGGCGACATAAAGGGGTGTTTTCTCGTTTTCCATATTGCTTCCGTTCATTATTGGTTGATAGATTTGTTTATTGCTTTCAATCATTCTTTCCATATTGCAATCTTGAAATATTGAAAGACTGTTTTATTTCAATCTTGTTTTCCTGCTTTCATTCTTTCTTGAAATATTGAAATCCTGCAATCATGTTTTATTGAAATCCTGCTTTCAATCATTCTTTCCTGATTGGAATATTTCTTTCAATCTTGCTTTCAATATTGAAATCCGATGCAAAAAAAGGGAGAAAAAACGTCCCCTGAAAACCTTGTCCCGATTTGTCCTGCGCTGTCCCGTTTTGTCCACCAACCACCTATTTTACAGCATTATAAATCACCGTTACTTTGCAGCGGAGTAACGAACCGCAGGGGGCGTAGGTGTAAAACAGGGCTGGTGAATGGCTGGGCTTACCGTTCCACGCTAACCCCAATCCGTCCGTGACGGATTTCGATTTTCGTCAGAAAATAGCAAGGTGTGTTTTGTATGCTACAAAACCGTTTTCCGTGCCTGAAAACGCCTTGCCCCTTGCGGGGGTAAAAATCACTCCGAAGTCGTAATTTTTTAATCCAAAGAAGCATGGAAACAAGAAGAACCAACAAGGGCGGTCGCCCCGCCCTCGCAGACCCGGCGAAGCATCGCCATGTCCTTTACCTGAACGACCGGGAGAATGCCCGCTTCCTCTCGCAATGGGAGCAGTCGGGCGTCACGAGCAAGTCCCGTTTCATCGCCGCCCGGCTGTTCGGCGAGCCGTTCCGGGTGGTGAAAGTGGACAAATCGGCAGTAGAATATTGCGCCCGGCTGACCGAATTTTATGCCCAGTTCCGGGCGGTTGCGGTCAATTACAACCAAGTGGTAAAGGCTCTGAATAGTAACTTTTCGGAGAAAAAGGCACTGGCTTTTCTCTATAAACTGGAGAAAGCGACCACCGAACTGGCTGTGTTGAACCGTCAGGTTATCGACCTGACAAACGAGTGCAGGGAACTATGGTTGCCAAAATAAGCACGGGCGGCAATATGTTCGGCGCACTGGCATACAACCAAAACAAGGTGGACAGCGGGGAAGCAAAGGTGCTTTTCTCCAACCGGATGCTGTTGGGCGAGGACGGGAATTTCTCTATCGGCGAGTGTATGCGCAGCTTTGAAATGCAGATGCCCGTCCAGCTATCCACCAAGAAGCCGATACTTCATATTTCCATAAACCCGCACCCGGAAGACGTGCTGACCGACCGGCAGCTTTCCGACATCGCCAAAGAGTATATGCGGAAGTTGGGCTATGGCGACCAGCCTTATCTGGTGTACAAGCATACCGACATCGACCGCCACCATATCCACATCGTGGGGTTGCGGGTGGACGAGAACGGCAAGCCGCTGAATGACAAGTTCGAGCATCGGCGCAGCAAGCAAATCACCCGTGAACTGGAGCAGAAATACAACCTGCACCCGGCAGAACGAAAGGAACGTGCCGAACGCCCCGAACTTAAAAAGGTGGACTATGCCGCCGGGGACGTGAAGCACCAAATCGGCAACACCGTGAAAGCGGCTTGCTATGGCTACCGCTTCCAGTCGTTCGGGGAGTACAAGGCTTTGCTTGCCGCTTACAACGTGTGCGCCGAGGAAGTCAAAGGCGAGATAAACGGCAAGCCCTATCAGGGCATTGTCTATTCCGCCATGAACGACAAGGGCGAAAAGGTGGGCAACCCGGTAAAGGCTTCCCGCATCGGCAAGTCGGTAGGTTATGAAGCGGTGCAGCGCAGAATGGAGAAATCGGGCGAAGCAATTAAGAACGGGAAACTGAAAGAGCGCACCCGGAAGATTGTAGCCACTGCCATGCAGACCGCCCGCAGCCGCAAGGAACTGGAACGACAGCTAAAGAAGCAGGGCATTGATGTGGTATTCCGTCAGAACGACAACGGGCGCATCTATGGCGTTACGTTCATCGACCACGACAGCCGGGTGGTGCTGAACGGTTCACGCTTGGGTAAGGAGTATTCGGCGAACGTGTTCAACGAACGTTTTTCGGGCGAAACCGGAAAGATACACCAGTCCGAAGTGGCAGCACCGCAGCAAGACCAGCCCACGCATCAGGAACAGCCGGGCTTCACGCCGAAAGCCGACATCGTTTCGGGCATGGCTTCCGTGCTGGGTGCTTTCGGCGGTTTGCTGGGCGGCGGTGCATCAGGCGGTGACGAGCCGCAGGACACCGACCGCCAAAAGAGAAAGAAGAAAAAGAAGCGCACAAGGCGCATCAACTAACTTAAAAACATTACAATCATGCAACAGGAAGATGATTTGAGAGGGCTTGCAAGGGTCATGGACTTTATGCGGGCTGTCAGTATTCTATTCGTGGGAATAAACGTGTACTGGTTCTGTTACTCCACCCTGAAAGAATGGGGAGTGACGTTTGAGGTGATAGACAAGATACTGTGGAACTTCCAGCGCACCACCGGGCTGTTCTCGTCTATCTTATGGACAAAACTATTTTCGGTGGTGTTCCTCGCCCTGTCGTGTATCGGCACTAAGGGCGTGAAAGAGGAAAAGATAACGTGGGCGAAGATACATTGCAGCCTTGCGGCGGGTGTCGTGTTGTTTTTCCTGAACTGGTGGCTGCTGGAACTTCCGCTGCCACATACGGCGGACACTGTGTTTTATATCGCCACGCTGTCGGCGGGCTATATCTGTATGCTCATGGCGGGTACGTGGATGTCCCGGTTATTGAAAAACAACCTCATGGATGATGTCTTTAATACCGAGAACGAAAGTTTCCAGCAGGAAACAAGGCTTATCGAGAACGAGTATTCTGTAAATCTGCCTACCCGGTTCTACTATAAGAAGAAGTGGAACAATGGCTATATTAACGTTGTAAACGTTTTTCGTGCGAGCATCGTGTTAGGAACGCCGGGCAGCGGGAAGTCATACGCAGTAGTAAATAATTACATAAAACAGCAAATCGAGAAAGGTTTTGCGCTCTACCTGTATGATTATAAGTTTCCTGACCTTTCGGAAATCGCTTACAATCATTTGCTTAACCACTTGGACGGCTACAAGGTCAAGCCGAAATTTTACGTTATCAACTTTGACGACCCACGCAAGAGCCACCGATGTAACCCTATAAACGCCAGCTTCATGTCGGACATTGCGGATGCTTATGAAGCCAGCTACACGATTATGCTTAACCTCAATCGAAGCTGGATAAGCAAGCAGGGCGACTTCTTCGTGGAAAGCCCGATTATCCTGCTTGCAGCCATTATTTGGTATTTGCGCATCTATCAAGGCGGCAGGTATTGCACGTTTCCCCATGCCATAGAACTGTTGAACAAGAAATACGCTGATGTATTCACGATTTTGCGCAGTTATCCCGAACTGGAAAATTACCTTTCCCCGTTCGTGGACGCTTGGGAAAGTTCGGCAGTTGAACAGTTGCAGGGGCAGATTGCCAGTGCAAAAATCCCGCTTTCAAGGATGATTTCACCCGCCCTTTACTGGGTAATGACGGGCGATGATTTTTCACTTGACATCAACAACCCGAAAGAGCCTAAAATACTGGTTGTCGGCAACAATCCTGACCGCCAAAATATCTACTCGGCAGCACTGGGATTATATAATTCCCGTATCGTGAAGCTGATAAACAAGAAAGGTCAGCTTAAAAGTTCGGTGATAATAGATGAATTACCAACTATATATTTTCGGGGGTTGGATAATTTGATTGCCACCGCCCGAAGCAACAAGGTTGCGGTTCTGTTAGGCTTTCAGGATTACAGCCAGCTTACCCGTGATTACGGGGACAAGGAAAGCCGGGTTATCCAAAATACTGTGGGTAACGTGTTCAGCGGTCAAGTAGTCGGTGAAACGGCGAAAATCCTTTCCGAGCGTTTCGGAAAGGTGTTGCAGAAACGGCAGAGCATGACGATAAACCAACGGGAAAAATCCACCTCGATAAGCACCCAAATGGACAGCCTGATACCCGCCAGCAAAATATCCAACCTCACGCAAGGTATGTTCGTGGGTGCTGTGGCGGACAACTTCGATGAACGGATAGAGCAGAAGATTTTCCACTGCGAAATCGTGGTGGACAACGAAAAGGTGAAGCGGGAAACCGCCCATTACGTGAAGTTGCCGCAGATTATCGACTTCACCGACAAGGACGGCAACGACCGGATGCAGGAGGAGATACAAGCCAACTATGACCGCATCCGTCAGGAAGTCAGGCAGATAGTCGAGGACGAGATAACCCGGATTAAGAACGACCCGGAGTTATGCCACTTGATTAAGGAGGAAGAATAGCTATATATAATAATGTATGGAGTGAAGAACAGCCGATGTAGCTTTACGGTTGTTCTTCATTTTGCTTTTTGGTGCGGTAGGCTTCAAAACGCACTAATATTTCGTGCAGGTTCTTCAATGCTTCCACAGCCTTGCCTATCGGCGGCATCTTGCTTTTGTCGAAAGTCAGTTTCTTCAAATCGGTAGTGTACGCCGTAGCCACTTCGGGTAACGCCATGACCGCTTCGGCATCCTTGAATATCGGTGCATCAGCCAGCGACAAGTGCGAACGGGAGTTTTTATTTAGTCCGTCCTCTATCGTCACCCGGTACATGGCATCCAAGAAATCTTCCGAATGTAGGTAATCGTTATATTCCTGATTGTGGTAGAGTGCCGACAAGTCGTAAACGTCACGGATATGCTTTGCCAACAGTGCGGCTGCATCCTCATTGTAAGACAGCTTTACCAGCCTTGAAACCTTGTCGCAGATAGTCTTTCGGGGGTTGATACACTGCGTTTCAAAACTTTCCAGCCCGTAGGTGCTTATCAGTTCCTCTTGCCCGATGCTTTCAAGAAAGGCGGTCACAATCGGTTTGATAACCCGCTTGTCCGCCGGGTAGAACATCAGTTTTTTGTCCGGCAGGTCACAGGATTTTATCTCTACTTCCAAATGTTCTTTCAGTCCCACGCCTTGAAATACATTGTCATACGAGAAATACAGTTTACGGTAATTACCGCCCGTTTCCGACAAATCTTCCTTGTATATGTCACTATTGAGTTCGGCTATGTATTTGGAAAGTTTCTTGTTCAATGTCTTTTCTGCCTGCTTGGACGCACCTTTATCACCCGTGAACACGAACAAGTCCAAATCTTCCGAGAAACGTTCTATCAGCCCGTAGGCTTTGGAAAGTGAAGTTCCGCCTTTGAAGTAGGTCTTATCCGCATATTCGGACATGGAAATATCCCGCAGTATCTTCGATACCCAGTAATCCTTTTCCACGTGCGACTGCTCGTAGCCGAAATGGTCAGCCGCCAGTGCGATGATTTCCTTGAACGCTTCCTTGTCCGAATGTAAATTCATATTTCTGTCCTATGCTGTTTTATAATCCAAGTTGAACCGTGTCGTGGGAAGAATGGTCTTTGCCATTTCCGTTTGCAATACGGTTTGTCTGATGTCGCCCAGTATATCCGCCACCACCTTTCTGACACGTGGCGGGTAACTTTTCGCCAAAGATACGATTTTTTCCAGTTCCGGCAGGCTGTACCCGTTGAAATATTGGCTTTTGACCCGGTTGTAGATGTCCTGCCCGGTTGTTCCGGGTATGCGCTTCATGTCCTTTATCGCATCGAGCAGCCGCAAGTACGGGACAAGGCTTTCATCCGGATAGACCATGCAGTAGGCTTTCACGCACTCTATATCCAAGTTCTTGAAACGGAAACGGCGAACCGGGTTAGGAGTGGCTATCGTTATGGTTGTGGCTACCTGTTCGGTCAGCCCCATTTTGTTATAGATGTAAGCCCCCGTGATATAGCCGTTCAGTTTTTCAGTCAGGTAGCGGAACTGTTCATCCTGATAGACAGGCAGCTTTCCCAGCCCCAGCACTGATTTCTTGGGACGGTAGTACGCCCCCTTTTCAACCCGTACCAGTACCCCTTTGCGGCTCTGTTCGGAAAGTAGCACCGCAACATTGGCGGTCTTTTCCGTTTCAAACGATAAATCCCGGAACGTGAATATACGCCCGGTATCTATCCGTTCAATCTGCCCAAGTATCTCTTTTCTGAATGAAGCCATATTTATGTCCTTTGTTTCTATATGCAAAGATAGTATATTATGTAATCACCTGCAAAAACATAACAAAGATTTTGCCGAAGATGTTTTCTTTTTGTCGTGTCACCTGATAATAGGAGAATAACGGAAACTCAATCAAAGGCTTGCCATACGCTTCATAAACGCTTCACAAATGGCTCACAAGTATAATGCGATTTTTGTAAAACTGTTGATTATAAGCCGAAAACAATATATACAAATGGCTCACAAATGGCTCGTTTAAAGCAAGCGATTAACTTCGGTCTGTACCCGTTTTAAATCTCCAACCAACAGTTGGAGATTTACCGCACCCGGATAATTTCAAGCTCCGCAGGACAAATTCGGGCATCCCTTGCCCCCGTTTTTAGTCGCTATCTGTAGACTGGACTATTATTATACCATTCAATAATCAAATCATTATCGTTATTATGGACATTTAAAGTGAAAAAGATATTCCTATAATGATTAAAGCAATAGATGCAAATATGTATCTATATCTTTTTGTAGAAAACATTGCTCCTATACAAGAGATAGATACAGCAAATTGCATACATTTTAAACTTAACTCTGTAGTCTTAAATATACACATAGACAAAAAAGATAATGCCAAAACAAATAGTATAGCATTCAATATATATTTCAGTTTCATATTCCTTTGATTTACATTGACCTTATTAGCAGTAGCATATAAATTGCTCATCCTAACCCAATAACCAATCCTATACAAAAGAACAAGGTGAATCTCTTTTCCTTGTGTTTCAGCCCATAGACCAGCCCGATAATAGCACATAAAGGAATATTAGATGAATCTGCATTTTTTCCTTTATTTACAAGGTATTTATGACTTTCTTTGCTCAATTTGCAAATCTCACGGTTCTCATTGTTCTGTTGTAGCATACATTTATGCAACTTAATGTTCCCATGATTCAGTTTAATCTATTTTCTCTAATTCAATTGTAGCTACTTTCTCTTTATCTGGACTAATTTCATTCTGTATAATGGTTATATGTTTTTGGGTATAGCTTTTGATAATCCAAGGGGCTCCACCCAAATATAAAGCATTGCTATTAAATGTGATATATTTCCCTTCTATTGTATAAGTAATATCAATTTCATCGTAACCTTCCCAATTTACTTTCCCTTTCCGAGTATCTACAAATTGCATACCGACCCCCATATTTTGTACTGTCCAAGCCTCACAATGCCCTGTTCCACGCCATGAAGTCTGATAAAGTGCTTCGGGGGTTAATTCATTTGTCTGTTCATTATCATCGTCGCAGCTTATAAAGCTGAATGTACAGAGGAATAGCATAAGTATTCCAAGAATTTCTTTTGTTTTCATATTCTTTTTTTTAATCTCTTGTTTAACTCATTCAATCTTTATTTTGTCTCTTCGTTGAACCAACCAAAGATAAGACAAAGATAAAAAGAAGAATTCTTTGGCAGATTAAGATACTCTTGGAATATTGTTATGAATGTAAATTTCTAAACCTATGTTTATTTTTTGTTGTCAAAACTTTGCTTGCGTCTGATTCGGCTCATGTGTATGGGTGTAATTTTAAGGTAGGATGCTATTTCTTTTAGTGATACCATTTGAAGGATTGCAGGGCATTTTTTTAAAAGTTGGAGGTAACGCTCTTCCGGTGTGAATCTGAATAAATCCAAATAACGTGAATATGATTGGAAAAACATCTGTTCGGCTGCGATACGGGCTATCCGTTGGTTTTCATTATTTTCCTTGAATTTTTGCTGTAAGAATGTAGAAGAACAGATGTAAATCTCGCACGGGATTATCGCCTGTATATTCAATTCTGATTTCATGCCATATAAGCAAGTGGGATAATCGGCTATAAATTCATTTGGAAAGGAAAAACCGACATTATACGGCTTGTTTTCTGTCCGGTTGGTGCAACTGTATTTGACTACGCCTGATAAGATAAACCCGAAGAAAGAACAGGCATCACCTTCATGGAGAATAAACTCATTCTTTTTATAATGTCGTAACTCTCCATGTTTCAGACACAACTCCTTGAAGAAGTCTATGTCTATGTTACTCATATATGAATTGAATTCGGCTATCATTTGTATATAAGAGAAATGTATAAAAAATATCTGAATTTCCATGTTTGGAGTTTAGTCTGTTTTTTGTCTATATATCCAAACCGTACTAAACTTTTTTCTGTTGACTGCAAGATATAAGTACTGGCGAAAAGAGTAAGAATAAAAGGTATTTCTTTTTGACAGTATTACTTTTAATAATTTGAGGAGGAAATAATACTCTAAGTAAAGGCTTATTCTACCGTCCGAGAGCTTATTTTGCTCCAGCTTGGGGTTTTCTTTCGTTTTATTTTCTAACATTGCCATTGTTTAGAGGTTTTATCTCGATTTAGGTGCCGTAACCGGGTAATTACACTAAATAGTTGATTTTCTTTTGTTTTTTGCGGATGCAAAGGTACAAAAGAAAATGATATTTCAAAGTGTACTGAATAACAGAAAATGGCAAAAATAGAGAAAAACAGAAAATATTCAAATGACTGATAATAAGAAAGATGAATTATTTTTATTCTATAATCTCCATGTCTTGTATCGGCATTGGCATTGGGTGGTAAAGAAGCAATAGATAACATCCATATTCTAAAAACTATTCCCTACATAGAAATGTCACTCCAATCTATCGGGGATTTGAAACGAGTGCAATAACAGATTACTAACGAAGCGCGATGACGCTTAAACAGTGTTCCCCGCTAATCCATTAAAGGGTTCACATATGGTTCATACTCGAATGATTTTCTTTTGCAAAATATGCAAATTACTTGAGTTTTAGCTATTTCAAAAAACGACCAAAGGGTTCACAAAGGGTTCATCGAAAGAGAGTGAAATCATTCACTCTCTTTTTTTATGCCCTTTTCAATTCTGCAACCAATGGTTGCGGAATTTCATCCCACCCGGACAAATCGGGACACCGCAGGACAAATTCGGACAGCCCTTGCCGCCCGTCCAAATATAGCATATTTAGTCGCTACCTTTGGGCGGGACTATTCCCGTAACCACTAAAATTCCAATTATTTATGGCAAACAGAATGACCCCGCCCGCAGAGGGGCAGGAAAAAGACGTGCTGCTGGTCTTGGATAAACAGCAGGGAAAGGTGAGTGCCGTTAAGGGTATTGACAAGGAGGGCAATTTGCAGACCGTGCCGCCGACACACGGTGGCGAGTTCATGCAGGTGGACAAGAACAGCGATGTGTTCAGCAACTTCATTTCCAACTTCTACCGCAAGTATCAGGACACTTCCGGGCTGGAACTGTTCAGCGTCAAGGCTTCCGAAGCGGAGCGGGACGCAAAGGCAATCGAGGAAAACCACCGCAACCCTACACCGGAGGGCGACAAGCGGGCTGAAATGCTTCGAGTTCCGAAGCCCGACTTCCACGAGTTCAAGCAGGGTTACCGCTTCGACCCGGCAAAAATCGACTGGGAGAACCTGAAAAAAGTCGGCATCACCGCCGACACCCTGAAAAACACGAAGGACTTCGACCGGGTGATGCGTGGCTACAAGTCCCGAAATACCTACACCGTTTCGGGGACGGTGGGCGGCTTCTACCTCAAACCTACCGATGTCAAGCTCTCTTTCTATCAGGCAAAGGACGGCACGGTAGTACCCAAGCTGCACGGCGTGCAGCAGGACGAAAAGCTGTTGCAACGCCCGTTCCATGAACACGGGTTCACCAAGCAGGAACAGGGCAACTTGCAAGGCACTGGCAACTTGGGCGGCATCGCTGAAATCAAAGACCCGAAAAGCGGCGAGCAAATCCCCGTGTTTGTCAGCCGGGACAGGTACACGCACGAACTGGAATACATGCGGGCTGACAAATGGAAATGCCCCGATACAATCTGTAACGTGCAAGTCAGCCCGGAACAGAAAGCCGCCTTTGAAGCCGGGCAAGCGGTGAAAATGGAAAACCTGCAATTCAGGGACGGCACGAAGCGCAGTGCCTATTTGCAGGTCAGTGCGGTGGAGCGTGGCTTGGAGTTCCTGCCCCGTGCCGCCGTCCAGTTCTTGCAGCAGGGGCAGCAGCCCGCAGAACAGCAGGTAGCCGGGCTAAAGGACGGCAAGGGCGTTGAGTTCAACGGTCATGTACAGCCCGGCGCACAGGGCAAATCCCACGACAAGGTGCAGCCGAAAGACGTTACCCCCGCCGCCGAGAACCGGACGCAGGTAGCGGTCAATTCCGGGGGCAAGACCAACGAAGCCACCAAGCAGGGCAAAGAGCCGTTGAAACAGGGTCAGGACAAGCCCACCCCCAAGCAGAAAGAGAAGCAGGAGAAAGCGCAGGACAAGAGCCTGAAAGCTGACAAGCCCAAGAAGTCCAGAGGAATGAAAATGTAATATCCACCATTAAAAAGTAAAGAATTATGATTGCATTGATAGCAGAAAAGCCCAGCGTGGCAAAGGACATCGCCCGCATCATCGGTGCGACCGGGCGTAATGACGGTTATCTTTCCGGCAACGGGTATATGGTGACATGGGCGTTCGGCCACTTAATCCAGCTTGCCATGCCGGAAGCCTACGGCGTGGCGAACTTCCGCAGGGAGAGCCTGCCCATACTGCCGCCCGATTTCCAGCTAATCCCCCGTCAGGTGAAAGCGGAGAAAGGGTACAAGGCAGACCCCGGCGTGCTGAAACAGTTGAAAGTGATAAAGGAAGTGTTCGACCAGTGCGACCGGATTATTGTCGCCACCGATGCCGGGCGTGAGGGTGAGTTAATCTTCCGCTATATCTTCCATTACCTGAACTGCCGGAAACCATTTGTGCGCCTGTGGATAAGCAGCCTTACCGACAAGGCAATCCGTGAGGGGCTGGATAACTTGCAGCCGGGAGAGCGTTACGATAACCTTTACCTCTCTGCCAAGTCCCGCAGCGAAGCGGACTGGCTGATAGGGATAAACGCCACCCAAGCGTTGAGCGTAGCTGCCGGGCAGGGGGTGTTCTCGCTGGGCAGGGTACAGACACCCACGCTCGTGATGATATGCGGCCGCTATTTGGAGAACAGGAATTTCGTACCCGCCAAGTTTTGGCAACTCAAAGCGGTGACCGCCAGCGGGGGAATAAATTTTACCGCCCAATCGACCGCCAAGTGGGAACAGCAGCCCGAAGCCATAGCCGCCCTGCAACGGGTAAAGGATGCCGGGCAACTTGTGGTTAAATCCGTTGAGAGGAAAGAAGCCTGCCAAGAACCGCCGCTTTTGTACGACCTTACCACGCTGCAAAAGGAAGCGAACACGAAGCTGAACTTCTCGGCTGACAAGACGCTTTCCATAGCGCAAAGCCTGTATGAAAAGAAAGTGATGTCCTATCCCCGAACCGGAAGCCGCTATATCCCGGAGGACGTTTTCGATGAAATGCCGGAACGTGTCGCCCTGCTGGGGCAATACTCCCGCTTTGCCGGGTATGCCGCCGGGCTGGACGGCACACCCCTGAACCGCCGCAGCGTGAATGACGGCAAAGTGACCGACCACCACGCCTTAATCATTACCGAGAACCTGCCCGGCGAACTTTCCAAAGACGAGCGGGCGGTTTACGAGCTGGTAGCCGGGCGTATGCTGGAAGCCTTTTCGGGCAAGTGCGTGAAAGACGTTACCACCGCCTTGCTGTCAGGGGGAGATACCGACTTTACGGTGAAAGGGTCTGTGATGAAAGAAGCCGGGTGGCGTGCCGTGTTCGGCGAGCCGGAAACGGGCGGGGATGAAGAAGCCGCCAGCCTGCCGCCACTCCAAGAGGGAGAATATTTGCCACTCTCCGGCGTGGATCTGCTCGAAAAGCAGACCAAGCCGAAACCGCTGCACACGGAAAGCAGCCTGTTGGCGGCAATGGAGAACGCAGGCAGGGAACTGGAAGATGCCGAACTGAAAGCCAGCCTGAAAGATGTCGGGATAGGCACGCCCGCCACCCGTGCGGCGATTATCGAAACGCTGTTCGCCCGCCAGTACATCGTGCGTGAGAAGAAGAACCTTGTGCCTACCGACAAGGGGCTTGCCGTTTATGGGATTGTCAGGGACAAGAAGATTGCCGATGTCGAAATGACGGGCATGTGGGAAACCGCCCTTGCCAAGATAGAAGCGGGCAGCATGGATGCCGACACGTTCCGAAAGGGCATCGAGGTGTACGCAACGCAAATCACCGCAGAACTGCTATCGGTGCAGCTATCTGTCGCTACTGGTGAAACCTGCCCCTGCCCGAAATGCGGCAGCGGGCGCATCCTGTTCTACCCGAAAGTGGCGAAGTGTTCCAACGTGGACTGCACGCTTACCATATTCCGCAACAAGTGCGACAAGCAGCTTTCCGACAAGCAGATTGTCGAGCTGGTGACTAAACGCAAGACCGGGCTAATCAAGGGCTTCAAGGGCAAGAACGGCAAGGCTTTCGATGCTTCGCTGGTACTGGACGAGCAGTTCAATGTCGGTTTTTCATTCCCCGAAAAGAAAGCGAAACCGAAGAAATAGCCTATCTTTGCCGCTGAAATTTCATTGTGATAGGTTTTACAGCTTATAATAATTGAAATTTTAGTGGTTGCGCCCGGAGAGAAACCGGGCGCATTTTTTATATGTTCCCGCCAAACAGGTAGGTCGAACAGACCACCCCGTTATCCAGCACCCTGCTTTCCGAGAGCTTCCACAGCGAGCCGGATGTTTCCCCGACAAAACCGATGCCTTTGCCCGCCATGACCGGGACGGTGTAGATTGTCAGGCTGTCCAGCAGTCCGGCTTTAATCAATGAAGTAAGCAGCTTGCCGCCACCCACCACCAGCATGTCGGTTTCCTGTTTCAGTTCATAGACCCTTTGCAGCGGTTCTTCGGTCAGGAACTCCACCCCGCAGTCCGGTGTAACGTTGGTGTCGTAGTGTGACACCACAAAAGACCGTTTGCTTTTGTGCGGCCACCCGCCCCAGTGTTCAAAGATGTAGTTGTAGGTGTTCGCCCCCATAAGCAGGCAGCTTGCGGCGGCGTGTTCCCTTGCCGCCAGTTCCTTGACCTCACGGGGCATCCAGTCCAGTTCATAGTCCGGCGTGGCGGTATGCCCGTCCAGCGATACGGCGATGTGCGCTTTGATTTGTTCCATATTGTCAGGTATTAAAGTGATATAAATCCCTACTGTCTTGGCACGTTAGCCGCAACCCCAAAAAAGAAAGCGTGGCATGACGCTGTTTCAAAGTAGAGGTACTGGCATACCCAAATGTGGAAACAGTGCAGCCACGCTATGACAAACGCATAGCATATCCTGCGCTGAATATCCCCACATTTTGAAAAGTGCCAGTTTTCTACTTTGGGACGTTCGGCGAACGTATATGTTATATATAAAGGCAATATTCCGGCAACCGCCGTCCAACTGCCGTTACTTTTCCGTGTAACTTCTGCAAAGTTAAGCAAATACCCTGAAAAATCACGTGCAAACAGAAAAAATCCTGCCGTGTTATCACAACAGGGCAGGACACAAGCACCTAAAAATACACAAGTTCAGCCCATACGCCTACGGGCAGCTTGCGTTCCTTTGAAGATGATATGAACCGATGACAAAACAGCTTTGGTTCGCCGTGTCTTTGGTGATGATGTCCCTTTCCCGCATGAAGCGGATATAGCTCTTTGCGGTGCGCTCCTTGATGTCCAATACCTGCTGCAACTGCTCGCAAAGGTCTATGTAGGTGATGCGTGTCTGCCGCCCGAAGATGTCACGTGCGACATTCACCAGTTCCCTTTCCTTGCGCTTCTCCTTTTCCTCACGGGGCTTCTCGCCCTTGTACACGTGCATCCCGGCTTCCTTGTCCCATGCAAAGAGCATCAGCGGCACGTCCAGCGGGCTTCCGTCCCTTACTTTCAGGGCTTTCACCACCGACTGGGCGGGTTCATCGTCTTTCTCTATCGAAAGGATTGTAGCCGCCTTGCGCTGCAACTCGCTGCCCAAATGTCCCCGCAGCTTCAAACCGTTGGGGACGAAATGCAGCACGCACAGAATACACGTGTTGTAGATGCCAGCCAGCCGATAAAGTTCATCTATCACCGCCACGCTTTCCGCTTCATCGTTGGCACTCTTAACAAGGTCGGCGATGCCGTCAATGACGACCAACTGGATGCCGCCGTACTGGTAGTAAAACTTATCCATGCTCTGCACAATGGCGTTCAAGCGTTCTTTGCGTGACATACCCGTCAGGCAGAACGCTTTGAGTTCATCGGGTTTGTCCGGCTGTTTGGCACGTGCCAGCAGGTTGCTTACATTCTTGAACAGTTGCACTTCCGATTGCTCGGTATCGTAAAGCAAGACCGCCTTGTGCCTGCCGTTGGCGGTTATCTGTATGCCCAGCGTATCTACTTCCGCACCAGCCGGGCAGATGCAGCCCGCCACGATTGCGGCTACATAATTGCTCTTTCCCGTTCCCTCGCCCCCGGTGATGCCGAACAGGTTGCCTTGTGTCCCCAGCGGAACGTCACCCGCCGAAATAATCTCTTGTGCTTTGGCGGGCGGGTTGTTGAAATCTATCTCGCATGATTTTAGCATAATCAATGTGTCGCTATACAGGTTGTCTAAAAATTCGATAAACAGCTTCAGGAAATCTTCACGGGTGTTCCCGGCTTTGAAGTAGTCGGATATGTCCTTTTCCTCTTTCGTTCCCGGAAGCGGGAGCAGCAGGCGTTTCACGCCAAATTCTTCCAATAGTTTTTCCTGCTTGCATGAACTTTCCCTGCCCGTCTTGTCCATGTCAAAGAGCAGGACGATGTGCTTGAAGCGGAACGTCAGCCGATAGACCAGCGTGGGAGGGATAGTCACCGTTTCGCTGTTGAAGCAGATAGCGTGAAAACCGTGCGCCGCCAGCGAAAGCACGTCTTTCTCGCCGCCCGTGATGAATAGCGTGTCGCCTTTGGCTGGCAGTTGTTCCAGCCCGAAACTGTAGTTCTCGCCGAAGCTGCCGCCGTAGAGGAAGCGGGGCGTGGAGAACGGGCGGTACAGCTTGATGTGCTGTTTGCCCTTGTAGCCGTACATGGGTTCTGCCACCGATGAAGTGTAGGTGTACGGTTTGCCCTCTGCCGTTTCGCTGTGATACTCCCGGAGCGAGCAGACCTTGTAACGTTCCAGCAGTTCGGGCGTGATGCCGTACTGTTGCCAGTACACCAGTTCGGCAAGCGGGAACTTCTGTTCCCGGAACTGGTAGGGCTTGACGGGCTTTTCGGACGTTTCTTCGGGTTTGTCCGGCACTGCCCGGCGGACGGTTGCCGGGGGAACGGAAACCGGAGTGCCGGAAGCCAGCCCCAAACCCAAGTCCCGGTCGATGATTTCCAGTATCTCCACGAAGTCAGCCGCCCGGTTGCAGTCCAGCCCCTTTAACTGCCCCACGAGGAAGAAACAGTCGCCGCTATAACTGTCGTTGCCGAAGTCTTTCATCTTGTAGATACCGCCCCGGCGGTCGAAGTAGATGTTGCAGGAAGCCTTGCTGTCCTCGTACAGCGGGTTAAGGAAGTTGCGACCTATGCGCCAGTTTCCGGGCAGGTAGTGTTTGAACACCGCCAGCCCGTTACTTGTCCTTTCTAAGATTTCCTCTTTCCTTAGCATACAACTGGTGGTTGGTTATCAGGTTGTCGATGTTCTCCTTGTTGCTCCTTATCAGGCGTTCTTCCAGCATCCGGCGTATCTCGCTGACCTTGTAGAAGTAGCGTCCCCTGATGTTGGAATAGGCGATAGTCCCCGACACCCGCAGGCGTTGCAGGGTCTTTTCGCTTATTTTCAGGAACGTGCAGACCTCGTAGCTGTCCACCCACATGTCTTCCTCGCTTTGCCTTGCCGTTTCCATGTGGTTGAAGATGTAGTCGGCAATGGCGGTAATCTTGTTGTCCAGTTCCTTGTAGGCTTTGGACTCGAATGTTATTATTTCCATAACGGTAACTAATTGATTTGCCGCAAAGTTCGGGTGTCCTGAAAAATAAAACGCCACAGATGTACCCACCTGTGGCGAAATAAATTTTGTTAAAGCACGGTTGCCTAATCCTGCTCCCTCATGCGCATCAGCAACCTGTCTTTCAGGGTGGAGAGGAAGCCCGTTCGGTCTTTGGTCTTGGCTTTTAGTTCCATGTAGGTGTGGTAGAAGTCGCCGAGGTCTATGTCGAACACGTATTCAAAGTAGGCTACAATCTCCTTAATATCAACCGTTCCCTTGTTCAGACAGCCGCAGGCGTCCAGTGCGTAGATAAGTTCCACCAACGCCCTTTTCGTCCCCGTCCAGCGCAACAGCCTGCCCATGAAGCCGTTCTTCACCCGCTTGCGCTGTTCCCGGCGTTCCAGCTCGTGCAGACGGTTGGTGAGGTATATTTCCAGCAGTTCGTTGGCTAAAATCTTGGCTACCTTGAAATCGTGACTGGTGCTGAACTGTGGGTCTGTTTCGTAATAGAAACTGTCCACGATGATTTGTATGTCAGGCTTCCCACGTATGAAATACTGCCTGTCCAAGTAGGTGGCTTTCGTTCGGTGGTACTGGTAGAACGCCAAGTTCCGCTGGAACGACCTTGAAATCCGGTCGGTTTCCGACAGCAGGTAGTCCCGCTGCACGTCCTCGCTGCCGCTGGGGAAGCGCACCTCTATCTTGTAAACGGTATTGTAATAGATGATTTTGCTCGCTAAAAGCGGTTTCAGTTCCTTGAAGAAGTGTATTTCTTCTTCCGTGCTGGCGAACGGGTAGGAGATTATAAAGGTTTTGAGTTCGCCCAGTATCTCTTGCAGGTAGTCCACGCATAGGCGGCAGAGCGTCAGCGTGTCCGCTGCGGTGTCCTCGTATTCCTGTATCTGCCATTCCACTTTTTGAAGCAGTCCGGCGAAGTATGTTTCCAACGGTATCTTATGTTCCATAACCTTGTGCTTATCTTTTATGAAGCACAAAGTTACGGGCATAAAAAATCAGTTTTATTCTTGATTTTTCACATTACGTTCTTGTAACTGTGCATTTTCTTGTTTCCTGCGCTTTTCTGCGTATCTCGCCCGGTGTGTCCAGCAAGTAAGCCTTGCAGAAGTCGTTCAGGTTCGATGTCGATGCGAACCCGGTGGTGAACGCCACTTCGGTAAGCGTGAGGTTTGTGTTCAACAGGTAGTGTTCCACGTCCTTTACCCGTTCCTTTATCACCCATTCCTTAGCCGTGTACCCGGTCATTTTCTTTACCTTTCGCCGGAACGAGCCGTATTCCATGCCGCATTTGTCCGCCAGTTTCTCGGCATCATAGACCATGTAGCCTTTCAGACGTACCATTTCGGTGAACGTCTGCCTGCCCAGTTCCGGCAGCATCCGTTCGGCGTGGCGCAGTTCCTTTTCCGTCACCAGCAGTCGGTTGCCCCTTACCGGGTTTCTCCGCAGCAGGTGGAAAGCGTGGCATACCGTGTTGTACACGTTGCAGAGGTACTGCCGTCCCGGTCGCATCCAGTGGAGCGCATCGCAGTAGGCGGTCAGTTCGGGTATCTCGTCCCGCTTGCGGTGCTGTTCCGCCAGTTCGTCAAGTATGGCGTAATGGGTGGTGGACATACCCAGCAGGATAATGATTGCCTTGTAGTCCTTGTATGCCGCCAGTGTCGGCGTTTCCGGCAGGCTTTTGAGCGTGTCGCACACGTGGGCGCACAGCCGCCCGTCCTTGCTGAACGGTTCAAGTTCCAAGTAGTTGTCCATTTTCCGGCTGTTGTGCAGCAGCCATGTTACCTTTTCGTCCAGTTCCTTGCAGGACGCTTCCAACTCCGCTTCGGGAGCGGGAAGCAATAATGATGTAATCCGTTGTTCCATATCTGATGTTTTATATATGAATGACATATCATTTGTTCCACTTCACGCAATCCGTCCAACCCCATTCATCGAACAGCCATGTTTCTAAGAAGAAAAGTACAAAGGGCAGCAGGAACAGAAAATATGCCTGTACTGCGCTGATATGCTTAGAGCGGCGGTAGCGGTTCAACAATGCCTGTACACGGGCTTTCCTGTATCGTGCAAGAATAAATACACAAATAAGCAAAAACATTGCACCTAAATAGCCAAGATGTAAGGACGACCATTCCGGTACACTGTTAATCAGGAGAAAGTTGCCGGGCAGAACTACTACCCACCACCAATACCAAAACAGCAGTATAAAACCTGACATCCGCCCTATCTTCTTGCCCCAAACCTCTCCCTTGAAATATAGGTAGTCAAAAAAATAGTATCTGTAATTCGTCCGGTTTGCACGTTGCTTCACTCGTTCAAAATAGTTATCTGTATTTTTTATTCCTTTATTCATAATGGCTTGGAAAGGAACGCCGTCAGATGCTATCTTTCGTTGTTACTAACTTATTTACAAATCCCAATCCGGTGAATAAACACCCAATCCCAATAAGGGGATAAACAATGCCACATAAGACTGCAAGCATATTCAATCCTCGTTCATCTCCCGTGAAGCCGTCTAAACAAACAGCTTGCAATATGAAGTTTGTAATTTGCCAATCCAATAAACTTTGGTCTATACAGATAAAGGCAAGCCACAAAAGGATAGAGCAACATTCCAAACCCAACAATAACATTATGGTTTTAGGCTGCATTGCATATAGTTTATAGACCTTGTAGATTACCAGTATATCTATTATTACAAGCATACCCAAAAGACAATATTCCATAATGCCATATATTCCGAACAGACGACCAAAGCCTAAGCCACCACAAAATAATGTTATGGCTATCAGCAAAGCACTGAAAGCTGTCAATGCTATTATGGATTGAACAGTTTTATTCATCGCACTATTGTTAATGGTTAGCAGGGAACGGCTTGTCCGTTATCCTGCGTTGTTAGCTGTATCTATTTTAGAAAATCCAAATCAAAATAATATTGATTGTCATTCTTCGGATTTATGTAAATCGTTGCCACTCCATAATATTGCAATAGCATTTCCAATGAAACTTTTTCCTTCAAAATTGCATCACTGCGAAATGTTTTTGTCTTTCCTTTGTATGGGGTGGTGTACGTCACGGTGCATATTGCAGTGGACACTACTTGTTCACTATGATAAATGTCAGGAAACAAAGAGCCGCTAACACCATTCCAAAACTGGGTTTCCCATGAATTGAATACCTTAAAGACTGGCTCTTGCATCCTTGACTTCTTGCTACTCCATTTCTGCGCACTGACTTTACATTGGCTTAAATCAACCGATAATCGTGTTCCATGCTTTTTTATCTGTTTGATTGCCTGCCTTGCTCTATATCTACGAATAGCAGCACCTATAAGATTGTGATTTAACCATACAAGCAATAAAACCACTCCCGGTATTCCAATGGCATACCACCTTCCGGCAAAACAAATGCCCACACCGAATACATAAATCCAAATAAAAATAAATCCAAGTATTCTCAATATTTTATTCTCATAGATTTTCATGTCATATAATTACAGCTAATGCCTTGAATGCTTAGAAAGGAGCATCGTTAGATGCTATCTTTCGTTATTAGATATCTATTGCCCTTTCTCGCTTGAGGATATGGAACTAAAGTTGCCTTTATAATTCGATTATTACAGTTAAATGGTACATAAGCCACTTTACTATCAATACTTAATGTGTCGTTTAGCTGTTTCAAATGGGAGTGCTCATTTTGTAATAAAACTTCCGTTTTTGAAAAGTCCACAGAACTGCATATCGGATAGAAACCGGAAAAACAAGTAGGCGTTATGTAAGCTGCTTGATTTTCATAATCAAAGAACAGGAAACGGTTTCCGTCTGCCACATTATCATACACAGCAAAGCAATCAAACTTTCTCACTCCATTGATTGTATAGCTTTGCACGAAGTCAATATTGCTATCATCTACCGCTTTCAACTCAAAAATGACCTTCTTTTCATCGTGCTGATTAAAACACAGCCTATATAGAGTTTCAAATTCTGTTTTTTCTGTTTCTATATAAAGGGTATCTTGTTCAGTCAAAAAATGATACTTTACTGAATTTTGTTCCACATAGCCGTTTTTCGCTATAACATAGCTAAGTGGGAAAAGGAACAAACAATACAATACAAATATTCTCATGTCTTTATATCTAATGATTAGAAAGGAGCATCGTCAGATGCTATCTTTCGTTGTTACTAACTTATTAAATCTTTATTGTATAATTTTTAGCCAATGACGATGTGTTATTATAAAATAAAGTAATACAACCAAAATGGGATAAATCATCCATGATATGAAGGAAGAAACCTTTTGGCTATTAAATATCAGAGGTTTACTCCTTATAATTTCCATACCTTTTTTCCTTTTGATATAATACGAACAGAATGTCTTGTATAATAAAACATAGATTATGATGAAAAACACAAAAGGGGTTTTATAATTGAAATTCTCCTCTATCAGTAGATATGCCAATACTATAACAGGAAGAAATAATATTCCACATATTATCTGTATCGTCCGCTCATGTGGATTTTCCAATATAAATTTATCCCTATTAAATATGAATATCTGATAATACATCGCATCTAAAATGAATTTTATCATAAAGAGTTATTCGTATTGTTAGTAATGGCTAAGCGGGGAACGCTGTTAGGCGTTATCACGCTTTGTTATAAACTCAAATTACTTTGCATGATTGGCTTTTATTTACCCACCATTCCTGTTCTTCCACCTCACGAGCCTTTTGTATCTCGTCCGTTGTCAGATTTTCATTGTGATAGGCATTATATAGATTTTCCCAACCATTCTTACGATATTTCGGTGATACAATCCATTCGCCTGCATCATTAAACAGGCAGAAGTTTGCAGGAGTATCGGGTATAATCTCATCTGCCCAAGAACAGACTTTTGTCAGTCCCTTTGCGGATTTCCACTTACCCCGATATTCAGATAAGTTCAATTTCAGTTCTGCTATTTCATTCCGTCCTTTCTCTATTTGCTGTCCGCTCATCCGATACCCCTGCTTGAAAGAACCGGAGAATGTACCGCTATATCGTTTATCTCCGTATTCCGCAAACGAGTAATACCCGTATATGAAACCGTCCAATTCCGTATATTCACTTTTTATCATTTGGGAACAGGAAGAAATGCTATCTACACAAACCTTTCCCTTAAACGGACAGATTACGGATAATCGGGTACGACTGATACCCTTTATCTCATATTCTCTACTATCCATTTTCCGAACTTCGGTAATATGAATATCAATTCGGCTACAATCTTCTCCTAATATGCCAATCATGCTTAAATTGTCAAACAAGCCCGAAAGGTCTTGCTGCAAAATATCTGCTTTGGGATTTTGTGAATAGGCTACTCCACAAAACCAAAAGAGTAAAAAGATAATGATATGGTATATTTTCTGTTTCATATTTTGCATTACTGTTTATAATGGCTAAGCGGGGAACGCTGTAAGCGTTAGCCCGGTTTGTTAGTAGCTATTTATTATTCAATCGGTTTCTTTCCAGTATTAGGTTCACTTCCTTTTCTGTATGGGAATATTTCTTTTTTGAAACCATACCTACAAACTCTAAAGAAGAGTCCAATAATGGGGATATATCTCCATCAATTACATCATCAAAATGCAAGAATTTGAGTTTCTTCATTCCTGCCAAAAATTTCAAGTCTTTTAGACTTGAAATACTAATCTGCTTAATCGTATTGTTGGGTACTAATTGGGTTAAATCTTGAAGTCGTTTACAGTTACGTAATCTAAGTATTTTAACTCTTGATAAACGGTTCAAAACACTAATGTCCGTTATGTTATTGCAATAATATAATGATAATTCTTTAAGTCTATTTGAATTACATAAACCTCTAATATCTATCATTTTTCGAGAACGAACAATCTCCAACGTTCTTATGTTAGTTAATTGACATAAACCATTCAAATTTATATTTTTGGCATCCCATAGTGTCAGTTCTTCTAACAAATTCATGCTTTTCAGTTCTTTCAAATCTTCTGATTTGAGATTATAAATATGCAGTCGTTTCAAGTTTATTAAAGTATCTACATTTTCTGTTTGTTTTGTATGATAATACTTCAATTCTTCAAGTTTGGGAAACAAACTGAAATCAATAGTAAAGACCTTGTCAATCCAAAGTCCCAATTTTTTTAAGTGCGGTAAAACACTTAGTTGATTTAAATTGCATGGTTCTATTGTAAAGTCGTACCCTGAAATAATCAAGGTTTCAATAAAATCATATTCACATATTAGACTTACATTTAATGTGTGTTTACAGGAAACACCACTGATGCCGATGTCGTCCGTTGATATTAAAATATCATTATAGCCTTGATTTTTTGCAAACTCTAATCCTTCTCTTAAATAGAGAGGAGATATTATTAACCGATTTACATCTGGTACTTCTTTGAAATGTTCCATACTACTATTTGTTTCTGATTGCTACTAATGGCTGGACGGGGAACGGCGTTAGTCCGTTATCCCGGCTTGTTATGAACTTACTTTACCTCTTGTGCCTTTTTATAATTTGCATAGCGAGCATTTAGAGTGTCCCGCCATTCTTGACTTGGGCAAGAGTTTATTAATTGAATATACCTATCATCATCAACACAAACGGACTCTACAAGTCTTAGTAAGCTCCACTGCAAATCATAAAAAGCATTTTCAGGGAAGATTTGTACCAACACCATAGCTTCATCAAATGATATGGGGAATTGTATTTGTTCTAATAAAGTATCATAAGCATTTATCAACTCATCAATGCTATCAGAATCATTGATACTTTCATTAGGCATACGACCTAAATCTTTCAACTGTAAAATTTCATTTCTCATATCGTGTACTCTAATTGTTCATAATGGCTTGACAAGGAGCTGCGTTTAGCAGCTAACTTGGCTTGTTATCAGTGATTTATTTTGCGATACCTGCACATGTAAATTTTAATCCTGTGATTGAATATTGCTTCACAAAATCTACAAATTCATCTGTGCAATAATAATTGTTATTAAACAGACTATCCCGAAATATGATATATGAACCGATATTTCCTTTATTGAAAATACCATTATTATCTCTCATCATCTTCAAAATTTCTTCATTGCTCTTGGACTCTATATTTAAGGCATCGACTGTATTCAATACATTTATAAAATAATAGTTTGAAGTATTACCGTCTACATTGACAGGTAAAACTTCTATTTGTCCTTTCAGCTTTTCAGCGAGCAATAAAGATGTTCTTTTATTTACTATCAGACAACCAGAAAAATAACAAGAAGCATCAAAGTCCTCACTTCGTTTGTCTTTCTTTTTTCTTTTATCTTTAAACAATTCTAAGCTAAGCCCTTTCCACTCATTAACAAGTGATTGACCATTATAATCCCAAACATCTTTATTTGATTTATCTTCTTCCTTGAATACAAAGAACTTGTAATTATCAAAGTCTTGTCCAATTTCATATATATTCATAATGTTACACTATTTAATTACTGATAATGGTTTAGCAGGGAACGGCTTGTCCGTTATCCTGCTTCGTTAACATCATATTTTATTCTCATTCCAGTGTACCATATCAATACACCATAATAACAAGGTCTTTTTGCGCTTCAACGGCTTCATCGAAAATGAAATTCAAGTCGTCCATTTCCTGCTCGTAATCATAATCTCCGATACCGTTACCCTCTTGTAGTGAGGTGTATTCCGTCCGCTTGCTCTCCAAATCTGAAACGGGTATGCTGATGATATAGGGAAAATCACTGCTCAATGGAATAGGGATGAATGTACTTTGGCTATCCAATTGCCAAAGGTTTTCCGCACAGTAGATTTGCGTTCCATAATGGTTGCAAATCTTTTCATATACATACCCGTACATGAAAGCAATTTCGGGATAACGGATTTCTCCGTTCACTATATCTGCCAACGCTGCATAAGCATCTTTATCCGTGTTCAGGCTATCGCTGAAATAATCGTTCAGAGTGTCAAGTTCCTGCTTCAACGCAACCTTTAATTGGTTTATAAGCTGATTATCACAAGTTCCATAAACAGACTTTACCTTATCGGCTTCTGTCAAATATGCACAAACAGAGTAACTCATACCTTTTCTTCATTTAATATTGTCATTCCAGTGTACCATGTCGTATGGATAGTAGGGCAACCCTTTCAGGCTGCTATCATCCAGCCCCAAGACCTTGACCAATGCACCGCTTTCAAAACACCAATAACCGTCATGGTTGATACCATATTTATGGTCGTCATGCCAAGATAAATCAGAATGTCCTCGATACCATTCTTTTTTGAGGTATTTTTCCAATCGTTTCACCGCTTCTGCTTTGTCTTGTTCAGCCAACTCTGTAACAGTGATAGCAATTCGATAGGGTGACGGATATAATACTTGGTTTGTTGTCCTTTCCCAATCAGGAAATCTGTATCTAATCAATGTATCATAAATATAGTCTTTAGCTTCTCTGTCTTTTATCAGTTGCACCAGACCATGTATAAGGTCGTCTTCGTAATCCAACATAATGCCTATTGACAGAAGCCACAACATTTCAATATAAAATCCGTTGTCCGTCCAAAATCTCGGCATTGTTTTGAGGGCTTTCACATAATTGTTTTTCAGCTTATCAATATCCTGTCCCATAGAATACTGTACTAATAAATAACGAAGCCTATAATTGAACAAAGAATCGTAACCTATATGTTTTCCTGAAAGATGCATTTGTTCATAATAACTAATATCTTCATCATACATTTTCAGTTGCTTCAAATACTGTTCTTCTGTAAAAAGTTTATCTCTTGTTTCCATTATGGTACACTGCTTTTTGATGTTAATGGGTTGCAGCTTGCCGCCGTTAGGCGGAACAGGTGCTTGTTATTGCTATATTTCATTCACTATATCATTCATCTTTTTGCTGCAAATATCAACACAATGCTTGTATGAATTAATATCAAATGCGTACTTATATTTAGCCAATTTATTCAAAATCAAATCTCCATTTTTAATCATCAAACTTGTTATTGTAAAAATGAAATAGTTTAAATCTTTTTCCTTATTCCCAGTCCATTGTGTCCTGTCAATGCAAAAACTAACCACATATTCTTTTTTAACATTGTAATATCTTGGTTGATATATTCCTGTTCCGTTATAATAGGATGAAATATCACCATCAAAAAACAATGTTACCTTAAACATGGTAACAGCTTCATTTTCAAATGAAGTAAATGTATCTTTTATAATTTTCCTCATATTGCGCACAAAGGGACTTAAGGCTTTAGATGCATTAAGTTCTCCACCATATACTATATTTAATGTAAATTCCATACTTCCTTAATTAAGTTAGCAATAATGGTTTGACAAGGAGCTGCGTTCAGCAGCTAACTTGGCTTGTTACCAATTATTATTTAGAGGGAATCAGATAACCATTTTTGCTTCAATACAGAATATCTTTTCTTAGAGTCTAAAAGCCATTTGCCTTTTGAATACAAGAATATATATTGCTTCTTTTGTCGTAAAGGCACTTCCCTATATGTGTGAACAGCAATTCTATTTTTCCCTTCTTCTACAATATCGGTAATTTTCTCTTCATTAACATCATATTCATACGACCCTTCATTGCCATAAGATATAGTAGTAGGTCTGCCATACTTGCGTTCACGAGAAGTGCAGTAAGTCAAAAAGATTTTTGATACCAATTCTTTTTGCTTGTTAAACTGTTCTTCAAATGAAAGTTTACTCTGCTTTGCAATATCATTACACATTACTTCCCACTCGTGCATATTCTGCATGAATTGAAGCAATAAATTCTGTATAGTTTCTTTTAGTTCTGTTTCCATATCTGTTCTATATTATTGGTAATGGCTAAGCGGGGAACGCTGTTAAGCGTTATCCCGATTTGTTAATAATTTTTTCTTCTCAATAGATACGAAACTCCAATTGTCAAAAGCAGATAGGCAACCAGTAAACCTTGATAAAACCAATACTCATGAAATTTGCCTATGTCTGCTAAAAAAATCTTTCCGCTTGAACCTTGATGAACCACGAATCTATATTCATCACAAAACAAATAATATTCAAAACTCATTAGGTAGGCAAGTGCCAATATAGATAAGGCGATTAGGCGTGATATTTTATGATGTAGCCACAAATCGCTTCCGATAAATAGCACTGAAAAGACAGCCCAATACATAGATGCAAGTGAAAAATGCCACCCTGTTCCGTATAAGGGGCTTATAATACCGACACCTGCATAAAGCGTACTTGCCAATAGTAAGTAATACAATATTATTTTTATAATTTTCATGTTTCGCACTATTGTTATTAATGGTTCAGCAGGGAACGGCTTGCCGTTATCCTGCGTTGTTAATGGTATATTTATATTTTCCCTTTACTATAAAAAGCCTCTAAAACAAAGAGAAACAACGAAAGGAAAATGTATAATATAAGTATCAATAGATTATTCTTATTAGGCTTTTCATTAAACTTCTCTATGACAGCTTTATACCTTCTTTTCCAGCAGAAACGAATACATAAAAGAATGAATATCAGCCCTAAAGACACATTATACATTGTTCGCGTTGGATAAGGCAATATTTTATATTGTTCCAATACTCCCCATATTGTGTGAATATTACAATTCAGAAATACAGCGAGAATTAACAAAGCTGCATAAACCGCTATTTCGGAATAAGAACTGTATTTCCATAGCCTATAAAATTTGAAAAATAAATAATCTATCATACTTAATTACCATTAATGGTTAGCAGGGAACGGCTCGTCCGTTATCCTGCGTTGTTATCAACCAGTTCTATACTCAATATTTATCTGCAACTTCAAATTCACCGATTGTTTGTGTGCAGATGTCAATGTACGGAATAGTCTTGACTATCTTGATGTTTTCAATGTCCTCACTTCCTCCCATAGCCAACAGTAGGGAATACCCGAAACATTCGTCATTGTCGGGAGTTCCGAGTTTCTCTTGTATTACAGGATAATTTTCTAAGTCAAACCAACCTTTCAAGAAACTTTGATTTACCATTACCTTATTAAAAATTGCACGAAGATTGGCAGGAAGTATTAAATATGTTCCGTATCTGACATTCAGATAAACAACGTAATTATTCAGTCTTGGGTTCTTTACATAGGCAAAGACATCGCCGAAAGCCGTACACATGAATGGCAGAAACGATTTGTCATCTTCCTTCTCATAACAGGAGTTTATCACATCTTGGTAATCGGACGGATTGATAAGCTTAAACAGCCCATTACAATAACTGCCCAGCCCGACTTCCTGCCATAAAGTATTCAGTTCGGGGTAGGACAAATCGGCGTATTTGGCAATAAAAGTATCATCTACTGCCTGCCTCTTATTATTGAGGCTCTTTTCTAAAAATTCTTCGTACATATTTATGCGCTTTATGGTTGATAATGGCTAAGCGGGGAACGCTGTTAGGCGTTATCACGCTTTGTTAGCAATATTTTTACTTCTAAATTCTTTTAATTTCTTTTCAATAAAAGCAAAGTCATTGATTGCTTTAATCCCGTCTTTTGCTCTATCGTATTTTTGTCGCCATTTTCTAATGCCATACAGATAAAACTTTAATCCCTCTTCCGTTAAATCTCCAATTTTTATTTCAGTATTATCTGTAGGCTTTTCTCCTTTTTTTAGTATTTCTTTAGTTGTCAATCCATTATCTTGTAAGAAATGGATGATATTTTCAAAAAAGATAATTTGCTCTGTTTTGAATTTATCAGTTAAGGGTGGTATAGACTTCATTTGAGTAAACCATCCTAATTTTGATATTATCTCGTCTTTATCCATATTTCAAATTTTATTGCTAATGGTATGCAGCTTGCCGCCGTTAGGTGGCACAGGTGCTTGTTAGCTGCTTGTTACACTATACTTCCTCTTTTATAATCAGTTATGGAATGCCCTAATTGAGTTATTAATTCTTGAACAGTTAATCGTTTGTCCATTATTTGTTGAAGTTCATTATTAGTTACACCAACCAACTGGACAAATTGGAGTTTTCCATTTGGGGTTGTAATTTCTCCAGCTTCATCAAGAATGGTAACGAAACCTGTTAATTCAGACAATCCTTCTGAGTCAATTCCATTCGTTTGACCAGTATAGATATATTCAAAAGGTTGGAATATAGAACCATTTGAGAACGTTTCTCCTGCCAAGGATTGTAAGATGCCACAAACACATTCTAACTCATTTTGGACATTGTTCAAAGACGATTTTTTTAATTTCAAAGTAAATTCAAAACCGTAACCGCTATATTCCTTATCTTCGGATTCTTTTTCATAAAGTTCAGACAATCCGTAAGATACAAAATGAAAGAAATCGTCACTTTCATACACATTTATATTATCTAACGGATCTCCTCCAAGTCTGTATGAAAACAATGGAGCGAAATGTAGTGGTTCCGTTTGCTTTGGATATAGTTTTAGGAATGTGTCTGTTATTGCATTCCATCCTGTCATGTTTTTTTCTTCTTCCATACTACTTTTACTTTTTGTTTTGCAGCTAATTTTTCGATAAACGCACCTTATGGTGTAGTTCCTATTCACTATTAAATCATTGTCTAATCATCATCCAAACAATCCAGCGGATTGGGGATTTTTGCTTTATAGGCGTTCGATACGTGCAGATAAATTGCCGTTGTTTTTATATCGGTATGTCCCATAAGTTCCTGTATGGTTCTTAGGTCTGTCCCTTGTTCCAGCAGGTGGGTGGCGAACGTGTGCCGGAGCATGTGCAGGTGTACCCGATGCTTTATTCCGGCTTTCCTTGCCGCTTCTTTCAATATCTTAACCAATGCGCTGGGCGAGTATTGTTCGCCTGCCTGTTCGCCCTCAAAAAGCCATTTTTGCGGTCTGTATTCCCGGTAGTAAGCCCTTAGTTCGTTGAGCAGCTTTTCCGACAGTAGGGAATACCTGCACTTCTTGCCTTTTCCGGCAATCCTGATTAGCATCCGTTCGCTGATGATGTCTTGGGGTGTCAGGTTCAGAAGTTCGCTTCGGCGTAGTCCGGCAGAGTAAATAAGAGAAATCATGCACCTGTGTTTCCGATTGGATAACTGTGCAAAGATGCTTTTCATTTCTTCCCGGCTTAATACTTCGGGCAATGCCTTGTACTCTTTTGCACGGGCTATCCCGCCATAATATTGCCGCTTGCCTTTCCGGACTTTCTCGTAATAGAACTTGATAGCGTTGATGCGCATGTTCTGCTGGGTGGCGGATATGTGCTTTTCCTTTACCATGTGGAGCATATAGCTGTTTATGTCCTCGACCGTCAGCAGGTCAAGGTCTTGCCCCTTGTGGTATTCCATGAAGTCGCTGAAATAGATTTTATAGGCTTTTATGGTGGAAAGGCTGTACCGCTTCTGTTCCAGCAGTTCGAGGTAGCCTCTCGGCAGTATGTATTCCCTTTTAGGTTTGGGATGCCGCACGTAAACCCGGCTGTAATCAATATAGGCGTGGGGCGAATAGCGGTCATAGAAATCCGGCAGTTTAAAAGCGGTGGCAGGTATGTAGGCAGAACTATTGCCTGTCTTTTCCACGTCCGTATCTTGGGCGAGCAGCAGGGCGACAGCCTGACTGTTTACATACTCTATCCGTATGTAGTCCGCACCGTTTCTTTCTTCCTTGTACAGAACGATGCTTCCTCTCTGTTTCTGAACCTTATCCATGTCGCTGAATTTTGCTTCGCTCCAAAGATAAGATAAAAATATCACTTTTTGAACATCTGTTCAAAAATAATAGAGGTTAAAAAAACAAAAGAGTATCAGGCTTTAAGCAGCGAATAGATATGGCGAAAATTTTCTGCCAGTTCGTCCACGTTCAGACCGTTCAGAAATGCTTGTTCGTATGACAGTCCTAAAAACATTTGCCGGAACAAGATAGCCGTTTTCTTCACGTCCGTGTTGCTCCTGATTTCCCCGCTTTCTTTTGCCTTCTGTATGACTTTCTCCCATAGGTCATAGTCTTGTCGGTAGATTTTCTCAATTTTCTGCCTGATACCCGGATAGTACATGCGCACTTGTGACAGGAAATGAAAGTAGTAGAAGTTAGGACTACAATCATGCGGGCTGCTATTATCGCCAATCAGTTCAACAATCCTTTTCATGGAAGCGGCTACTCCCGCCACGTATTGCCCGATGAACTCCGTCAACGTATCGGCAGGAGCGGCAAACTTGTTTTCCGGTTCGTGCATTTGCAACACGTATTTGTCCGCCACAGCCATGAATAAATCCAACTTGTGCGGAAAATAATAAACGATACCCGTTTTTGTCACCCCGCAGGCTTTGGCAAGCGTGATGATGCTTGCTTTCTCGTAGTTCATCCTGACAAATACGCCGAACGCTTTATCTATTACTTCTTCACGGTTAGTTATTATCATACACGTTTGTTTTTAATCGGTTACGAAGATACGGATTTTGTTTTAACCATTTGTACCCCAGTGCTTTTTTTTAGTGCAAGGTGCAAGTATATATTTATATATATAGCTTGCACCTTGCACTAACCCAAAAATATTTATTATCAGATATTTGCGAGTTTCAAAAGAAAGCCGTATCTTTGAACCCGAAAGTTAGGCAGACAAACAGCGGTCAAAGTTGGACAAGCCCAACATCTGAAAATCGTTACTGTTTCGTTACCTATTTGAAATTTTGAAAGCGAAGTAGCTGAAATATAAGCGGTTAGAGTTGTAGGTTCAAAACCCTCCCTCTCCGCAAGGAAATAGTAATTCTCGTAAAATCAAGGTTTTACGAGAATTTTTTTTGTTCTTTCTCAAAAATGAAAAACAGAAAAGTTGGCACTGATTTGTTTTTTAGGAGAGAAATGGTTAACTTTAAAAATGCATGAAAGAAATTCATATTAAAATAATTGATAAGATGAAATCCTTGTTATTCCTTTATTTCTGTGTGGCAATGGCCTTTTCAGCCATGGCTTCTTCGGTATCTGACACGTATGTAATTCCTAATCCTCAGCAGATGGTATGTGGGGACGGACATTTTGTGCTTCGTGCACAAGCATCTTTCTCCTGTAACCTGACAGGAACTGATAAAGACGATTTTGTATCTTATGTAAGTAACTCTCCTTTGTCGCTGACTTATAAGAAGAAAGGAAAGGCTGACATTGTTTTTAAACTTGTCAGTCCGGAAAATGCGAAGATGAATGAAGAGGCTTATCGTTTGAAAGTGACAAAAAAAGGCATTCAAGCTGAGGCTACTTCAGCTTCGGGGCTGTTTTATGCTTTTCAGTCTATTGTGCAGCTGGCGCGTGAGGGTGGAAATGATACGTACCAGCTTCCTGAAGTGACGATAGAAGATGCTCCCCGCTTTTCGTATCGAGGCATGCACCTGGATGTGTCACGTCATTTCTATACAAAAGAATTTGTCAAGAAACAGATTGATGCGCTGGCCCGTTATAAGCTGAACCGTTTCCACTGGCACCTGACGGATGGAGCCGGATGGAGAATTGAAATCAAGAAATATCCGGAACTGACGCGTGAAACGGCCTATCGTCCTTTCCCAGACTGGAAAAGTTGGTGGAACGGCGGACGTACGTATTGCAGACAAGATGCTCCCGGAGCTTCCGGAGGATATTATACGCAGGAAGATGTGAAAGAAATCGTAGAATATGCCCGTCAGCGCCATATCACGGTGATTCCGGAAATTGAAATGCCGGCTCACTCGGAAGAAGTATTGGCAGCTCTTCCGCAACTGGCTTGTGGAGGTGATTTGAAACCTGGTGGAGAGTTTTGTCCGGGAAAAGAACTTACTTATGAGTTCCTGACCAATGTATTGAAAGAAGTGATGGAGTTGTTCCCTTCAGAATACATTCATATTGGTGGAGATGAGGCAAGTACCAACCATTGGAAACAATGTCCCGACTGTCAGGCACTCATGAAAGCAGAGGGAATGAAGGAAGAAGGTGAATTGCAGGAATATCTTGTATCCAGAATTGAGAAGTTTTTGAAAGAGAACGGCCGCAAGATGATTGGCTGGGATGAGATTCTGACAGGCGAACTGGATGAAACTTCTGCTGTAACGGTGTGGCGTGGAGAAGATAAAGGTGCGGAATCGGTAAAAAGAGGATTGCGTACCATCTTGTCACCGGGAGCATATTGCTATTTTGACAGCTACCAGGATGCACCGCGTACGCAGCCGGAAGCCATCGGAGGATACCTCCCGCTGGAAAAGGTTTATTCATACGAACCGGTGACGGAGGCTTTCCCCGCTGATAAACTGGATTGTGTGTGGGGCGTACAGGGAAATGTGTGGACGGAATATATACCGACACCCGAGCATGCTGAATATATGATTTATCCTCGTTTGCTGGCTTTGGCTGAAGTTGCCTGGACAAATCCGGAGCAGAAAGACTGGAAACGTTTCCATGCAGAGGCTTTGCAGGAAGTAAAGGTGCTGAACTCAATGGGCTACCATACTTTTGACTTGCAAAATGAGGTAGGAAACCGTCCGGTAGCATTGAGCGTGGATAATCATCTGGCAAAGGGGAAGAAGGTGGAATATGTACGTCCTTATTCGGACTCTTATCCGGCAGGAGGAGAATCGGCATTGACTAACGGCATACACGGCGGTTGGGTATATACCGACCAGCGCTGGCAGGGATTCCTTGGAAAAGGGGCCGATGTGATTGTGGATTTGGAAAAATCACAACCTATTCAGCAGCTTTCCATTGATTTCATGCAGTTGAGAGGTCCGGGTGTGTTCCTCCCGCAGAAAGTCAGCTTCCTGATTTCAAACGATGGAAAAGAATATACACTTTTGAAAACCATCACTACTACACTGCCCATTACGGACGAACAGTTGACCATTCAGACGTATGACTGGACAGGTAGCTGTGAGGCTCGTTACGTACGCGTGCAGGCTGATATCAATCCTGAGGCCGGCGGTTTCTTGTTTACTGATGAATTTGTCGTAAAATAATAAATGTCAGGTAGTCGGGAGCACATAGCTGAAGCGCAATAAGCCAATCAGATAGCGTGCTCCTGCTTGCTGAATGAAATGTAAGGTGGGTTGTATAAATCCGTTGCCTGAACAGGGGATTTTCCATGTAAATTCACTGGCCCATTCGTATGAAGGGGAAAATCGGGCGTAGTCGGTGAACAGTCCGCCTTCTGTTTTTCCACATTGCCAGGTGAGACCTGCGCCGGCATAACTTTTGCATCCTCTGGAGGCACCAGACTGGAATGAACCTTGCAGGAGTGCATGCAGACCGGGAGCAAGACGTTGCTCTGCATATCCCCAAATTATTTTTCTCCTTTCTTTTTCTGTCTTTTCTGGAGTTCCCTCTTCATAGTCCATATACATGCCGCTATGTAGAGCAAAGCCCACATGATAATTGCTGTCATGGTGCTGATAGTTTAGTGAAGTGACACTGAGTATTCCGTCTTGCTGCGGGCAGAACCGGAATACGTTTTCTTTTTCGGCAAACCGGTAGTAACCTTTTCCGTTGTATACCGATGCTTGTAAGGACCATCGTATGAATTGCAATTCATAATGCAGTCCGACGGAAGCTACCGGATAATTGGCTATTTGGTAATCGGCGGACAAGGTAGGGAAGATACCACATGAACTGTTGGTGAATAACGAGGTGGCAGGGGAAGTGAAATAGTCTTCATTCAAGTTCCGGATGCCGAAAAAGAGCGAGGAATGACCGAACTGTTGCTGGACGCCCAATGTAGCGAGGGCAAGCGGATGGTTTTCTTCTTCAATGTTGGAAAAGGTCTGAAAATCATCAGCCAGTGATTCGATGCGGGTTCTGGCTGTACTGATGGTGGAGGCTTGTAATGTCGTGTGTTTGCCTAATGAATGAGTGAAATCCAGTCTTAGCAGATTAACCCAGTTACTTCCTTGTTTGAAATCGCTTTGTAGTTCTGTGGTGTAGCTTACTTGAAGTTCCTGAGCCAGGCCGCAGTGACAGGACACTGCGGCGAGGGACAGGAACAGTTTCATGAATCTTGTCATAACCATTTGGTAAAACGATGAATATACCAGTTTTTAATTAATTGAGTCAGTATGCAGTAGGACAACAGGATACCGAAGAGCCAGGGGAAATAGCTTAATGGCAGTGCTTCCAGTCCGATAGAGCTTCCAAACGGGGTAAAAGGCAGCAGGATACCGATGGCCATAATCAGCAGGGTAAGTCCGGTTACTTGCCAGGAGGCACAGCTTTGTATGAAGGGGAGTTTCCGGGTACGTATCATGTGCACAATCAGGGTCTGCGACAGCAAGCCTTCGATAAACCATCCGGATTGGAACAGCGTCTGATGTTCCATGCTTTGGCATCCGAAAGCATACCACATCACCAGATAGGTAACGATGTCGAAAATGGAACTGATGGGGCCGATGAATATCATGAAGCGGCTCAAATCGGAGGCATCCCATTTACGTGGCTTCCGGAGGTATTCTGCATCCATCCGGTCGAACGGAATCGTGGTCTGCGAAATATCGTACAGCAGATTTTGAATCAGCAGGTGGATGGGGAGCATGGGCAGGAAGGGAAGGAATGCACTGGCTGCCATTACACTGAACATGTTTCCGAAGTTGGAACTGGCTGTCATTTTGATGTATTTGGTGATGTTGCCAAATGTTTTTCGTCCTTCCAGTACACCGTCTTCCAGTACCATCAGACTTTTCTCCAGCAGGATAATGTCGGCACTTTCTTTGGCAATGTCCACTGCAGAATCTACCGAGATACCGATGTCTGACTGACGCAACGCTGCGGCATCATTGATTCCGTCGCCTAAGAAGCCTACTGTGTGCTGTTGCGCCTGAAGCAGGGTGATGATTTCCGTTTTCTGTATCGGAGTAAGTTTGGAAAATACGGTCGTCTGGTTGACTGCTTTCATTTTTTCCTCTTCACTCATCGTTTCGAAAATGGGGCCTGTCAGGGCATTGTCGGTGCGGATACCCACTTGGCGGGCGATGGTGCGAACAACCGCATCATTGTCGCCAGACAGAATCTTGATTTCAATGCCGTGTTCATGCAATTGCTTGATGGCGCTGGCTGCCGATTGCTTGGGAGGGTCCAGAAAAGCCAGATACCCAATCAGTACCATGTCTTTCTCGTCCTCGATACGGAAATCGCAAGTTTTGTCCAGGTAGCTTTTGTGGGCTACGGCAATGACACGCATGCCTTGCTTGTTCATCTGCTCAATGATGTCGCGTGCCTTGTTTTTCAGTTCGATGGTCATGGGGTGCACCTCTCCATTAAACTCAGCATGTGAGCAGATGTCCAGCATTTCTTCTACGGCTCCTTTGGTGATAATCTGTCGTTTTCCTTGACGGTCTTCTACCACTACCGACATTCTTCGCCGGGTAAAATCAAACGGAATTTCATCTACTTTTGTGTAATTATCCTTCAGGTATTCCAAAGACAAGTCTTTTACGTGCGACAGAATGGCTTTGTCCATCAGATTCTTTAATCCGGTCTGGAAGAAACTGTTGAAATAAGCGTGGCGCAGGATACGTCGGCTTTCGTCGTTGCTTCCATCGGCGTTGATGTACTTTTCCAATACAATTTGGTCGCAGGTAAGGGTACCGGTTTTGTCCGTGCAGAGAATGTTCATCGTCCCGAAGTTCTGAATGGCATTCAGGTCTTTTACAATGGTTTTCTTCTTTGACATGGCTACGGCACCTTTGGCCAGGTTGGCAGTAACAATCATCGGGAGCATTTCAGGAGTAAGGCCTACAGCTACCGATACGGCAAAGATAAATGCTTCCAGCCAGTCGCCTTTAGTCACACCGTTTACCAGGAAAACGAATGGAATCATGATGAGCATGAATCGTATCAGCAGGAAACTGACTTTGCTGATTCCCTTGTCGAAAGCTGTAGCGGCACGGTATCCGGCAATGCTGCGGGCAATGGTGCCCAAATACGTACTGTTGCCGGTTGCAAACACGATACCGGTAGCAGATCCGCTGACTACGTTGGACCCCATAAAGCAGATGTTTTCCAGCTCAATTACACTTCCTTTGCTGTGCTTGTTTCCTTTGGCCTCCGGACGTTTCTCTATCGGATCTGATTCTCCCGTCAGGGAAGACTGGCTTACAAACAAGTCTTTTGCTTCAATGATACGCATGTCGGCAGGAATCATGTCTCCTGCAGCAATCATGACAATATCTCCGGGAACGAGGTCGGTTATGTTGATTTCTTCGTCCTGGTTACCGGCTCGTTTTACGTAACAGGTATTGGTCACCATTTTCAGTAAAGCTTCGCTGGAAGCATTGGCTTTCCACTCTTGCCAGAAACGCAGTATGCTGCTGGCGATAACCATGGTCAGGATGATTATAATGGCTGTCCAGTCCTGTTCACCTGGGTTGGCCAACAGTACGTCGAGTACAAAAGAAATGATGACCAGCGCCGTGAGTACGCCGATAAACGGATTGATAAAAGCTTTGATGAAAGTCGATATGGGGTTCTTTTTCTGCTCATGTTCCACTTCGTTCTTCCCATAGAGAGACTGTCTGGCCTCCACTTCTTCTTGTGTAAGTCCGATACGGCTTGTCTGGAAATAGCTGAAAACTGTGCCCAGTGTCTGACTTGCTGCTAAAAATACCTTTTCGCCATTGAAGGTGAATGTGGTGCTACTTTTTCTTTTCTTCCACATGATCATTAAAATTCATAGGGTGATTACTATGTTTTCTTTTCACGTGGCAAAAGTAGGCAATGCCCCCGACAGAGGCTGTTAGAGAAATATTAGAGTGGTATTAGAAAACTATTAGAATTTGTGAGACTAATTTTCTAATACCACTCTGATGGAGTTTATTTTTCTTTGAATGGATGTGCCAAAAGATTAAATGTGAGGAAGTTCAATGATGAAGGTCGTTCCTTCTCCTTGTTTTGAATGTACGGCTATACTGCCCTGATGCAGGGCGATGATTTTCTGTGCAAGCGCCATCCCGATGCCGTGTCCTTCCGCATGCTGTTCCTGCTCTCCGCGGTAGAACAAGGTGAAAATCTTTTCTTTTTCTGCATCCGACATACCAATTCCGTCATCCGACAGGCGGATAATGGTCCATTTATCCCAGTAGGAAATCTGAATGAAAGAAGATTTGTCGTCCGAATACTTGCAGTTATTCTCAATCAAGTTAGCAAAGGCAATGGTTAGCAGGTAATCATTGCCCATGACGGTAATCATCCGGTCGTCTTCCGCATCTTCCTGTTCAAAAATCAGTTCGATGTGGTATTCCGGATGGGCACGAAGAATGATTTCCCGTGTATCGAGCAACAATTCGTCCAACCGGATTTCATGCATCTTGATCTGTTCTTTCTGGTAATCAGCTTTAGCCAAATTAAGCAGCCCGTCAATCAGTTTTGTCATTCGTCGTGCATCCTGTAGCACGTTCTGTATGGCTTGACGATATTGTGTTTCTGTACGGTCTTTCTGCAGACACAAATCCAGTTCCGCAATGAGGGCAGCCAGCGGGGTTCTCATTTCGTGAGACACGTTGCTGACAAACATTTTCTGGGAGTTGAATGATATTTCAAGTCGCTCCAGTAGTTCATTGAAAGCCTGGCTTAATTCTCCTAATTCGTCTTTCTCGTTTCTTACGGGCAGACGCTGGTCAATACGCGAAGCGGTAATCGTTTCTGCTTCTTTTACGATTTCCCGGATAGGTTTTAAGGATGCCCGAACCAGGAAATAGCAGGTAATAAATAAAAGCAGGAGACCGATAAAGAACAGGATGACCAAGGTTTTCTGAAGTTCCAGCAGGTTGGTGTGTCCGTAACCGTCGTAAGCTGCGGCCGTCACAATATAAGTCTGTCCGTTGAAAGGATAAACCATCCCGACGGCCTGGTATTTCCCGATATAAAATTCAATTTCCTTTTGTTGGAGAATTTGGGCAATCATTTCCGGATTCTCTTTGACAATATCATTGTCGATGGCGTCGTGGTAGAGCATGTGAAAGTCTGTGGTATATACAGCCACTTCCACCTCATTGATAAACTCCTTATTATTCAGGTAGATGGATTGCATGATGTCGGCATCTACCTGGTTTTGCAGGAACAGATGCACTTTAGTGACAGCTTCACTCTTCAGGTTATGGAAGAAGGTATTGCTTCGGATATGCTCGCTGACCAGATAGATTAAGGTCATGCAAAGCAGAAATACCACAGCTATGACTCCGGTATTTTTGAGCGTAAGTGCGGTTTTAATTTTCATGGCTTTTCGTCAGTAAGAATAAATCCGATTCCAGGTTTGGTGTGAATCAGTTTGGTTTCAAAGTCTTTGTCTATTTTTTTACGCAGGTAATTGATGTACACATCGATAAAGTTGGTACCGGTATCAAAGTGGGTATTCCAGACTTTTTCGGCAATTTCTATCCGGCTGATGACTCGTTCTGCATTCTGCACCATGTAGGTAAGCAGGTTGTATTCTTTTGGAGATAAGCGGATGAGGCTACCTTGGCGCATCACTTCCCTGCGGTTGGTATCAATCTGCAAGTCTTTGTAGGTAAGTTTCTCGGGAGCAACAACAGATACAGTTGCTTCTGCTTTTCTTTTCAGAAGCACTTTAATGCGTGCGTTCAGTTCCCGGAAGTCGAAAGGTTTTACCATGTAGTCATCTGCACCTGCATCAAATCCATCGAGTTTATCATCGGTTGACCCCAAGGCTGTCAGCATAAGTACAGGGATATGCGGATTTGCTTTGCGTATTTCTTTGCAGAGTTCAAAGCCATCCATTTTGGGAAGAATAATATCCGAAATAACCAGCTGAAAAGAGTGAGATTGGAACAGACGAAGCCCCATGGCTCCATCGTATGCCACCATGGTGTGATAGCCATTTTCTTCCAGTCCGGTTTTAAGCAAATCGGCTACTCGTTTATCGTCTTCTATGATTAAAATACTGTACATAATAATAAATTGAATAAGTCAGACAAGGTCTGTTTTTATATTTAATCAGGGAAAAGTCAAGTGGAGTAGAAAAGAAAAAGTGGAGCATACAGGACTCGAACCTGCCACCTTTTGACTGCCAGTCAAACGCTCTAGCCAGATGAGCTAATGCCCCATTTGTTTTTGAAGTTGTCACAAAGGTACAACATTATTTCAAAAAAACAAGAAACCTGCTCTATAAAACAGAAGAAAACCATTAGTTTTGCGTCGGTTTATCAAAATAGAAAAGACTTATGAATTTACAGATACGCAAGGCTACATTGGATGATTTGGACCGTTTGATGGAGATATTTGAAGAAGCCCGTCGTTTCATGTGTCGCACGGGAAACCCTAATCAGTGGATTAACGGATATCCCCAGCGGGAACTGATACAGGAGGAAATAGAAGCTTCTCACTGTTATGTGTGTGTAACGGAGGATGGAAGAGCAGTGGCCACTTTCTGTTTCATTCAGGGACCCGATCCGACCTATGCACGCATTGAAAACGGGGAATGGCGAGACGACTCTCCTTATTATGTGATTCATCGGCTGGCATCCGACGGCTTCTGCAAGGGGATAGGAAAACTATGTGTGGACTGGTGTTTCCGTCAGTGGCCGTGCCTGCGTGCCGATACCCATGCAGACAACAAGGTGATGCAACATCTGCTGCTTTCTACAGGCTTTGTGTATTGTGGAATTATCTATGTGCGTAATGGAACTCCGCGACTGGCTTACCAGAAATTAGCTTAGAAAGAGACGCTTTCCCTTAATAATGCTTAATTGGTGAATATTTTCCATTGGAAATTTATTCTTTATGTAATTATTTATTTTCTTTGCAAAAAGTTTCCATTAGAAAATAATAACAAAGAAAATAAATAGTTATGAAGTGTGTAATTGTTGGTGGGGTAGCAAGTGGAGCCACTGCGGCTGCCCGTATTCGGAGAAACACGGAAAAGGCTGAAATCATTTTGTTTGAGCGTGGAGAATATATCTCTTATGCCAATTGCGGTTTACCTTATTATATAGGCGGGGTAATTCAGGAGCGCGACCGCTTGTTTGTACAGACTCCGGAAGCATTCTCCACTCGTTTCCGCATCGATGTGCGGGTACGTTCGGAGGTTATGGCAATTGATACTGCCCGTAAAGAAGTGAAGGTTCGTACTTCGGACGGAAAAGAATATACTGAAACATACGATAAATTGCTGCTTTCACCGGGGGCATCGCCAGTGCGTCCTCCTTTGCCGGGAATCGATAATGAAGGAATCTTTACCCTGAGAAATGTGGCAGATACAGACCGCATCAAGGCTTATATGCAGAGTCATGAAATAAAGAAAGCGGTGATTGTTGGAGGTGGTTTTATCGGGTTGGAAATGGCCGAGAACCTTCATCATGCCGGTATTGAGGTGGCTGTAGTAGAGATGGCAGATCAGGTGATGGGACCGATCGATTTCTCTATGGCAGCGCTGGTGCACGGTCATCTGCAACAGAAGGGGGTCAAACTGTATCTGAAACAGGCAGTGGAAGCCTTTGAAAAGACCGATTCCGGACTGAGAGTCAAATTCCAGTCGGGGTTACAGGCGGAAGCTCAGCTGGTTATTCTTTCTATCGGTGTACGGGCAGAAACTCGTCTGGCTGTAGAAGCCGGACTGAAGTTAGGAGAAATGAAGGGTATTTATGTAAATGAATACCTGCAGACTTCCGATGAGTCGGTGTATGCCGTAGGTGATGCCATTGAATATCCGCATCCGATTACCGGTAAGCCGTGGTTGAACTTCCTGGCCGGACCGGCCAATCGTCAGGCACGTATCGTAGCCGACAACATGACATTTGGCAACCGGGTGAAATATGAAGGCTCTATCGGGACTGCCATAGCGAAAGTATTTGACTTGACTGTGGCTTCTACGGGACTTCCGGCCAAGCGTCTGAAAGCTTTTGGTATGCCTTATCTGTCGGCAACCATTCACTCTGGTTCGCATGCCGGCTACTATCCCGGTTCCCTGCAGATGGACATCAAGATTACTTTCTCTCCTGAAGGCGGTCGTTTGTATGGGGCACAGATTGTGGGATACAATGGAGTGGATAAGCGCATTGATGAATATGCACTGGTCATCAAGCAGAAAGGAACCGTATATGATTTGATGCAACTGGAACATGCCTACGCACCTCCTTTCTCTTCAGCTAAAGATCCGGTAGCAGTGTCGGGTTATGTGGCTGGAAATATCTTGAACGGCAAGATGACTCCTCTTTATTGGAGAGAGTTGCAGCAGGCCGATTTGACTAAAGTGACCTTGGTGGATGTGCGGACAAAAGACGAATATGAACTGGGGCACATTTCTGGAGCGGTGAACGTGCCTTTGGATGAGATGCGTTCACGGATGAAGGAAATTCCATCGGACAAACCAGTCTTCTTGTACTGCGGAGTCGGCTTGCGCGGTTATCTGGCCTCTAACATTCTGAAAGAAAACGGTTATAAGGATGTGCGTAACCTGATAGGTGGTATCAAGACCTACAATGCAGCGGTTACTCCGGTTTGCCAGCCGGAAGAAACATGTGCCGTAGCCTGCTCGTGTGAAACGGCTGAAGGAAGTTCGGACTGCAAAAAGGTACATGTAGTAGATGCCTGTGGCATACAGTGTCCTGGCCCTATCTTGCGTTTGAAAAAAGGGATGGAGGAACTGAAAGCCGGTGAGCAGATGGAAATTCATGCTACGGATGCCGGATTTCCGAGAGACGCAGAAGCATGGTGCCGTACTACCGGAAACCGCTTCCTTTCCTTTAAGTCGGAAGGGGGAATCTATAAGGTAGTGGTAGAGAAAGCGACTCCTTGTGCCATAGAGGCTTCCCGTCAGGACGTGGGAGAGAAGGGAAAAACTTTCATCCTTTTCAGTGATGACCTTGACAAAACTTTGGCTACCTTTGTGCTGGCTAACGGTGCGGCGGCTACGGGTAAGAAAGTGACCATCTTCTTTACCTTCTGGGGACTGAATGCCATCAAGAAGGAACGGAAACCGTCGGTACAGAAGGATATTTTTGGAAAAATGTTCGGCATGATGTTGCCTTCCAGCTCTCGGAAACTCAAGCTTTCAAAGATGAACATGGGAGGTATGGGTACGAAGATGATGCGTTACATTATGAACCGTAAGGGAATCGATTCGTTGGAATCACTTCGCCAGCAGGCCATTGATAATGGAGTAGAATTCATTGCCTGCCAGATGTCGATGGACGTAATGGGCGTGAAAAAGGAAGAGCTGCTGGACAACGTCACCATCGGTGGGGTAGCGACCTATATGGACCGTGCTGAGGAAGCCAATGTAAATCTGTTTATTTAAGTATGGAAAAAATAAAATGTATCTGTGTGATGAGAGAGCTCTTTCGAGCTCTCTCTGAACTTGAATCCCGTTTGATGCAGTCGCATGGAGTGTCGCTGAACGAAGCTATGGTGTTATGTGCCATCGGTAAGGAACGGGTAGCGGCCAGCACGATTGTAGAGCGTACGGGGCTGACTCCTTCGCATGCCTCCAAGGTGATTCGTGCGGTGGAAGAGCGGAATCTGTTGGTGCGTGCCTTGGGCGAGAAAGACAAGCGGCAAATGTATTTCTCTCTGACAAAAGAAGCGCATAGCTGCCTGAAGGGAATACGCGAGCAGGGGATAGATATACCGGAACTGTTGCAACCCTTGTTTGCTTCTTATGCGGAGGGAGTGTCTGATTCGTGTGAATAAAGGTGAGTGAAAGGATGAAAAAGAAGAAATTTGAATTGGAAGTACCGGGTGGATCCGACAAAGTCTTGTTGCACACCTGTTGCGCACCGTGTTCATCGGCCATTATCGAATGTCTGTTGAATCATGGCATACGCCCTACTATCTATTATTGTAATCCGAATATCTATCCGTTGGAGGAATACAATATCCGTAAGGACGAGTGTACCCGCTATGCCCAGTCGTTGGGCTTGGATATTGTGGATGCAGATTATGACCATGCATTCTGGCGTTGTACGGTGGTCGGACTTGAAAACGAACCGGAGCGCGGAGGGCGTTGCCTGAAATGCTTTAAAATGCGTCTGGCCGATACGGCCCGTTATGCACATGAACACGGTTTCTCAGTCATCACGACCACGTTAGCTTCCTCTCGCTGGAAAAGCCTGGAGCAGATTAATGAAGCAGGACATTGGGCTGTAGCTGCTTATCCCGACGTAACCTGGTGGGAACAGAACTGGCGCAGGGGGGGCTTGAGTGAGCGTCGTATAGCCATTATCAAGGAATATAATTTCTATAACCAGCAGTATTGCGGCTGTGAATTCAGTATACGGAAGCACGACGAAGAACCTACTCTTTCTTCTCTTCCTCTTTCTTCGCCTCAATAGGCATGGTGTTGTCCTTATAGGCGGAAAAACCTTTTACTTTTACGCGTTCTTTTTTCTCTTCCTCGTTGATGGCTGCCTGGCCTAACTGGTTCATGTTGTCCTTTATCACATTGTGCATGTCAAAGAAATAGTCCAGCAGCATTTTCATGTGTTCTTCCAGCTCTCCTTCTCTGGGAGAGAAGAACGTGTGGCAACGGGAGTGTAGTCCGATGGTCTTCTCATCCTCGTCCGCCATATAGACGGTAGTGACCAGTGAGTTTACATTGGCCAAATTGATAATCTCTTTCAGATAAGGAAGCGCTTCGTTGTCGGCATTGATGGAGCCCCACCATGGATTCCAGATCATGATAAATCGGTTCTCTTCTTCTGCCGCAATATAGAAATCGTCTCCCTGATATTTAAAGGTGATGTGATTTTCTTCATTCACCTTAGGCTGGCAGCCTATTTTCTTCAGTACGCTGATGACAAGGTCTTTTGTCGTGACTTCGTCCTGTTCGTCTTTTGTCATTCTTTCAATGTATTCCAACCGTTTCTGACGCTCGCGCAAGAAGCGCAGGGCGAACAATACGACCGGCCAGAGGGCCAGTGCAATGACGGCAATCAATAAGGTTATTTCGCTGATGTGTGTCATGGTACGGTTTTTTAAAGGTTATGAATAGATTTTTTCTTTATATATTCTAAAGATAACAATTTTATTTGAAAAGGGGGAAATACATTATACTTTTTTAAACAAGAATTATGCAGCAAAACGCTGAATTCGTTGTTTATAGTATGTAATCAATTAAAGACATAGATTTATGAAAAAGATGGTATCAATTCTGATATGCGCACTGGCCTTGATGGTCGGACATATTCAGGCTCAAGAAGTTGAGTTGACCAAAGAAGAAAAGAAAGCTCTTCAAGAGAAAATAGACAGTATCCAGCATGCAGAAGCAGTGGAAGCTATCAATGCAAAGAAGTTTACCCTTGAAGCAGACCAGGTGGTGTTCAAGTATGGGCAGACGGCTTACGTCACATCGAATACCAACTTTGTGTCTGTAGATGGAGAAGATGCAGTGGTGCAGGTGGCTTTCAATATTCCGGCGGCAGGTCCTAACGGACTGGGAGGCGTAACGGTAAATGGAAAGGTCTCTTCTTATGAGATGAGGACTGACAAGAGGGGGACGCTCTATTTATCCATGAATGTAATGGGTGTCGGCATTTCGGCTCGTCTGGACATCAGCATGCCGAAGGGAACGAATAATGCTACGGTTACCATTACTCCGAATTTTAATTCCAATCGTCTGACCCTAAATGGGGTGATACTTCCGGCTTTCAAGAGCTCAGTATTTAAAGGACGTTCAATTTGATAAAACAAGATGAATTATGAGAAAGATGTTGTTTTTTGCGTGTCTGTTGTTGGGGTTGTCGGCTTGTGAGAAAGACCCTGACATGAATCAGTTGGACGCGGATCTGGTGGTCTACACCGATTATGACAAGGATGCCGACTTTGGTGGTTATAAAACGTATTTCTTGCCTGACAGTATTTTAGAGGCAGGTGGTCATCGGGCTACCTACTGGAAGGATGAAAATGCAAAGGCGATTATTAATAAGGTTGCCGCAGAAATGGATGCACGCGGATACACCCGTATCCTTGATCCGGAAAAGAAGGAAGAAGCCAATGTGGGCTTGCAGCTTTCCTACGTGGCTCAGACAACTCAGGTCATTACCGGTGGCTATTGGGGCGGCTGGTGGGATTATGGTTTCTGGGGTCCTTGGTCCGGATGGTATTATCCGTATCCTGTGTCCTATTCCTATAATACCAATACCTTGGTGATGGAGATGGTCGACCTGACTGCCGATGAGGACGGCACACAGAAAAATCTTCCGGTGGTGTGGTATGCCAGCGCATCAGGATTCCAGTACAGCGGACAGTTTAATCAGATGATGTTGCAGAATTCGGTGGTACAGGCTTTTGAGCAGTCACCTTATATCAAATCGGTTAATTAATTAGAGGAGGAATTTGAAATGAAGATAAATATATTGAAAAAGATGACACTGCTGGCCTTTATGTGTCTGGGAGTGGCTGTAAAAGGATTTTCGCAATACGATATCAGCAAGACTACTTTGAAGGTGGACTGGCAGATGAATGCACCTTTTTCCACTGATTTTGCAGATAAGTTGAGCGGATGGGGAATGAGCTATGAGTTGGGCTATCAGTTTACGCCTCGTTGGGAAGCTGGAGTCTTTGCTTCTTTCCATACCAATCATAAGTATGTGGGACGTCAGACCTTGTCATTGTCGCCTACAGAGTCACTGACTACCGACCAACAGCGTTCGGCATTTCAAGTGCCGTTTGGTGTGATGGGGTCATATAATCTCTCTACCAACCGTTATGTAAAGCCTTACATCGGAGTGAAGGCAGGTGCTATGTTTGCCCGTAATACCACTTACTTTGGTAGCGGAGGTGTGTACGACAAGTCATGGGGATTCTACGTTTCTCCGGAAATCGGTCTGAAAATTTATCCGACAGGAAAAAAATGGGGATTCCATGTAGCCGGTTACTACAGTTATGCTACGAACAAGACGCAGACATTGACTTGCGACATTGAGGGGCAGAACCATGCCGGTTTCCGTTTGGGTGTAATCTTCTGATAAATCTGGATAGAGTATAAAAAGAAAAGGTCTGAACTTTTGTTCAGACCTTTTTTTGTAGCCCGTGGGGGAATCGAACCCCCCTTTCAAGAATGAAAATCTTGCGTCCTAACCGATAGACGAACGGGCCATCCTCTTGCGCCGGAATACCGTGCGTATTATTTTTTTTCAGTAGCCCGTGGGGGAATCGAACCCCCCTTTCAAGAATGAAAATCTTGCGTCCTAACCGATAGACGAACGGGCCATCCTGACTTTGTGTTGAGGTGTTTCTCAATCACGGGTGCAAAGGTACGACTTATTTTTGAATATGCAAGCGTTTTGCAGAAAAAATGTAGAATAATTTCTTCAAGAAGTACGGAAAGAGGGATAAAAAACGCAAGTGCGTTTAAGGTAAAACGTCCTTGCGTTTGAATCCAAACGTCCTTGCGTTTGCTTTGAAACGTCCTTGCGTTTGAATCTAAACGCACTTGCGTTTTTTTAGAGATGATTTTTCTGGTTGGAAAAATGGGAAAAGTATATCGGGAGAAACAGTCCGGAACTTATCTTTTTATGAATTAAAAACGCATGTAACTGTCTGGGTCTATAGAGAAGGCTTTCCTGTTTTCGGTCGATAAACCGGTGTGCGGCACGGCTTTTTCTCAATGAAATGGGAAAGGTGTAAAAAAAGCTTTTGCGGTTGGATATATCCCTTTGGGTTATGGCTAAAAGCCGTTTGTGTGTATATGAGGGGGAGAATCTGTACAAAATTCCATGTATTTGTACAATTATGGACTTTTGTATATTTAAATTTTCTGTAACATTGCGATGCAAATTAAAAATAAGAACCTTAAATAATGGCGAAAGAAACAAAAGTTATATACAAGTCAATAAAAACGATTAACAATTTTATTAAAAAACACATGTATGAAAAACATTAGTTCCATGGCGGCTTTAGCCGCATTGCTGCTTGTAAGTTGCGGGCAGGACACCGATGTAAAATTTGCTGGCGACGAAGGGGCGAAAGTCACTTTCAGCGCGTCAATCAACGAACAGAATTCGCAGGATGTATCCCGTGTGACTGGAGTGACCTGGGATGACGGCGATGAGGTGAGCATTTCCTGCGGACCTACACAGAAAAATGTGTTCTACCGTTACAATGCCGCCGACAATTCATTTACCGCCATCAACCGTTTTGATGAAATCTGGTTGCTTGGAAATGAGGAGTACGATGTGACCGCTTATTATCCTCACGTAGGAGAAGAAGGAACTGTGCCTCCCGTGCAGACAGTAGAAATCACTTCCGAAAATCAGGATACGCCCGAAGAACGTGCCGCCTTCGATTTCCTCTACGCTTCTACCAAGGCTACAAAAGCCGAGCCGAATGTGCATTTGAACTTCAACCACGCCATGAGCCGTGTGAACCTGAAGTTTGTGCCGGGAACAGACCCGGAAGGAAATCCGGTGACTTTGACAGATATAGAATGTTACTTGGTAGGTATCAAGCGGAACGGTACGTTCGACACGGAAACGGGTGTGGCTGCGGTGGCAGAGGATGCGGCTGTCAGCGACTTGCGTCAGATGCTGAATGCGGACAACGATTATACTTTCACCGCATATCTTCTTCCGCAGACGATAGGAGCTGAGGGGCTTCTGATTGAGGCTACGATGCGTTCCACTGACGGCCGCCGCATTTATTATTCTCTGGAAATACCGGTAAGCGACTGGCCGGAAATGAAGGCAGGTTACTCCTATAATTATACACTAACAGCGAACGACTATACGACTCCGAATGACACTCCTATCGTACTTGAAATTTCAGGCACAGACATTAATCCGTGGACAGAAGTAAATAAGGAAGAAACTCCGGATGCGAAGGCATTGGGTACGGAAGCTTATGTGAACGGAGCTGAATGGGGCGAAATGGAAAATGAAGAGATTGTTCCGGAAGTAAAATAATTAGTTAAATGAATAAGCGATGAAAATTTATAATAACCTTTCAATATGTGCTTTGGCTGGTCTGCTTGCTTTTACAAGCTGCACGAAGGAAGAAAGCTTGGGAAATGGTTCTACAGCACAGACTTTTCAGATTAGTGTTTCCGATATGGGCTTTCAAGGGATATCGGATGGACGTGCCATAGACGAAAATTTTAAAACAACTTTCGTAAAAGGGGACGCTATTGGAATGTATGGTGTAGAAAATGGTCAACTGGTAGATGGAATTTCCAATCGCAAATTTACTCTTAATGAAAAGGGGGTATGGGATTTGGATGGAAATCCTATAGAGTATGATAGTGAGCGTTTCAAAAATATCACATTTTATGCTTATTATCCATATCAGGAGAATGTGGCGTTTGATCCTGCTGCAGAAGATCCGTTTGCGGAATTTGTTGGTAATTGGGAAATTGCAGCTGATCAGGGAAGTACAAAGTATACAAAAAGTGATTTAATGACAAGTGCAGGTAAGGCAGAAGATGGGCGTTTGCAAGGTAAGGTAACCTTTTCAATGGAACATCGCATGGCTTTAGCTGTGTTGAAAATGCCTAATCTGGTCTATGATTTCACGAATGGAGGTTTGGATGATTATAGTTTGAATGTAGCTCCTAAAGAGCTGTTTATAAATGATGTGAAAACAACACCATATTACGATGCTGCTAGTGGTACTTATATGGCTTTGGTAAAGCCTGAAGCTGAGTATTCTATTTCTGGTACTTATCAGGGAACCAAAGAAATGTCATTTAGTGCTGCAGGAAGTCTGGCTGGTGGTAAAGCTAAGATGTATACCATTAGTGATCCTAATAAAATAAGTTATACATTACAAATTGGTGATTTCCTTTGTGCAGATGGTAATTTGGTTAGTATAGATGATAAGATAGTTCCAGATAATGCAATTGGTGTTATTTGTTATGTAGGTAATCCACAACCTCATGTAACTCATCCTGAAACAAATAATAATGTAAATGATGCTCTATATCGTGATTATCCCAACTGTACTCATGGTCTTGTTTTGGCTTTGAATAATGCCAATGATGTTATTGATAGATTTAGTAGCAAAGGCTTGTTTAGTACTTGGTTTACTTCAGATAAAGATTGGAGTGATAAGTTTATAGGTTGTAATACAGGTAATTCAACAAGTCCAATAGTGATGTATCCAGGATATTTAGGATATAATAATACTACTTTATTGACAATGTGTTATGAAAGAGGAACAAAAGATCCTTGTACTACTGCATATACTAATATAATCTCTTATCGTGATCGAGTTTCAACTCCTTCAGCCTCTTCGGTATGGTTCCTTCCTAGCTTGGCTGAATTAGATTTAGTATATCAAAATATGAATACATTGAATAAACAGATACTGGCTGCAAAAGGAAATGATTTGATTTCAACTGCTAATGGATCTAGAAGTGATTTTTATTGGAGTAGCAATGAACGAAACGATTCATTTATGTGGGTACATAATATGGATGGAGGTACTAGTTTTGTAAATCGAAGAGATAATGGTACTAAAGGTTATTTCCGTATGATGTTAGCTTTTTAAAATCAAAAATGTAAAACGGTAATATGAATACGAAAAAGAATTATATAAAAAGAACCGCTCTCCCCATGGCGATGCTTCTTTCGGCTGTAGCTGTCTCTCCGCTTTTAGGAGAAAAGGCATATGCGGCTGTAGAGGCTACTCAGCAGCAGGGCAATATCAAGGGAACGGTCGTCGACAGCAATGGTGAACCCGTTATCGGTGCGAATGTCATCATTGAAGGTACCACAACCGGTACTATTACAGATATTGATGGAGTGTTTATGATTAATGCCAAACCGGGACAGAAACTGACTATCTCGTTCATCGGTTATAATTCGGTAACCGTTCCGGCAAAAGCTGACATGAAAGTAACATTGTCCGACAATTCTACCATGCTGGGCGAAGTGCAGGTGGTAGCTTACGGTGTGCAGAAAAAGGTAAGTGTGACTGGAGCTATCTCCAGTGTCGGTTCGGAAGAACTGATGCGTACGCCGGTAAGTTCGGTCACTAATGTGCTGGGCGGTCAGATGACCGGTTTGACCACGGTGCAGTATTCCGGTGAGCCGGGTGCGGATGCGGCCGACATTCTGGTGCGTGGTAAAGCTACTTTCGGTGATTCTTCTCCGCTGATTCAGGTGGACGGAGTGGAACGAAGCATGACGGACATTGACCCGAACGAAATCGAGAGCGTGACCGTGTTGAAGGACGCTTCCGCTACGGCGGTGTTTGGTATCCGTGGTGCGAATGGTGTTATCTTGATTACTACCAAGCGCGGTAAGGAAGGAAAGCCGAAAATTTCGTTCTCTACTTCTGCCAGTATCCTTCAGCCGACAAAGATGGTGGAACAGGCCAATTCGTATCAGTATGCCACTTTCTATAACCAGTTGATGAAGAATGACGGACAAGACGAGGTTTTCTCGCCGACGATTGTGGAGAAATTCCGTACCCATTCCGACCCTATACGTTTCCCGGATACCCGTTGGGCCGATTACATCATGAAAAGCGCGGCGTTGCAGAGCCAGCATAACATGAGTGTGTCGGGCGGTACGGACAAGGTGCGTTATTTCATTTCGGCCGGAGCTTATACGCAGGACGGTCTGTTCAACAGTTTCAATCTGCCGTATGATGTAAGTTATTCTTACAAGCGTTTCAACTATCGTGCGAACTTTGATATTAACGTCACCAAGTCGACACTTTTGTCGTTCAACGTGGCAGGTAATGTAGATAATAACAGCAAGCCTCATACCAGCCAGGGAACATCCGGTATGATTAAGAACATGTACTATGCCACTCCGTTCTCCAGTCCGGGTATTGTAGACGGAAAGTTTATTACCACAGCTACCGATTACAGTGACGAAAGACTTCCTTTTACCGGAGGTAATGGTATGGCATACTATGGTGCCGGTTTTGATAGGGTCAGCAATAACAAACTGACGGCCGACCTGATGCTCGACCAGAAACTGGATTTCATTACGAAGGGACTTTCTGTCAAGTTGAAAGGTTCTTACAACAGTGGTTTCGTAGTGACAAAGACCGGTACGGGTGGTGCCGTAGCCACTTATACTCCCGTGTTGCAGGAAGACGGAAGTCTGGCTTACCGTAAGGCAGGCGAGAATACGGATGTAAGTTATTCTTACAGCACCGGCAAGTCGCGTGACTGGTACATGGAGGCCAGCTTGAACTATGCCCGTTCTTTCGGCGACCATAATGTGACGGCCTTGCTGTTGTACAACCAGTCCAAGCAGTATTACTTTGGCAGCAGTAGCTCTCAATACCGTGACATTCCCCGTGGGTATGTAGGTCTGGTAGGACGTGTGACCTACGACTGGAAAAACCGTTACATGGCCGAGTTCAACATCGGTTACAACGGTTCCGAGAACTTTGCGCCGGAACGCCGCTTCGGTACCTTCCCGGCAGGTTCTGTGGGATGGATTATGAGTGAGGAAAAATGGTTCCAGCCGCTGAAGCCGTGGATGACATTCCTGAAACTGCGTGCCAGTCTGGGTCTGGTAGGTAACGACAAGCCGAGCGACCTGAACCTCCGTTTCCTTTACCTGGCCGACCCGTATGAAGTGAATAACGGCAGTCTGCCTAACCGTAACGGCGGATACGGATACAGCTTTGGTATTGAAAACAGTACAGTCAGTCTGGGAGCAAGAGAAACCGCCAAGAACAATGCCGATGTGGGTTGGGAAACAGCCTTGAAACAAAACTATGGTGTCGACATGAATTTCTTTGACGACCGTCTCCGTACTTCGGTGGACTATTACCGTGAGCACCGTAAAGACATTCTGCTGATTGACGGAACGGCTCCGGGGCTGCTGGGCTTCACCGTGCCTTACGCCAACCTGGGAGAAGTGGAGAGCTGGGGATGGGAACTGTCCTTGAACTGGAACGACAAGATTGGCGATAACTTCCGTTATTGGGCTACTTTTAACCTCTCTTATAACCAGAATGAGATTCTGGAAGACAAGCAGGCGCCTCAAAGCTATGATTATCAGTACACCAAAGGACATCGTATCGGCGCACGTTCGCAGTATGTGTTCTTCCGTTACTACGATGAGCAGACTCCCGAACTGTATGAGCAGACGTTCAACCGTCCGTATCCGGAACAGATTCAGACCTTGCGCAACGGAGATGCCGTCTATGTGGACTTGAACGGTGACCGTAAGATTGATACCAATGATATGAGTTATGACTATGGTTATACGGACGACCCGGAATACATGGCCGGTCTGACCTTGGGTTTCAGTTGGAAGAACTGGGAAGTGAGCACGCAGTGGACGGGCGCATGGAACGTGAGCCGTATGATTTCCGATGTGTTCCGCCAGCCTTTCTTCTCATCGGCCGACGCTTCTCAGGGAGGTTTGCTGGCTTACCATCTGGACAACACATGGACGGAAGACAACCCGTCGCAAAGTTCCAAGTATCCTCGTGCCACATTTGTGAACCGTGACAATAACTACGCTACTTCCACATTGTATGAACAGGACTCCAAGTACTTGCGTTTGAAGACCTTGCAGGTGGCTTATAATTTTAATCTTCCGGTGATGAAGAAACTGGGATTGAACACGTTCCAGTTGGCTTTTAGCGGCTATAACTTGTGGACACTGACCCCGTATTTGTGGGGCGATCCGGAAACCAGGGCCTCCAATGCGCCTTCTTATCCATTGTCTAAGACATATACATTGAGTTTGAAACTTGGATTCTAAACAATTAAAGATAGAAAATATGAAATTAGGATATAAACTTTTGTTCGGCGCATGTGTGGCGGCTAATCTGATTGCCACGTCATGTGTGGACGATATGAAATTCGGAAATTCATTCCTGGATAAGGCTCCGGGTGGTACCGCCACAGTGGATACGGTATTCAGCAGCGCGGTCTATACCCAGCAGTTTCTGAATTCAATTTATGGTCGTCAGTATTATGGATTGCCTTATAAGGATGATACTTCCTTGCCGGTGTCCAGCAGCCCGTATTGCGGTAAGGTAGAGGCTTTGACAGACTGCTGGCAGTTGCACTGGCGTGACGCGCAGCTTTATTCGCAGTATTACAGCGGTATCCATACGGCCAATTACAGCCGCCGTCAGGATAAGTTCTGTTATAACGATGAAAAGGTGTGGGAAGTAGTGCGCTGGTGCTGGCTGCTGATGGAACACATCGACGATGTGCCCAATCTGGATGCCAATGAAAAGGCGCGTATGATTGCGGAGGCCAAATGCTTGATAGCCGTGCGTTACTTTGACATGTTCCGTCATTACGGGGGGCTTCCTTTGCTTTATGCCTCTTTTGAAGGAAATGAGTCCAGCTACGAATGTCCGCGTGCCACGGTAGAAGAAACAGTGAACTACATGATTAAGATGTTGGATGAGGCCATTGATTCCGGGGCTTTGCCCTGGGCATACGGTCCCGGTGCCGACGGAAGTTCCACCTATACCGGACGCTGGACCAAGGCAGGTGCTATGGCGTTGAAGTGTAAAATCTGGCAGTTTGCCGCTTCTCCTTTGTTCAATGACAATCAGGGTTATGCGGGCGGTGCCTCAGAAGCGGAACAGCAGCATCTGGTATGGTACGGAGGTTATCGTCCGGAATTGTGGGAAAACTGCCTGAAGGCTTGCGAAGACTTCATGAACGCATTGCAGGCAAATGGTTATTATGAATTGAACCAGTCTGTCAATAACACACCGGCCGGTTACCGTTATGCCTACCGTATGGGGTACCTTTATCAAGGAAGTAAGGAAGTCATTCATTCTGTCAGGGTTCAGATGGGAGACGCTTTTAATTCCAGTACTTATTTCTGGCATAATTGGAGCGATTTGGGACGTAACTCTTATACGCCTACACAAGAATATGTGGAAATGTTCCCGTGGGCCGACGGTAAACCGTTCAATTGGGAGGAAACAGAGGCAGAAGGCAAGCTGGATGAAATGTTCGCGAAAGGTACTTTGGCCGACAATAACCTGGAATTGACCCGTGACCCTCGTTTGTATGAGACAGTGATAGTGAACGGATTGCCCAAGATGCTGGACTGGTCGAACAATGCCGGGTTGATGTCCGGACAGCCATACGAACTGTGGGTAGGCGGTTATGATGCCGGAAACAACTCACGGGATGAGACCATGCGTTTTGCTACTGGCTATGACAATATGAAGTATTATATCGGTACGGAATATCAGCGTCAGTATTGCCAGTGGGTGACTTTGCGTCTGTCGGATATTTATCTCACTTATGCGGAAGCATTGCTTCAGGCAAAAGGGGACAATGCGGGTGCGTTGACCTGGATAAATAAGGTGCGCGAACGTGTAGGCCTTGGCAAGCTGGAAGATTGTAATCCGGAAAAGAACCTGACTTCAAACAAGGAAAACTTGTTGGAAGAATTGCTGCGTGAGCGTGTGTGTGAGCTTGGTATGGAAGACGCACGTTTCTTTGATTTGATTCGGTATAAACGTGCGGACCGGTTTGAAAAAGAGCTGCACGGACTGTTGATTTACCGTCTGGATGAGAAAGGAAACCGTATAGAGACGAAATGGTTTGAAGGTGACCAGAATCAAGGAGCTCCCCAGCCCGTTCATTTTGACTATGAAAGATTTACGTTGCACAATATCCGTCGTTACTGGTGGGATTATGGTTTTGACACCAAATGGTATTTGTCACCGTTCCCTCAAACGGAAATAAACAAGGGATACGGACTGGTTCAGAATCCTGGCTGGTAATTTATAAAAGTATAAGTAATAGATTTTTGATAATAGCTTTATGAAAAAATATAAGAATCTGATGTGGGCATGCCTGGCCTTGCTGGCTGTTCCTGCTGGTGCTCAGGACACGGACAACAATGTCAGAGGAATGGTTGTCGACAAGTGGGGGCATCCGGTTTATGGTGCTTCTGTCATGGTGAAAGGGATGCCGGAAACAAGAGTTGAGACAGATAAGGATGGAAAATTTTCCATAGAAGCTTCTGCCGGACAGCAATTGAATATTGTGTCAGTAGATAAAGGTACGACTACGGTAAAGGCGGACGGAAAGTCGCTGGTGAAGGTCGTACTGAATTACGCGGGGCAGTCTGTCGACGTGGGCGCCGGACGTGTTTTTACCCGTGCCGAGTCTACGGCAGCCGTTTCTACCATTTATAATGAAGACTTTGATAAGCGTAGTGCTAAAAACATGTCTAATTCTCTGTTAGGGCAGGGAATGGGTATGATGGTCTTGCAGAATTCGGGAAATTATGCGGATGTGGAACCTACTTTTTATATCAGAGGACTTCAGAGTCTTTCCAGCAGCAATCCGTTGATATTGGTTGATGGTCTGGAAAGAGACATGAGCCTGCTTAGCCCGGAGGAAGTGGAATCTGTATCCGTTTTGAAAGATGCGGCCGCTGTAGCTTTGTATGGGTATAAAGGAATTAATGGGGCTATCCTGATTACGACCAAACGCGGTAAGTATAATTCCAAAGAAATCAAGTTTACTTATGACCATGTAAATAATTTCATGGACCGGAAGCCGGAGTTTGTGGATGCGGCCACTTATGCGCAGGCTTATAATGAGGCACGCAGGTATGAAGGTTTGTCTCCCCGTTATGCGGATAAGGAAGTGGAGTATTTCCGTAATGGAGACTTCCCTTATTTGTATCCGAATGTAAACTGGCTTGATGAGACTTTCAAGAATTCGGGCATTTCCAACAAGTATACGATTGAATTTCGCGGAGGTGGTTCTAAGTTCCGTTACTATTCTATGCTTGACCTGGTGACAGACAGAGGTTTCGTGAAAGAAGGCAATATGAACGAAGGCTATTCTACCCAGAACAAGTATTCGCGTGCCAATCTGCGTACCAATATGGATATTGATGTAAGCAGTACTACAAAACTGAAAGTGAATATTTTGGGTACATTGTCGGAATCTCTCCGTCCGGGTGCTTCTGCCAATCTGTGGGATATGATTTATACCCTGCCGGCAGCCGCTTTTCCTGTAAAGGATGAGGACGGCTTATGGGGAGGAAACAATACCACTTGGTTGGGAACCCAGAATCCGGTGGCTCAATCTCAGGGAGCGGCATATTCAAAAGGTCATACGAGAAGCTTGTTTGCGGACCTGACCTTGGAACAAGACTTGTCGGCTGTTACAGAAGGTTTGGGATTCAATTTCAGATTGGCTTATGATAACTATTCTTCTATATGGGAAGACCATAGCCAGGCTTATACTTATGGCGGATATACGGTGACTTATACTGATTTGACAGGACCTTTGTATACGCATACAACTGGAGGTGAGCCTACAGAAATGGGAAAAGACGGAAGCATAAATAACTGGACACGCCAGTTCAACTTCTCTGGTGGATTTAGCTATAACCGGAACTTTGCGGATACACACGATGTGTATTCTCAATTGAAGTGGGAATATGAGTACCGTGATTCATACGGCTTGAATACAACCATTTATCGCCAGAATGTGTCATGGTTTACTCATTATGGATATGACAAGCGTTATTTCCTTGACTTGGCGTTGGTAGGCTCCGGCTCCAGTCTGCTTGCTCCCGGTCATAAATGGGCGTTTTCTCCTACAGTGTCGGCGGCATGGGTGCTTTCGGAAGAAAATTTTATGAACAATGTGTCATGGATTGATTTCTTGAAACTTCGTGCTTCATTCGGCATTATCAATGCGGATTATCTGCCGGCCAGTGATGTGTATGATTACTGGGACCAGATTTATACCACAACAGGTACGCGCTATATGTTCAATAGTGCGTATGATTCTTCATTCGGTACGACAGAACTCGGCCGTTTGGCAAGTACGAATTATACGCATGAGAAAGGATATAAATACAATGTCGGTGTAGACGCCACGTTGTTTAAAGGGTTGAATCTTTCGGTAGACGCATATTATCAGCGTAGAAACAACATCTGGGTTTCTTCCGAAGGTAAGTACACGGCTGTCTTGGGACAGACTCCTCCGTATGAGAACGCCGGTGTGGTAGACAGTTGGGGCGGCGAGTTCAGCCTTGATTACACGAAGCGTGTGGGAGATGTGGTGCTGAATGCTGGAGGTAGCTTCAACTGGAACCGGAATGAGATTAAGGAGCAACTGGAGGAACCTAGAATGTACGATAATCTTGTACAGACCGGTCACTCGTTGAACCAGGTTTATGGTCTGGAAGCTGTAGGTTTCTTTAAAGACGCAGATGATATAGCCAACAGTCTGCCTCAAAGCTTCGGAACGGTCTATCCGGGAGATATTAAGTATCGTGATGTGAATGGAGATAAAATAATCGACAGCAATGACGTGACGGCTATCGGTTATAGCACAGTCGCTCCGGAAATTTATTATACGTTCCATTTGGGAGCGGAATGGAAAGGACTTGGATTTGACGCCCAGTTCCAGGGAACAGGCCGTTATTCTGCCATCTTGAATACGAAGAGTATGTTCTGGCCTTTGCTGAGCACAACTACGCTTTCTACTCATTATTATGAAAATCGTTGGACTCCTGATAATCAAGATGCAAAATATCCTCGATTGAGTACTCAGAGCAATACGAACAACTACCAGACAAATACAGTGTGGTTGGCAGATCGTTCCTTCTTGAAACTCCGCAATATTGAAGTTTATTATAATTTCCCTAAATCATGGTTGCAGAAAACAAAATTCATCGGCGATGCAAGATTGTATGTACGAGGAGTTGATTTGCTGTGCTTTGATAAGATTGATGTGTTAGACCCTGAATCTTATGGAGCGACAAACCCATTGAACAAGAGTCTGATTGTAGGTTTGAAAGTAGGTTTTTAATCTTAAAAGAAACGAAGAATGAAACTTAGAAAAATTGTCTATGGTATGTTGTGTATGGGAGCATTGGCTTCGTGCTCAGACCAAATGAACTACCATGAATATAATAATTATGATGAAGATTTTGTGAAGCTGAATTTTAGTAATGTTGGAGGTCTGATTACCACTATTTACCTGGATTTGGATACTGATTTTGGTAATTATTCTGGAGCAATATTAGGATCGGCTACTGATGAGTCACAGTATGCATATACAGGAAATTCTATTGAGACATTTTATAATGGCTCATGGAGTCCGACTAATGCTCAAAGTGGAACTTGGAGTACATGTTATTCGGGTATTTCAAACTGTAATCTGTTTTTGGATAAGTATGTTGGATTGACATTCCCAGAGTTAGAGCAGAATGCAGACTATAAACCTCAGATGTTCCGTTACAATAACTATCAGTATGAAGTACGTTTTCTGCGTGCCTATTTTTACTTTAATCTGGTGCGTCAGTATGGAGATGTGCCGTTCATCGATCATTTCTTGAGTGCAGATGAGAGCAATACATTGAGTCGTACTCCGGCTAAAGATATTTTTGATTATATTATTTCAGAGTGTGATGATATAAAGGATCTGATAATTGAAGATTATGCCAACCTTCCTGCAGATGTGGTATTACCTAGTGAATCTCCAGAAACAGGTCGTGTAAATAAAGCTACAGTTTTGGCCTTGAAAGCTCGTGCGGCTCTTTATGCAGCAAGTCCATTGTTTAATACAGATAATAATCCAGAATTATGGCATCGTGCGGCTACAGCGAATAAAGAATTATTGGATTATTGTGTAAATGAACGTGGCATGAAGCTGGTTAGTGACTATGCCTCTTTGTGGGATAAAAATAACTATAAGAATGCTACGGATGAATTAATTTTTGGTCGTCGCGCGAATCGTGAATCTAGTACTATGGAGTCTTATAATTATCCGGTTGGAATTGAAGGTGGAAATGGGGGAAATTGTCCGACACAAAATTTGGTTGATGCGTATGAAACAACTGATGGTTGTCCTGTTCGTCTGGTTGATGGAGTATGGACTGCAGAAGGAAGTCGTGTTTTTGACCCGGCAAAACCTTATGACGACCGTGACCCACGTTTGAAAATGACTATTTGTGTAAATGAGGAAACAGGATGGCCTACATGGAATGAAACTCCGATTTATACTTACCAGGGAGGAGCAAACGGACAACCTCTGAACGGAGGTACCCCAACTGGATATTATTTGAAAAAATATTGCCAGGGAGACATTGACCTTCGTTCTAATAGTACTAATAAGTCGGCTTATCATACATGGATAACTTATCGTTTGGGAGAATTCTATTTGAATTATGCTGAGGCCGTGTTTCGTTATTTGGGTAGTGCGGATGCTACGGATAGCGAGTTTACCATGTCTGCTCGTGAGGCAGCAAGTATGACCCGTGAACGTGAAGGAGTCGAAATGCCTCCTTTCCCGTTGAATATGCCGGATGAGGAATTTTGGGAAGCCTATAAAAAAGAACGTATGGTGGAACTTGCTTTCGAAGGACATCGTTTCTGGGATGTGCGCCGCTGGAAGGAAGCCGACAAATATTTTGTGAACATAGAAGGATTGCAAATCTCAAAAACAGGAGATAATACTGCTTATTCTTATTCTACAGTGGTAAATACTCGTCAGTGGGACGATAAGATGTATCTCTTCCCGATACCTCAATCCGAGAGAATGAAAAATCCTAATTTAAGTCAGAATCCGGGCTGGTAAGTCCCGGATTCCGGAAAAGTATAAATATTTAAAAATATAAGATATCATGAAAAGACTATTTACAAGTTTCTTAGGTGCTGTCTGTCTTTTTGCATTATCAGCATGTTCGGATGAAGAAACTCCGGCTCCGCAACCAGGAAGTGGTGATACAGAAGAACTGCCTGCACTTCCCTCTGAAGTGGTAAAAGACGGTCGGGCTATGTGGGTAAGTTATGATCCTACTCCTGATGCGGATGCTAATTCTACTACTTTTATACATGGGGCTTTGGTTAGCTGGCGACTATTGCAAAGCGATCCGTCTAACGTGGCATTTGATATTTATAAATCGGTAGATGGAGGGCAGGAAGTAAAATTGAATGGCGAGGCACTGCTTAATTCAACTTGCTTTCTGGATGAAAATATAGATGCTACAAAAGCAAATCATTATCGTGTCACATTATCTGGAAACACTGAAACAATTTGTGAGTGTGATTTTACGCCAGAGATGGCTCAAACTTATTACCGTAAAATTACATTGAATGCGAACCCTTCTACAATAGAGCTGCCTGAAAATGGTTATTATGTGGCTGATGATATTCAGGTAGGTGAATTGGATGGTGACGGTGAAATGGAAATCGTGATTAAGCGTGAACCTTATGATGGAGCTAATCAGGGGGGATGGCATAATGGTACTACTTTATTGGAAGCCTATAAATTGGATGGAACTTTCCTTTGGCGTATTGACTTGGGAGTTAATATTCGTTCGGGCTCTCATTATACTTCTTATATCTTGTATGATTTTGATGGTGATGGGTTGTGTGAAATTGCCTTCCGCTCTGCTGAAGGTACCCAGTTTGCAGATGGAAAGATGATTACAGGAGAAGATGGAAAAGTTCATGATTATCGTATTCGTGATTTAAATGGTGCCGGATGGGCTTCAGGTGCAAAACTTCCTACTACTTGTGGCTTGATTTTTGAAGGTCCTGAATACATCTCAATTTGTCGTGGGTATGATGGACGTGAAATAGCACGTACAGATAATATTCCTCGTGGAGGTGAAGGTTCTAAAGTAGAACGTGCTGAGTATTGGATGGATTATTGGGGCGATGATTATGGAAACCGTATGGACCGTTTCTTTATTGGTGCTGCTTATTTAGATGGGATTCCTGATCCATCAACTGGTGCTAGAACAAGTAATCCTAGTCTGATTGTGACTCGTGGCGTGTACAAGAATTGGCAGGTTTGGGCCTTTGACCTAAAAGGATCGGAACTGGAAAATCGTTGGAAATTTGATACCAAGGATCATGATGAAAAATGGTTGGCAATGTGTTCTCATGCTTTTCGTGTAGCAGACTTAGATAATGATGGAAAAGATGAAATTCTCTATGGACAGGCTGCAATTGATGACAATGGAAATGAACTTTGGTGCACTGGAAATGGACATGGAGACTGTTTGCATGTGGGTAAATTCATTAAAGATCGTGATGGCTTGCAGATTGTGGCTTCCTTTGAAGAAGAAAATACATATGCAGTACAAGGATTGGGGTATGGATGTCAGGTTATTGATGCACGTGACGGTTCATTAATTTCTGCTCATGGTGCTGGAATGCATGGTGATGTAGGGCGTTGTATTGTAGCAGACGTAGATCCTGATAGTCCTAATATGGAATTTTGGTCTTCGATGAATTCTGGAATGTACAATTGTGGAGGTTCTATAGATGTACCTATAAGTCCTGATATGCCTACTGGTATTGGTGGTGGTACGTTATATAATGCAGCAATTTGGTGGACTGGAGAATTGACTCGTGAGTTGTTTGACCGTGCTTTGATTGTAAGCTATAAAGCTAATCCGAGAACGAATAAGAACCGTCTTGTGAATTTTGCAACTGGATATGGAAGCAATGAAGGTAATCATAGTACAAAATATAATCCTTGTTATTACGGTGATTTCCTGGGCGACTGGCGTGAGGAAGTAATAATGGGCTCTTCAGACCATTCTGCGATTTATATTTTCTCTACGAATTATCCGACAGAGCATCGTTTCCCGCATCTTATGACAGATCATACTTATGATATGAGTCAGGCAATGCAGAATATAGGTTATAATCAACCCACTCATTTAGGCTATTATATCGGATCCAAATAATAGTAAACAAAAGTTAGTTAGATTTCGGTTGGCGTGTGAGCAAGTGATTGTGTGGACGCCAACCATTTTTTATTTTGTATAATAACAAAAGAGACTATTTCTCGGAAAAATGAAATAGTCTCTTTTGTTTTTTGATTGAATAAGACGAAAATTTAAATACCCCTTTCCTTGATAATGCCGTTCTGGTAAGCTACCAGCAGTTTCTTCAAATCTTCAATTTGTACCATCAGTTCGCGTCCTTTGTCGGTATCTTTCACCATCATGCGCTGACTGCTCAACTCTACGATTTGGGTGGTCGACTTAATGTCTTGTCCTTCTTCAATGGCTTTCTGGGTAGAAGTGAAGGGTTCGTGCTGTACAAGCTGGAAACCGCGTGAGTGGTACACCAATGTGTAGCCTGCAATACCCGTTTCCGGTTGGTAAGCCTTGGAGAATCCACCATCGATAACCATCAGTTTACCGTTGGCCTTAATCGGTTTCTCTCCTTTGACTGCTTTTACCGGTACATGTCCGTTGATGATGTGGCGGTGTTCTCCTTCCACGCCGAATTCATCCAGAATCATGTCGCAGATATCTTCACGGTCGCGCAAAGTGTAATAATAGCCTTTCACTTCTTTATGAGTTTCCTTGTCGGTCAGGAAATAGCGCTCGAAGGTAGCCATTTTACTCTTATCGAAGGCAGGAGAGTTCTTTCCGCACCACAGGTACCAGATGAAGTCTCTGGCAAATGCTTTTTCCGGATTATCTTCTTCTGCAAAATAAGCTGTACGGATAAGCTGGCCTACGCGCTTGAGCAGGGCTTCTCCCTTGTATTTCTTTCCGAGGATGTCTACTTCCTTAAGTGTTCCGTCGGCATTCATCGGCATAGAAGCGTGGAAGAGCAGGTTGGAGTTGCATACATTGTACATGCATCCGTAACGGAAAATGCATTTCATGTGCTTGCGCAACTTTTCACTTCCCGTGAAGGATTTGTGCAGTTTCTGTACGATTTCTTCTTCTTCCTCTGTCAACTGGTATGGGTTTTCCGGGTCGATGGTCGGGAACAGGCAGTCGCGCATTTCGTAATCTTTTCCGTCAAGCTGGAATACTTTCCGCTTGAAATCGATATGGTGCAACAGCAGACGGCTGTTCATGTCGAATTCCGGATGACGCCGGATGGCAGCAGCTTCCAGCTTGAACTGGATAATGGTGATGGCCTTGTGCATCTGCGAGATGAGCCGCAAGGTCTTGTCATTGTATGAACTGCTTTCGGGCGCAATCTTAGGAGCAAAGTATTCGCATGGGTCGTTGGCGTAGGCTTCCATAGCAAAGGTAGCCAGCGGAAGCAGGTTGATGCCGTATCCGTCTTCCAATGCCGGAAGGTTACCGTAGCGCATGGCCAGACGCAGTACGTTGGCTATACAACAGTCATTTCCTGAAGCGGCTCCCATCCAGAGGATGTCATGATTACCCCATTGGATGTCGAAGTTATGGTAGTTGCAAAGTGTGTCCATGATGATGTGAGGACCAGGACCACGGTCGAAAATATCTCCTAAGATATGCAGTGAGTCGATGGTCAGTCGCTGTATCAGGTTACACAGTGCAATGATGAAGTCGTCGGCACGGCGTGTCTCAATAATGGTACGGATAATGACATTGATGTAAGCCTGCTTGTTGGGGTCCATGGGACTTTCGTGAAGCAATTCCTGAATGATGTAGGAGAATTCTTCAGGCAGCGCCTTGCGTACCTTTGAGCGTGTATATTTGGATGATACATTCTGGCAGACTTTTACCAGCTGGTTCAGGGTGATGACATACCAGTCTACAAGGTCTTTTTCCACTTCCTTTACTAGTTGTAACTTCTGTTCCGGATAATATATCAGCGTGCAGAGTTCCTTTTTCTCCATTTCGCGGAGGTTGTTGCCGAAAATCTCGTTTACCTTCCGTTTGATAGCTCCGGAAGCATTGCGGAGCACATGCTGGAAAGCTTCGTATTCCCCGTGCAAGTCGGCCAGAAAATGTTCCGTTCCTTTCGGAAGGTTCAGAATGGCCTCCAGGTTGATGATTTCCGTGCTGGCTGCAGCCAGGTTAGGAAAATCGTGTGAAAGGAGTTCCAGGTAGCGGATGTCCTTCTGTATCATTTCCGGGGTTATTTGTTTGTAGGTTTTCATGATATTGGGTGGTTTTAAAAGTTACTATAAAAATAACATGAGCACTAACTGTGCGATGATGACGCGGGTAAACATTCCGAGAGGGTAGACCGTCGCGTAGCTTACCGAAGGTTCATCTCCTGGAATGATGTCGTTGGCATAGTTCAGTGCCATCGGGTTGGCCATACTTCCGCAGAGCATACCGCATGTATTGCCGAAGTCCATTTTGCACAGACGAAGGGACACTAATGCCATGATAACGACAGGAATAAAGGTTATCAGGAATCCGATGCCTACCCACAAGGCTCCTTCCGGACGCATGACGGTTTCAAAGAAGTGCGCACCGGCATCCAGTCCAAGACAAGCCAAGTAAAGAGATAAGCCGATACCTCGGAGCATCAGGTTGGCACTGCGCGTGGTATAGGTCACCAAATGCAGACGAGGCCCGTAGGCTCCAATCAGGATACCGATTACAATCGGTCCGCCTGCCAGTCCTAATTTGACAGGTGAGCTGATGCCTGGAATGGCAATAGGAATGGACCCAACGATGAGTCCCAGTATGATGCCGATAAAAATAGAGGCTAAGTTAGGGTCTTTTAGCGTTTTTACGGTATTTCCTAATACTTTCTCCACATTCTGAATGGCTGCCGCTTCACCTACTACCGTCAGACGGTCACCTAATTGCAGTACCAGTCCCGGAGTGGCCAGCAGTTGCACACCGCTTCGCAACACACGGCTGATATTGATGCCATACGTGTTGCGCAGACGGAGTGACCCCAGTTTCTTTCCGTTAATTTCCGGTCGGGTGACGATAATGTGTTTGGAAATCAGTTTGCTGTCGATGGCATTCCAGTCGATGTCTTCTTTGTTCCAGTCCCGTTTTTCCTGTTCACCGAACAGAATGGTCAGTGTGGGCGCATCTTTTTCGGTCGTGATAACCAGAATACGGTCATTCTCTTTCAGTATCTTTTCAGAAGTCGGAATGCTCACGGTACCTTCACGCCAGAGTCGTGAGATGACGAATTTGGGATAGCCCACCTGAGCAATATCTTGTATGCTTTTGTTGAAGATGGCAGGATTGTGTATCTGAAAAGTAGCAATGTACGTGTGGTTGGAGTCGTCGTGTTCATGCTCTTGCATATCAGACGGGCGTACAAAGAACTTTCTGATAACGACGATGGCAAAAATAACTCCCACCACTCCGAGCGGATAGGTCACGGCACAACTGAGGGCAGCTCCGCTGGTGGGCTCACCTAACTGTTTCAGTGTCTGCTGTGCGGCACCCAAGGCAGGAGTATTGGTAGTGGCTCCGCAAAGAATACCTACCATGTCGGGCAGGCTGATAGGGGTGGTCATGCTCAGTACTACGGCCATTATTGTACCGAGGAAGATGACTCCTAATCCTAACAGGTTCAGACGGTATCCCCCTCGCTGAAATGAGCTGAAAAATCCCGGACCGACCTGCAGTCCTAATGAATAGACAAAGAGAACCAATCCGAAGCTTTCTGCATAGCTGAGCATTTGCGGATCGATGGCGAGCCCTAAATGCCCAGCCAGAATTCCGGTGAAGAAAACAAATGTGACTCCTAGGGAGATACCGCAGATATGAATTTTCCCTAATCCTAATCCGATTGCCGTAATCAACGACAGTATGATGACCGCCTGAAGAGCGGATTGTTCCACAAATAAATTAATTAGCCATTCCATGCTGCAAAGATATATACTTTGTGGAAAATAATTCTTTCGTGTCAGACAAAATGTTAGAAAAAGTATGCAGAAAAGAAATCCCCGAAAGGCTTTCATCGCCAATTTGGCCGATAAAAGTCTTTCGGGGATGATAAAATAATGGTAGGACTTGTATGCCGGAATTATCGAACGAACAACAGTTCGCGATATTTCGGAAGTGTCCACATCTGATCGTCGACAATCAGTTCCAGCTTGTCGATGTGGTAACGGATTTGTTCCAGCATCGGAGCTACTGTATCGTGATAAGCAATGGCTTTTTCACGTTCGCTGGTAATGCGATTAGCTACCTTGCGGGCTTCTACCATTTCATCTACATGCTTCTTGATGAAGGAAGTATGTTCTGAAATTTCCTTGATGATAGCCAGGTTTTCAGCTGACAAGGTCTGAGCTTCTTCTTCTGAGAACAATGATTTCATCTTGTATGCATTGTCTATCAGTTTTGTCTGGTATTCAATGGCTACCGGAACCACGTGATTCATTACCAGATCACCCAATACGCGGGCTTCAATCTGGATTTTCTTGGTGTACATATCCCATTTCACCTCGTTACGGGCTTCCAGCTCTTTGCGGGTCATGACACCGGTTGATTCGAACATGCGGATGCTCTCCGGTTTCAGGTAGTTATCGAAAATTACCGGGCAGCTGGTTTCGCAGTCCAAACCGCGTCGTGCAGCTTCTACCTTCCACTCATCGCTGTAGCCGTTGCCGTCGAAGCGGATAGGCTTGCATTCCTTGATGCATTTGCGAACCACCTGGATGATAGCAGAAATCTTAGGTTCTCCTTGTTCTATCAGTTCGTCTACTTCTTTCTTGAACTCAATGAGCTGTTCGGCTACCGCTGTATTCAGGGCAATCATGGCGCTGGCACAGTTAGCTTCTGAACCTGGAGCACGGAATTCAAAGCGGTTTCCTGTAAACGCGAAAGGAGAAGTACGGTTACGGTCTGTATTGTCAATCAGCAGTTCCGGAATCTGAGGAATATCCAGTTTCATTCCCTGTTTGCCACCCAAAGACACTAAGTCGTCGTTGGTACTTTCTTCCAAGTGGTCTAGCACTTTGCTGAGCTGTGTTCCCAGGAAAGAAGAAATGATGGCAGGAGGAGCTTCGTGACCACCCAAACGGTGTGTGTTGGTTGCACTCATGATAGAAGCTTTCAGCAGTCCGTTGTGGCGGTAAACGGCCATCAGGGTATTTACTACGAAGGTGATGAAGCGCAGGTTTTCTTCAGAAGTCTTTCCCGGAGCCATTAATAAAGTACCGGTGCTGGTTCCAAGTGACCAGTTGTTGTGCTTACCTGAACCGTTGACACCTTTGAACGGTTTTTCGTGGAGCAGTACGCGGAAACCATGGTTACGTGCCACTTTTCTCATCAGTGACATAACCAGCATGTTGTGGTCTACTGCCAAGTTACATTCTTCGTAAATCGGAGCAAGCTCGAACTGGTTTGGAGCTACCTCGTTGTGGCGTGTCTTGACCGGGATACCCAGTTCCAGTGACTGGATTTCCAAATCTTTCATAAAGGCAGCTACGCGGCTTGGAATGGCTCCGAAATAGTGGTCTTCCAGCTGTTGGTTCTTGGAAGCTTCGTGTCCCATCAGGGTACGGCCAGTCAGCAGCAAGTCCGGACGGGCAGCATACAAGCCTTCGTCAACCAGGAAGTATTCTTGTTCCCATCCCAGGTAAGAGATGATTTTCTTTACAGAAGGGTCAAAGTAATGCATCACATCCAGAGCAGCCTTGTTTACGGCACGCAGTGCTTTCAGCAACGGAGCCTTGTAGTCGAGTGATTCTCCGGTATAAGCAATGAATACGGTCGGGATGCACAAGGTGTCGTCTACCACGAAGACAGGTGAAGACGGGTCCCATGCACTGTATCCGCGGGCTTCGAATGTATTACGGATACCTCCATTGGGGAATGAAGAACCGTCTGATTCCTGCTGAACAAGCAATTTTCCTGAAAACTCTTCCAGCATGCCACCCTTTCCATCGTGTTCCACAAAAGCATCATGCTTTTCGGCTGTACCTTCTGTCAGCGGCTGGAACCAGTGTGTATAGTGGGTCACCCCTAATTCGATCGCCCATTTTTTCATTCCGTCGGCTACGGCATTGGCGATGCTGCGGTCGAGGGTGGCACCGTTGTCAATCACATCAATGAGTTTGGCATATACGTTGCTCGGCAGATACTTGAACATTTTTTCGCGGTTGAATACATATTTCGCAAAGTATTCACTGGGGCGTGTTGCTGGCGAGGCCACTTCTACCGGTTTTTTGTGAAATGCCTTTTCTACTACTCTGAATCTTAATTTTGACATAATACCTTATTTCTTATTTTAAGTTATTTGATTTCTATATTTACAGGTTGTTTTGTTTACAGACACTGGCAAATTCGCTGGATGCCTTCTTCGCACTGATGGCGTTCTCCGAAAGAGGTCAGACGTACATAGCCTTCGCCGCTTGGGCCGAAACCAACTCCGGGCGTGCTTACCACTTGTGCTTCGTACAGAAGTTTGTCGAAGAACTTCCAGGAAGTCTGGTTGTCCGGTGCCTTTATCCATAGATACGGAGCGTTTTCTCCTCCAAAAAATTGTATGCCTGTCTTCGAGAGCATCTTTTTCATGATTCGGGCATTGTCCATGTAATATTGCACCATGGCTTTTACTTGCTCTTTTCCTTCGGGAGTATAAATAGCTTCTGCTCCTCGTTGGGTGATGTAAGATACACCGTTGAACTTGGTGGATTGTCGTCTGAGCCATAGTTTGTTCAGCGGAATCCGTTTGCCTTCCAAAGTGGCTGCGGTCACTTCCTTGGGAATTACCATGTATCCGCATCGCACACCGGTGAAACCTGCGGTTTTCGAGAAACTGCGGAACTCGATAGCTACTTTCTTGGCTCCTTTTATTTCATAAATGGAATGAGGAATGTCCGGATCTTGTATGTATCGTTCGTATGCGGCATCAAAGATAATCAGTGCATCGTTCTCTATGGCATAGTTGACCCATTTTTTGAGTTCACTTTTACTCAATACGGCTCCAGTAGGATTGTTGGGGTAGCACAAGTAAATAATGTCAATGCGTTGCTTGGGAATTTCCGGAATAAAGTTGTTCTCTATACGGCAGGGCATGTACACCACATTACTCCATTTGCCGTCTTTTTCCAATGTGCCGGCTCTTCCGCATGAAACGTTTGAATCAATGTAAGCCGGATAGATAGGGTCTGTCACTCCGATGCTGTTGTCGTGGCGCAGTATATCGCCGATATTGCCCGTATCCGATTTGGAACCGTCGCTGATGAAAATCTCATTGGCATCGAAATAAATGCCGTGGGCGGCGTAGTCATGCTTCAAAATGGCTTCGATCAGGAAGTCGTATCCTTGCTCAGGTCCGTATCCTCTGAATGTGTTGGGATTCCCTAATTCACCGGCTGCTTTTTGCATAGCCTCTACACATGCTTTGGGGATAGGGAGGGTCACGTCGCCGATTCCCAAATGAATAATGCGGGCCTGGGGATGTGTCACTTTAAAAGAATTAACTCTTTTCACTATATCGGTAAACAAGTAGTTTTCCGGTAATTTGAGCAGGTGTTCGTTGACTAATGCCATTTATTCTTCTATTTGGCGGCAAAAGTACGAAAATCATGTCATTTTTAAAAGATTGTCCCTGCTTTATTTTTCTTATTTTTTGAAATTGATATAAGTCAATTATATGGAATTTTTCTTACTTTTGCATCTGAAATTTTTTTAGAAAATCGATACGAAAATGAATCCAGCTTTGCCTGCTACAAGAAAGCAGAAATTTTTGAGAGAGACCAAGGATTATTTAATGATTGCTTTGGGTATGATTATGTATGGCATCGGATGGACCGTATTTCTGTTGCCGAGTGATATTCCTTCAGGGGCGGTGCCGGGTATTGCATCTATCATTTATTGGGGGACCGGCTTTCCAGTTCAATATACCTATCTGATTATAAACTTTCTACTGCTTCTTCTTGCGTTGAAAATCTTAGGATTGAAGTTCTGCCTGAAGACCATATTTGCCGTCTTTACGTTGACGTTTATATTAAGTGTTATCCAAAATTTTGTTACCGGAGAGTTGATTCATGACCAACCTTTCATGTCGTGTGTGCTGGGAGCTTCTTTCTGTGGAGCCGGTATCGGAGTCGCATTCTCTGCCAACGGAAGTACAGGAGGTACCGATATTATTGCCGCCATTATTAATAAGTATCGTGACATCACGTTGGGAAGGGTCATCCTGATTTGTGACGTGATTATCATTTCTTCAAGTTACTTGGTGTTGCATAACTGGGAGAAAGTTGTGTATGGATATGTGGTGCTCTTTATTTCCAGTTTTGTATTGGACCAGGTGGTAAACAGTGCCCGTCAGTCTGTTCAGTTCTTTATTATCTCCAGTAAATACGAAGAAATAGGTGCGCGTATTAATAAAGACTTGCATCGTGGAGTTACTTTTATTGACGGTGTAGGCTGTTATACGCATAACGGAGTGAAAATGATGTTTGTCTTGGCTAAGAAAAGAGAATCCAACACCATCTTCCGTTTGATTAAAGACATTGATCCTAAGGCATTCGTCTCTCAGAGTGCGGTTATTGGTGTATTTGGTGAAGGTTTCGATCGTATTAAAGTCAAATAATTTGTAAATGAATAATATGATGACAAATATAGAAGTAGCCAAGATTATGGTTTCCGGAATGAAATGTATGTTAAGCCGGGAACAGATTCATGAATTGGCTGACATATTGGTTTGCAGGAAATTCAAGAAAGGCGAACGTATCCTCGACGAAGGAGAGGTTTGCCGTTCCATGCTTTACCTGGAAAAAGGACTGACTCGTCAGTTTTATTTTAAATACGATAAGGACCTGACTGAACATATAGCGTATGAAGGTGGGGTCGTGATTTGTCTGGAAAGCTATTTGAAAGAAGAACCTACCCGTCTGATGATTGAAACCTTGGAGCCTACCATTGCGTGGGATATTCCTAAAGATAAAATAGAAGAGTTGGCTTTAAAGGATGCAGAGATAGGAGTGTGGTATCGCAAACTGTTTGAAGCTTCCTTGATTGAATCTCAGGTAAAGGCTGATACGTTGCGTTTTGAGCCGGCGCATGAACGTTATAATAAATTGCTTCAGTTGCATCCCGAAATCCTGAAGCGTGCTCCTTTGGTCTATATCGCTTCTTTGCTGCAAATGACACCGGAAACCCTGAGCCGTGTGCGTTCTGCAAGTCTGAACGGATAAGTAAAATCTTTTGTTCATATAAAAAGGAATGGTTTTGTTTAGAACAAAACCATTCCTGCTTCAATCACCATTTTCTTATCGAAAGCCTGGTTGTCTTTATATGTCCGGGTCCATCCGTATCCACCGGCAAGGAACAGGCCGAATTTCTTTGTCAAGCTATATTCCAGACTTATTCGTGGTTCGATAGCATATAAACGGGCTGGATAACCGTGGTGCTTGTTTTCCAAAGATTCTATGTGATAATATCCAAGGTCGGCACTGAGGTCTAACTTGTCAGTCAGGCTGCGATATACGCCTGCACGATAGAATCCCGTGACGGAAAGTTTATTGTCTACGCCCAGATAGTATGCACCTGTACCGATTTGCGTATAAGTATATTTATTCTTGAACCGGATAGACAGGCTGGCTTTATTGGCGTTACCTCCGGATACAAGCATTTGCACACGGGTTTGTGGTTTCAGGTTGATGCAGCCAATCTGATGGGCCGTACTGTCCGTGCTGACATTGACAATACCGATCTGATAACCTTTGGAACTGTTTTTAGTATTGACATTTCCTACTCCTAACTGTACCCCTCTGTTAGTGACGCTGTAATTGAGCAAGGCAGTTTGTACCCCTTTATTTTCTACACTCACATTTCCAAGTCCGGCTAACTGCCATCCTTGGTTAGACTTTCCACTTACGTTTAATAGAGAAGTCAGTTGTACACCTCTGGAGGAGTTTCCGGAAACGTTCATCAATCCTCCGATAATGAGTCCGGCCTGAATGTCCTTGTTTACGTTGGCCAAGCCAGAGATAGCAAGTCCTCTGGTATCTTCGCTGACATTGACCAAACCGGCAATGCCAACACCTTTAATGTCTCCTCCGGAAATATTTCCCAAACCAGCAATGGATAAGCCGTATGCAGAAGTACCTGTGACGTTTGTCAATCCGGAAAGGATAAACCCGCAGGCTCTTTTACCCGTCACATTGGCAATACCGGAGATTTGTACCCCCGTAGATTTCAGTCCGGACACATTGGTAAATCCGGAAATCTGCATACCATACGAATTATAATGCTGAAGGCTGGAAATCGCGTTGATACCAAGTCCGTTCAAACAAGAATAATTGCTAAATAAGCCAAGGTTTACGTATGTCCTTGGCGGGAATTTCTTTTTATTGGTGATGTTCAGTGAAACATTCGGACCTTTTTTCAGAGCTGAGGCTGGTTTCGTTTCCTGTGCAGATAAGTGCGTTCCTGCCAGGATACCTCCTAACAGGAACGCGGATATAAATGTTCGTTTCATGATGCTACTTGACTTCTTGGTATAAGAAACGCTTGATGCTTTTCTTAGGTGTCTTTTCAAATTCTTCCGGATAAATCTTGATGCGCGTAATCTGAGAATAAGCAGGAAGTTCCGCATTCACCGCTACACGGTTTTCTTCCATGATTCTTTCAATATCGGCATCTGTCAATCCTTGTTTGTAGGCTTCCTCAAAGTCCGGATAGATAAGCGCAGCCAGTTTATGGTCGCTTTGCTGAATCACAATGTTTTCGCATACATACGGCAGGTTGCTTATCTTTTCTTCGATTTCTTCCGGGTAGATATTTTGTCCTGAAGGTCCTAACAGCATATTCTTGCTTCGGCCTTTGATGGTCACGTTTCCTTCTTCATCCATTACCCCCAAGTCGCCTGTGTGCAACCAGCCTTCCGCATCGATCGCTTGTGCCGTTGCTTCCGGATTCTTGTAATATCCTAACATCACGTTTTCTCCTCGGGTAAGAATCTCTCCTACAATATTCTGAGGGTCCGGACTGTCTATCTTTATTTCCATACGTGGTGCGGCTTTACCGCAAGACCCCGGTTTGTAGCGCAACCAGTCCTCGTAGCAGATAATCGGTCCGCATTCGGTCATTCCATATCCTACCGTATATGGGAAATCCAGACTTCTGAGTAGTCTTTCTACGTCCTGATTGAAAGCTGCTCCTCCAATAATGACTTCATAGAAATTTCCACCGAAAGCCTGCACCATGTGTTCACGTACGGCTTCCTTAATCTTATCGTTGATCAGAGGAACCTTCAGCAGAAGTTTCATTTTCAGCGTTTCCAGCTTAGGCAACACGTTCTTTTTGATAATCTTCTCAATGATAAGTGGAACCGAAATTACAATGTGAGGCTTCACTTCCGAGAACGCCTGGAAAATAATCTTGGGGCTTGGCATACGGGTGAGGAAGTACACATGGCAACCTGCACAGAATTCATAGATAAATTCAAATGCCAGTCCGTACATGTGTGCCATAGGCAAGATGGAGATTACCTTATTGCCAGGTTGCAGGGTCAACACCTCAAATGCGAACTGTGTATTCGACCATAAGCTGCGATAAGGAAGCATTACCCCCTTAGAGAAGCTGGTCGTTCCAGAGGTATAGTTGATAAGTGCCAGTTCTTCCGGAGTATCTCTTCGGTAGCTGACATGCTCCTTCCGGAAATTGCGTGGAAATTTCTTTCCAAACATTTCGTTCAAGTGTTCACGGGCATATTCCAACTGCTTGCTGCGGCATACTAACAAGGTAAAGTCGGTCATCAGAATGATACCTTCCAGGTTCGGCATTTCAGCCTCGTTCAACGCTTCCCATACCACATCTCCCACGAAGAGAAGACGGGCATCGGAATGATTGACGATATTATGTACATTGTCTGCCTTGAATTCATGAAGAATAGGAACTGCTACCGCACCGTATGTCAGGATAGCCAGAAAGGCTACTCCCCAGTGTGAACTGTTGCGTCCGCACAAGGCTACCTTATCGCCCGGCTTGATGCCACTTTCCTCCAGCAAAATATGCAGTTTTTCTATTTTACGTGCTACATCCTTGTATTGCAGAGTGGCACCTTTGTAGTCTGTCAGGGCATCCAGGTCCCAGTTCTTTTTGATACTGTCCTCAATGAAGGCCAGAAAACTTTTTTCCATATAATTGTATTTATAGTTTGCACAAAGTTATGCTATTTGTGCAAAGATACCTTTTTGTTTCAAGTTTCCAAACAAAATAAATTAAAACTATTTACGTTTGAAAGCTATCAGTCCTGTTTCGGCTGTTTATTTTACTTTTAGTTTAAAAATCTTTCCACCGTATGCAGGCAGTTCCGTGCAAGTGGGGCTTTCGGGCGTGAAGCAGATTTTTTCTGTCTTTCCGGTAAGCAGGTCCTTGGCATTGCATTGGGCAGATGGAGTCATTTTGAAGTATTCAAATGCATGAGCCGGCACGTTAACTGCTACCTGAGTTGCCGTGTCGCTGAAGTTTACCATAATGAAGAGTACTTCCTGACCGTATTTACGCAAGAAAGCGTACTGCTTGTGCTCATTCATCTGCCATCCGTTCAGGTTCACATACATCAGGTCGAAGAATTCACCTTTGCTGATGGCCTGTTCTTTCTGGCAGATATGCAGGATGGTTTCGTAAGTTTTACGCAGTTCCTTTTCCTTTTCACTGAGCAGATGCGTATTCCAGCGTCCGCGGTTACTCCAGCGGTAAATGCTGTCTACGTTCCAATAGTCGAAGATAGTGGTTCGTCCGTCCTGTCCGCTGAAACCCTCGCAGTCCATTCCTTTTTCGCCCAATTCCTGTCCGAAATAGACCATGACCGGATTGCTTCGCAGGCAGGAAGATACGATGAAGGCAGGAACAGCCTTGAATGGATTGCCAGCAAAGAAGTCGGATGCAATGCGCTGTTCATCGTGGTTTTCCAGGAAATTCAGCATGTGGTCCTGAATGTCGTCTACACTTTGCCAGCAGTGGGTGATTCCGGTGGCTGAACCATATCCGCAAGTAATGTTTCTCAGCGTGTCATACAGTCCTACCTTATCATATAGGTAATCGAAATGTCCGTTGTAAATATAGTTACGGTATTCATTCGGATTGTACACTTCGGCAATAAAGATAATCTGCGGGAAGGCAGCCTTGATACGAGGAATAACCCATCCCCAGAATTCGCAAGGTACCATTTCGGCCATGTCGCAACGGAAACCGTCGATACCTTTTCCGGCCCAGTAGCTCAGTATGTCTTCCATTTTCTTCCAGGTGTCCGGTATCGGGTCAAAATGTCCTCCGGTGTGATGCAGGTAGTCCACTCCATAATTCAGCTTGATGGTTTCATACCAGTCGTTCCGGTTGGGCCATGCGTCAAAGCGGTCGTTTCCGGTAGCCTTGGCCGGCATTTCCTCGTAATTCCCTTGTTCCGGATCATAAAGGTCGATTTCGCCTGCCAGCTTCTGTCCCGGTATATAGTAGAAATTGTTTTGTGGATTGAAATCCTGAGAGTAGTCATCGTTCTCACCCAAATCCTTTACACCAGCCGGTTTGGCCAGAGAGTGATACTGCCGTGCCACATGGTTAGGAACGAAATCCATGATGACCTTCAGTCCGCATTCATGGCTGCGTGTAACCAAATGCTCGAATTCCTCCATACGCTTGTCTACATGCTCTGCCAAGTCCGGGTCGATGTCATAATAATCGCGGATGGCATACGGAGAGCCTGCTTTCCCTTTCACAATGGAAGGATGGTTCTTTGGTATGCCGTATGCGGAATAATCCGTTTGCGAAGCGTGCGCTATCAGTCCGGTGTACCAGATGTGTGTAGCGCCTAATTTTTTTATTTCGTGTAAGGCCTGTTTGGTAAAATCATTCATCTTTCCACATCCGTTTTCTTCAAGGCTGCCATTCGGACGGCAGGTCTTGTTCTGGTTACCAAACAAGCGGGTAAAAACTTGGTATATGATAATCTTTTCTGTTGTTTCCATAATGCTTGAATAATTTTAAAAACGAAAAAAGCACGAATTATACTTTCGCACGGATAAGAAAGAGAATCCGTCTGCTTTGTATAATTCGTGCCCTTGTCAGACTCATGGCCTGATTATGCTATTCCATGCGCATTGGCGTCTTTGTTGATTTTCTTGATCAATCCCTGCAATACTGCACCCGGACCACATTCTGTGAAGTCATCAGCTCCGTCGGCAATCATCTGCTGTACAGTCTGTGTCCAGCGTACAGAAGCGGTAAGCTGTGCCACCAGGTTCTTCTTGATTTCAGCCGGATCAGTGTGTGGAAGTGCATCCACATTCTGATAAATCGGGCATTTCGGTGTGTGGAATTCAGTAGCGTTGATAGCAGCTTCCAGTTCCACTTTAGCAGGGTCCATCAGCGGAGAGTGGAACGCACCACCTACTTTCAGCGGGAGGGCACGTTTGGCACCTGCAGCTTTCATCAGTTCGCAGGCCTTGTTGATACCTTCGATGCTGCCAGAAATCACAATCTGTCCCGGGCAGTTATAGTTGGCTGCCACACAAACTTCTCCTTCAGCGGCAACTGAAGCACAGATTTCTTCTACTTTCTCATCAGGCAATGCGATGATGGCAGCCATGGTTGACGGCTGAGCTTCGCATGCTTTCTGCATAGCCATGGCACGTGCATACACCAGTTTCAATCCGTCTTCGAATGACAAAGCGCCGGCAGCTACTAAGGCAGAAAATTCACCCAAAGAATGTCCGGCAGTCATTTCCGGTTGGAAAGCGTCGCCCATGCACAATGCAGAGATTACAGAGTGCAGGAATACGGCAGGCTGTGTCACCTTAGTCTGACGCAAGTCTTCGTCAGTACCTTCGAACATGATGTCTGTAATGCGGTAACCTAAAATATCATTGGCTTTCTCGAATAATTCTTTAGCGAGCGGAGAGTTTTCGTACAGGTCTTTTCCCATACCTACGAATTGTGCTCCTTGTCCAGGAAATACAAATGCTTTCATAATGATTATCTTTCTTGTTTATAAGTTATTGTCTGCAAAGGTAATGATTCTTTTGAGATATTACTCATTTTTGTCGAAAATGTGCATGGCGACGGGGGAGTGGAAGTGGTTCAACGGTCCGTGTCCGTCTCCGATGCAAACGTCTTTTCCAGATTCAATACCTTTGTATACATATTGTTTGGCTTTTTCTACAGCTACTGACATGGGTTCTCCCAATGCCAGAAACGTGGCGATGGCAGAAGATAAGGTACATCCCGTGCCATGTGTATTCCGGCTGTCTACTTTCGGGGCTGTAAACAAGTGAGGAGCTTCTTCCTTAGCCGTTTGCAGCACATCGCACATCAGTCCTCCGTCCAGGTGTCCTCCTTTGATGAGCACTCCTTTACATCCTAGTTTCAGCATTTCTTTTGCCTGACGCTTCATGTCTTCCACAGTACTGATTTTTTGTCCGGCCAGGATTTCTGCTTCACTCAGGTTAGGAGTGATGAGGCTGGCCAGAGGTATAAGCCGGGTAGTGATGGCTTCGATAGCTTCGTCTTCCATCAGCTTGCATCCGCTGGTCGACACCATAACCGGGTCGAACACCACGTATTCAGGATGATATTTGAGGATAGATTCTGCTATTACCTTTACGATTTCCGCATCATTGATCATTCCGATTTTCACAGCTTTCGGGCGAATGTCGTCCATAACGGCCTCTATTTGTCCTTTCACGTAAGCGGGGGGAACGGGGTGAATGCCCGTTACTCCGAGCGTATTCTGCACGGTAATGGCGGTAATGGCACTGGCTGCGTATGCACCTAACGCAGATATGGCTTTTATATCAGCTTGTATGCCTGCGCCACCGCTGCAGTCGGATCCGGCGATGGTCAGGACGCATGGATATGTTCTCATTTTCAGTTGATAATTTTTTGCAAAGATAGGAAATATTCAAATTAATGAGTTAACTTTGCGAAGTTACCAAGAAAAGTTTATTATGAATCCAATGAATAATCATGTGGTCATTATGGCCGGAGGCATAGGCAGTCGCTTTTGGCCGATGAGTAGCCCGGAGATGCCCAAGCAGTTTATTGATGTGCTGGGTTGCGGACGTACGCTCATCCAATTGACCGTCGATCGTTTTAAAGATGTATGTCTGCCGGAAAATATATGGGTGGTAACCTCGGCCAAGTATGCGGAGATTGTAAAGGAGCAGCTCCCGGAGGTTCCCGTTGATCATATTTTGTTGGAACCGTGTCGTCGTAACACGGCACCTTGTATTGCGTATGTAAGCTGGAAAATCAAGGCACGTAATCCGAAAGCCAATATTGTGGTGACCCCGAGTGACCATGTGGTGATGAACGTACGTGAGTTTGCCCGTGTAGTTACATCAGCCATGAAGTTTACAGCCGATTCGGATGCCATTGTGACATTGGGAATGAAAGCCAATCGTGCGGAGACTGGTTACGGCTACATTGAAGCGGACTTGTCAATGGCCTGTCCTTCCAATAAGGAAATCTATCGTGTAGATGCGTTCCGTGAAAAACCAGACCTGGCTACGGCAGAACGCTATTTGCAGCGTAACAATTATTTCTGGAATGCAGGAATCTTTGTTTGGAATGTGAATACCATTGTTAATGCCATCCGGGTGTATCAGCCGGCCATGGCAAGAGTGTTCGAACGTCTGCTTCCTTATTATTATACAGACAAGGAACAGGAGATGGTGGATGAGCTTTTCCCGACATGTGAAAACATCTCGGTGGACTATGCTGTGATGGAAAAGGCAGATGAGATTTATGTATTTCCGGCTTCTTTCGGATGGAGCGACCTGGGTACCTGGGGTTCTCTTCATGAAAACTCCAAGCGTGATGCGCATAACAATGTCTGCATCGGTTCGAATATAAAAATGTATGAATCGCGAAATTGCATCGTACATACTACTCAGGAAAAGAAAGTAGTGGTACAGGGGCTTGACGGGTATATCGTGGCCGAAAAAGACAATACTTTGCTGGTATGCCGCTTGACGGAAGAACAGCGAATCAAGGATTTTTCTGCGGAATAAGACAATTGATAAAAGATAAAAAGAAAAGGGACAGACGTGAAAAATACGGACTGTCCCTTTTCTTATTTATATACCTTTAAATTTTATTTGAGTGCAGCAAGTGCGGCATCATAATCCGGTTCCTCTACGATTTCCGGAACCAGCTGGGTGTAGATAACCTTTCCTTCCGGATTGAGGATAACCACGGCGCGAGCCAATAGTCCACACAGCGGGCCGTCGGTCATCAGCACTCCGTAGTCTTTTCCGAAAGTGGAAGTATAGCGGAAGTCAGACAAAGGAATAACGTGTTCAATTCCTTCTGCCGTGCAGAAACGTCCTTGTGCAAACGGAAGGTCTTTCGAAATAGCCAGTACCAACGTATTTTCCATTCCGGCTGCCAGTTTGTTGAACTTACGTACAGAAGCAGCGCATACTCCGGTATCCATGCTGGGGAAGATGTTCAGTACTACAAATTTTCCTTTGGCATCAGCCAGAGAAAAAGTGCTTAAATCGCCTTTTACCAGTGAAAAGTCGGGAGCCTGTACCCCTTTTTGTATAAACTCTCCGGCCAGTGCTACGGGAGTTCCTTGAAATAAAGTTGTTGCCATAATGATTCTATTTTTGAATATTCGTCATAAATATAACAACAAAAACCATAAAATGTTTTTGGAGATAGTGACTCCGAGCGTTTTTTTCACTTACTTTGCATTCGCTAATCATTTATGGGAAAATTGATGGAACGAAAACTGAAAGACTATGCAGTTTTGATGCTGAAAGGAATGGGGATGGGAGCCGCGGATGTAGTTCCCGGAGTCTCAGGAGGAACCATTGCCTTTATTGTAGGCATTTATGACGAACTGATTAACTCGATTAAAAGTATTAATCTGGAAAGCCTGAAACTTTTCTTCTCAGGAAAATGGGCGACTTTCTGGAAGAAAATCAATGGTAATTTCTTGTTTTTCCTGCTGGCAGGTATCGGTATCAGCGTATTTTCATTGGCCAAGCTGATTACATGGCTGTTGGTAAACCAGCCGATATTGGTGTGGTCGTTCTTCTTCGGACTGGTGCTGGCGTCTACCTGGTTTGTATCGAAAGACATTAAGGAGTGGAAGAGCTGGAAAACGTGGGTGGCTTTTGTCATTGGGGCAGTGGTTGCCTTTTATATTACCGTGGCAACTCCGGCCGAAACACCTTCTAATCTGCTTTTCATTTTCCTGTGCGGAGCCATTGCCATTTGTGCCATGATTCTTCCGGGTATTTCCGGTAGTTTCATTCTGGTGCTGTTAGGCAAGTATTTTTTCATTATGGATGCAGTGAAAACGCTTGATGTAGTGGTGATTGCTGTATTTGGAGCAGGTGCCTGCATTGGAATTACCTCTTTCTCACGCATCTTGTCGTATGCGTTGGCACATTTCCGCAACATCACGCTGGCGGTACTGACAGGCTTTATGTTGGGCTCCCTGAATAAGGTTTGGCCTTGGAAAGAGGTGGTAGAGACATTTGTCGACAGCCACGGAGAAGTAAAGCCTTTGATAGAAAACAATATATTGCCTAATGCACATGTGCCGGAAGCAGTAGTGCTGATGGTAGTAGGCTTTTTCTTAGTGTATTTTCTGGAGAAACTTTCGGCCAAGACACCGGTTCGTTAAGGAGTTTCTTTATAGGTATACGATGCCGCTGGAGAGATTTTGAGAGTCTTTTCAGCGGTATTTTTTATGCTTTTCATGAGAACAAGAGAAGGGGTGAAAAAACGTAAGTGCGTTTGATATGAAACGCAAGTACGTTTGAGTTCAAACGCAAGTGCATTTTACTTCAAACGCACTTGCGTTTTACTTTAAACGTCGAAGCGTTTTAAAAGAAATGCCCTTGCGTTCTGAATCAAACACAAGGGCATTGTTTTATAAGTTCTTTAACTCCTTAAAATCAGTGTAATAAAGGAGTGCTATTATCGCCTCACTTTTATTTGTTGATTTTACTCCATGTATCTTTCAATGATACGGTGCGGTTGAATACCAGGTGGTCAGGAGTAGAATCTTTGTCCACATTGAAGTAACCGATACGCTGGAACTGCAGGTAGTCGAGCGGTTTGGCATCGGCCAGGAATTTTTCTACGTAGCATTCGTTCAGCACTTTCAATGAGTCCGGATTGATCATTTCCTGCATGGCTTCCAGCGGAGAGCATCCTTTGGCTTCACGTATAGCTGCCATTTCATCACGCGGATTTTCTACCTTCCACAAGCGGTCGTACAAACGTACTTCTGCTTTCAGGCAGTGGTTACAGCTTACCCAGTGGAGTGTACCTTTCACCTTACGGTTAGCTTCCGGCATACCGCTCTTGGTGTTCGGGTCGTATTCTGCATACACTTCCACCACATTTCCGTTTTCGTCTTTCTTGCAACCCGTACATTTTACGATGTAAGCGTTTTTCAGACGAACTTCCTGTCCCGGAGTCATACGGAAATATTTCTTCGGTGCATCTTCCATGAAGTCATCGCGTTCCATCCACAATTCACGGCTGAACTCAATGGTATGTGTACCGGCGCTCAAATCTTCCGGATTGTTGATGGCTTCCATTTCTTCCACTTGTCCTTCCGGATAGTTGGTCAGAATCAGTTTTACCGGATTCAGAACGGCAGATACACGGGTAGAACGTGCGTTCAGGTCTTCACGAACGGCACTTTCCAGCAAAGCAAAGTCGTTCAGTGCATCGTATGTAGTATATCCGATTTTGTCAATGAATTTACGGATAGACTCAGGAGAGTATCCACGACGGCGGAAACCGCAGATGGTCGGCATACGTGGGTCGTCCCATCCGTCTACCAGCCCTTCTTTTACCAGTGTCAGCAGGTTACGCTTGCTCATCAGTGTGTAGCTCAGGTTCAGTTTGTTGAACTCATACTGATGCGGGCGGTTGTCGTCCAGGTCTTTTCCGTCTTTCACCCAGTCTACAAACAAATCGTAAAGCGGACGGTGTACCACGAATTCCAGTGTACACAATGAATGTGTTACTCCTTCAAAGAAGTCGCTCTGTCCGTGTGCGAAGTCATACATCGGGTAAGCCTTCCATTTGTCACCGGTACGGTGGTGAGGAGTTTTTACCACACGGTAGATAATGGGGTCGCGGAAGTGCATGTTCGGGTTGGCCATGTCAATCTTGGCACGCAGTACCATCTTGCCTTCTTCAATTTCTCCGGCATTCATTTTCTGGAACAGTTCCAGGCTTTCCTCAATCGGGCGGTTACGATAAGGACTTTCCGTTCCCGGCTGGGTAGGAGTACCTTTCTGGGCTGCAATTTCTTCCGAGGTCTGTTCGTCTACATACGCCTTTCCTTCTTTGATAAGACGGATAGCGAAGTCCCATAGTTGCTGGAAATAGTCGGAAGCATAATATTCATTTCCCCACTGGAAGCCCAGCCACTGGATGTCTTCCTTAATGGCTTCTACATATTCTACGTCTTCTTTCGTCGGGTTTGTATCATCGAAACGCAGGTTACAGGTTCCTCCGTATCGCTGTGCGATTCCGAAGTCCAGACAAATGGCTTTTGCATGTCCGATGTGCAAGTATCCGTTAGGCTCTGGCGGGAAACGGGTTTGAATTCTTCCACCGTTTTTGCCTTCCTGCAAGTCTTTCTCTACAATTTGCTCAATGAAATTCAGGCTTTTCTTTTCTGAATTTTCGGTTGTATTTATTTCTGTCATACGGAAACTTTTTGTTTTTTCTTTTAACTCTGCAAAAATAGTAAAAATAATCTCCTTATAGATAATTGGAAAGAATATTTCTTCGGAGCTACATCCTTTTACTTAAATTTGCTTATCTTTGTAGAGCGCGAAGATGCATCTTGTTAATAATGCCAAAGGAAAGACAATGAAAAAAAACGCAGAATGTGTTTTATGACATGTTTTTTTATTTGGTTACCTGAAAAAAAGGCCGCATCTTTGTGCCGTTATCCTGAAAACAATCTTTTTACCTTAAGAAAAAAAACTAATACCTATTGAAAACTTAAAAAGGCCCTTTGTGAAAAGCGCCTTTTTTTTGCCCTTACATTTGCATTTCAGTTGTGTTTCATCGTGTGATTTTTGTGTGTCGCCGCAGGTTTTCTTTGCGTGTATTCAGAAACTTTCCGTATCTTTGGGGGATATTAATTAAGGTAGAACTATGGCACAACCATTGGCTGAAAGAATGCGTCCGAAGACGCTGGATGAATATATTGGCCAGAAACATCTGGTGGGAGAAGGGGCCGTGTTGCGCAGGATGATTGAAGCGGGGCGGATTTCTTCGTTTATTTTGTGGGGACCGCCGGGAGTCGGAAAGACCACCCTGGCGCAGATTGTAGCGAACCGGCTGGAAGTTCCTTTTTATACACTGAGTGCGGTTACTTCGGGAGTGAAGGAAGTGCGTGAGGTGATAGAAAAGGCGAAGGCCAACCGTTTCTTTTCTCAGCAAAGTCCGATATTGTTTATTGATGAAATTCACCGTTTCAGTAAGTCACAGCAGGACTCATTGTTAGGAGCGGTCGAAACGGGGGTGGTGACGCTGATAGGTGCCACTACCGAGAATCCGTCGTTCGAGGTAATCCGGCCGTTGCTTTCCCGCTGCCAGTTGTATGTACTCAAGTCATTGGAAAAGGAGGATTTGCTTGAACTGCTTCATTTGGCCTTGACTAAAGACCCGATACTGAAAGAACGGCAGGTGGAGTTGAAGGAAACGGATGCCATGTTGCGCTACTCCGGAGGAGATGCGCGTAAGTTGTTGAATATTCTGGAACTTGTGATAGAGGCAGATACTGCCAATCCGGTGATTATTACCGATGAAAAAGTGGTGTCAAGCTTGCAGCAGAATCCTTTGGCCTATGACAAGGAAGGCGAGATGCATTATGATATTGTTTCTGCTTTTATCAAATCCATTCGTGGCAGTGATCCCGATGGAGCCTTGTACTGGCTGGCCCGTATGGTAGAAGGAGGAGAAGATCCGGCATTTATAGCCCGTCGTCTGGTAATTTCTGCTTCAGAAGATATTGGTCTGGCCAATCCGAATGCACTGTTGCTGGCCAATGCGGCCTTTGAGGCAGTGATGAAAATAGGGTGGCCGGAAGGGCGTATTCCATTGGCTGAGGCTACGGTGTATCTGGCCACCAGTCCGAAAAGCAATTCGGCTTATGAAGGAATCAATTCGGCATTGGAGCTGGTACGGCAGACGGGAAACCTTCCGGTTCCGCTGCATTTGCGCAATGCACCTACCAAGCTTATGAAGCAATTGGGATATGGAAAGGACTATAAGTATGCGCATGCGTATAAGGGAAATTTTGTCAAGCAGGATTTCCTTCCGGAAGAGATTCGTACACAGCGTATCTGGCATGCACAGGATAATCCTTCCGAGCAGAAGCTGAAAGAGCGGATGGTGAGCCTGTGGGGTGATCGTTTTAAAGAATAATATGAATATATAGTTTTAAGAAGAAAGATATGAAGATTGTAATATTAGACGGATATACATTGAATCCGGGAGATTTGTCATGGGAACCTTTGAAGGAATTGGGGGAAGTGACCGTGTATGAACGTACGGCTCCGAAAGATGTTTGCAAAAGAGCAGAAGGAGCAGAAGTGGTGTTTACGAACAAAGTAGTGCTGGATGAGGCTGTGCTTGAAAAGCTTCCTTCACTGAAATATATAGGTGTGCTGGCTACAGGATATAATGTAGTGGATGTGGCTGCAGCCGCCCGAAAAGGAATTGTGGTGACAAACATTCCGGCTTACAGCACCAGCTCGGTGGCTCAGATGGCATTTGCACACATTCTGAATATTGTGCAGCGTGTGGGATATTATGCCCAGGAAGTAAGTAACGGAAAGTGGAGTCGTCAGGCTGATTTTTCTTTCTGGGATGCGCCGTTGCATGAACTTGATGGCAAAAAGATAGGTATTATCGGTTTTGGAAATACGGGACGGGCTACGGCACGTATCGCAGTCGGTTTTGGTCTGGATGTGTATGCTTATACCAGCAAGTCGGCCATGGAACTTCCGGCTGATGTACATAAGTGTCCTTCAATGGATGAATTGTTCCGTAAGTGTGATATCGTGAGTTTGCATTGTCCGTTGACGGAAACAACTCGTGAACTGGTGGATGCCCGTAAACTGGACTTGATGAAGCCGTCCGCTATTTTGATTAATACCGGTAGGGGAGGCTTGGTAAACGAGCAGGATTTGGCGGATGCACTGAACAGTGGCAAAATTGCTGCTGCGGGTTTGGATGTGCTTTCTTCTGAACCACCTCGTGCAGATAATCCGTTACTGAAAGCACGTAACTGTTTTATCACGCCACATCAGGCGTGGGCTACGAAAGAAGCGCGTGTTCGACTGATGCAGTTGGCCGTAAATAACCTGAAGGCTTTTCTGGAAGGTAAACCGGTAAATGTAGTCAACAACTAAAAGGAAAGGAAATCATGACGAAAGAAGAACGTATACAGAAAGCTGTTGCGCTGTTCAAGGAAGGATATAATTGCTCACAGTCAGTCGTTGGAGCTTATGCGGATATGTATGGTTTTACCTTCGAGCAGGCATTGCACATGGCTGCTTCGTTTGGAGGAGGTATCGGGCGCATGCGGGAGATATGCGGTGCGGCTTGCGGTATGTTTCTGCTGGCGGGTTTGGAACGCTGTGCAGTGGATGGGGCAGACAGGGAAGGAAAGGCTGCCAATTATAAATTGGTGCAGGAACTGGCTGAAAAGTTTAAGGAAGAATGCGGAACTATCCGTTGCAGCGAACTGTTGGGCTTGTCAAAGAAAGAACCTATTGTAGCTACACCCGATGCCCGGACCGCACAGTATTATGCCAAACGTCCGTGCGCACGAATGGTGGAAACGGCAGCAAGAATTTGGGGCGATTTCTTGGAAAATGAAGGGAAATTGTAATAAGAAGCTGTTTTTTAGGTTGTAAAATGAAAGTTTTCTCTTTTTTCTTCACGCCTTTTCTTGTTTTTTGTTAATTTTGCCGCAGTTTAATGCACGTCAAGTTTAGATGTATAATTATAAAAGCAAAAAGACTATGTTAAAAGAAAAAGCAGGTGTCATTGCCGGACAAATCTGGGAGGCACTGAATGAAACAGAAGGCAAAACTCAGAAACAGCTTAAGAAAGAAGCTAAATTGAAAGCAGACAAGGACTTGTTCCTGGGTTTAGGTTGGTTGTTGAGAGAAGACAAAATTGAGACAAGTGAAGTGGATGGAGAGTTATTCGTGAAACTGAAATAATTCTTAAAGAAAAATAGAAAAGTGCGCTGGTTGGAAGTTTTTTTCCGGTCAGCGCACTTTCTTTTTGTGGTGTTCAGGAGTGATAGCATCCTTTGGCTGTATCTTCACATTGCGAGCCTGGGGTTTCAAATTCGATGGTAGAATGGGTAATTCCGTGTTGGGATAACAGTTGTTTAAGTGCATGTTTGGTACATTCAATCTCATTCAGACTGGTAATTACCACGTGAAGGGTAGCGGCATTTTCAGTCGTACTGACAGCCCATACATGCAGGTGATGCCAGCTTTCCACTCCCTGTGTCTGACTGATTTCCTGCTCCAGTTTGTCGAGGTGAATGTGCTCAGGCACGGCATCCAGTGTAAGGTAGAGACTCTCTTTCAAGAGTTTCCAGGTAGAAATCAGGATAATGAGGGCTATGCCCATTCCGATGAACGCATCGAGTGCGTAATAATGGGTCAGGCTGATAAGGATGCCCGAGATAACTACCCCGACGGATACCAGTGTATCCATGGCCATGTGCAGAAAAGCTCCTTTGATGTTTAAGTCGTTTTTTCGTCGGCTCATCAGTAGCAGGGCGGTAGCTCCGTTCACTAATATGCCCGCTCCGGCAGTCCATGAGATGGCTTCACCGGAAACGGTGCCGGGGCTATATAATTTATAGATACTTTCAATCAGAATCCCTCCTACGGCAATGAGGAGTATGACGGCATTGGTCAGCGAGACAAGTATGGTACTTTTTTTATAGCCATAGGTGAAATGGCGATTTCCTTTTCGTGCCGCCATCCGGATGGCAAAGAGTGAAAGCAGTAAGCTGAATATATCACTCAGGTTATGTCCGGCGTCAGAGAGCAGGCCTAAGGAATGGTAGGAAAAACCAATGGCCGCTTCGGCTATTACGAACAACAGGTTCAGGATGATACATACGATGAGTGTGGTACTGACCGATTCGATGGCATGATGGCTGTGCGTGTGTGAATGAGAGTGTGAATGTGACATAGTTGTAGCTGTTTTATTATGAGGCGAATTTACCTCCTTTTTTGCTTTCTTGTATCAGTTATGTAATAATAACAACCGGGTTGCATAAATAGATGGGGATAATAGCGGTGTAGAGTGGGGATTCCATGAAAATATGTATCTTTGTGCAGATTAATAAAGTATAGGACATGAAAAAAATGTTGTGCCCGCAATGCAAAATTGCAGCGATGTATGTGAAAAATGAAGCAGGAGAGCGTCGGTTGGTATATGTGACTTCTGAAGGAGAAGTCGTACCGAAAAAAGAAGATGAATCGCTTGAAGGATTTGATTTGAACGAGGTCTTTTGTCTGGGGTGTTCCTGGCATGGAAATCCCAAACGATTAGTAAAGTATTAATTTCATTGTTGTTTAAGTAGTCAATTTAGCCGGAATCTGATGATTTGGCTATTTATCATGATTTTTAGGCTACTTTATTTTGATAAGAAAAAGAATCGAAATAAGAAAATATACTTATCTTTGTCTATATTTTATGCTTTTTAAAGAATAAGGATAATTATGGAGAAAGTTATTATTAACTCGTACGAAGAGTTCGAAAAATTGGTCGGCCAGCAGATTGGAGTATCAGAATGGCTTGAAATTCCGCAGGAACGCATCAACCAGTTTGCAGATGCTACATTGGATCACCAGTGGATTCATGTGGATGCAGAGCGTGCCAAAGCGGAAAGTCCTTACAAGAGTACAATTGTACACGGGTATCTTACCTTGTCTTTGTTACCTTATCTGTGGAATCAGATTATCGAGGTGAACAACTTGAAGATGATGGTGAATTATGGAATGGACAAGATGAAGTTCGGCCAGGCAGTATTGTCAGGTCAGAGTGTACGTCTGGTGGCTGATTTGCACTCATTGGTAAATCTGCGTGGAGTGGCAAAGGCAGAAATCAAATTCTCCATTGAAATTAAAGACCAGAAGAAGAAAGCGTTGGAAGGTATTGCTACTTTCTTGTATTATTTCAACTAATACGCAGCAAAGAATCTGTTCGGAAGTGGACGCAGCAGGAAATAGTTTGCTGCGTACATGCTTCCGGGATTATTCAGAATTTTAAAGAGGTATAGAATCCGCAATAACCGTCACCGGCTACGGGGCTGATGGCCAAATCATGTTTCTTGGCAAACGGACGGGTAAAAAGATAGGAGCTTCCTACTCCGATGGCCGCGCCGGCCGCTACATCCCACCAGTCATGTTTTTTTCCGTATACACGGCTCCAGCCTACATAAGTAGAGACTACATAGGCAGGAAGTCCCCATTTCCATCCGTAACGTCGCTGGATGAAAGAGGCAGCTGTAAAAGATACAGAGGTATGCATGGACGGAAATGAATGATTGTCGCTGTGGTCGGGACGTTCTTTTTTAACTGCATATTTCAATGCGTATGTAACTCCTAACGTGGTAATTCCAGCCAATGCGCCCTGTTTCAGTCCTTGCCAGTCTTTTTCAATAAGTATGGCTGTCAGTCCGGCTACGGGAAGCAGTACGGCACCCACATCGCCGGAAGTACGTACGGCTTTTCGGGGCTGGCTGATTTCAAGCTGTTGTGCCTGTAAAGACACGCTGAGGCAGAGTGCTGCCAAAAAAATCATGACAGGTTTCATGACAGGGTAAGAATTTTAGGAATGAATATTATTAATCCGACAATGGCTGCGCTGATAGCCAGAATCAATACGGCACCAGCTGCCAAATCCTTTGTACGCTTGATAGCTTCGTTGTATTCTGGTGAAACTAAATCGGCCAGTGCTTCAATGGAAGAATTGACTGCTTCTGCAGCCAATACGGAACCAATGGCAAACACGATGGCTATCCATTCAGTGGAAGAAAGTCCAATTAGCCATCCTGCCAGGGTTACACATACTGCGGCAAAACAATGAATCCAGGCATTGTGCTCGCGTGTAATCAGCAGACGGATACCGTTTCCAGCGAACTTAAAGCTCCGTAAACGCTTCCGTAAGGTAAATCCTTCATTTTTCATGCGGCAAATCAAATTTCAACGGTCACTTCCACGGGGCAATGGTCCGAGCCGAATATTTCCGTGTGAATCTTCGCTTCTTTCAGCTTATCGGCAAGGCTGGCTGAGGCCAAAAAGTAGTCAATACGCCACCCTGCATTCTTCTCGCGTGCCTTGAAACGGTAAGACCACCAGGAATAAATGTTGGTTTGCTCGGGATAGAAGTAACGGAAGGTATCGATGAATCCGGCATCTAACAGCAATTGAAATTTTTCACGTTCCTGGTCGGTAAAGCCCGCATTCATCCGGTTGGTTTTCGGATTCTTCAGGTCGATTTCCTTGTGAGCTACATTCAGGTCACCGCATACCAGTACGGGTTTGCTTTGGTCTAACTTCTGCAAGTAAGCGCGGAAATCATCATCCCAGGTCATGCGATAGTCCAGACGTTTCAGTCCATCCTGTGAATTCGGTGTGTAGACTGTTACCAGAAAGAATTTTTCCATCTCCAGTGTAATGACACGTCCTTCATGGTCGTGCTCATCAATTCCCAGACCGTAAGTTACTTGCAGGGGCTGGTGCTTGGTAAAGATGGCAGTACCGGAATATCCTTTCTTCTCGGCATAATTCCAGTAGGAAGTATAGCCTTCAAAAGAGAGGTCAAGCTGTCCTTCCTGCATCTTCGTCTCTTGCAGGCAGAAAAAATCAGCATCAAGTTGGGTAAATATGTCTCGGAAACCTTTGTCGCAGCAGGCACGCAGCCCGTTTACGTTCCAGGATATAAGTTTAATCATACAAATTATTTTTTCAAATCAAATAAATAAGTCAGACGTCCGCCAATGTAAGAATGGGCAGAACGTGAGAAATAATCTTTTTTACTGTTGTTGTAGAAATCGCTCAGACCGAAATAATAACGGGCTTCCAGAAGGAAATGACCGATACCTGTACGTATTTCCACACCTCCTCCTCCTACGATTCCGTAGTCAAATTTCCGGTCGGCAAACTTTCCGTATTGTTCATCAGTTCCCTGCGGACGGTTGGTGGTATCCCAGGTCGACGGGTCGCTGTAAAATTCTTTTTCGCCTAAAAGGAAGCCTACCTGCGGACCCAGGTTAATAATGAATCGGGCACCATTTCCTTTGTCTTTCCCGAAAGCCAGATGGGCCAGCAGAGGGACTTCTATGTAGTTCATGGCACGGTGGTAGGTATTGTTACTTCCGTCTTCAATGACTTCCTTCCATCCTCGCTGGGAAAAGTTGATTTCTCCCTGTATACCACAAATCATTTTGAAGTATTTCTCAGAGATATAACGGACTGTAAGACCAAATTCCGGTGCAATGAAGTTCGTCTGCTTGATGCTGGGGGTGAAACTGACAGAGTTTAAGTTTACTCCTCCATTGATTCCCACGGACAGATTATGCCGTTCGTCTTGCAATTGGGCAAACAACGACAAGGGCAGCATACAAAGCAGGCAGCATATAAAAATCAGTTGTCGGTATCTTTTCATTTTATTCAAAATCAAGTTTGATCAATTCGTAATTCTTGGTCAGATGAACAAAAAATACTTTCCGGTTGATAAAGCCCCCCCAGTTGTTGACTCTCTCAAATTTGAATCCCGTCTGAATAGGGGTAACCGAAACTTTATCCAGATTCTCTTCGAATTTATTGCCTTGTTGTGACAAGCCTTTCAGGAAGAAATATCCCGTATCAAATCCCAGCATGCCGTATTTGGGGAAAGTGTTCGCCATGTCTTTGCTATACCAGCGGCGGTAGCTTTGGGTGAACCGAACAGCTTCCGGGAACAGGTTGTTGGTATAGAACGATGAATAGAAATACGTATCCAGTTCATAGAAGCTGGCCAGATGCTCCTGTGTGTAAGTCTGCCATTCCGGATAACCGAACAGGTGCATGTCGAAATGCGGATGTGAACGTAACACATTAGTCAGCTGAGGAAGTATCCGGGTCAGTGCCGAACTACGTCCGGAAGTCGGAATAAAAATATTTTCCCTCAGTGTATCCATGGCTGCAATGATTCTTTCCGGAGCGATTTCGCTGCTTAGCTGAATCTGCTTGAAGTCTACACGGTTGTCTTTCAACTCGCTTTTCAGGCCATTGATGAATTCATTTTTTTCCTTGTCTCCATTAGCCGGATCGACAAATATGATGCGGGCCTTACTGAATTTACGGAGAAAATGGTCATACGCTTCTGAGTAAAAATAAGATTGCGGTGTGTTAATCTGATATACCATCGGATTATTGAACACCTGGTCCACTTTCGGAGCAAAAGGAACGACCAGTCGTATTTTGTTACGCTCTGCAAAATTTGCCAGCGGTTCGATGTTTGAAGTATGGACAGGTCCGAAGATGATGTCCATATTCTTCATTTCCGGTTTGTTGAGAATGCTTGAAATAACATTGGTGCTGCCTTTCGTGTCGTAGGTATATAAATCAACCGAAACACCCTGACGTTTCAAACTGTCTACGGCAATCAGGAAGCCTTCGTAATATTCCACCATACGGGTCTGCTCTTCAGGTTTGATACTTCCGGAAGCAGTGAACGGAAGCATCACAGCTGCCTGAATGGTTCGCAGAGATTTAGAAGCCGTTTTGCTTTGCTTGAACAGTTCTTCATTGGATGGTGTTTGAACCATTGTAGGAGTAGGTGTTGCTGCAGGCTGGCTGCTCTTAGGGTAAGGAATAAAGATGAACATACCTTTTTTCAGCTTCCCGTTTTTCAATTCCGGATTCAGCGCCAGCAAATCTTCTTGTGTGATACCATATTCCTGACAGATACTGAAGATAGTTTCCTTTCGTTCCACTTTATGCATTTCTTTCCATCCTTTCTGAGTAGTAGAAGGAGTGGAAGATTGAGCTGGAGCGAGGGGAGTGACCGGAGCCGCCACACTTTCTGTAGGGATTGAGATTACCTGTCCCACGCGGAAATTGCTGGCACTCAGACCAGGGTTGGCATCGCAGATAGCCTGTGCGCTGATATTGTATTTCACCGTCAGCTGGTAAAGCGTTTCTCCAGCCTGTATAGTATGGAATCTTCCGTTCTTGCTGGAAGAAGAGGAGTTTGCCTGGGGAATTTTCAATGCTTCTCCTACCCGGATTTGCTTGTCGCTTCCCGGATTCAAACGTACAATGTCGTCAATGGACACATGGTACATGTTTGCAATGGAGTAAAGACTCTGTCCTCTGCTTACTGTATGTAGAAAATAATTGTTTCCGTTCTGTGCGAAGGTAGTTATTCCGGCGTTTCCTAAAGTCAAAGCCAGCGAAAGGCAAACTATCTGAAAGAATCTCATGGTTATTATGGATTTGTTGAGTGGCAAAAGTACAAAAAAAATTGCATTGTCGAATGAAAATGGAAAAGTAAATATCTCTATCTTTGATTCTCGAAGATAGGATGCGGCTCGGCATAGCCAAATCTGAAAACTTTGTTTTCCGTTTGTCTCTGTTCTCGCCTTTCACTATCTTTGCAAAGATATCATTGATGGATAATGTATGACTGAAGGAACAGAAACGATTTGTGTACAAGGAGCTCGGGTACACAACCTGAAAAATATAGATGTGGAAATCCCTCGTGACAGCTTGACGGTGATTACCGGATTGAGCGGAAGCGGAAAGTCTTCTCTGGCATTTGATACGCTGTTTGTAGAAGGGCAGCGCCGTTATATTGAAACTTTCTCTGCCTATGCCCGTAACTTTTTGGGAGGGATGGAACGGCCGGATGTGGATAAGATTACAGGATTGAGTCCGGTGATTTCCATCGAACAGAAGACGACGAACAAGAATCCACGTTCTACCGTGGGAACAACCACCGAGATTTATGATTATCTGCGACTGCTGTTTGCCCGTGCGGGTACGGCTTATTCCTATCTTTCGGGTGAGAAGATGGTGAAATATACCGAAGAACAGATTCTGGATTTGATACACCGTGATTATAAAGGAAAACGCATTTATATCCTGGCACCTCTGGTGCGTACGCGTAAAGGACATTACAAGGAATTGTTCGAGCAGGTACGTAAGAAGGGCTATCTCTATGTACGTGTAGATGGAGAAGTGAAGGAAATCGTACACGGCATGAAGCTGGACCGTTACAAGAATCATGACATAGAGGTGGTGATTGACAAGATAGTGGTCACGGAAAAGGAAGAAAGCCGGTTGAAGCAGAGCGTAGCTACAGCTATGCAACAGGGTGACGGATTGTTGATGATACTGGATGCACAGACGGAAAGTGTGCGTCATTACAGCAAACGCCTGATGTGTCCGGTGACGGGACTTTCTTACAAGGAGCCGGCACCGCATAACTTCTCGTTCAACTCTCCGCAGGGGGCTTGCCCGCGGTGTAAGGGACTGGGATATGTCAACTTGATTGATGTGGACAAGGTAATTCCAGACCGCTCGCTTTCGGTATATGAAGGGGCCGTGGCTCCGTTGGGGAAATACAAGAACGTAATGATATTTTGGCAGTTGGAAGCGTTGCTTGAACGCTATGAAGCTACGTTGAAGACACCGGTGAGTGAGTTGCCGGAAGATGCCATCAATGAGATTCTGTATGGATGCGATGAGCGCTTGAAAATCAAGAGCACTCTGATTCATGCCACTTCCGATTACTTTATTTTATACGAGGGTATCGTGAAATACATTCAGATGATGCAGGAAAAGGAAGCTTCTGCCACCGCACAGAAATGGGCGGAACAGTTTGCCAAGACGGATGTGTGTCCCGATTGTAAAGGGGCACGTCTGAACAAGGAAGCCTTGCATTTCCGTATTCACGACAAGAATATTTATGAACTGGCCACGATGGACATCAGTGAGTTGTATGACTGGGTGTGCCATGTGGAAGACTTTCTGGAAGACAAGCAACGTCTGATAGCGACGGAAATACTGAAAGAAATACGTACCCGATTGAAATTCCTGTTGGATGTGGGACTGGACTATCTGTCGTTGAACCGTTCATCAGTCACACTTTCGGGAGGAGAAAGTCAGCGTATCCGTCTGGCCACACAGATTGGTTCTCAGCTGGTGAATGTGTTGTATATTCTGGATGAACCCAGTATCGGACTACATCAGCGTGATAATATCCGGTTGATTAACTCCTTGAAAGAACTGCGCGATTTGGGAAATACCGTTATCGTCGTGGAGCATGACAAGGACATGATGCTGGCTGCGGATTACGTGGTGGATATGGGACCGAAAGCCGGTCGCTTGGGAGGTGAAGTCGTTTTCTCCGGTACACCGGAAGAAATGATGAAGACCAACACCCTGACATCGCAGTACCTGAATGGAAAAATGAGTATCGAGGTTCCGGCAGAACGAAGAAAGGGCAACGGGCATTCCCTTGTGTTGAAGGGGGCGCGTGGAAACAACCTGAAAGGCGATGATGTGGAATTTCCATTAGGCAAACTTATCTGTGTGACCGGAGTATCCGGCAGCGGAAAGTCGACTTTGATAAATGATACCCTGCAACCGATTCTTTCCCAGCACTTCTATCGTTCGCTGCAAGATCCTTTGCCGTATGACAGCATTGAAGGGCTGGAATACATTGACAAGGTGGTGAACGTAGACCAGTCGCCGTTAGGTAGAACCCCACGTTCGAATCCGGCTACCTATACCGGAGTCTTTTCCGACATCCGTAACTTGTTTGTCGGTCTTCCGGAAGCCAAGATTCGCGGCTATAAGGCAGGTCGTTTCTCTTTCAACGTGTCAGGCGGTCGCTGTGAAGCATGTGGAGGAAACGGTTACAAGACCATTGAAATGAACTTCCTTCCCGATGTGCTGGTGCCGTGTGAGGTCTGTCACGGAAAGCGTTATAACCGTGAAACGTTGGAAGTGCGCTATAAAGGTAAATCCATTGCCGATGTACTGGATATGACCATCAACCGGGCGGTGGAATTCTTTGAAAACGTGCCGCAGATACTGAACAAAATCAAGGTGCTGCAGGAGGTGGGATTAGGATACATCAAGTTGGGACAGCCTTCTACTACTTTGTCGGGAGGAGAGAGCCAGCGTGTGAAACTGGCTACTGAACTGGCTAAAAGGGATACCGGAAAGACTATCTATATTTTGGATGAACCGACCACCGGACTGCATTTTGAAGACATTCGGGTACTGATGAATGTGCTGAACCGTCTGGTAGAAAAAGGAAATACCGTCATTGTCATAGAGCACAACCTGGATGTCATTAAGATGGCAGACTATATTATCGATATGGGACCGGAAGGCGGAAAGGCCGGAGGACAGTTGCTGGTATGCGGTACACCGGAAGAAGTGGCCCAGTCGGGTAAAGGATATACATCCGGATTTTTAAAAGAAGAACTGAAAGGAGTAACAAAATAATGGCAAAAGACAAGATTGCAAAAACCAATGCGGCCCGTTTGCTGGACCGGGATAAGGTGAAATATGAACTGGTTCCTTACGAGGTAGATGAAAATGATTTAAGTTGCGTACACGTAGCCGCTACTTTAGGAGAAAACATCGAACAGGTATTCAAAACGTTGGTGCTTCAAGGAGATAAGTCGGGTTACTTTGTCTGTGTGATTCCCGGTGAGCACGAAATCGACCTGAAGCTGGCAGCCAAGATTTCAGGCAACAAGAAATGCGACCTGATACCGATGAAAGAACTGCTTCCGCTGACGGGATACATTCGTGGAGGATGCTCTCCGATAGGGATGAAGAAGCATTTCCCTACATATATTCATCACACATGCAATGATTTCCCTTATATATACGTAAGTGCAGGAGTGAGAGGCTTGCAGGTGAAACTGGCTCCGGCTGATTTAATCAAGGTGAGTCAGGCTGAAGTTTGTACTTTATTTTAACTTGATAGAAAAAGAATTTATAATTTATGGGATACGGAAAATGGATTGGGGGAATCATGGGTTTCATGACCATGGGACCTCTTGGAGCCTTGGCAGGATTTGCCATCGGTTCTTTGTTCGATAAAAGCGTGACAGCACAAGAGGAAATGGACGGTGGCTATGGAAGTACGGCACAAGAAGATGTGTACACAGGCCAGCGTAACAGTTTTTTGTTTTCTATGCTAGTCATGGCTTCGTATATCATTCGTGCTGACGGACGCATCATGCACAGTGAAATGGAGTTTGTGCGTCAGTTCTTGCGCGTGAATTTCGGAGAGGCTTCTGTCAGTGAAGGAGAGCGTATTTTGCTGAATCTGTTTGAACAGCGCAAGCGCATGGAGCAGAATGACCCTTCTGCCTTTCGTCGTACCATTCGGGAGTGCGGAGCGCAGATTGCTGCCAATCTGACGTATGAACAGCGTTTGCAGTTGCTCGATTTTCTGGTGAAGATTGCACAGAGCGACGGAAATGTTTGTGCGGCAGAAGTGGATGCCTTAAAGGAAGTAGCTCAGTCCATGCAGTTGTCCATGCAGGAAGTCGATTCCATGTTGAACCTGAGAGGCGATTCGCTGGAAGATGCCTACAAGGTGCTGGAAATCGAACCTACAGCTTCGGATGAGGAAGTCCGTAAGGCGTATCGTAACCTGGTACTGAAACATCATCCAGACCGTGTGGCTACGTTGGGAGAAGACATCCGGAAAGCTGCCGAAGAAAAGCTGCAACGCATCAATGATGCCAAGGAGCGTATTTTCAAGGCAAGAGGAATGAAATAAATAGCATGAAGGCCTGCTTCATTCTTATGTTGCAGGCCTTTATTGTGTTTCTTTTTATTGTTTTGATACACAGTGCTATATATTCTGCGGGTACTTCCTAAGAAGTATTGCAGTACTTCCTTGGCAGTACTCCAGTACTTTCGGGGAAGTACTGCGGTACTCCTTAGAAAGTACTGGCTAATCGAACCAGTTGAATCCGTCTTCCTTCAGGTCAAAGTCCAGATTTTCTGTGACTCCTGCTTGTTTCAGGGCCTTTCGAATGATTTCTTGTTCTTGGAGATTCAGTTTTCTGTCTCCTCTTCTTCTTTCAAAGTAAGGATTTCGTCCGAAGCGTGCAATCAGAAAATTCATAAACTTCTGGTATTGTTCGGGATACATTCGCTTTTTCATTTGTGTGAAGCCACGCATGTAGGTTACGGGAGCGGCATCACGGTAATACGGGCATGAAAGTTCTTTAGTGCATCGGGTAGGATTGGCCAGATGTAGAAAAGCTTCTCTTTCCAGCAATACCGGATAAGCCAGTTGACGAAGACAGGTGGAACCGCAAGTGCAATCTGTATGTACGCATACGGAAAAATTGGCCGGAGCCTCTTTGTAAGGATTCTTTTTCATAAACGTGTTTTTTTATGTTTGAGTTTGATGACAAAGTTATACAAAAAAACAGATTTTTATGCTTGATTGATAAGAAAGTCTGATTTGTAAAGCAAATTGTGTTTTGAACAGGACTTTCCAAAACTATTATTATTCTTCAGGTGATGAAAGAAGTGTCAGATAATATATTTTTTAATGTAAAAGAAATCGAAACCCTTTCCATTCCCTCTAAAACAGTATTATTGGAGGAAGGCAAGATTGCGGATAAGATATATCTTGTCCGTAAAGGATGCTTGAGGTTGTTTTTTTACAATGAAGGAAAGGATATAACTTTTCAATTCTTTTTTGAAGGTGATTTTGTGGCCTCATTTGATAGCTTGTATAGAGGGACACCCAGCTTGTTTTCACTAGAAAGCATTGAGCCGTCTGAAGTTGTGTCAATTAAAAAAGAAGATTTCTATCACAAAATAGAAAGCAATCCTTCATTGAGACTGTTATATGAAGAGAAAATTATAGAACGGTTCAGCTTTTACCAGCACTTGTTTTTGTCCCGTATCAAGAATACGCCACAACAGAGATACGAAGAACTGTTGAAGGAATACCCTAATATTATTCAACGGGTACCGCAACATTACATAGCTTCCTATCTTGGTATTACACCTGTTTCGCTGTCCCGTATTAGAAATCGTCGTTAAACTCCATTTCTTTACAATTGTTATCGTCCATTTCCAATAAAGTAGTGACCTTTGTCGCGTAATAAAAACGGAAATGTATGAAAAGAATTTTTGTAATTGACTGGATATTGATAGTTGTATTTATTGTGTCAGCCATTTCAGGATTTGGTTTGCATGTGGCTGGACATGGTAGCAGTCATGAAATCTGGCATAACTGGGCTGTGTTTCATGTTTTGGGTAGTATATTATTTCTTATAGCCGTAATATTCCATGTGGCAATGCACTTGGAATGGTATAAAGGGATTATAAAAAAGGGAATAGGCAGTAAGAGTAAAGTTACAGCTGTCCTCTCTGTCATATTTTTATTGCTGTCGGTCACAGGTCTCGCACTATTGGGTATAAATGGGACAAACTCTCTGTTGGGATTATGGCATTATAAAATAGGAGTTATAACCATAGTTATAGCCCTTGGACATGTGATAAAGCGACTTCCTGTTTTTCGTAAGTCGCTGAATTGTAGTAAGTAGGATTACGGTCAGTTTTGAGGGAATGTACTGGACGTATTCGTCTTCGAATTCCCGAACCATTTGTCAATGAGCAGAGCCAGTGCGCCATCACCAGTTACATTGCAAGCAGTGCCGAAACTGTCCATGGCAATGTAAAGAGCAATCATCAGTGCCTGTGCATTCTCATCGAATCCCAGCATGGACGACAGGATACCGAGCGAGGCCATGATGGCACCTCCCGGGACTCCCGGCGCAGCTACCATTGTTACTCCTAACATAAAGATGAATCCGGCGAACATCTGGAAATCGTAGGGAATGTCCTGCATCATCATCAAGGCCAGGGCACAGGCCACAATCTTCATGGTACTTCCGGACAGATGGATGGTGGCACACAGAGGGATGACAAATCCGGCAATACCTTCATTCACTCCGTTTTGTATAGTCTGTTTCAGGGTGACGGGAATCGTAGCGGCCGATGACTGTGTACCTAATGCCGTAAAGTAGGCCGGCATCATTCTTGCTAACAGGCGGAACGGATTCTTGCCCACGAACATTCCGGCGATGCAGTATTGGAATATCAGCAGGAAAATATGCAGAAGGAAGATGATTCCGATAATCTTGACAAAGACAGCCAGCACGTGGAATACTTGTCCGGAGTGAGTCATGTTGAAGAAGATTCCAAAGATGTAAATCGGAAGCAGGGGAAGTATGACAGCCTGTATAGTCTTGACAATGATTTCCTTGAAGTCGTTGCATGCATTTTTCAAGTAATTTGTATCCAGGTGTGCCAGTCCCAGTCCGACAGTAAATGCCATAACGAGGGCAGTCATCACGTTGAGAGGTTCCGGAATGGCTACCGTGAAGAAAGGGGTAACACCTTTGGCCTCACTGATTTCGGATAAAGGAATATTTCGGGTAATAAGGTCAGGAAAGAAGGTTTCTCCTACACCGAATGAAAGAAAACCGGAGAACAGTGTGGCTCCGTAAGCCAGAAGTACAGTGGCTACCAGCATCTTCCCGGCACCTTTCCCAATATCGGCAATGGCGGGAGTAACCAGTCCGACGATGATAAGCGGAATGATAAAATTCAGGAACTGGCTGAACAATGCGTTGAATGTCACGAACACGCGTACGGGAAGTTCCGGTGAAACCGTTCCGGCGGCAATACCCAGTGCGATGGCAATCAGAATTTGTGGCAGGAGGCCTAGTTTAATCTTTTTCATATCGTTGACCTTTTGGAGCAAAGATAGTATAATAATCCTGAATAAATGATACACCCTGCCTGGAGAAATGATTACTTTTGTGTCCGTGAAAAAATAATTTAACGAAATTATGGAATCGACTCAAAAGAAGATTAACAAAGTAGAGCTTCGAAACTTGCAGATTGAAGACTACGCACAGCTTGCCCAGTCGTTTACCCGCGTATATGCAGATAAAGATGTGTTCTGGACACACGAACAAATTGAGAAACTAATCAGTATTTTTCCCGAAGGACAGATTGTAACGGTTGTAGATGATAAGATAGTGGGGTGTGCACTTTCCATTATCGTAGATTATGATATGGTGAAAGGTGATCATACCTATGCCAAGGTGACCGGAAATGAGACTTTCAATACGCATAATCCGAAAGGTAATATTTTGTATGGTATTGAGGTGTTTATTCATCCGGAATATCGTGGATTACGCTTGGCACGTCGTATGTATGAGTATCGCAAGGAGTTGTGTGAAAAGTTGAACCTGAAAGCTATCATGTTTGGTGGCCGAATCCCCAACTATTACAAATATGCAGACCAGATGCGTCCGAAGGAGTATATAGAGAAAGTCCGTTCGCGTGAAATTTATGACCCGGTACTGACTTTCCAGCTCTCCAATGACTTTCATGTTCGCAGAGTGATGCGTAATTACCTTCCGAACGACGAGGAGTCAAAGCACTGTGCGACTTTGCTTCAATGGGACAATATTTATTATCAGCCGCCTACAGACTCTTTTGTGGACAAAAAGACGACGGTGAGAGTCGGACTGGTACAATGGCAGATGCGTTCTTATCAGACGCTGGATGATGTGTTTGAGCAGGTAGAGTTTTTTATCGATGCCGTATCGGGCTACAAGAGCGATTTCGTGCTGTTCCCTGAATATTTTAATGCACCGCTGATGGCAAAATTCAACCACATGGGTGAAGCTCAGTCAATCCGTGCATTGGCACAGTACACGGAGGAAATCAGAGACCGTTTCATTAATCTGGCCATCAAGCACAACATCAACATCATTACCGGTAGTATGCCTTATGTGAAGGAAGATGGTGGACTTTATAATGTAGGCTTCCTTTGCCGTCGTGACGGAACATACGAGATGTACGAAAAGATTCATGTCACTCCCGATGAAGTAAAGAGCTGGGGATTGAGTGGTGGAAAAAGAGTACAGACCTTTGAAACCGACTGTGCTAAAATCGGTGTGTTGATATGTTATGACGTGGAATTCCCGGAACTGTCTCGTCTGATGGCAGATCAGGGCATGCAAATTCTGTTTGTTCCGTTCCTGACCGATACGCAGAACGGATATTCACGTGTACGTGTATGTGCGCAGGCACGTGCCATCGAAAACGAATGTTTTGTGGTTATTGCCGGAAGTGTAGGTAACCTTCCTCGTGTGCATAATATGGACATCCAGTATGCGCAGTCGGGAGTCTTTACTCCTTGTGACTTTGCCTTCCCGACCGACGGAAAACGTGCGGAAGCTACTCCGAATACGGAAATGATTCTGGTTTCAGATATTGATCTGGATTTGCTGAATGCACTTCATACTTACGGAAGCGTACGTAATTTGCGCGACCGTCGTAACGACTTGTATGAACTTCGTATGAAGAAGAATGCGTTGGAAAATAATTGAAGAGTAAAATAATAGACATAAAAAATCCCCAGGTTGCATTGAACGACCCGGGGATTTTTTTTATGCTTACTCTTTGTATAAATCTTCATGATAATCAAACAGCCATTCCGCATCGGCCAATAGAGGATGGTGTTTGTCTTTTTCTGAAAGGATGACCTTCTCCGTAGGAATTCTCCAGTCAATTTTCAGTGCCGGATCGTTCCAGGCAATGGCTCCCTCGCTTTGAGGTGCATAGAAATTATCGCATTTGTACTGGAAAATAACCTCGTCACTCAATACGCTGAATCCGTGAGCGAATCCGCGCGGAATGAAGAATTGGCGGTGGTTGTCTTCTGTCAGTTCTACGGCTACGTGCTGTCCGAAAGTAGGAGAGCCTTTCCGTATATCTACTGCCACATCCAGTACGGCTCCTTTAATGACCCTTACCAGCTTGCTTTGTGCAAAGGGTGGTTTTTGGAAATGCAGTCCACGCAATACTCCGTAACTGGATTTACTTTCATTGTCTTGTACAAAATGAATGGTGCGTACCTGCTTGTCAAAATCTCTTTGGGAAAAAGATTCAAAAAAGTAACCTCTCTCATCTTTAAACAGGCGAGGTTCAATGATGACCACTCCTTCAATCTCTGTCTTTATTACTTCCATTTTTATATGATGAAAAATCATTTATTGGTTGTTTCTTTCCAATTCGTCAATTACCTTCAATAGATATTGGCCGTACTGGTTCTTCAGCATCGGTTGAGCCAGTTCACGCATCTTTTCAGGGGTAATCCATCCTTGTCGCAGGGCAATGCCTTCCAGGCAGGCTACTTTCAGGCCCTGGCGTTTTTCGATGACTTCGATGTAAGTGGATGCTTCAGCCAATGAATCGTGTGTACCAGTATCCAGCCAGGCAAATCCTCGACCTAAAGTCTGCACTTTCAGTTCACCATCGGCCAGGAAATGCTGGTTAACGGTGGTAATTTCCAGTTCTCCGCGTGCGGAGGGTTTGATGTGTTTGGCTACTTCTACGACCTTGTTAGGATAGAAATAAAGTCCCGTTACGGCATAGTTTGATTTAGGATGCTGTGGCTTCTCTTCAATGGAGAGACAGTTTCCTTCTTTGTCGAATTCTGCCACTCCGTAACGTTCCGGGTCACTTACCCAGTAACCGAATACGGTAGCTTTTCCTTCTTCTTCGGCCATACGTACGGCTTCTTTCAGCATGACGGTGAAGCTGTTGCCATGGAAGATATTATCTCCTAATACCAGGCAGGCTGCGTCATTGCCGATAAACTTTTCTCCAATAAGAAAAGCCTGTGCCAATCCGTCGGGGGAAGGTTGTTCTGCATATTCAAAGTGTACTCCGAAATCACTTCCATCGCCTAGCAGTCTGCGGAATCCCGACAAATCATAGGGAGTAGAAATAATCAGGATGTCACGTATTCCTGCTAACATCAGGACGGATATGGGATAATAAATCATGGGTTTGTCGAAAACAGGAAGAAGTTGTTTGGAAACTCCTTTTGTAATGGGGTAGAGGCGGGTGCCTGAACCTCCGGCAAGAACAATACCTTTCATTTCTGTTGTATTTAAGTTGGTTTTCTGCAAAGAAAGCCGTTTTTTGTGAGAACTCAAAGATAAGAGGAGGTAAAAGGGGGTAAAAAGTCGTTTTTGTAAAGAAAAATGCAATTTCCTTTCTTCAGGTATTGCAGGTTTAAAAAATAGTTGTACCTTTGCAACGCATTTGAGAAAAACAAGTGCAGCGGCATCGGTTCCTTGGATGAGTGGCTTAGTCAGCGGTCTGCAAAACCGTGTACGGCGGTTCGAATCCGCCAGGAACCTCGCAAATTAGAAAGAGAGAACTTCTGGTTCCTTGGATGAGTGGCTTAGTCAGCGGTCTGCAAAACCGTGTACGGCGGTTCGAATCCGCCAGGAACCTCCAGAAAGTTTGAATGCACTCTTAGCTCAGTTGGTAGAGCAACTGACTCTTAATCAGTGGGTCCAGGGTTCGAATCCCTGAGGGTGTACGAAAAGAGATTACCATTGTGGTAATCTCTTTTTTTATGCCTTTTTTCTAAAATCTGTTCTTAAACATAGATAATACTTTTGCGGTCTTGTATAAAATCTTTTCCTTTGCATCAGGATAGTTCAGCACAGATAAAGTCTTGATATGGAAAAGAATATAAAATTCGGGCAACAGTCTACCAAAGTGAAGCAGCTGTCGGATCTCATCGAGCAGGATATTTTGGTAGGAAAGTATCGTACCGATACGAGTCTGCCTTCCATCAATGCATTGAGTAAGACTTATCATGTGTCGCGGGATACCGTATTTAAAGCCTTTGCGGATTTGCGTGAGCGAAAACTGATAGATTCTACTCCCGGTAAGGGGTACTATGTAACCAACCGGAAAGAAAAGATTTTTTTGTTGCTGGACGAATATTCTCCTTTCAAGAATACCTTATATAATAGTTTTGTCAAGAAACTTTCTGTATCGTACAAGGTAGATCTCTGGTTTCATCAATATAATGAACATATTTTTAATACTATTCTATGCGAAGCCATAGGACGGTATAATTATTATGTGGTGATGAACTTTGACAATGAGAAGTTTTCTCCTTTGTTTGATAAGATTCCTTCTTCCCGTCTTCTGCTGCTTGATTTCGGTAAGTTTGAGAAAGGAAATCACTCCTATATTTGCCAGAATTTTGACGATGCTTTTTATAAAGCCCTGACTCAGCTGACTGCTCGTCTGGAGCGTTACCGTAAAATCGTATTCCAGTTGCCTCAGGAATCCAAGCATCCACAAACCTCCGTACAAAGTTTTGAGACTTATTGCGAGGATCACCATTTTGTAGGTGAAGTGGTGAATGAGGAAGATATACAAGAGGTAGAAAAAGGTGTTGTGTACATCGTTATTCGTCAGACGGACGTGGTGAATGTGATTAAGCGAAGCCGACAGAACGGTTTGAAATGTGGAGTTGATTTCGGACTGATAGCTTATAACGATACGCCGGCATACGAGGTGATAGACGAAGGAATTACCGCTCTCAGTATTAATTGGGAGGAAATGGGACGGAAGGCTGCAAGTTTCATCCTTACAGGTGAAAGCGTACAAGAGTTCTTGCCGACAGAAGTGCATCTTCGAAATTCGGTATAAGAATGGAAGAATGAATATTATTATGCCGTAGCTTCAGCACAGTTCAGCATGGATGAACTTGCCTGGTTTGAAAAGAAAATAGATAACATTAACTTTATAAATAATCGAAACATGAAAAATTACCCGAAAATTGGGATTCGTCCCACTATAGACGGACGTCAGGGTGGCGTGCGTGAAAGCCTTGAAGAAAAGACGATGAATTTGGCCAAAGCCGTAGCAGAACTTATTTCTTCTAATTTGAGAAACGGTGATGGTAGTCCGGTGGAATGTGCTATTGCAGATTCTACCATCGGTCGTGTGGCTGAAAGCGCAACTTGTGCCGAAAAATTTGAGCGTGAAGGCGTAGGAGCTACCATTACAGTCACTTCTTGTTGGTGTTATGGAGCAGAAACAATGGATATGAATCCGTATTACCCGAAAGCAGTATGGGGATTTAACGGTACGGAAAGACCGGGTGCCGTATACCTGGCTGCAGTTCTGGCTGGGCATGCACAAAAAGGTTTGCCGGCATTTGGTATTTACGGACGTGATGTACAGGATATTGAAGATAATACTATTCCGGCCGATGTGGCAGAAAAAATTTTGCGTTTTGCCCGTGCGGCTCAGGCAGTGGCTACGATGAGAGGCAAATCTTACCTTTCTATGGGTAGCGTGTCTATGGGTATTGCCGGTTCAATTGTAAATCCGGATTTCTTCCAGGAATATTTGGGTATGCGCTGTGAGTCTGTAGATTTGACGGAAATCATTCGCCGTATGACGGAAGGAATTTACGATAAGGAAGAATACGCCAAAGCGATGGCTTGGACTGAAAAATACTGCAAGAAAAATGAAGGAAAGGATTTCAATGTAGAAGCCAAGACTAAGACACGTGCGGAAAAAGATGCTGATTGGGATTTCATTGTGAAGATGACCATTATCATGCGCGACTTGATGAAAGGTAACCCGAAGTTGAAGGAAATGGGATTCAAAGAAGAAGCACTTGGTCACAATGCCATTGCGGCTGGTTTTCAGGGACAGCGTCAGTGGACGGACTTCTACCCGAACGGTGACTTCTCTGAAGCCTTGCTGAATACTTCTTTCGACTGGAACGGTATTCGTGAAGCTTATGTGCTGGCTACTGAAAATGACGCCTGCAACGGAGTAGCTATGCTCTTCGGTCATTTGCTGACTAACCGTGCACAGATTTTCTCTGACGTACGTACTTATTGGAGCCCGGAAGCTGTGAAACGTGTGACTGGTAAGGAGTTGACCGGACTGGCAAAGAATGGTATTATCCATTTGATTAACTCTGGAGCTACTACTCTGGATGGTACCGGCCAGCAGACTGATGCAGAAGGTAATCCGACCATGAAACCGTCATGGGAGATTACAGAAGCTGAGGTTGAAAAATGCTTGGAAGCTACTACATGGTATCCTGCTAACCGGGATTATTTCCGTGGCGGTGGTTTCTCTTCTAACTTCCTGTCAAAAGGCGGTATGCCTGTGACCATGAGCCGCTTGAATCTGATTAAGGGACTGGGTCCGGTGCTTCAGATTGCTGAAGGATGGACGGTAGAAATTGATCCGGAAATCCATAAGCTGCTTGATGAACGTACTGACCGTACATGGCCTACTACTTGGTTTGTACCTCGTTTGTGCGATAAACCTGCCTTCAAGGATGTATATTCTGTAATGAACAACTGGGGAGCCAATCACGGTGCCATCAGTTACGGACATATAGGTCAGGATTTGATTACGCTCGCTTCTATCCTTCGCATACCGGTATGTATGCACAATGTGGAAGATGATAAGATTTTCCGCCCTGCTGCATGGAATGCCTTTGGTATGGATAAGGAAGGTGCTGATTACAGAGCATGTCAAAATTACGGACCTATCTATAAATAATCAATTTTACGCTGCCGGAACTGGCGGATCTTCCGTCTGTTCCGGCTTTTATTTGCTATTAAATTAAGAAGTTATGATTCAGAACGAACATATTGAAGAATTTTTGAGACAAGCCCATCGGGTAGGTGATGCCGGATTAACCGTGTGCAGTAGTGGTAACCTTTCATGGCGTGTAGGCGATGAGGTACTGGTTTCCGGTACAGGTTCATGGGTGCCTTCTTTGACAAAAGATAAAGTGGCTGTTTGCCGTCTGGAAACGGGTGAAATACTCAATGGGGTAAAACCTTCTATGGAAAGTGTATTCCATTTAGGTGTTTTGAGAGAACGTCCCGATGTTAATGTGGTACTCCATTTTCAGTCTCCATACGCTACCGCAGTGGCATGTATGGAAGATATACCGAAAGATTTTAATGTAACAGCCGAAGTTCCTTGCCATGTAGGAGCGGAGATTCCGGTTATTCCTTATTTCCGTCCGGGTTCTAAAGAGTTGGCTGAAGCCGTGATTGCGGCCATGAAAGACCATAACTCCGTATTGCTTCAGAAGCACGGACAGGTGGTTTGCGGAAAAGACTTCAATCAGGCTTTTGAGCGGGCCATGTTCTTTGAGATGGCTTGTCGCATAATTGTGCTTTCCGGCGGAAAATGCAAGACCTTGACAAAGGAAGAGATTGACGACCTTGAAACGTACATTTTAGGCAAGAAGACAAAATGAAAGAAGCATATTTGGCGATTGACTTCGGAGGAGGTAGCGGCAGGGTGATTGCCGGCTGCCTTTCCGAGGGTGAACTCGTGCTGGATACGATATACCGTTTTCCTAACCGTCAGGTACGGATGGGACGGCATGTGTACTGGGATTTTCTTTCCTTGTTTGAGGATATGAAGACCGGCATCCGTATGGCTGTAGAAAAAGGCTATACGTTGAAGAGTATCGGAATTGATACGTGGGGTGTGGATTTCGGACTGATAGACAAACAGGGAAATTTGTTGGGCAATCCGGTGTGTTATCGTGACGGCCGTACGGAAGGGATGCCCGAAGAGTTTTTCTCGAAAGTGGACGTAAAGGCGCACTATGTAGAATCGGGTACGCAGGTCATGGCTATCAATACCTTGTTTCAGTTGTATGCCATGAAGAAGGAAGACAATGCGCAGTTGAAGGCAGCCGACAAGTTGCTTTTCATGCCCGACCTGTTCAGCTATTACCTTACGGGAGTGGCTAATAATGAGTATAGCATAGCTTCTACGTCGGAACTGCTGGATGCCAAGGCACGCACCTGGAATTTCAAGTTGATTCGGGAGCTGGGGCTTCCGGAACACCTTTTCGGCGAAGTGGTCATGCCGGGAACTTCCCGCGGCTTTTTGAAACCGGAAATCAAGGAACAGATAGGAATAGACTACGAGGTAGAAGTGATTGCTGTAGCTTCGCACGATACGGCCAGTGCGGCTAGTGTAGTGCCTCTTTCTGCCGAGGGAGAAAAGGTTGCTTTCCTGAGTTCGGGCACCTGGTCGCTGTTGGGAGTGATGAGCGACGAACCGATTCTGACGGAAGAAGCCCGTCTGGCAGGATTTACCAATGAAGGCGGTACGGATGGAAAAATCTGTTTTCTGCAGAATATTACCGGACTTTGGATACTTCAGAAACTGATGCAGGAGTGGAAGGAAGAAGGAAAGGATGTAGCTTATTCCACCTTGCTGCCGGCTGCAGAAGTGGCAGAAACTGATGCCTTGATTGACGTGGACGATACTGTTTTCCAGTGTCCGGTAAGTATGGCTGAGGCGATTACGAATTATTGTATCGCACATCAGCAAACACCGCCTTCCACACAGGGGGAATTTGTGAAATGTGTCCTCCGTTCATTGGCGTTGCGCTATAAAATAGGTATGGAAGCATTGAACCGGCTCTTGCCTGAACCTGTAACGAAGCTTTATGTGATTGGCGGAGGAAGTCAGAACAAATACTTGAACCGGCTGACAGAAGAAGCTATTGGCATTCCTGTGGTAGAAGGGCCGATTGAGGCGACTGCTATCGGCAACATCAGGCAGCAAATGAAGTAAAAACACCAAGAGGGCTGTAGCCGTCACTTAAAATCTAACACCATGAGTAATACATTAGAAAACAAATCTATATTGAAGAAGGATGGAGTGAGCTATCTGGTTCCGTTCATCCTGATTACCTTCTGTTTTGCCCTATGGGGCTTTGCGAATGACATTACCAATCCTATGGTCAAGGCTTTTTCCAAGATATTCAGGATGAGCGTAACTGAAGGGACCTTGGTTCAAGTGGCTTTTTATGGCGGATATTTTGCCATGGCCTTTCCGGCAGCCATGTTTATCCGTAAATATACTTATAAAGCCGGAGTCATGATGGGACTGGGCTTGTATGCTGTGGGAGCCTTGGCTTTCTTTCCTGCCAAGTTGACCGGAAACTATTATCCGTTCTTGTTAGCTTATTTTGTCATGACTTGCGGATTGTCTTTTCTGGAGACCAGCTGTAATCCTTATATCTTGTCAATGGGAACGGAAGAAACAGCTACCCGTCGTTTGAACTTAGCCCAGGCATTCAATCCCATAGGCTCATTGATGGGGATGTTTGTCGCTATGAATTTCATTCAGAGTCAGCTGCATCCGATGGATACGGCCGAGCGTGCCCAGCTTAGTCAGGCTGAATTTGAAGCAATCCGTGATTCAGACTTGACCATCCTTATCACTCCTTACCTGACCATCGGCATCGTTATTCTGGTCATGCTTCTCGTCATTCGTATGTCCAAGATGCCAAAGAATGCGGATAAGTCTCATTCCATTGACTTTATTCCTACGTTAAAACGTCTGTATGCCGTGAAGCGTTATCGTTATGGAGTAGTGGCGCAGTTCTTCTATGTCGGTGCGCAGATTATGTGCTGGACTTTCATAATCCAGTATGGTACCCGTCTGTTCATGGCACAGGGAATGGAAGAACAGGCTGCCGAAGTCTTGTCGCAGAAATATAACATCGTAGCCATGGTCATTTTCTGTATCAGCCGTTTTGTGTGTACCCTGATGCTGAAGTATGTCAATCCGGGACAATTGTTGAAAGTGCTGGCCATTGCCGCCTCCTTGTGTGTACTGGGAGTAATTTTCTTGCAGAACATATATGGTATGTATTGTCTGGTAGGTGTGTCAGCCTGCATGTCGCTGATGTTCCCTACCATTTACGGTATTGCTCTGAAAGGAATGGGCGATGATGCCAAGTTTGGTGCCGCAGGATTGATTATGGCCATTCTTGGCGGGTCGGTACTTCCTCCTTTGCAAGCCGCTATCATTGATTGCAAGACCTTGTGGGGGATGCCTGCAGTAAATCTGTCGTTTGTACTTCCGCTCGTTTGTTTTGTGGTTATCACTGTATATGGCCACAGAATGCGTCGGGAGCATTAAAAAGGGAGGATAACAAATCTTTTTTCCGGATTTTGCTGGGAAAAAGATTTGTTATCTTTACAATTTTGTTGCAGTATTAAATAAAGCCCCTATCTTTGCACATATTTCACCAACGACTGATGAATGAACTTAAAGACTAACTTGCTATTCATTTTATTATTGCTGCTGTCAGTGGCAGCCCAATGTATTTTTGGCAACTTTCCGTTTGCCTTTTTTGCTTTTCCATTAGATGCTATTTTAGCCTTACTGTGGATTGCATTGATAGGATATGGCTATAAGGAGAAGCGTCATTCGGAAGCTGTCCGTCTGTGGCTTTCCCCGCAATGTACCTGCTGGACATTAGGCTGGTTTTTGGCCGGTTGTCTGGTGATAGGCTTGTTTCCCCAACTTTCTGCGCAAGAGGCTGCAGAGAAGTCGGGTCTATTTTCTCGTTTGGGTTGCTATAATTTTATGTCTTCCTGGATTTTTGTTACCGGATTATTCGGGTTGCTGACTCATTTGGGAATGATTACCGTAAGACGTTTTTTCACGCCGGGACGTAATCGGTGGCGTTTTATGCTGAATCATGCCGGATTGTGGCTGGCACTCTTTGCCGGATTTATGGGAAGTGCAGAGGAACAGACTTTACGCATTCCGGTATTTCGGGCTAATCCGAACAATGAAGCTTTTACCTCCGAGGGAAATGTGGTATACCTGGAGAAACCGTTGCAGCTGACAAACTTTACTGTAGAGCATTATCCCAATGGTACGCCACGCCGCTTCTTTGCCGAAGTGTCAATGGACGGAAAACCCATACATCTGGAAGTAAACCAGCCCTATTCGGCAAGCTGGGCAGAAGATTATTACCTGACTTCCTATGATGTGCATTCTGCCGAACCGGAATACTGCGTAGTGCAGATTGTGCGCGAGCCGCTGAAATACGTCATGCTGTTGGGCATTGTGATGATGCTGTGCGGAGGATTACTGCTCTTTTTAGCAGGACCAGACAAGCAGATGAGTAAATCTGTAAGTGAACTTGTTGACTGACTTTATATATAACTAACACTATTCTTGAATGATTACGTGGGATAATTTTTATTTGTTTGCCCTGCCTGCTATCGTTTTATGGGGAGCCGGAGCGGTTTTTGCCTTGTTCTCTAAAGGGCGGAGCCGATGGGCTATTGGGTTGACCTTGTCGGGTATACTGGTGTTTGCTGCCTTTATTACCGGATTCTGGCTGAGCCTTCAGCGTCCTCCTTTGCGTACCATGGGCGAGACCAGATTGTGGTATTCGTTTTTTATGGGTATATCCGGCTTGCTGACCTATCTTCGTTGGAAGTATCCCTGGATATTGTCTTTTTCCACTGTAGTAGGTGCGGTATTTGCGATTATCAATATTCTGAAACCGGAAATTCATGACCGGTCTCTCATGCCTGCCTTACAAAGCCCGTGGTTTGTCCCTCATGTCACGGTGTATATGTTTTCCTATTCGGTGTTAGGCTGTGCGTTCATTTTGGCCTGTATGGGACTTTACAAGCATCGGGAGAATTACCTTGAAGCCGCCGACAAGTTAGTTTATGCAGGATTGGCTTTTCTGACAGTCGGTATGCTGACCGGAGCAATCTGGGCAAAGGCAGCCTGGGGACATTATTGGAGCTGGGATCCGAAAGAAACCTGGGCAGCAGTTACGTGGACAGGTTATTTGCTGTATGTACATCTGCGCTTGTTCCGCAGGAATACTCCGCGTGCGCTATATTGGATACTGATTGTGTCTTTCCTTTCGCTACAGATGTGCTGGTATGGAGTGAATTACCTTCCTGCCGCACAGCAAAGCGTACATTTATACAACCGTTCTTAGCATTTTAACGTGTGAGATATTTATTGAGTTATTAAAATCTAATCAGTTTCTTATGAAGAAAAGAACAAAAATCATTTTTTCAGTGCTGGTGGTAGCTGCGGTATTGGCCGCAACTTATCGGGTGGTGAACCGTCCTCCTTCAGCCAGTTTGGAAAGCAGTGATCAGATGGAAGAAATCATTGCGAGCAGCGGATGTATGGCCTGTCATACTGCCAATCCGGAATTGCCGTTTTATGCCAGTTTGCCGGTTGCCGGAAAACTGGTCAAGGAAGATGCTCGTCTGGCCTACCGCTCTTTCGACATGACTCCGATGTTAGAAGCCTTGAAAAAAGGAGAGAAAGTCAGCGAGGTAGATTTGGCAAAAGTAGAGAAGGTGATATTGGACGGCACCATGCCTATGGCCAAATATTATCTGGTGCATTGGGGGGCTTCGTTGAACGATACGGAAAAGCAGATGGCACTTTCGTGGGTGAAGTCACAGCGTGCAGCTTTCTATCCGAATCAGCTGGCTCATGCACAGTGGAGCAATGAGACCATTCGTCCGGTTCAGGACTCTGTACCGGTAGATATGCGGAAAGTGATTTTAGGAAATCTGCTGTTCCACGACGTACGTCTGTCGGCCGATAATACCGTATCTTGTTCCTCTTGTCACGGATTGAATACCGGTGGAGTAGACAACAAACAGTTCTCAGAAGGAGTAGGAGGTCAGTTTGGTGGAGTAAATGCTCCTTCTGTCTATAACGCACATTATAACTTTGTGCAGTTCTGGGACGGACGTGCCGCTACACTGGCCGATCAGGCAGCCGGTCCTCCTTTGAATCCGGTAGAAATGGCTTGCAAGTCGTTTGATGAGATTTGCGAGAAATTGAATGCGGATGCAGCTTTCAGCAAGGCATTTAAGGAAGTGTATCCCGACGGTTTCAATCAGGCAAACATTACAGATGCCATTCAGGAATTTGAAAGAACCTTGCTTACACCGAACTCACGTTTCGACAAGTACTTGAAAGGGGATAATGCAGCCCTGACGGCTGAAGAGCTGGCTGGATATGATTTGTTCAAGAAATACAACTGTGCTACTTGCCATGTAGGTGAGAACATGGGTGGACAGTCGTACGAATTGCTCGGCATCAAGCATGATTACTTTGCCGACCGTGGTACGGAACTGACCATAGAAGACAATGGCCGTTTCAAGGAAACAAAAGACGAAAGAGACCGTCATCGCTTTAAAGTGCCCGGATTGCGTAATGTGGCATTGACTGCGCCTTATTTCCATGATGGAACACAGGCTACGCTGGAAGATGCCGTGATAGCTATGGCCAAGTACGAGGTAGGCGTCGATTTGTCAAAACAGGAAGTCGCACAGATGGTATCCTTCCTGCGCACATTGACCGGAGAATATCAGGGTAAGTTACTGGTGAACGAGAATGACTTGCAGAAATAAGTAAGTACATATACCTTAATATTATATAAGCCGTTTCAGCCGTAAAGATTGGAACGGCTTTTTTCTGTTATTTTCCTGCCGTTTTATTTGGTTTATAAAATAAACTTATTTATATTTGCATTAAAGCAAGAGAGAAGCGCGCCTCCTTGCCTTTATTTTTCGCTTTATGGTTTATAAAATAAACCATATTGAGTTTAAAACCTAAAACTGATTGCCTTATGGAAGAAAAGAAATTATCAGAACAAGAAAGTCTGGAACTGATTTCACAAATGATCCGTTCTACCCGGAAGAATATGGAAGTGGGCAGTGGAAACCAGTTTCTTTACTGGGGATATTTTACTGCGGCGCTTTCAGTACTGTTGTTTTTATTGGTGTACTATACGGGAGATGCCCGTTGGAGTATCGGCTGGTTCAGTATGTTTCTGTTCTGGGGCTTTATGCTTCGTATGCAGCGCAAGGAAACTCCTTCGGTAATTACGTATACCGACCGTGCCATTCTGCAGGTCTGGAAAGTGATAGGCAGCCTGTTTGTGCTGACCGTAGTCATCATGTCTTTGCTGGCATTCCACTACGGAGGAGTCAATTTTTCCTTGATGCTACCCCTTTCTCTGCTTTATAGCGGCATCGGAGTTTCCATTACGGGAATCATTATCCGTAGCCGGCTGGTGATGTGGTCACCGCTGGTAGGCTTTTGTTTTGCCATTTACATGCTGATGGCCTATACCCTTCATCAGGCTGTTACCATTGACTGGTATCTGTACTTTGGATTGTCGTTTGTGGTCATGATGGTGTTGCCCGGCCATTATTTAAACCGAAAGGCCCGTAACGTATGTTGAAAGAACTGAATCCGTTGCTTCATTCGCAGCTCCGTTTAGCTGTGATGTCGATACTCTTGTCTGTGGATGAGGCTGATTTTGTATACTTGAAAGAGCAGACCAATGCCACGGCAGGTAACCTCAGTGTGCAGCTTGACAAGTTGAGCGAAGCCGGTTATATCGAGGTGGAAAAAAGTTTTGTGGGCAAGAAGCCTCGTACCGTTTGCCGGATGACCTCAACAGGGCGGGAGGCTATGGCTGAATATATGGAAGTGTTGAAAGAGTATTTATCTGGTATTTAGGGAATTTCATCCTTTTTTAAGAGCCGGATTTTTACCCCGAGAAAACGCCTTTGCGTTTGAACTAAAACGCAAGTGCGTTTAACTTGAAACGCAAGTGCATTTAAGATAAAACGCAAGTACGTTTTGCATCAAACGCACTTGTGTTTTTTTCAGCATACTTTTACGGTGGTTGGAAGCCTTGTGTAAAATTAAAAAGTGTTGTTTTTTGCGTTTGGGAAGAATATATTGTGAACCTTCTAATTTTTATAAAAAAAGCAGTTGAAGTGCCTGTTATCCCGAAAAAAGTTTGTAGACTTGTGCCCGTTATTGTAAAAAACAATGTGATTTAAGAATTATGATTATAGGAATAGATGTAGGAGGAAGTACCACCAAGATTGTCGGGGTGAAAGACGGTGAAATCAGAAATCCGATGTTTGTCACAGCCAAGGACCCTGTCACTTCGCTGTTTGGTGCATTCGGGAAATATATATACGACCATTCTATCCAGCTTTCGGAAGTGGAGCAGGTAATGCTGACCGGAGTGGGAAGTTCATACATTCAGCAGCCCTTGTATGGTCTGCCTACGGCCCGTACGGATGAGTTTATCGCCAACGGTCTGAGTGCCCAGTATGCCACGGGGCTGGACCGGCTCATGGTGGTGAGTATGGGAACGGGTACTTCCTTTGTGAAGGTGGAACGTGAAAAGATTCGCCATGTGGGCGGAATCGGTATCGGGGGAGGCACACTGATGGGATTGTCGCGTTTGTTATTGCATACGCAGGACATTCTGTGGGTGTCAGAACTGGCTGGAAAGGGTAATTTGCAGAATGTGGACTTGCAGATTCAAGATATTTGCCAGACTTCTTTGCCCGGATTGCCACTTGATGCCACGGCTTCCTTATTGGGTAAGTTGGATAACAATGTGTCTCCCGAAGATTTGGCGTTGGGCTTGATGCATATGGTGTTGCAGTCCATCGGACAGGCAGCCGTACTTTCAGCGCTGGAAATGGGAATCCGTGATTTTGTGTTGATTGGAAATCTGACCCAGTTGCCCCAGTGCCGTCCGGTTTTCGATACCATTGCACAGATGTACGATGTACGTTTTATCATTCCGGCAAATGCGGAATATCAGACGGCCATAGGAGCCGCATTGGCTTATATTAAGAAAATAGAAACAAGTCCGGTAAGGTAATAGGTCTTATCGGACTTGTTTCTATTGGTGAATCTTTTGTTTCCGTTATTTCTGCCGCAGGATGTCAGCCATCAGGTAAACCTGGCTTTCCGACAGCCCCTGTGCCGTCAGTGCATCCTTGTCTGCCAAGAACTGTGAGATGAATTCCTCGTTCGATTTGCAGGCCGTTTCTGCTTTCCGGTAGTAAGTTAACGCCTGAGGTATGTTCCCCATAGCCAGATACACGTGACCTGAGTTCAGCCAGTCGTTGGCTTGTGGGTTTTCCAGAGCAAGTAGCTTATCATACATCCGGACAGCTTCTTCGTATTTACCGGACATGAAATAGCACCAGCCGATGGCGCGTCGTGCCTTTTCCGGATGTGTTTCCAGGAATTCTACCTTATAGAATACCTTAATGGCCTCCGGATAATTTTTCAGTGCCGCAAGGCATTGACCGGTTTGCATCAGGATGTGCAGGTTGTCAGGGTCAAATTCAAGCACTTTCTGGAAGCAGAAGGCTGCCTGAGAATAATCACCCGACAGCTTGTGGCATTGAGCCAGATGTTTGAGCGTCCATAAATGGTTGGGTTTTATCGTATCTGCCTGCAGGTAAGCTTTAACCGCCTTGTCATAAAGTTTGCTTTTTTGGTAGGCAAATCCTAATTTCTGCCAGGTTTCTGCGTTGGCCGGATTCTGTTGGGCCAGACTTTCATAAAGTTCGGCGGCTTCTTGCATATATCCCTTTGAGAAGAGGTAGTCTGTAATCTGACCGTGATACGTTCCTTTCAGTATCAAAGGACGGAGCAGAGGATTGTTCCAGAAATCCAGTCTCTCACGGAAAATGTCTTGCATTTCCTGTTTGAATTTCCACAGTTTATAGAAGCGGTATAAATTGTGGATGTATTGCCGTTGTATGTAGTTGATTTTCTGTTCTGTCGGATTTTCGCTGATCTTAAGATCATTGAATATCGAGTCTTCTCCATTTAATTTGGAGCGCATGAAGGTCTGCTGGTCGGCAGGAAGTGACTGCATGGCCAGGCAGAAAGAGTATTTGTCCGAGTCGCAGAACATTTGGGAGTTGACAACCATACCTAACAACGATTTCTCATCGAATGCTTTGTCTTTATAAATCTGGTACAAGTCGGGCACTTTCATGCTGAACAGATAGAACCAGTGGGCTGCTTCCTGAAAGAACGGGAAGGTCTTGAGTTGTGAAAAGGCAGTCATGTAGGTGTCGGCCCCTTCCAGTTGCAACTCTCCCAGTTCACGGATGTGGCTGTTTATCTGTTCCAGGTCTTTCTGCCATTCCGGGTTGAGGTCTTCTATATCTTCTATTTCGATGACTTTTGATTCCGGATTTCTGAGATTGGGATTGCGCATCATTTGAGGAATAATTTCTTCCTTCATTTTCTTGTCTATCTTCTCTGTCTCGCGTGAAAGGAGGAAGATGATTTGTATGTCGTGCAACTGTTTCAAGGCAGCAGGGTCATCTTCCATCAGTTTCAATGCAGAGACCAATTCCGGATACAGGTTTATCCGGTCAGCCTGAAAGTAAGCTGCAAGGGCAATCCCCGTCAATGCCCGTTGGGTCACGGTCGGTTCCTTGGTTTGCTGATAAGCTATGAGTAACAGCAGGAATTTCCGGCTGTCAAAAAGCTGGAGCAGGTTGAGGGTGACGGCACTTATCATTACAGCTTTGTCGTTGGCAGCCATGGATGGTGAGAATAGAAGTTCACGTGCTTCTTGGTAGTCTTCTTCACTCCATTGTGTAGAGACCCATATCTTGTTGAACAGCTCATCGATGGTGTGCTCATGCAACGTATAACTGTGTATTCTCTGCGCTTCTTCTTTGTTGACTTGCGACATGTCGAATGTGCGTTTAGCTGCTTCCAGCATGAAATCGAGTTCCTTGAATGAGTGTGGAGGGGTTTGGGCGAACTTGCGGAATGTGTCGGCAAAATAGCCATACGCCTTATCCCATTCTTTCAGGAAATACGTCTTGTCTGCCAGTTCATATCCCTTGCAAAGCAACTGATTGTAAATCGCTTCGCGCTGCGGGTCTTGTGTGCCCATTGCCATATATTGAAGCATGTACTCATAAGTCGTTTGTTGGGTTTCAATCTGCGACTTTAATTCCCAGTTGTTAAGTGTGGCTGCAGCTTCCTTAATTTGGGTGAATGCTTCTTTCAATCTTTTCTCGTTTAACAGTTGAATGATTTCCTTATGCATGATGTCGTTTCAGAAGTCTTAAAAATACAATCAGAAAAATACCTTATTAAAAAACTTTTTCTTGTAGGCAAAAGTAATAATTATTTCTTACTTTTTATCCGTCGTATGTCTGCAAATGAAAAAAATATAGCCAAAAATGTTTCTGTTTCTTTCTCATTTTTAGAGTCTTAATGTTGGTTGGAGATTTTTTTCAAAAAAAATGGTTTTTCGAATAGGGGTTTTACCAAAGATGTGCGTTATGAAGACAAAAACACCCGGCCGGGTGAAACAACAGAGAAATTAAACGTAAGACTTTTTTAAAACTAAAAAACTAGACTTTATGAAAATTCAATTGATTGCTTTATCTTTGTGTGTGTTAGCAAGTACAAATCTGGTAAAAGGACAGGGTTTTACTCCTTCTGAAAATAAACACGAAATACGTTTGTCTGTCAGTGACGGACTGACACAAGGATCGGTAGATATATTGGGAATGGGATTGGCAGATGCCGTGACAGGGAGCAAGCGTACGGATGAAAACTACAGTTTGGTGTATGGATTTGGTTACCGCTATTCGTTAGGCCGTTTCAAGGTAGGAACAGATTTGGGTTTTTCTTCTTCCAACAGTAAACTGGCATTAGCTGGTGAACAGGCTCCTTCATTGAAAGAGAGTAATGTGAATTTCATGATTCTTCCGGCCGCAGAATTTGTATATTATAAAAGAGGCTTGTTTGAATTGTATGGAACGGCTGCTGCCGGTGTTAACCTGAGTCGTCACAAAGAAACTGCTTTGACGGATGCCGGAAAGAAGGCTGCAAAGAAAGCAGATTTGAGCACTTCGTTCGCTTATCAGGTAAATCCGATTGCCTTGAGGGTAGGAAATGACCGGATTGGCGGTTTTGTAGAAGCCGGATTAGGAAATAAAGGCTTCTTGACAGCTGGTGTAAGTTTGAAATTCTGATTATTCGTATTGACGGAATCATGATAATGAGAGCCGATAGAAAGGACATATTCAAATCCCGGTTTCAGGAACATTATTCAAGGCTGTGCCGTATAGCCTATGGATATGTTTCTGACCAGGACGACGCGGAAGATATTGTGCAGGAACTGTTTATCAGCGTATGGAACAAACGACTGGATGACATGCCTGAGAAGGAGTTTGCTGCCTATATGACTACCTCCGTGAGAAACAGTTGCGTATCCTTTCTGCGGAAGCGTAAGGAAGATACGGTGTCGATAGATGATCATCCGGCTTCTGCAAGTTGTATGCCTGATGAAACTCCTGAAGAAGGTAAGACGCTTCAGGATATATTGGACTCGGCATTGGAGACTCTTCCTCCCAGATGCAAGGACGTTTTTTTACTGGCCAAGCTTCAGGGGTTGAAATATCGTGAAATAGCTGAGAAGTTGGAGGTGTCAGAGAAAACAGTGGAAAACCAGATGACAAAGGCTATCAAGCTGCTTCGTGCGTATGTGGCAGCGCATGGTGCGCTGTTGGTAACGGTGGCTGCCATTATTTTGTCCATTATTATAAATTGTGAATAAGACCATGAATAACAAGGAAGATATAGACCAACTGCTGGCCCGTTATTTTGCGGGTGAACCGCTAAGTCTTGTTCAGCAAAAGGAACTGGACACATGGATTGCGGCTCATCGACAGGAGTTTGAACAGATTCACAAGCTGATGCAGGCTCCGGTAAGGACTGCGGAAGAAATTCATTTTGATGCGGATAAAGCCTGGGCCAAAATTGAGCCGCGTCTGGAAAACCGGACACGGGCAGTGACATTTGAACGGAAGATGACCTTTTTCCTTTCCGTGGCAGCTTCGTTATTGGTGTTGCTGGGCATCGGTGCCTTTTATCTGTTCCGTGCACCGGCAGAAGAGGGATTGTATTATGCCAATGCGGATAGAACAGTAAAGCAGATAGTTTTGCCCGACAGCTCAGAGGTGATTTTATATCCAGAAGCTACATTGTCTTATTATTTTTCGGATAAAGAAAAAGGAAGAATGACCACATTGAAAGGAAAGGCTTTCTTTCAGGTGAAAAAGATGCATGGAATTCCTTTTAGGGTGAAAACTGACTTTCTGGATGTAGAAGTACTTGGAACTTCGTTTTTGGTAGACGTGGCACAGAAAGAAAAAGCCGGAGTGTTTGTTAAAACCGGAAAGGTGCGCGTGGAATCCGCTGAACATGAAGTGGTGATTCAAGCCAATGAAAAGGCAGAACTGAAAGGGAGCGTCTTGAAAACGGATACGATTCGTCGTCCGCAGGATGTATTCGGTGTGGACGATTCGGTACTGATTTTTGAGCAGGCACCCATTACGGAAGTGGTGAAGGTGATTCGGGAAAAGACAGGTATACAGATTGATTTGGCCGAAGGGTTGGAGAAAAATCTGATTACGACCCGGATAAACAGCAATGAGCCGGACATAGCCGGAGAACTGGCTTTTCTTTGTGGATGTAAATGCGAGACATTGGTGAAAGGAAAACATTACAGGTTATATGAAAAGTAAATGGCTGCTTCTCTTGCTGTGGATGTGCATGGTTGCACGACCGGAAGCATGGGGGCAGGAAGTCAAATCAGCGAATACGGTAGCGGAAGAGTGGATACAAGTGAACTCCTCTTCCGCTACCGTATTGCAGTGGTTTGAATGGATTGAAAAAAGTACGGGAATCGTGCTTTCATATAATCCTGCACAGATGGAGTTAGGTGAGGTGTGCCGGATAGAGCCGGGAGGGAGAATGACGGTAGAAGAACTTTTGCATTGCATCCTCTCCGGTTATCAGGTGAAAATTGCTTTTGTACCTCCTCGTAAACTGGTGGTTCATGCACGGAAGATTGAAAGTTATGATGTCAGCGGTACAGTGTCCGAAGTGGACAGCGAAGAACGTTTGTATGGTGCGGTCGTGACACTGGAGGATAAGGATGGAAAACAATGGAATACCATTTCGAATGGAAAAGGGATTTTCCGTCTGCATGTACCCGAAGGAACATATACAGTGAAAACTTCTTACATGGGCTACACTCCGCAGGTGCAGTCGGTCCGGGTGACGAGAGACTGTTTTATCCGTACCCGTATGAAACCATTGTTGTTTGAGATAGAAGAAATTACCGTGGAGTCGGGTAAACGGGAAAATGAACTGGGAGAACTGACTCCGTCTAATTTGCTGGCTTTTAGTGGGGGAGACCTGTTCTCGCAGATATGGATTCTGCCGGGGGTGACTTCTTCTTTGGTCGGACAGAATTTTATGGTCGACGGGGGCGGATACGATGAGAACTTGCTGTTGCTGGATGGCGTACCCGTGTTTCATCCCGGACATTTCAGTTCGCTTTTGCCCGTGTTCAACGGGGATGCCGTGAAGAACATGGTTTTTCATAAAGGTTTCTTTCCGACTCCTTTGGAGGGACGGATTTCGTCGGTTACGGAAGTTAATCTGAAAGAGGGAAATAAGAAAGAGCATGTGCGTACCTTGACGTTGGACATGCCGGCTGCATCCGTCATGCTTGAGGGGCCGATTATCAAGAATAAACTGTCGTACATGGTCGGGGCACGCAGAAGCTGGCTTGATTTTTTCGATAGTCTTTTGTCGGAAGAAAATCGTTTGAATCATTCCACTTATGATTATAATGCTAAATTATCGTACAATTTGTCTCCTGTTACCACAATGAATTTTCTGGCCTACGGTGCCCGTGATGATTATCATTTACCCATCGAGGAAAACGGTGAAAATGTGTCAGTGCTGCGTTGGGACAATCAGGCCTATCAGCTCTCGTTTGCCACACAGAAGGGTAGATTGGGAAATTCGACAGCGGTATTTTATTCTGCCCATACCAACCGCGCTTATATGGGAGAGATAAAAGAGGATACGGACGGATATGTACATAGCGGTATCAAGTCGCTCAACGTGACGACGGATTTTAGCTATTCGCTGGAGAATCTCTATCATGCGCGCTGGGGAGTGAAATATGCGTATGAAGTTTACGATTTGGTTTCGCAAGGTGAGGAGATGCGGGTACGGCATGAGCCGGTGAATCAGGTATCGGTTTATTATGACAACCTGTTGCGTATTTCTCCGGAATTCTCTGTGCAGGTGGGGGTACATGGGGTGGCTTATTGCCCACAGCAGCATCGGTCGTATTATAGTATTCAGCCACGTCTGTCGGTGAAATATTTCCCGTCGGAGAGAAATCTGCTTTATCTGAACTTTTCGAAGATGGAGCAGTTTTATCATTTCCTTCGTTTCGACAGCTTTTCTTTGCCTACGGACTTCAGAATGCCCAGCATTGACGGTTTCAAGCCTCGCTCTTCCGAGCATTATGAGATGGGATGGAAGCATTTTATGAATTCAGGACAGTGTGAAGTTTCTGTGTACTATAAAACGAGGCGGAATGTGCTGGCCTTGCGTCCGGACACATGGGTTGAAGATGAGGGATGGCAGAAATACTTGATGGTAGGTAATGGAGACAGTTATGGGGTGAAAGGATATTTATATCAGCGCTGGAAGCGTTGGAGTCTGCAACTGTCGTATGCTTACTCCCGAAGCCGGGAGTGGTTTGGCGAGTTGCCGGAAAAAGGGAAGGTGCCCTCTTTGTACGATGTACCTCATCAGTTGGGGGGAGCCTTGTCATATCAGTTGACGACTCATTCTTCTTTCTCTGTAGGAGGTATGCTGCGTTCCGGAAAAGTCCGGTTCTTGAATGAAGATTATGAGCCTTTGTCGGTAGAAGAATTTCGTGAAAAGCGTGAGCCGCTGAATTATCGGGTGGATGTGGGCTATTCTTACCGGAAATCATTCGGCGATAAATTGCTCTTGCTTCGTTTGGGTGTATATAATGTAGTGGGAAATCCTTCCGAAGAAGATATTTTGAGTTTTTATTCCGTGCACTGGAGTGGCAACTGTTTGCCGTACGGAAGTCTCAGCTTTAAATTTTAAGGAAGAGTTGCCGTTGTATTCTTTGTTTTTTGTGCGCATATTCAAACGAGATTGATTATTTTTGCAGCATCTATTGATGAGACAATGAGTATAAAAGAGCTTCAAGAGGTATATGCCAAGCATCCTAATGTGGCAGGCTTGGCTTCTTTACGTAAAAATAAGGATATAAAGACTGTTTATTTGGAAGGTATGCACAGTTCGTGTGCTTCCTTGTATGCTTCGGTATCGGTCAAGACGATGCCGGGAATTCATGTGTTTATACTGAACGATTTGGAGGAAGCTGGGTATTTTTACCATGACCTGGTGCAGGTGGACGGAGAGACTGATGTCCTGTTTTTTCCGTCTTCTTACCGTCGTGCCATCAAATACGGACAGAAAGATGCAGCCAATGAAATTCTTCGCACGGAAGTGCTGAGCAGACTGGAGCAGAAGAAGCCGGTCACGGTAGTCACTTATCCGGAAGCTTTGGCAGAGAAAGTAGTTTCTCGGAAACGACTCTCGGATGCGATGCTGACCTTGAAAGTGGGACAGCAGGAAGATACGGTCAAATTGATGGAGACGCTTTCCAAGTATGGGTTTGAGCATGTGGACTATGTCTATGAGCCTGGACAGTTTGCTTTGCGCGGCAGCATTCTTGACGTGTATTCTTTTGCATCGGAATATCCTTACCGCATTGACTTTTTCGGAGATGAAATTGATAGTTTGCGTACGTTTGAAGTAGAAACTCAGTTGTCGAAAGAAAAGAAAGATTCTATCTGTATTGTACCTGAACTTTCAGGAACGGAAGGAGCGGATATCTGTTTTCTGGATTTCGTGGATAAAGGCGCTACACTTTGGGTAAAAGACTTGCTCTGGGTGCGCGAACGTATTCAGGCCGTACACGATGAGGCGGTTTCTCCTCAGGCACTGAAAGCGTATGAAGGCGAGCAGACGGAACTGATGAATTTGTCCAGGAAACTGATTGACGGAGCTGAATTCACGGTGCGTGCCCTTGAATTCTTCCGGGTAGATTTCGGGCATAAGGCCCTAGGAACTCCGCAGGCACGCTTGTCGTTCGAGACCTCCGTACAACCCATTTTCCACAAGAATTTTGATTTGGTTGCAAGTTCTTTCACCGATTTCCTGCAACGGAAATATCGTCTGTATATCTGCTCGGACAGCATGAAGCAGACGGAACGTTTGAAAGATATTTTTAAGGAAAGAGGCGATGACATTACCTTTGAACCGGTAGACCGTACGTTGCATGAAGGGTTTGTGGACCATGCGTTGCGGGTTTGTGTGTTTACGGATCATCAGATTTTTGACCGATTCCATAAATACAACCTTCGCAGTGACAAGGCACGTAGTGGAAAAGTGGCATTGTCGCTCAAGGAACTGAACATGTTTGAACCGGGCGATTATGTGGTACATATTGACCACGGTATCGGGCGCTTTGCAGGCTTGGTGCGTATTCCGAACGGAAATACTACGCAGGAGGTCATCAAACTGGTGTATCAGAATGAGGATGTGGTGTTTGTATCCATTCATTCATTACATAAAATTTCCAAATACAAAGGAAAAGAAGGAGAACAGCCCCGTATCAGTAAGTTGGGCACAGGAGCATGGGAAAAAATCAAGGAACGGACGAAGACGAAAATTAAGGATATTGCCCGTGATTTGATTAAACTTTATTCTCAGCGTAAACAAGAGAAAGGGTTTAAATATAGCCCGGACAGCTTTTTACAGCACGAACTGGAGGCCAGTTTCTTGTATGAAGATACTCCGGACCAGTTGAAGGCTACTCAGGAAGTAAAGGCGGATATGGAGAGTGATAAGCCGATGGACCGTCTTGTCTGTGGTGACGTGGGTTTTGGTAAGACGGAGGTCGCTATCCGTGCCGCATTTAAGGCAGTGACCGACAACAAGCAGGTAGCGGTGCTGGTGCCGACTACGGTACTGGCTTACCAGCACTTCCAGACTTTCAAGAAACGTCTGGAGGATATGCCTTGTAAGGTGGAATACCTGAGCCGGGCACGTACGGCAAAGGATACAAGCCGTATTCTGAAAGAGTTGGCCGACGGAAAAATCAATATCCTTATCGGTACGCATAAGATTATTGGCAAAAGTGTCAAATTCAAGGATTTGGGTCTGCTTATCATTGACGAGGAGCAGAAGTTCGGTGTAAGCGTGAAGGAAAAGCTTCGCCAGTTGAAGGTCAATGTAGATACGCTGACATTGACGGCGACTCCTATTCCGCGTACCCTTCAGTTCTCTTTGATGGGGGCCAGAGACTTGTCTGTCATCCAGACGCCTCCTCCCAACCGTTACCCTATTCAGACAGAAGTGCATACATTCAATGAAGAAATTATATCCGAAGCCATCAATTTTGAAATGAGCCGCAACGGGCAGGTTTTCTTTGTGAACAACCGCATTCAGAATCTGGTGGAGCTGAAGGCGATGATTCTGCGGAATATACCGGATTGTCGGGTATGTATCGGGCATGGACAGATGCAGCCGGAAGAACTGGAGAAGATTATCTTCGACTTTGTCAATTATGATTATGATGTATTGTTGGCCACGACGATTATTGAGAGTGGAATTGACATCCCTAATGCCAACACCATCATTATCAATCAGGCGCAGAATTTTGGATTGAGCGACTTGCACCAGATGCGCGGACGAGTGGGACGAGGCAATAAGAAAGCATTCTGCTATTTGCTGGCACCACCTTTGTCATCGCTTACACCGGAAGCCAGACGCCGTTTGCAGGCCATTGAGAATTTCAGTGATTTGGGCAGTGGCATTCACATTGCCATGCAGGATTTGGATATCCGTGGAGCTGGAAATATGTTGGGGGCAGAACAGAGTGGTTTTATTGCAGACTTGGGATATGAAACTTATCAGAAGATTCTGAATGAAGCGGTTACTGAACTGAAAAATGAGGAATTTGCTGATTTGTATGCCGAGGAAATCAAAGCGGGTGAAGAAAAAATCAGCGGAGAGGAGTTTGTGGATGAATGTACGGTGGAAAGTGACCTGGAGTTGCTCTTCCCGAATGAGTACATTCCGAGCAGCAGTGAGCGAATGTTGCTGTATCGTGAACTGGATAAGCTTGAACTGGATAAGGATGTGGAAACCTTTAAGGCCAAGCTGGTTGACCGTTTCGGAAAAATACCGCCAGAAGGTGAAGAGTTGCTGCGTATTGTTCCGTTGAGACGTCTGGCCAAGCGTTTGGGCGTAGAAAAAGTGGTATTGAAGGCAGAACGGATGACGCTCTACTTCGTCAGCAACCTGGACAGTCCGTATTATCAGAGTGTGGCTTTTGGCAAGTTTATTGAATACATGGCCAAGAATCCTCGTTATTGTAATCTGAGAGAGCAGAACGGGCGTCGCAGCATGGTGGTATCGAAAGTGACAGATGTGAAGAGTGCGGTAAGCATCTTGCAGGAAATTGTCAGCATCGAAGCAAAGTAGCCGATTTCTCAAAGCAGTGACAAGGGGATTTCATTTCTGTTTCATGGAAAGTATTTTTATGATTTTCCAAGCTACATAAGAGGGGATTAAGTGGAGTAATGGTGTAACTTCACACCTAAAATTTGGAAAATATATGAAGAAAAGAGGATGGATTGTGCTGTTCCTGGCTTTTCCTTTGTGGATGCAGGGACAAAGTGCACGTGAGGAGATTGGAAAGAATCCGGCATTGGCTGCAGGAAAATATTATGCTTATCAGGCTCCGGAGGAGAAGTTGACTCCGGCTCCTGCGGGGTATGAACCTTTTTATATATCCATGTTTGCCCGGCATGGTTCCCGGTATCTTACAAAAGAGAAGAAGTATGCCGCGCCGTTGTCACTCCTTCTTGAAGCAGACGAGGAGGGAGTATTGACTCCTGATGGAAAGTGTGTGCTGAAGGTGGTGGCTTCTCTGGCCCAGGAGGCAGAGGGGCGTTATGGAGAGTTGACTCCGAAAGGAGCGCAGCAGCATCGGGAGCTGATAGACCGGATGTTCCACCGTTACCCGGAGGTGTTCAGTGACGGTACGCATGTGGATGCACGCTCCACATACAAGACCCGTGCTTTTCTTTCCATGGCTGCCGGATGTGTGGAATTGAAAGGCTTGAATCCTAAACTGAATGTTACGACACAGACCAGTGAGGCGGATGCTTATTATATAAAGTATAAGAATCCCTTGTATGAAGCACAGCATTTGGAGAATGTGGATTCCGTGTATCGTGCTGCCGACAGTGTGTATGTACATCCGGAGCGATTGATGAAACAGATGTTCCGTGATTCTGTTTACGTGGAAAAGCATGTGGATGCCGTGAAACTGATGATGGATTTGTTCGAACTTCATGGCATCAGTCAAAGTAGTTACAACCAACCGGATCTTTCTTTTTTATTTACTCCCGAAGAACAGTATGATTTGTGGCAGCGGAATAATTTTGAATGGTATTACGAAAAAGGGCCTTCTCCGTTGAGCGATGCGTGCATGTATAAACTGGAACGAAATCTGCTGAATAATTTCATCGAAACAGCTGATACGGTAATTGCTTCCCGAAAAAATGCAGTGACATTACGTTACGGGCATGACACGAACCTGGCTCCATTGGCCACGCTGATGGGAATGAACGCACTGCAAAAGGAGACTGTCGATTGGAATAAGATAGCAGATACATATCGCACTTATCGCCTGATTCCGATGTGTGGCAATGTCCAGCTTATTTTCTATCGAAAACAAGGCAATCAGGATATTTTGGTGAAATTACTGCTGAATGAGCGTGAAGTCACACTTCCTTTGCGGACGGATGTCTCACCTTATTATCATTGGAATGATGTAAGGGAATACTGGAAGCGGGTTGTAAAAGGAATTTCCCTTCCGGAAAGTAAGGATAAATAATCGTATCTGTAATATGTTTGTAAAAAGAGGTATTTGCGGGCTGGTCCTGAAAGTACCTCTTTTTTATTGTAATGGATATTGGGTGTAAATGTAACACAATAGAAATCTCTATGCAATACCTATGAAAATCATACGGGATACTTTTGCAGCAAATAAGGAAAGCAAATGAAATCTAAGATTGTATTGGTATTGTTATCACTGATGTCGGCTGGAGTTCAAGCTGGTGTGATAAAAGGTAAAATTAAGGATGCACAAACTGGAGAGGAGATTATAGGTGCATCGGTGATTGTAAAGGAAGACCCAGGAAAAGGAACGGTGACCGGATTGGACGGAAGTTTTAATCTGTCGGTGAACAGAGACAAATATACACTGGTCTGTTCTTATGTGGGCTATAAAAAATATGAAGTTAGCGTAGCAGCAGATAAGAAAGAAATTGTAATTCCTTTGAAGAGTGACGACGTTGCTCTGGATGAAGTGGTGGTGGTAGCTTCTAATCCGGGAAGAACTGAAGCAGGTGCAAGAGGCATCGAACGTCAGGCAATGAACGTGGTGAATGTGATGAGTGCGAAGGCGATAGAACTTTCTCCAGATATTACGGTAGCCAACGTGATTCAGCGAATGTCAGGTGTGACAATTGAACGTAACAGTAGCGGTGAAGGACAGTATGCCATTCTTCGCGGTATGGATAAGCGTTACAACTATACATTAGTAAATGGAGTGAAAATTCCGAGTCCGGATAACAAAAATCGTTTTGTGCCGCTGGATATTTTCCCGTCAGAAATGTTGGACCGTTTGGAAGTAACCAAATCTTTGACCGCCAATATGGAAGGTGACGGAATCGGAGGAGCGGTCAATTTGATTATGAAGGATGCGCCTTCTGAACGTCAGTTTACGGCAAATCTGTCAACCGGTTACAATGCAATGTATTTTGATCGCGATTTTCAGTCGTTCAATCACGGAGCGATTGTGAAGAAATCTCCTTATGAGCAGATGGGAATGCCGGAAGACAGCCGAGTAACAATGGATAACTTTACGACAGATAATCTGCGGATGAAATGGAACAAACCGTTGCCCGATTTGACTGCCGGATTATCTTACGGTGACCGCTTCTTTAACAATAAATTGGGTGTGATGCTGGCAGGTAGTTATCTGAATACGTATCGAGGAAAAGAAAGTCAGTTGTATTATCAGCCGGGAACAACCCACAATGGTATCGAATACCGAAATTATTCTTCTCAACAGACTCGTATCGGGGCTCATGCCAAACTGGATTATCATATCAATGCCAATCATAAACTGACCTGGTATAATGGATATATGGATATGAGAGAAGCAGAAGTACGTGACGGACATGACGACAAAGAAGGAGCCGTACGTATGAAGTGGAATCATCAGTATATTATCAATTCTACACTGAAAGGTGAACATGCCTTTCTGGAAGGTGGTGCACTTCGTTTGAATTGGTCGGCTGTACTTTCAAAGGCATACAGTGAAACACCGGATAATGCGGAAATCTTCTTATTGGGTAACCATGTACAGACTTCTGGAGCAGCCATCCGTCGTTGGGAGCATAACTCCGATAAAGACAAGGCCGGATACCTTGATTTGATGTATAAGTTGAAACTGGATGGAGGTTCTGTATTCGACTTCTCGGTAGGAGGTATGTACCGCGATAAGAAACGTGACAGCTTCTTCAATGAATATACCTTTAACTCTGCTACGGGAGTGAAAGATCCCCAGTATCAGGGAGAGGACTGGAATAACTACGATGAAATCTTGTTTACTCCGCTTAAGTACGGTAACATCAGTGATCCGTTAAACTATGATGCCACTGAAAAGATTGGTGCAGGATATGGAATGGTGAAATACACATACCGGAAATGGGAATTTATTGCAGGCGTTCGTGTGGAACATACCAATCAAGGCTATACATTGAAGTTCCCTACAGAGAATACAGATCCTGAAGGAAACCAGAAATATACGGATGTATTGCCGAGTTTCCATGCAAAATACGGAGTACATAAAAACGCGAACCTGCGTTTCTCGTATGCTCGTTCCATCAACCGTCCCAGCTTCTTTGAAATTGTTCCTTACAGCATTATCAATGAAGATTATAAGGAAAAAGGAAATCCGGATTTGAAACATACGGTAGCCGATAACCTTGATTTGCGTTATGAATTCTTCCCGAAATCATCTGAGCAGTTCATGGTAGGTATGTTCTACAAGAGACTGAAGAATCCGATTGAATACGGATTGCTGAACGAAGGACAGGATACCTATTATAAACCGATGAATTTTGGTAATGCTACCAACTTAGGAGTAGAAGTGGATGTAATGAAATATTTTAACTGGTTTGGAATAAAAGCTAATTATACCTACACGCATTCTTCCATTACGACCGAAAAGCGAATCATGGATGGAAATGATGTGAAGACCTGCACTCAGACCCGTCCGTTGTTTGGTCAGGCTGCCCATGTAGCAAATCTGTCACTGCTGTTCAAAAGTACCAAATATGGCTGGGAAGGACAGATTGCCGGAAGTTATACCGGAAAGCGTTTGAGTGATATTTCTAACTGGTATGATGACGATATTTGGGAAGATGGCTATATGCAGTTGGATGCTTCTGTAGAGAAAAGCTTTAAGAATGGTATCAGTCTTTTTGCTAAGGCATCTAACTTGCTGGATACTCCTTTGCTTCGCTTTATTCAGAATGGCCCTCGTACGAAGAATGTCAACTCTGAACGTAACAATGGCAATGTGATAGAGCGAAAGGAATGGCACGGACAGTCATTTATGCTGGGAATCAGATACAAACTATAATAAAGAGATAAAGAATTATATTGACTAACATTTCTAAATTATTACAAAATGAAACTGAAAAATTATTTGTTGGCCGGCACGGCTCTGGTAGCATTGTCTTTTATGGCAGCTTGTACAGAAGAAGACCCGATTGCAAACGGGGATGGAACTGAGACTCCCGGAAACAATGACGATGGAAATAACGATGAAAATGCCGATGGTGGAAATGGAGAGACAACTGACAACATCATTGTCTGGCCTGCAGATACGATAGTAAATCTGACCAACCATTACACAGTGCCCGAAGGTAAAAGCCTTGTAATCAAGGAAGGTGTGAAAATCATTGTAAGTACAGCAGGAGTAGGAGCCAATCATGTTCCGGTAGAATTTACCGTAAATGGAAACTTGTATTGTGAAGGTACTGCCGAAAAGCCTATCTTGTTCTCTGTTCCAGAAGATGAACGTACAAAAGAAAATATTTTTGCAGGTCTCTGGGGAGGTATTGTGGCTTCATCCACTTGTGAAGAAATGTTGATTGACCATACAATCATTGAATACACAGGAGGTCAGGTTGTGGAAGGTTCTCCTGCTGCTGCATCTGAAGTGTATACTGCTGGAGACGATGCCTATCCGCAGATTACCACCAATAACATCAATGGACATTATGTCATTACCAACTCTGTATTGCGCAACGGTTGGTCAGATGGTATTTATTTGATGGGTGGAAATGCCATCATCGCTAACAATGTGTTTGCTGCAAACGGATATGATGGCGCAGAAGCTGTGAACGTAAAAGCAGGATGTGTGGTCGATGTAGCTGGAAACGTCATGTTCAGCCCGAACACTAACGGTTTGAAACTCTCCAGCTCAGGTCAGAGTGATACACGTGCTTTGGCAAAAATCCAGGCATACAACAATACCATTATCAATGCAGGATGGCGTCGTGACGGTGAAAAAGGCGGTGGCGTGTATGTAGAAAAGAATGCCTTGGCCAATGTGTTCAATAACCTGATGGTGAACTGTAAGTTCAGAGCGATGACTCCTAGCTTCGACATTCCAAATGATCCGGAAGAAGGATACAATGATAAGTCAGTTATTGACTATAACTACTATGCTTCAGGTACACAGAAAAGTGACGTAGTGTTTGCAGATGAGTCTGGTGTGGCTTACTCTTGGGAAGGATATGCTTATGCGCATGAAGATTATAATGAAGGAGTGGTAGATGCACACAGTGTAATTACAAAGACACAGGAGGCATGTGCTACTAATGATCCGAAATTCGTAAACTATCCGATTAATGAAGTAGGTTTGACCGATTATGTATATCAGGACGCGTGGGATTTCCATGTACAGGCTGGCTCACCGGTACTGACTGGTGCTTACAATGGTAATGATGCTACTATGCAACCTTATTTCGGTACATCAGGTTTGACAGTAAACGGAAAAACTTATACCTCTCCGAAAGTGGAAGCTCGCTTCGGAGCATACGGTACAAAATAATAAAATCCTTTTCTAGGTTTTGTTAAGGCAGTTGTGAAACTGCATTTTTCCTTAGACGAATAAGTCCGGACATTCTTGTTTCGGACTTATTTTTTGAAAACTTTCAGCAGAGGAGTTTTCCTGATTTTATTCAGAATTGGGATTTACCTTTGCAACAACAAACAAATAATTGATAAAACTAAAATGATTATGATTTCATTAAAAAGAATTTTCTGTACATGTTGTCTGCTTTTATCGGTATGGGCAGTTTTTGCACAAGGTCCTTCAGAATGGAAGGCATTAGAGAAACCCTTGAATTTTTATCTGGCAAATGATTTGGGCCGTAATGGATATTACGACCAGAAACCTATCGCCGAATTGATGGGTCAGATGGCAGAGAATGTAGATATTGAAGCAGTGGTAGCAGCCGGCGATGTGCATCACTTTGAAGGCGTACGCAGTGTAAACGATCCGTTGTGGATGACCAACTACGAACTGGTGTACAGCCATCCGGAACTGATGATTCCATGGTATCCTATATTGGGTAATCATGAATATCGTGGTAATACGCAGGCTGTATTGGATTATAGTCAGGTGAGTGCCCGTTGGGAGATGCCGGCACGTTATTACACAAAGGTGCTGGAGAACGATGATATTACGGTGCGCCTGGTAATGATTGACACAGCCCCTCTGTTGGATAAATACCGTAAGGATACGGAAAAGTATCCGGATGCATGCAAGCAAGATATGGACAAGCAGTTGGCATGGTTGGATTCTGTACTGACATCTGCCAAAGAAGACTGGGTGCTGGTTGTGGGTCACCATCCTATTTATGCGGATACAGACAAGAATGATTCGGAACGCCTGGATATGGAAAAACGGGTAGACAGTATTTTGCGCAAGCATAACAATGTAAATATGTATTTGTGCGGACATATCCATAACTTCCAGCATATACGCAAAGCAGGAAGCAAGATAGATTATGTAGTGAACACTTCCGCATCTTTGAGCCGCAAGGTGAAAGCTGTAGAAGGCACTGTGTTCTGTAGCGGAGAAACAGGTTTCTCTTTGATTTCTGCCGATAAGAAAGAATTGTGCCTGTATATGATTAATAAGGAAGGCAAAGTGTTGCATACAGTAAGACAGACCCGTTAATGTGGCTTTCTGCCTGTTTCCATTATTTTGCAAACTCGACTTTGCGTTATTGTTTTAAAATAGATAATCCTCTCCTCATTTTTAGGTATTTTTGAGGGAAAGAGTAGCAATTTGGCAAAAAAAGAGACATTCGTTGGAACGGTGTCTCTTTTTTTGCTATTTTTGCACAGTTTTTGGGGCATTTGTGCCGAATCGACTATGAGGGGCATGCAGATGCTCAGTTTATTGGACTATATGAGAATAGTCCGGCATCAAAAGAAATCATTATTAAAACATAAAGCATGATACACAAAGTATTAATCGCTAACCGTGGTGAAATTGCTGTGCGCGTGATGCGTTCTTGCCGTGAAATGGGTATCCGTACCGTAGCAGTTTTTTCCGAAGCCGACAGAACGGCTCGCCACGTACTTTATGCAGATGAGGCTTGCCTGATAGGTCCGGCAGCATCTCGCGAAAGTTATCTGAACATAGATAAAATTATCATGGCTGCAAAACGTCATGGAGTAGATGCTATTCATCCGGGATATGGCTTCTTGTCTGAAAATTCAGAATTTGCACGCCGTTGCCGTCAGGAAGGTATCATTTTTATTGGTCCGGATCCTGAAACGATGGATGCGATGGGTGACAAGATTTCTGCCCGTAAACACATGATTGCAGCTGGAGTGCCGGTCGTTCCGGGTACAGAACAGCCGTTGCAGAGTGTAGAAGAGGCTAAGGAAATCTGTAACAAAATCGGTTATCCGGTCATGCTGAAAGCTTCTATGGGAGGCGGTGGTAAAGGTATGCGTCTGATTCATAGCGAGGATGAAGTGGAAGAAGCATACAATACAGCCCGTTCTGAATCTATGTCTTCTTTTGGTGACGATACCGTTTATCTGGAGAAATTTGTGGAAGAACCACATCATATCGAATTCCAGATTTTAGGAGATAATTTCGGAAATGCCGTACACTTGTTTGAACGCGAATGTTCTATCCAGCGTCGTAACCAGAAAATCGTAGAAGAAACTCCTTCTCCTTTCGTAACTCCTGAATTGCGTCAGAAAATGGGTGAGGCAGCTGTGGCTGCGGCTAAGGCTGTACACTATAAAGGAGCCGGTACGATTGAATTCCTGGTCGACAAGCACCGCAATTTCTACTTCCTGGAAATGAATACCCGTTTGCAGGTAGAACATCCTATTACAGAAGAAGTGGTAGGTGTAGACTTGGTAAAAGAACAGCTTCGTGTAGCCAATAATGAGCCGTTGCACTTCAAACAGGAAGATTTGAAACAGCGCGGACATGCCATCGAATGCCGTATCTGTGCAGAAGATTCTGAAAACAACTTTATGCCTTCACCGGGTGTTATCCGTCAGCTGATGGAGCCGAATGGTATCGGTGTGCGTATCGATAGCTATGTGTATGAAAGCTACGAAATTCCTATTTACTATGACCCGATGATTGGTAAACTGATTGTATGGGCTACTACTCGTGAATTCGCCATCGAACGTATGCGTCGCGTGTTGTACGAATACAAGATTACCGGTTTGAAGACCAATATCGGTTACCTGCGTCACATCATGAACGTGCCCGATTTTGTAGAAGGACATTACAACACATTGTTTATCCCGAAACATCAGGACATGCTGCGTGAGTGGGCCGGACAGAAAGAAGAGGAAACTGAAAACATCGCCATGATTGCGGCTTACATTGACTACCTGATGAACCTGGAAGAAAACAAGTCGGCATCAAGCGACAACCGTCCTATCAGCCGCTGGCGTGAGTTTGGCCTGAAAAAAGGTGTGCTGAGAATCTAAGTATTTTGAATTAAAGTAGAAGATTATGGAAATACATATAGGAGACAGAGTTGCGGATGTGACATTGGTCAGCAAAGAAGGTAACAAGGTACAGTTGACCATTGACGGTGTTCCATACGATGTAGACATCGTGATGGCGGAAAATGGTAGCTGCTCCATTCTGCACGAAGGAAAGTCGTACAATGCCGAACTGATTCGTAAGGAAGGTGGAAAAAGCTATACTGTAAATGCACATTATCAGTCATATAACATTGACATCATCGATTCACAGGCTAAATACCTGCGTATGCGCAAGGGCGGTGATGAGAAACAGCAGGATAAGATTGTTTCTCCGATGCCGGGTAAGGTAGTCAAGATTCCGGTGAAAGCAGGTGACCGTCTGCAGGCTGGCGACATCGTTGTAGTGATTGAAGCTATGAAGATGCAGAGCAACTACAAGGTAAACAGCGAATGCGTAGTGAAGGAAATCCTGGTAAACGAAGGAGATTCTGTCAACAGCAATCAGGTGATAATGACTTTGGATGTAATTAAAGAAGACGAACAATGACAACAGCAGAACAATATAAGAAATTTGAGGAGCTGGATAAGCTTGCTTCTCAGGGTGGTGGCGTAGAACGCGTGGAAAGACAGCACGCCAACGGTCACATGACAGCCCGCGAACGTATCGACATGTTGCTCGATAAGGGTACGTTCAATGAAATGGACAAGTTCGTAATCCATCACTGTACAGACTTCGGAATGGATAAGAATCACATTCCGGGTGACGGTATCGTATGTGGTTACGGTAAGATTGACGGACGTCTGGTGTACGTATATGCATACGATTTCACTGTATATGGCGGTACACTGAGCGCAACGGGTGCACAGAAGATTGTGAAAGTGCAGGAACTGGCATTGAAGAACGGTGCTCCGGTGATTGCCTTGAACGACTCAGGTGGTGCACGTATTCAGGAAGGTGTAGGCAGTATCTCAGGTTACGCTTCTATCTTCTACCAGAATACCATCGCTTCAGGTGTGATTCCGCAGATTTCGGCCATCTTAGGTCCTTGTGCAGGTGGTGCCTGCTACTCTCCGGCACTGACCGACTTCATCTTCATGGTGAAAGAAAAGAGCCACATGTTCATCACTGGTCCGGACGTAGTGAAGGCCGTGACACACGAAGAAGTGGACAAGGAAGAACTGGGTGGTGCTTATACCCACAGCAGCAAGAGCGGTGTAACTCACTTCCTTTGCGATACTGAAGAAGAAACTTTGATGAGCATCCGTGAACTGTTGAGCTTCCTTCCGTCTAACAACATGGAAGATGCGCCGATGATTCCTTGTACTGACGACATCCGCCGTGCAGAAGAGTCACTGATGACAGTCATTCCGGATGACCCGAACATGCCGTACGACATCAAGAACATCATTGAACCGGTAGTCGACAACCACTACTTCTTTGAAGTGATGCCTCACTTTGCCAAGAACATCGTGGTAGGATTTGCTCGCCTGGGCGGACGTTCTGTAGGTATCGTAGCCAACCAGCCTGCTTACCTGGCCGGTGTGCTCGACATCGATGCTTCTGACAAGGCTTCTCGCTTTATCCGTTTCTGCGACTGCTTCAATATTCCTATCGTTACTTTCGAAGACGTACCGGGCTTCTTGCCGGGATGCACACAGGAACACAACGGTATCATCCGTCACGGAGCGAAGATTGTGTATGCGTACGCAGAAGCTACTGTGCCTAAGATTACCGTAATTACCCGTAAGGCTTACGGTGGTGCTTACATCGTAATGAACAGTAAGCCGATTGGTGCCGATGTAAACTTCTCTTACCCGACTGCAGAAATCGCCGTAATGGGTGCCGACGGTGCCGTAAACATCCTGTACCGCAAGGCTACTCCGGAAGAAAAGGCGAAGGCAGTAGAAGAATACAAGGAAAAATTCTCTAATCCTTACCGTGCAGCCGAACAGGGTTACATCGATGAAATCATCCTTCCGAAGGATACTCGCTATAAACTGATTCAGGCATTGGAAATGACTCAGAACAAGAGCCAGAGCAATCCGCCGAAGAAACACGGTAACATGCCGCTGTAATCAGGTAGCAATTGTATAGATAATAAATAAGAAGAAGCGAAGAATTCCGCCGGTCATACGTGAGGAGTTCTTCGCTTTCTTGTATTGTGTTCACATTAGATTCTTTTTATATGAAGGAAGCATTCATAAAACTGCATCTTTCCATTCTCATTGCCGGAGGAACGGGGATTTTCGGAAAACTGATTTCCCTGAATGAAGGCCTGCTCGTGTGGTACCGTATGATGTTCGCCTCCGTAATGTTTTTCCTGCTGCTTTCGTTTCTGAAAAAGCTGCGGAAAGTGACCTTGGGCGATGTAACTAAGATTGGCTCTGTGGGATTATTGTTGGCCTTGCACTGGATATTCTTCTATGGAAGTATCAAAGCCTCCAATGTATCCATCGGCGTGGTTTGTCTTTCGCTGATGAGCATCTTTACCGCCATCTTTGAGCCCCTCATCAATCGTCATCGCATTTCCTTGCGGGAGATTCTGTTCAGTCTGGTAGCCGTGCTGGGCATTGTGCTGATATTCCATTTTGACACCCGCTACCGGGTGGGTATCTGTATGGGAGTCATTTCGTCGGCTTTAGCTTCTCTGTTTACCATCGTCAACAAGAAGGTAGCCGTGAACTACACCTCCAGCACCATGCTGCTTTACGAGATGCTGGGTGGTTTCTTAGGGCTCTCCTGCATCCTGCCGGCTTATTTGCATTACTTCCCGGTGCCCTCTATTCTTCCCGGCGCCCAGGATTTGATTTACCTGCTTTGCCTGGCTTCGGTATGCACCGTGGGACTTTATATTCTTCAGATTCAGGTACTGAAAGTCATATCCGCCTTTACGGTCAACTTGAGCTATAACCTGGAGCCTATATACAGCATCATCGGCGCCATGCTGATATTTCAGGAAGCCAAAGACCTGAACTTCAGTTTCTACTTAGGACTGGGACTGATTGTCCTGTCGGTCGTACTCCAGACCCTCAATGTGCTGTCGCAGCATCATAAGTTTATTCCTTCATTGTATGTAAAATGGAAACGTTAAAGAACCGTATCGTGAAACTGCTGGACACCCTGAACGAGCGGGTGTACGGCAAAGAAGAAGTCATGGCTCTGGCGCTGCTTTCGGCTGTGGCAGGAGAGAGCATCTTCCTGTTAGGCCCTCCGGGAGTGGCCAAGAGTATGGTAGCCCGCCGGTTGAAACTGATGTTCCGTGGAGGAACGGCTTTCGAATACCTCATGTCGCGGTTCAGTACCCCCGATGAAATATTCGGTCCCGTATCCATTGCCCGGTTGAAAAACGAAGACACCTACGAACGCATGACCGAAGGCTATCTGCCCACCGCTACCGTCGTCTTCCTGGATGAAATCTGGAAAGCCGGTCCCGCCATACAGAATGCCCTTCTGACCGTTATCAATGAGAAAATCTTCCGTAACGGACAGTTTTCGGTACGAGTCCCCATGAAAGGACTGATTGCCGCATCGAACGAACTTCCGGCTTCAGGACAAGGACTGGAAGCACTGTACGACCGCTTCCTGGTGCGTAAGCTGGTGGGCGGCATTGAAGACCTGTCCGATTTCGACCGGATGATTTCCACTGCCGACGAAAGCGAGCCGGAAGTGGACGAAAGTCTGGCAGTGAGCGACGAAGAATACCGCCAGTGGCAGGAACAGATGAAATCCGTCGGCCTGCACTATTCCGTGCTGGAAGTCATCCATTCCCTTAAAGACAAGCTGGAAGATTATAACCGCCAGCTGGAGAATGCTGATTCACCTTCCTCTGTGGCACTCTACGTGTCCGACCGTCGCTGGAAGAAAGTTGTCCGCCTGCTGCGGGCCGCTGCCTTTTTGCAAGGAAACACCGAGGTACGCCTGTCAGACTGCCTGCTGATGGTACACTGCCTGTGGAATGAGACCAGCCAGATAGACTGGGTACGCGATGCCGTACTGACGGCAGTAGGCGAGAGTGTGCGTGGCTACGTGCTGAACCTGTCGGGCATTGAAACCGATTTGCAGGCCTTGAAGAAAGAACTCGACTCGGCAGGAGCCTTGCGCGAACGGGCCGATGCCGGACTGCAACTGGTCGATACATACTACTATCAGGTGGAACGCGTACGCCTGGCCGGACGACTGCTCCTTTTTGCATCCGACTACCAGCAGTTGGACGACGTCGGCAAACAGTTCTATCTGCATAAAGACAAATACAAGACCGATTGCTATGTACTGAAGAAATACGACCCCTCCATGCGCAACAAGGTATCCCCATCGAAAGTCTATACCTTGCGCCGTGGCCGTCGTTCAGTATTTATCAACGACTATGAATACCCCTTGCTGTGCACTCCCGACTGTGCGTCGCTGCCCGCCATGGAAGTACAGGCGCAGGAAGACATCCCCGCACGCTTCAGCCAGCTGGAACAACGGCTCAGCCATGCAGAAGCCCATTGCGGCGACTGGGTGAAAGAAGAAGCCGACTACTGCGCAAACCACCTGTTTGTCGGGAAAAGAGAGAAAGAAGCCATGAGCCGGATACTGGGCGAACCGTCGAAAGCCCTGTTCCGCTATCGGAACGAGTTGGAGGAAATGAAACATGCATACCGGAAAGAGAACGAGGAATATCCGTCTGAAAGACCTGAAAACAGCCTATTTGGAGCAACTTCGTGAGCGAAGCCGGGCGCGGATGGAAGAATACCTTCAGCACCATACCGTGCTGGAAAGCGAACTGGAAGAGTGCATCTGGGATTATTATCGCCAGACAGCCCCTTCCTTGCAGGAATTCTATTCCCGCTACACCCCCGAATGGGAAGTCTTTTACGAGCATGAAACCCTGCAGCCGACCGATTTCCTGATATTCCTGCAACGAATGGAAACAGCCTTCCGCAAGCGCTATACCCTAGTCGAACTCGACGTATCCTATTACATCGGTCGCCTGTCCCGTCTTCCCGAACGGAGTGAAGAACGGGTAGCCTTGCAGGAACTCTTTCTCGACAAGTGGCACCATCTGCTCACGGTCAAGGAATATGACTACCAGTACCAGCACCTCTTCCGCCTGTGTGAAGGATTTCAGATTTTAGATAAATCGTTCGGCCTGAAAACGGAAGGCAATCTTCGGGGCTCGCGCGTGAAATGGCTGTTGCGGAACCATCCGGAACTCTATCAGAAAGTAATCCCCTACGAAAAAGCCATGGAGCAGAATCGCCAGATACGCGAGCTGGTGCGCTGCTTGGGAAAGAACGTGGGCGGACGGAAAGAATGTTTCGATTCCTTGTCTGGACTTCAGGCCGACAGTCTGATTCGTCATGCCACCCAGAGCGATGTAGAAGGTGTGACCTTGGGCGATGACCTTAACAGTCTGTTGCCCGTGGAGTACTGTTACCTCACGGATGAGGTGCTACATCCCTTCTTCATGCAACGTTATGTGGAGAAACGCCTGCAGCAGTTTGATTCCTTTTCGCATGAAGATACCTCCGCTCCCTCACCGGAGAAAAAGAAAGTCAGTTCGCAAGGGCCTTATATTATATGTATAGATACCTCCGGCTCCATGCGCGAAGGCCGCGAACGCCTGGCCAAATCGGCCGTGCTGGCCATTGCCCGTCTGACGGAGGCCACTTCGCGGAAATGTTATGTCATCAATTTTTCGGAGGATATACAAACCTTGCTGATTCGTGATCTGAAAACCGATTTCCCGATGCTGGTGGACTTCCTGCAACGTCGTTTCGATGGAGGAACCGATGCGCGTCCAGCTTTTTCTGAAGCCTTGATGATGCTGCGCACTCACGGCTGGCAACGTGCCGACGTGGTGATGATTTCCGATTTTGAGATGCCCCCTCCCGATGACGCGTTGCTGGCCGACATTCACTGTGCCCGTTTGCGGGGTACTTCCTTCTATGCGCTGGTGTTCGGTTCTCATCCGGAAACGGACTACCTTCATGAGTGCGAAAAGTACTGGGATATGTATTAGTTTGAAAAATTATTTTGATTTTATTTTTCGCTTATTTCTGGATAAAAGATTTGAATGCGAGATTTTGCTTTCTTTTTGAATAGCTGAATTTCGCATTTTTTCTTGTCGTAGATTTTACTACCCCTTTCAGAAGCCTTCTGGAAGGGGTGACTTTTGTGTAAAAATGAAGGTTTGGGCGAATTTAGGTAATCAAACACGAGAAAATCTGTGTGAAAAGCGAGATTTTGGGCGAAAATGCCGAGGAGTTTAGAGGAAAACCCTAAAGAGCTTTTTGGAACTCTTTTACGTTTGGAGGAAAACGCAAGTGCGTTTGAACTTAAATGTACTTGCGTTTTTGGAAATGCGCTTTTGGGCGTTCTGAGAGGGGAAAGTAAGTGAAGACTTTTGAGGACTTTCGTTGCTGGAATGAGATAAATTATGAATGAAGTGAAAGTGTCTTTTTGTAGCTTTTTTTATGAGACTTGTGGATTATGGACGTATGTTTATAGTTCCAGGTGTAATTATGGTGAAATATTTTCTGATTTGATTTCTGTTTGAATTTGTGAATAGGTTTTTCCTTCTCAAAAAGAGAATTACAGAATCTTGGAGGGGTAAACTGGAAAGCCTGGATGTAAGATTCAAGTAATTGACATTTTGTTAATGAAAAGTATTTCAGCATCAAAAATTAGCTTTCAGTCATAAGAAAATATGAAAAATATATGTTACTTTTACGTTGTGACTATTGTTGCAATTCTATTGTGTGCTATTGTTTTTTTGATTGTCTAAAAGATTAAAAACGGTAAAACACAGAGGAAAATATGATACTATATGGCAATCATTTGGGAGTAAAATAATTCATGTATGAAAGTTTACATTAAAAAACCTTGGAAAGAGATTTTGATTTGGGGCTTCGTTTCTCCAAGTGTTATGTATATGTTTATTGAGATTTATAGCAAGCAAATAATTATCAAACTAGCAATTACCTATCTTATAATTGTTTATGCGTTAGCTTTTTTAGTCTGGGCCATTTATTTCAATTATTTAATCTTATACGACAATCGCATCGTACTGAAAAACAGAATTTATAGGTTTTGGAGTCGGACATTTATGTACCAAGACATAGAAAAAATTATGATAAAAGATGATTTAGGTCAGTACAATTATGTATATTTTCAATTTGTTTCAAACGGAAAGAAATCACATAAGTATCTTGTGTCAAGTATTGATCATCGCCATGATTTAAAACAAATAACCGAAGAACTACTTCGGAAAGAGATAAATGTAGAAGTTAGTGAGAGTGTAGTGGCACGTTTTTTTAATGATGTAAATTAAAGTAGAATGAATAGTATAAAGAATTATCGAAAAAAAAGATGCTTGTTCTACGATTTTATGAAAATAAGCAGTATATTGTTGGGAATCGCTATGGTCATTACTCCCTTTATCACAGGTAAACTGCCTATTATTGCAATCCCTGGATTCGTTAGTGTTCTTTATGTTACATTATTATTTCGGCGCTCTCTGCAGTATGTAATTCTTACAGACGTATCTTTGATAATTCGGCATCAGAAGAATCCAAAATATGAAACGGTCGTTTATTTTTCAGAAATAGACTCTGTAAATTTAGAGTATTCTTCTATTGACGGATGCAAATTGGGTATTAAACGGGGGTATATCACGAAAGACTACATTTTATTGTTAGTCGGAAAGAAAGAAATGGGTGAACTAAAAAAAGATCTGGAGAATTATGGCATTCATGTATGGGAACTTTAAAAAGGCGCTATGAAATATTTTGTGTAAATGGAAAATACGGGATTCAAAGTGAGTTCCGTATTTTTTTTACTTTTTACATTTACCGAATGAAGAAGATTAGTAGTTTATCCCCCTCCCTTCAAAATAGTATTCTTCATCTTAAAAGAAAAAATTTCACAAAACCGTTTGTTTGATTTGGAAAATATCATACATTTGTATGTGTAAGGTATTGATAATTAATATATTAAATATAATAATAAATTAAAAATGAATATGGAATTAAAGAACGAAATTACGAAATTCAATCTTAGAGAAAATGGTGAAATTGATAAGGATGATAAAAATGGCAAAATATCTGAAGCATTTAAACCAATAGCTGAAATGATATTATCAGGATATTTTAAAGTTTCCAAGAACAATAGTGCTTCCTATGTGACCGTGCATCCGACTTGTGTGGAAATGTACTACCATGAAGAAGGGGAAGGAGATGATAAAATTAAAGATTATATTGTTTATCATAGAAATAGTAATGATGGTAAAAAGGAGGTATCTGTTTTTCCGTTAGGGGTATTGCATAACCACGTTTCCGGAATAGACTTAACTTTCGAAAGGATGGGAGAGAACAATAATCCAATTCGTTTCTCTGCTTTGATAAGGGAATTCTGGGTAGATAAAAGTCATAAGATAGAAGAATCGCATGAAAATTACGGTGAAGAAAACATCAAAGCATACACTGAATCTAACCCGGAAAAACGATCTACTTACCTATACGAGGCATTATATTCGCAATATTCTGTATTCGATGGCTTTAGTGTGCAATGGGTTGACGGTAATGAAGATGAAAGAAAAGAGATTCGTTGTGTGAAAAACAGATTGAATGTGGCTGAGTATGATCATTTTGAAAAGATACCTGCATCAAAGACAAAGGAACAGCTAACGAAAAATAAGAACTACAAGCAATGTCAAAGAATGTGGAGTTACTCTATCAATGAGGATAAAACTAAATGAGATAAGCTATGATACCGGACTATGGATGTAACGCAGTCTATTTCTCTGAATGGCTGAAAAAGGATTACTCTGACATATACAAAGGATTGGTAAGGATATTGAACAAGCATAATGTGGCTTATGATATCATACCCAACACTAAGGATGTATGGTGTAGAGACTACATGCCGCTGCAGCTTGATAAAGAGAGATACCTGTGTTATGAATACAAGCCTGACTACCTGATGAATAGTGCAAGAAACCGGAAATACATTACAGATTCACTGAATGTATGCCGGGATATGCAACTGAATATAAAGGAAACTCCCCTTATTATGGATGGTGGAAATGTCGTCAAGGTTGGAAATAAGGCAATAATGACAGAAAAAGTCTTTGTGGAGAATCCATCCATGGATGAAGATTCGCTAAAGAAACAACTGGAGAAACAGATGGAATGTGAGGTTGTCTTTATCCCTTGGGACAGGAATGAAAAGTATGGCCATTCTGATGGAATTATCAAACCTATCTCAGACAATACCATACTGATGACCAATTATCATGACTTTGATAGGGAATACACCAATGAAGTTGTCAAAAGGCTTTCCTGCAAATTTGAGATAGAGACACTTTCCTATAAAGTCAGGAAAATTGCTCTAGAAAGTTGGGCTTACATAAATTTCCTGACTGTAGGCAAACTGATTGTATTGCCAGCTTTAGGGAAAGAAGAGGATGAACAAGCATTGTCACAGATAAAAAGATATTATCCTGAATGTTGGGTTGAACAGCTCAATATCTCAGACTTGGTAAAAGATGGTGGAGGTCTTAACTGCGTAAGTTGGTGTAGATGCATTTGATTATAGAAAGAAGATACTCATCAGGAGTCTTCTGACTGCGTTTTTGGCTCTTTGGGATTTCATGATGTCTTTTTTGTGTGCTTGTGTTATGATTGGTACTTTCTTGTCTGGTCTTCGAACATAGTGGTTTGTTTTTACAAAGGTAAAAAAATATGTGTTCCGACATGTTTTATATAAGAAAGTTTGTCAACGGATCCCCAGGCATTTCTGAATATTAAGTGAAATGCCTGGGGAGTTAAGCTCATAAACTCTTTTATTCCGCATTCTTTTTCAACCATTCCTGTCGGCGAAGGTCAGGAAGGTGTTTCACTTTGAAATGTTCGAAGGTGGCATTGAAGCCGTTTCCGTCGGGGCTGGCTGCCATGAGGCCTACGTGTACGGGGGTGTTGTCCTGAAGCCAGGCGTTCCGCATCATGACGTATTCCTTGTCGTTGAACGAATAGAATATTTCCACGGCATCCAGTCGTCTTACCGCTTTAATCCATACGTAAGGAACCGGCTTGTCCAGTGCGATGACGCTCCAGTCGGAGGTCTTGTGGGTAACTACGGTACTCAGGTTGAATTTCCCGTCTACAAACTCAATGCCTGTCTTGATGTAGTTTTCATGGTCAATGCGCAGCATCAGTCCGGCCTGGTCGAAACGGGTTTTATAGTCTCCAGTCACTTTTACCTTGACCTCAAATTCGCCTCCGTAAGTTGTGTAATAGAATGGGGCGTCATCTACGGTAAAACCATAGTGTGAAATGCGCCAGTAGTCACTCTGTGGGGTGACGTACATGGTCAGTGCCTGGTTTTCTATTTTCCATTGTTCGGGTTCGTTGAACCATTGCATTTTTTCCAGTGACTGGGCCATTCCGCATTGCAGGGATGCCCAGAGGGCCATACCTGTTATAAGTCGTTTTTTCATATCTGATAATTTAATTACGATTCCTTTGATATATTTGCTGATAAAATCCGTAGGGAAATTATCTTTGCAAATGTAAGATGCCGGAAAAGAATCTGCAATGATTATTAATAACCATTTTTGTATGAATATAGTCGATGAACTGAACAATGAGTTTTCAAAACAGAAATCGCTTTACAAGGTAGGGCAACAGCCTGTGGCAGAACTGGAAAAATACAAGCAAATTGCCATGGGGTATGCGGAGATGGAAAATGCGGTATCTGTGCTGAGTGATATGCATACGAATGTGAGTTACGTGTACTATGGGCGCTTTTCTCAGGTGTTTGGTTGGAATCGTGAGAATGGTACGGAAGAGAAAATAGATTCTATTTGGGAGGAAAAGATTTTGAAGCAGATTCATCCCGATGATTTGCGCGACAAGTATTTGCAGGAGCTTCGTTTCTTTCACTTTGTGCGACGTCAGCCCAAGACAAAGCGGACTGATTTTTATCTGGCCAATAAGTTGCGTATAAAGGATGCGCAGGGAAACTATCAGTTTGTGCTGCACCGGTTATTTTATGTTCCTTCTCCTATAGGGAATAGTTTGTGGCTGGCATTATGCGTGTATACTCCATGGTTATTCGGCTTTTCTGGCAAGAGCAGGGTCGTTCATTCGGTTACCGGAGAAATGATGGAATTAGGCGGTCAGGAGGATGCACAAATCTTGTCGGACAGAGAGAAACAAATTCTCCGGTTGATAGATAAGGGTTTGATGAGCAAGGAGATTGCCAGCCAGCTTTCTATCAGTGTGCACACGGTCAGCCGGCACCGTCAGGAGATTTTGAGCAAGCTTCAGGTGAAAAGCTCCATTGAAGCATGTAGGGTAGCGAAGGAGTTGGGTATTTTGTAGAGTGTTTGTGATTTTTATCAGGAAATGTACTGTTTTTTCGGTGAATAGATGTTTTATTCTCCGATTTTTTTCGGTGAATAGATATCTTATTCACCGAAAAATCATTATCTTTATTGCTAAAAGTTACTATATGTATTTACATGAAAGAGAAAACTGGTGGCAGTTTACCTACGATAGTAGTAAAGTACTTAAGCTTTTAGGGCGAATCAGGGTGAAACAAGGTATGGTGTTAGGTAGTCTTTCTACTCTTGGATTTGAATTTCAGGATGAGGCTATGCTTTCTACCATGTCTGTCGAACTGGTTCGTTCTTCGGAAATTGAGGGTGAAATGTTGAATTTGCAGGAAGTGCGTTCTTCTATTGCTCGTCGTTTAGGTATTGAAACGGCTGGTCTTGTTCCAGCTTCCCGATATGTGGAAGGAATAGTGGAGATGTTATTGGATGCTACGCAAAATTATAAAAAGCCTTTATCTGACGACCGTCTTTTTGGATGGCATAATGTATTGTTTCCGTCTGGAATAAGTGGATTGTACAGGATTGAAGTTGGGAAGTATCGCACAGGTGAAATGCAGGTCGTTTCGGGAGCAATGGGGCGTGAAAAGGTTCATTATCAGGCTCCCTCGCCAGAAAAAGTACCCGAAGAAATGAAACGTTTTATTCAGTGGGTTAATACTGAAGAAGATATAGACGAAGTAATTAAGGCAGCAATTGTTCATTTATGGTTTGTATCTATACATCCTTTTGATGATGGTAATGGACGAATTACCAGGGCCTTGACTGATATGATGCTGGCACGTTCAGAAAATACAGGCAAACGGTTTTATAGCATGTCGGCTGAAATTAAGTTAATGCAAAAAGAGTATTATGAAATATTGGAAAGAACTCAGAAAGGAGATGGAGACATTACGGAATGGCTTCTTTGGTTCCTGAAGTGTCTTGAAAAAGCATTGGATTCAACACGAGATACATTGGCTGCTGTGCTGGAAAAAGCCAAGTTTTGGGAGTATTTTAGGGATATAGAGTTTAATGTGCGGCAACGTAAACTGATTAATATGCTGTTTGATGGTTTCTTGGGTAAACTTACTTCTGGTAAATGGGCTAAAATTGCTAAATGTTCGTCGGATACGGCTTTGAATGATATAAACGATTTGATTGCCAAAGGTGTGTTGGTAAAGAATAATGAGGGAGGTAGAAGTACAAATTATTCTTTAGCAAAGTTACATTGCATAGATGAAATGTAGGGGTAACAAGAAAGTATGATTGGATGATATAAAAAATGGAGTAATTTTGTAGATTTGAATTATCAGAAATTTGCAGAAAGATTTTCAAGTTAGCACTAAACCTAAATAATAAACCATGAAAAAAATGTTGTTTTTATCGGCGCTGCTTGCATGCGGGCCGGCCTGTTTTTCTCAGCAGGCAGAAAAGTTTCCACTGGGAGATTATGTAGAACTGACCGACACGAAGCCGCACGACGGGGATGAAGTGTGGAGTAAGATGACTGCTCCGGTTCGGTTTTGTTGGGGAACGACGGATGTGCGTTACAAGAAACTGAATGTGCCCGACGTGAAAGCTACTGGTACGCTCCGGCTGAAGGCTTGGAAAGGAGAGCGTGTGAATGCACAGGCTGTGCTTTGGACGCAGAAAGAACTGGAAGGAGCGGAAATTGCTGTCAGTGAATTGAAGAACGGTTCTTCGGTAATTCCCGCCTCGGCCGTGAATACGTATTTTGTACGTTATGTAATGACGGATGAATTGAACAAGGATGGAAGTGGGGGTTGTGGCCCTCGTGAGAATAAGGCAGAGTGGGATTCTTCCATGGTGGCCGATGTGCTTGATATTGTGCGGGTACGTGAAGTTCAGGCGCGCAGTACGCAGCCGGTGTGGCTGAATGTATGGGTACCTGCTGATGCACGCCCCGGAAAGTATAAAGGTACGCTGACGGTGTCTGGAAAGAATTTTGAGGCCATGAAACTGCCGTTTGAAATCGAGGTAGTGAACCGTACGTTGCCGGAACCGCAGAAATGGGCGTTTCATTTGGACTTGTGGCAGAATCCGTATGCCGTGGCGCGTTACTATCAGGTGCCGTTGTGGAGCAAGGAGCACTTTGATGCCATGCGTCCTATCATGAAGATGTTGGCAAATGTGGGGCAGCGGGCTATTACCGCCAGCATCATGCACAAGCCTTGGGCCGGACAGACGGAAGACCATTACGATAGCATGATTTTCCGGATGAAGAAGCTGGACGGTACGTGGGTGTACGATTATACGGTGTTCGACAAGTGGGTGGAGTTCATGATGAACGAAGTGGGTATCAAGGATTTGATTAGCTGCTACACGATGATTCCATGGGCGTTGAGCTTTGATTATTTTGATCAGGCTACCAACCGCGTACAGTTTATCAAGGCTGCTCCGGGTGAGGAAGCCTATGCTGAATACTGGGGTACGTTCCTGAAAGATTTCTCTCGTCACTTACGTGAGAAGGGGTGGTTTGAAAAGACGGCCATTTCTATGGACGAACGTCCGATGGAGGCTATGCGTGAAGCTATTAAGGTGATTAAGGCGGCCGATCCGGAATTCAAGATTACATTGGCCGGTAATTATCATGAGGAGATTCAGGGAGATTTGTATTATTTGAGTATCCCTTATGGCAATCAGTTCCCGGAAGAGGTAAAGGCGGAACGTGAACGGAAAGGACAAATCAGCACGGTGTATACTTGCTGTACGGAGGCTTTCCCAAATACATTTACTTTCTCTGAACCTGCCGAAGCGGCCTGGACGGTACTTCATGCGGTGGCTGGAGGATATGACGGTTATCTTCGCTGGGCAGTAAACAGCTGGCCGATGGATCCGCTGCGCGATTCACGTTTCCGTACGTGGGCAGCTGGTGATACGTACAGCATCTATCCTGGTCCGCGTAGTAGTATCCGTTTCGAACGTCTGGTGGAAGGTTTGCAGGATTGTGAGAAAATCCATATCCTTCGGGAAGAACTGGCTGCCAAGGGAGCAAACGGAAAATTGAAGAAGCTGAATGCCAAACTGTCGGAATTTACTCCGGAAGGTTGGATAAAGACGAATAAGAAGTCGCCTGCCCTGATGGTGAGTGAGCTGAATGCCTTGCTCAATGAGATGTAAAAGATGCATCTGCAGGAAATAAAAAAGTCCGGTCGCAATGGCCGGACTTTTTAGTATGATAAAATCAAATGAGTATTTATTTCTTTGTGCTAGGAGTGTAACGTGCGTTCAAGCCGTCAACGATTTCCTGTGTGATATCCAGTGACTTGTCTGCAAACAACAGGTTGTCCAACTGAGTGTTGCTGATAATCAGGCTGTAGCCTTTTTTCTGGTTGTATACTTTTAAGAATGAGTTGATAGAATCACGAAGCTGCAGGCTGTTCTTCTGGTTTTCAGCCTGGAGGTCAGCATAAAGCTTTTCCTGCAATTGCTGCAAGTCACGCTGTTTCTGCAACAGACGTGCGTTTTCCTGTTCTGCACGTTCGCGGCTGGCAAAACCGTTGTTTTCCAGTTTACGCTGGAATTCTCTCATTTCGCCGTCCAGTTCTTTTGCTTTTTCATTCAATGTCGTACGGATGTTTTCTTCCTTCTGAATCATCAGTTCGTTCAGGTCATTCCAGTAGCGATATTTAGTGAGCAGCGAATCAACTTCTACGTAGGCAATCTTCATATTTGTACCTGCTACTGCCGGAGCAGAAGCTTCAGTAGAAGTTCCCTTGTTGTCTGTGCATTGTGCAAACAGGAATACTACGGCAAGAGCCAGGAGTCCTTTCAAAACATTCATTTTTTTCATAATGATATTGATATCGTTTTTTAGTTAATTATTAGCTTCATTGTTCTGTTGCTGCCGACTGTCTTTCCGGAATGGCGTGAGGATTGATGCGTTGGGCTTCACGGTCTTGCGATTGCACGCATCCGATACCTCTTTTCCGCATGGCCTTGCTTCCGCTGACGTGTGTGTTAGGGAAGCGTCCATTCTTCTTGAAAAGCATTTTCACCGATAATAGCGCTATGCAGATAGCAACTATTAACAAAGTTATCAGGATAGTCTTAAGCATTTCTATTAATTTTGTGGTGCAAAGATATAGTTTTTGTCACGATTCCTCAGGGTTTTGTCTTTAAAAAAGCCTTTTATGTGAGGAAAAACGCTGTATTTAACTTTTGTTTGCATCTAATTTTTAATCGTTTATTGAAATACTTTTATGGAAAAGAAAGATTTGAAGCCGGCATCGGTTTTTCATTATTTTGAAGAAATCTGCCGTGTGCCGCGTCCTTCCAAGAAGGAAGAAAAAATCAGAAATTATCTGGTGGACTTTGCAAAAGCCCATGCGCTGGAATATAAAGTGGATGAGGCTGGAAATGTCTTGATTAGCAAATCGGCTACCGCTGGTATGGAAAATCTGAAAAAAGTGGTGTTGCAGTCGCACATGGACATGGTATGCGAGAAAAACAACCAGACGGTACATAATTTTGAAACAGACCCGATTGAAACTTACATTGACGGGGAATGGCTGAAGGCGAAAGGTACTACACTGGGTGCTGACAACGGTATCGGTATGGCGACTGAACTGGCTGTGCTGGCTGCAGATGATATTCAGCACGGACCGCTGGAGTGCTTGTTCACCGTAGATGAGGAAACGGGACTGACCGGCGCATTTGCCTTGAAAGAAGGTTTCATGAGCGGCGATATTCTGATAAACCTGGATTCGGAAGATGAAGGTGAATTGTTTATCGGCTGTGCCGGAGGTGCTGGTACTACAGCTGAATTCCCTTGCCCTATGACAGCAGCTCCTGAAGGTTATTTCTTCTTCCGTGTGGCAGTTAAAGGATTGACCGGCGGACATTCTGGTGACGACATCAATAAGAACCGTGCCAATGCCAACAAGTTGCTCGACCGTTTCCTGGTAATCTTGATGAAGCAGTATGATTTGCGTCTGAGCCACATTGACGGAGGTAACTTGCACAATGCCATTCCGAGAGAAGCCCATGCCGTTTGTGCCGTGCCGATGGCTGATAAAGAAAATGTACGGGTGGCATTGAATATATTCCTGGCTGAGGTAGAGAATGAGTTTGCGGTGACGGAACCGAATCTGACCATGGAACTGGAGTCGGAAACTCCTTGTGCGGAGGTAATGGAAAAAGAAACCATGACACGCTTCCTGCATTCCCTGTATGCCGTGCATCACGGAGTGTATGCCATGAGTCAGGATATGGAAGGCTTGGTGGAGACTTCTTCTAACTTGGCTTCGGTGAAGATGCGTGACGGCAAGATTGTGGTAGTGACCAGTCAGCGTAGTTCTATCCTTTCTTCTCGCAAGGATATGTCGCAGATGGTACGTTCTGCATTTGAACTGGGTGGAGCTACTTGTGTGACCGGTGACGGTTATCCGGGATGGAAACCGAATCCGTCGTCTGCTATTCTGAAGGTGGCTGTAGAAAGCTATAAACGTTTGTTTGGAGTGGAACCGAAAGTGAAAGCGATTCATGCCGGACTGGAATGTGGATTGTTCCTGGAGAAATATCCGTCATTGGATATGGTTTCTTTCGGACCGACGCTGCGTGGCGTGCACTCACCGGATGAACGCATGCTGATTCCTACGGTGGACAAGTTCTGGCGTCATCTGCTGGATGTGCTGGTAAATATTCCGGCTCGTTCATGAGAAAACTAATTTATAGCTTGCTATGGGCTGTGTGCGGCATGAGTGCCGCACCGGCTCAGGCACAGCATGCGTTCCGGGTGATGGAGTACAACGTGGAAAACTTGTTTGATTGCCGTCACGATTCTTTAAAGCAGGATACAGAGTTTTTGCCGGGGAGTGTACGGAACTGGATGTACCGTCGCTTTCAGGATAAGGTGAACAAGATTGGAAAGGTGATACTGGCAGCAGGAAAGGAACAGGTGCCTGATTTGGTGGGTTTGTGTGAGGTGGAAAATGACTATTGCCTGAAAAGCTTGACCCGTTATTCTCCGCTTCGTGAAGTGGGTTATAAGTATGTCATGACCAGCTCGCCCGATGAGCGTGGCATCGATGTGGCTCTGTTGTATCAACCAGTCTCGTTCCGCTTGCTCGCTTCACAGAAAATTCGTATTCCGTCAGATTCATTGGGTATGCGTCCTACGCGAGATGTGCTGTACGTATCGGGGCGTGTGGTAAGCGGAGATACGTTAGATGTCTTTGTCTGTCATCTTCCCTCGCGTGTGGGAGGGGCAAAGAAAACAGATCCCTATCGTTTGTGGGTGGCCCGCAGAATCCGTCAAGCCGCTGATTCGGTCATGGCTGAGCGGCAGAATCCCCGTCTTATTATTATGGGGGACTTTAATGACTATCCTGATGGAAAGTCGTTGCAGGAAGGGCTTCGTGTGTCTGCCTTGTCTGAAAAGCCGCAGTTATGTGCCTTGTATAATCTGATGGATAACCAGCAGGGAGGGACCTATCGTTATAAAGGAGAGTGGGGTGTACTGGATCAGATGGTAGTGAACGGTGCTCTGTTGCAGCCGGATGCTCGTACAAGGACTTCAAAAGAAAAAGTCTCTATTCTACGTTTCCCTTTTTTGTTGGAAGAAGATAATGTGTATGGAGGGGATACGCCTTTCCGCACCTATAAAGGAATGCGGTATCACGGAGGATATAGCGATCATCTTCCGGTGCTGCTGGAACTGATAGTGGAAGAATAGAGTTGTTTCTCGCGCGCATTGAAAGTTGATATTATTGGCCATGGCTCTTTCATTTAACTAAATCAGTACTTTCCCAGCGGTACTCCGGTACTTCCTCAGTAGTACTCCGGTACTTCCCCGGCGGTACTCCAGTACTTCTAGGAAAGTACTGGGAAAATGGAAGAGCCGTGTATTATTTTGACTAAATGAATATATGTTTTCTTGTCCGGGAGTTGTATTTCTAAAAGAAAAAACGTATATTTATTGCGAAATCAAAATCTAAGGTTATGAAAAAATCATTGTTCTTTTGTGTGTTTCTATATGGAATAGGAGTAATGTCTTGTTCAAATGAATTGGAAGTTCAAGAAAAAGTAAAGGCATTACCTACTGTTCGGGAATTAGTTGCTTATCCTAAGTCCGATGCAGGACGTAGTCGTTCGGGACAATTGAATTGGGAGGAATGGGAAAAGGTAACATTATCTTCAGGAAATCATGTTAATACGCCATGGAATACAACTCAGTCTACAACTGCGATTCCTTATGACATAAGAATGGACATAAAATCTGTAGATGGATGGGAGTTGATTGCCCATACAGTTAATGGTTATGGAGATTTAGGAGTGAATTATCTGATTTTTCATAATAAGTATACGGGGGTACTAAAAGTTTTTTATTATTTGGAGCCAGAACAAGCGAATTTACAGAATACAGCAATGTGGAAATTGCATTTTGAGATTCCTCAATCTTGTTTAGCTTTTTCTGATGTTTATGCGGAACTGTCTACAAGGAAGGATATTTATGATATTTATGTAGGCAATATATCAAATGATGATTCTAAAGGATATACCGTGGGCTGGAATTGTTTTCAGACAGAGTTGGCGTATGATCCTAATTTAAAAGGAGGAACGCTTCAAATAATTCCACATTCATGTACTACTAGTACAATTGAATTAGATGGTGATTTTGAAAGTACCACAGAAGGACTGATTCTTTCTTCAACAACATATAATAAGGGAGATAAAATAGTGAAATCTGTAGCTAAATATGCAGGGGATAAAGCAGAGAAGTGGGTGGAGAAAGCAATTGAAAGCGAGAAAGTATTTAAAGAAATAAAGTCTTTAATTGTAAAAGGGGCAGGTAGTCTTGTTTCTTCTGGAGTTAGTACGTTATTAGGTGCTTTTACTGGTGGGTTTGATAGGGAAAAAAAATACCGTACAGACCGTTATGTTGCAGACGAATGGAAAGGTAACTCTTTCTGGAGAGATAGAAACGCTTGCCACAGGTTTGATACCCCCTTTCACATTGTCTCTTTCTCCAGACAAAATCGGTCGTTTGGGTGTATGGAGTTTGTCTGATTATCCGTGTTTAAGACTCTCTCCTTATGCTACTCATTACAAGCAGGATAACGATGAAGCAGTTCAGATATATCAGTCCATGGGACCAGAGTTTTATGCTTCGGATTTGGATGACTGTTTAAACCTGAATCCGGAAATGTTGTCGTCGGTAAAAAGTTATACTGTTAAAGGCGAAATTTATGAAACGAGTCATACTGTTTTATATGATGCATTAAATGAAGGTACCAGTGGTGTGCATAATGAGCGAAGACCTGTTTCTTCGGAGTTGTTATATGACGAGGTATATAGACCACCTTTTTATATTTATACTGGAGTCGTTTTGAAAGATAAGAATGGAGAGGAACTATGGAATTGGGGAGATAAGGCGCCTTTTGAAATTTATTTACCTAATACTCCAGAAGGAGAACAAGGAGCGGTTCCTCATTTGACTTTTATGTCACGTTATATATTAGTGGTAACTGTTGAAATGAAAGTGGAAAATAATGGTAGGGAAAATACGATTGTGTCAAGCCATACTTTTGTCCCTAGGTTCCGATGGGATTATTATAATTTTGGTGACTGGTATTACAATGTATATCCATTTGTTCCCATTGAGAACTGATTTTGTTAACTTTTAATTGAAAGAATATGAGAACGGTTTTGAAATGTTTGTCCGTTGGGATACTATTACTTTTCTTTTCCTGTAAAAATGAAGAGGCATTGCCGCTACTGAACCCGGAGAGTGAAATGTGTGAGATTCGTTTTTCTGGCTCGGCTTTTGATTTCCAATGGAACGGGAAAGCATTGGGAGTGAAAGATGCATGGGCATATCCCGTAGTGGAATTTGATGCGATAGAATCGGATACGACCAAACTACAGCTGACGATTTCATCCTTACTTCCGGATGACATTAAACTGGCGGTGGATGTAGTTCCTGGAGTGTTTGAAATTGTTTTTTCCGGAAAGTCTTCCGGAAAGCCTTATGATCTGGAGGTGGAAGGGTATTTCATGCCACAGGAAGAGGAGAAAAAATTGTCCATCACCTGCCGGTATCAGATGAACGAATCCTGTATCGAACTGGACACGCCTTATGATTTTCATTTTGGAGAGGACTGTCTGTCGTTAATAGTTGGTGGTCCGGGAGAAGTGGAATGGAACGGACAAGTATGGAAAAAAACGGATTTGGTGAAAGATGTGCTGCGCAAAATGGGGCAGAGGGTGGCTCAACGTACGGAGATGATGCGGGTGATATTTCATGCGGACGCTACGCTGGATGTGTTTGTGAGAGAAGTGGGAGAAGAGAACTTTGTGCAGATTGCTACGCTGCAATATGATATTTCCAGTATGATACCGAACCGTATGAATTGGATTTTTACGCAGGAACAGTCTCGTTGTGTGGAAACGGAACTGATTGGGGAGCCGCTGCCATGTTCAATTTTTTTCACCGATTTCTTTAATGACGGAAGAGACTTCCTGCCTATGTATTTTGCAAGGGGGGATAACTCCGGCTCATTGTATCTGAATATTGCCAGTCCGTATCGTCAAAGAGCTGTCTCGCGCTATATCAGATCTAAGGGAGCAGAAGGGCTTCCGGAGGAAGAGGTAGAAGAAATGGAACTATTTTTCCAGATTATTCAGGAAGACGGTGCGTGGGAAGATAACACGTGGCTTTATTTGCTGCGTACCGAAAAGAGATAAGCATCGAAAGCATTAAGAATGAAAGCACTGTACAAGGAGTGAGTGTATTTGTTTCTCCTTGTGCAGTGCCCTTTAGGAATGTGCTTTGTGCAGTGTTATTTATATTGTTGGTGGAATTCCACTACGGCTTCTATTCCTTTTCTGAAAATATCAAGTGAGAAGTTCTCATTCGGGGAGTGGATGGCATCGCTTTCCAGTCCGAATCCCATCAGAATGGTTTTAATACCCAGAATCTGTTCGAAATCGCTGATGATAGGAATACTTCCTCCACGACGTACAGCCAGTGGCTTTTTGCCGAAAGCTTTTTCAAATCCTTTTTCTGCAGCTTGATAAGCCGGATGGTCAATCGGGCACACATAGCCTTCACCTCCATGCAGAGGAGTGACTTTCACTTGTACATAGTCGGGTGCCTGCTGTGTGAGATAGTCTACAAACAGCTGGGAGATTTTTTCATGCTGCTGGTGAGGAACCAGACGGCTGGAAACTTTGGCGTAGGCTTTAGAAGGCAATACGGTCTTGGAACCTTCGCCTGTATATCCTCCCCAGATGCCGCATACATCGAATGACGGGCGGCAACTGTTGCGTTCCAGTGTGGAATAGCCTTTTTCGCCTTTCAGGGCTTTCACCCCGATGGCTTCCATGTATTTTTTCTCGTCGAACGGAATCTGGGCAATCATTTCGCGCTCGGCAGCCGGTACTTCTTCTACGTCATCGTAGAAATGAGGAACGGTAATACGTCCGTCTGCGTCGATGACTTTTGAAAGTAAATCGCAGAGCACGTTGATAGGATTGGCCACTGCACCACCGAAATGTCCGGAGTGAAGGTCACGGTTCGGGCCGGTTACTTCAATTTCCCAGTAAGCCAGTCCTCTTAGTCCGGTAGTGAGGGACGGCAGGTCAGCCCCTAACATGCTGGTGTCGGACACTAAGATCACATCGGCTTTCAACAGTTCCTTGTGTGCTTTCAGAAAAGCATTCAGGCTGGGCGAACCGATTTCTTCTTCTCCTTCAAAAATGAATTTCACATTGTGGCGGAGCAGCCCTTCACGTACGAGGTATTCAAAAGCCTTGACTTGAATCATGGACTGTCCTTTATCATCGTCGGCACCGCGTGCCCAGATACGACCGTCACGAACTTCCGGTTCGAAAGGCTGGCTTTTCCATAATTCCAACGGTTCGGCCGGCATGACGTCATAATGTGCATAGACCAGTACGGTCGGAGCATCGGGGCTGACACGCTTTTCGGCATAGACTAACGGATGTCCTTCTGAGGGCATGACCATCGCTTCATCGGCTCCTGCTTCGAGCAGTAGCTGACGCCAGCGTTCCGCGCAGGCCAGCATGTCGTCCTTATGCGCAGGAAGTGCACTGATGCTGGGAATGCGGATAAGGCTGAACAGTTCGTTCAGGAACCGTTCTTCATTTTCTTGGATGTATTGTTTGATTTCCATGGTATTTTTATTTACAGATGTGTAGTTTTATTAAGCAGATAATAATCGAGTATCGTCATAGCTGCCATAGCTTCCACAATGGGGACTGCGCGAGGTAACACACAAGGGTCGTGACGTCCGCGGGCTTTCAGAATAGTTTCGTTGCCATAGATGTCGACTGTAGGCTGTTCCATCAATACCGTAGCTACCGGCTTGAAGGCTACGCGGAAATAAATATCCTGGCCGTTGCTGATACCTCCCTGAATACCTCCTGAGCGGTTGGTGCGGAAGGCTATTTTCTCTCCGTTACGATAGAATATATCGTTTTGCTGGCTGCCTTTCATCTCCATGTGACTGAAACCTTGTCCATATTCAAAGCCTTTGACAGCGTTGATGCTAAGCATGGCATTGCCCAAGGCGGCATGAAGCTTGCCGAAAACCGGCTGGCCCAATCCGATAGGGCATCCTTGTATGACACAGCTGATGACACCACCGATGGTATCGCCTTCTCCTTTTGTCTGGTAAATATAGTCAGCCATCTGCTTGGCAAGTTCTTGATCCGGACAGCGTACCGGATTGTCTTCAATGGTACTCAAATCGTATGCGGTATAGTCTTTATCCAACTTGAATTCTCCTACCTGCGAAGTGAAGGCCGTGATGCGAACGCCGAGCTGTCGCAATGCCAGTTTGGCAAGGGTACCGGCTACTACACGGGCGATGGTTTCACGGGCTGAAGAACGTCCTCCTCCCCGGTGGTCACGTATACCGTATTTTTGTGTATAGGTAAAGTCGGCATGAGAAGGACGGAATACGTCTTTCATGTTGTTATAATCGTTGGAATGCTGGTTGGTATTCCATACCACAAATCCGATGGAACATCCGGTAGATACCCCTTCATATATTCCGGAAAGAAATTCTACCTGGTCGGCCTCTTTTCGGGCTGTGGTGATGGCCGATTGTCCGGGACGGCGTCGGTCCAGTTCCTGTTGAATAAAATTCATATCGATGGCGATACCTGCCGGAAATCCGTCGATAACTCCGCCTATAGCTTTTCCGTGTGATTCACCAAAACTGGTGAGACGGAAGATATTTCCAAAAGTGTTGTTGTACATCGTTGTATAGTAATTGATTGTGATTAGAATTTGCTTCCGGCGCCACCGCCTCCGAAGCTTCCTCCTCCAAAACTGCCGCCGCTGAAGCCGCCTCCACCTCTTCCGAAACCACCTCCAAAGAACGGACCGCCTAAGAAGGGACCTCCGTTGCCTCCCCGGTGATGGAATTCATCGTCGTCGACTTTTCGGTGAGTATGGCGTACGTGTCCGCAATTGCTGCACAGATAGGTGATTTCTTCGGTACGTACGCTGCCTACGCGTGAAATGGTACGAACTGAAACCTGTTGTAAGGTATGCTTATGGCAATTCGGACATTTGTTTCGTTGGCGTGCGGAATACCATAATAAGGCAGGTACAAGGATAAAGCAGCATCCCAGGATGATAAAAATTAGCAGTCCGTCTGATTCACCTTCGGGAGGAGTGGGAGCTCCGGAACTTTTATCCAGTACTTGTCGTACGGCCTGAATACCGGCTACCATACCGGAATCCCAGTCACCTTTACTTAAATAGGGATTCATGTAACGGGTTTGGATGCGTTTACAGATGGCATCGGGAAGAATACCTTCCAGTCCATATCCGGTAGCAAACTGGATACATCTTTCTTCTGTGACCAGCAGAATGACCAGTCCGTTGTCTTTACCTTTCTGGCCTACTCCGTTTTTCTCTCCCAGTTGGTAGGCAAAGTCGAAACAATCACCGCCTTTTATTTGCCGTACGGCTACGACCACGGTCTGGATGCCGGTTTTCTGTTCCAAAGCAAAGAGGGTGGTATCCATTACAGCTACAGCCGCTTCACTAAGAATTCCGTCAGGATTGCTGACATACCGTGTCCGGTCTTGCAGGTGTACCATGGGAACCTCTTCTACTTTGTATCCTTCAGCTCGCAAAGTGCTGAAGGCAGTTGCCAGTAAAAAGAGTATTCCGAATAAAGATGTTCGTTTCATTGTGAAGAGGGTAGGTTAGAACTTCACTTCAGGTGCCTTTTCGCTGCCTTCTTCAGCTTCGAAATAAGGACGCTTTTCAAAACCGAACATGCTTGCGACGATATTTTTCGGGAAACGGCGGATGCTGGTATTGTATTCGCGTGCAGTTTCGTTGAATTTACGACGTTCTACGCTGATACGGTTCTCAGTTCCTTCCAACTGTGCCTGCAGTTCCTTAAAGTTTTCATTGGCTTTCAACTCCGGATAGTTTTCTGTCACAGCCAACAGTCGGCTCAATGCACTGCCCACAGCTCCTTGTGCTTTCTGGTAGGCTTCAATTTTTTCAGGAGTCAGGTCTTCGATGTCGATGGTCATCTGAGTAGCTTTTGCTCTGGCTGATACCACCGCATCGAATGTTTCTTTTTCGTGTGCGGCATATCCCTTAACGGTATTGACCAGATTAGGAATCAGGTCAGAGCGTCTCTGATATTGGTTTTCTACGTTGCTCCATGCAGTGCCTACGGTTTCTTCCTGAGTGACTAAAGAATTATACGAACTGACGCAGTAAATCACAAGAACAGCTACTACTGCGATAACAATAATCCATGTTTTTTTCATACGTGTTATTTATGTTTTATGATTAGTTTCAATGGCAAACATACATAAAAATCTCATTTTTTGCGTATCTTTGCCCAATAATTTTGATAAATTGTAATATTATATATGAAGAATATCCGAAATTTTTGCATCATTGCACACATTGACCACGGTAAGTCTACACTGGCTGACCGTTTGCTGGAATATACGCAGACAATTAAGGTTACAGAGGGACAGATGTTGGACGATATGGACCTGGAACGTGAACGTGGAATCACAATCAAGAGCCATGCCATTCAGATGGAGTATACTTATAAAGGTGAAAAATACATTCTGAACCTGATTGACACTCCGGGACACGTGGACTTTTCATACGAAGTGTCTCGTTCCATTGCAGCTTGTGAAGGAGCATTGTTGGTCGTCGACGCTTCTCAAGGTGTGCAGGCGCAGACTATTTCGAACTTGTATATGGCGTTGGAACATGACCTGGAGATTATTCCGGTGATGAACAAGTGTGATATGGCCAGTGCGATGCCGGAAGAGGTGGAGGATGAAATTATTGATTTGTTAGGCTGCAAGCGTGAAGATATTATTCGTGCATCGGGAAAGACCGGTATGGGAGTAGAGGATATTCTTCAGGCGGTAGTAGAACGTATCCCAGCTCCAGTTGGTGATGAGAATGCACCGCTGCAGGCTTTAATTTTCGATTCTGTATTCAATTCATTCCGTGGTATCATTGCATATTTTAAGGTAGTAAACGGAGTGATTCGTACAGGTGACAAGGTGAAATTCTTCAATACAGGAAAAGAATACGATGCTGACGAAGTAGGTGTATTGAAAATGGATATGCTTCCTCGGAAAGAGTTGCGTACGGGAGATGTAGGATACATTATTTCCGGTATCAAGACTTCTAAAGAGGTGAAGGTAGGAGATACCATTACACATATCAGTCGCCCGTGTGATAAGGCAATTGATGGATTTGAGGAAGTAAAACCGATGGTCTTTGCCGGAGTTTACCCGATTGAAGCGGAAGATTACGAAAATTTGCGTGCTTCTTTGGAAAAACTTCAGCTGAACGATGCGTCTCTGACTTTTCAGCCGGAATCTTCTTTGGCGCTGGGCTTCGGATTCCGTTGCGGATTCTTGGGATTGCTTCATATGGAAATTGTGCAGGAACGACTGGATCGTGAGTTTGATATGAATGTGATTACCACTGTTCCTAACGTATCGTATATGATTTACGATAAGCAGGGAGGAGTGCAGGAAGTGCATAACCCGGGAGGAATGCCCGATCCTACACTGATTGATCATATTGAAGAACCTTATATTGATGCTTCCATTATTACGGCAACAGACTATATCGGTCCGATTATGACGTTGTGTCTGGGTAAGCGCGGAGAACTGGTGAAGCAGGATTATATTTCAGGTAATCGTGTAGAATTGCATTACAAGATGCCTTTGGGTGAAATTGTGATAGATTTCTATGATAAGTTGAAGAGTATTTCCAAGGGATATGCTTCTTTTGACTATCATCAGTCAGGTTTCCGTCCATCTAAATTGGTGAAGCTGGATATTCTGTTGAACGGAGAATCGGTTGATGCCTTATCTACGTTGACTCACTTTGATAATGCGTATGATTTAGGACGCCGAATGTGTGAGAAACTGAAGGAATTGATACCTCGTCAGCAGTTTGAAATTGCGATTCAGGCGGCTATCGGTGCAAAGATTATTGCGCGTGAAACCATTAAGGCAGTCCGTAAGGATGTGACGGCCAAATGTTATGGAGGTGACGTAAGCCGTAAGCGTAAGCTCTTGGAAAAGCAGAAAAAAGGAAAAAAACGTATGAAGCAAATTGGTACGGTAGAAGTTCCTCAAAAGGCATTTTTAGCGGTTCTTAAGCTTGATTAAGCTTTTGAATCTCTGTAAGAGGCGTCAAAAAGACAAAAAATCTCTTTTTGATGCCTCTTTTATTTTTATCAAATTGTAATGTATTGTAAAAATAAATTGCGAATTTGTTGTTTATTCTATGTAGAATATATATATTTGTCACATGAATAAGGCTTTGCTAGATATTTTAAAAGTAGGTGGACTCTTTTGGTATATGGTGGTTTTATTTAGTGATAAAATTTTTTATTAACCATCCTGCTTTTCTTTTAATGTAATTTTGGTTAGGTAGGACTTAAAAACATTTTAAATATGGAAAAAACTTTACCCCAGTAACAAAGTGAGGTTTCGTCATCTTTATGATAAAACTGATAAGGAAGAACAAATTCTTTTTTACAGATGTTCATTGATGGTGGAAACGTATATTAAAATACACGTTCGTAATCAGGAAGATGTCTACAATTTACGTCAGGAAGTATTGTTGAAAGTGGTAGAAGGATTGGATAAGTCGTACCATGAAAGAGGACGTTTTTTTCAATGGGCAATGACGATAACAATTAATATGGTAAATGATTATTATCGCAGAAAGAAAAATGCTCCCACTATGGTTGCACTTGATAATGAGGCTGTGGTGGCTCATACGGCAGGATATCCTTCATTAAAAATTAAGCTTTTGTTGAAGTTTGAGCGTGTTTATCTGATAATACGGGAAATAATACTTTTCGAGCTTTCTTTGTTTGAGAGAGAATTGATTATAGACCTATTCTTTAAAGGTTTAAGTTTTAGAGAAGCGGGCGAAAAGAGAGGTATAAGTAAATCGACTTGTTTCAAGCTTTATAAAAAAATCATAGCTAAAATTCGCGATTTGTTAAAAGAAAGAGGAATTGATTTTACTTTTCTAGATGAAGATTTATAAGAAAAAGGCATCCATGCAAGATTTGTATTTGGGTGCCTTTTCTTATTTGTTTCTTCTGAATTTCGACTTTTTTTGTACTTTTGCGCGGAAAAAATAATTAAAAGCTATCTTTATGTTAACATTGGATTGTATTTATCGGGCATCGTTTGCTCTGAAAAATGTGATAAGAAGAACGGATTTGATATATGCTCCCCAAATAAATAATGAGAGTCAGGTATATTTGAAACCGGAAAACCTGCAATATACAGGTTCGTTTAAGTTGCGTGGTGCATGTTACAAGATTTCTTGCTTGACAGAGGAAGAAAAGGCTCGTGGAGTGATTGCTTGTTCTGCGGGAAATCATGCGCAGGGTGTTGCACTTGGTGCTACGAAGCATGGCATAAAATCGTTGATTTGTCTTCCGGAAGGTGCTCCTATTTCGAAAGTAGAGGCAACCAAGCGTTACGGAGCTGAGGTATGTCTGGTTCCAGGTGTTTATGATGATGCTTACCAGAAGGCTTTGCAGCTTAAGGAGGAAAGAGGATATACTTTCATTCATCCTTTTGATGATGAACATGTCATTGCCGGACAGGGAACAATCGGACTGGAATTGTTGAATCAACTTCCGGATGTGGAAGTAGTGATTGTGCCCATTGGGGGAGGAGGACTTATATCTGGTGTAGCTTACGCGCTGAAATCTTTAAAACCTGATGTAAAGGTATATGGTGTACAGGCTCAAGGTGCTCCGAGTATGTTGCGCTCTATTGAACATGAACGTCGCGAATGCCTTTCTTCAGTGTCAACAATCGCAGATGGTATTGCAGTAAAGGAACCAGGAGAACATACTTTTGATTTGTGTAGCAAGTATGTGGATGGTATTGTGACTGTGACAGAAGATGAAATCTGTGCCGCTATTTTAGCATTGATGGAGCAGCAGAAACTTATTGCTGAAGGGGCGGGGGCAGTTGCTGTGGCAGCTGCTATGTTCAATAAGGTTCCGGTGGCAGGGAAGAAAACAATTTGCGTGGTATCCGGAGGAAATATTGATGTAACTATCCTGAGCCGTGTGATTGGACGTGGATTGGATATGTCTGGCCGCTCTTATACTGTAACGCTTGATTTACATGATAAACCCGGAGAACTGATGGGAGTAGCTACTATTGTGGCTCGTCTGGGAGGAAATATCATTTCAGTACTTCACGAACGTAACAATAATAATAGTAATGTGACAGCCTGTTTCCTGAGACTGGTGATGGAAACACGTAATGCGGAGCACATTTCACTTATTCGAAATGCACTGCTGGAGGCAGGATACACCATCGTAAATTAAGTAGGAGAGCTGTAATTTGTCGGATTTCTGAACTTGTCCTGACGAATTTAATTTTTTTAAGCAGATTTTCCTCGTTAACGTTACCAACAATACAATATTTATCGTACATTTGCCACACATTTGTAAAGTGTGGTTTGCAAAAATGACTGATAAAATAAAACATCTAGGTATTGTGGAAAGCATTAACGGTTCTTACTTGAAGGTGAGGATTGTACAGACGTCAGCTTGTTCTGCCTGCAGCATAAAAGGGCATTGCAGTGCGGCTGAATCGAAGGAGAAACTGATAGATGTATACAATAAGTCTGGTCTCGCCTGTCAGGTAGGGAGCCAGGTCATGATAAGCGGAGCGACATCCCTGGGAATGAGAGCTGTAATGTGGGCTTTTGTTTTCCCTTTTGTGGTGTTGCTCGTTTCTCTTTTTGTCGCTATGTATTTTACGGGAGGGGATGAGGCCGTTTCTTCCATCGCATCTTTGTGTATGCTTATACCTTATTATCTGATACTTTTCTTTTGCCGGGAGAAATTCAGACGTACTTTTGTGTTTGTTTTGGAATCAATTAATAATTAATAAACTAACTTTATATTATGAGTTTAATTTTGGTTGCAGTGATTTCACTGGGTGCCATTGGCTTGATTTCAGCTGTTATCTTGTACGTGGCTTCTAAGAAATTTGCTGTGTATGAAGATCCCCGAATTGCTCAGGTGGCAGAAGTGCTTCCTCAGGCCAATTGCGGTGGATGTGGTTTCCCGGGATGTTCCGGTTTTGCAGCTGCTTGTGTAAAAGCTGGTTCTCTGGAGGGAAAAATGTGTCCGGTAGGCGGTCAGCCTACAATGGAGAAGGTCGCAAGTATTTTGGGACTGGAAGCAGCTGCTTCAGAACCGAAGGTTGCGGTAGTGAGATGTAACGGAACATGTGCCAACCGTCCGAAGCTGACTCAGTACGACGGGGTGCGTTCTTGTGTGGTAGCCAATTCTACTTTCGGTGGTGAAACCGGTTGTACCTTTGGCTGTCTGGGATGTGGTGACTGCGTATCGGCTTGTCAGTTTGATGCCATTCACATGAATCCGGAAACAGGACTTCCTGAAGTAGACGAATCAAAATGTACGGCTTGCGGCGCTTGTAGCAAGGCTTGTCCGCGTAACATCATTGAAATTCGCCCGAAAGGCAAGAACAACCGTAGAGTGTACGTACAGTGTGTCAATAAGGATAAAGGTGCTGTAGCCCGTAAGGCATGTGCAGCAGCTTGTATCGGTTGCGGCAAGTGTGTGAAGGTATGTCCGTTTGAAGCTATTACATTGGAAAACAACCTGGCCTATATCGACCCGGCTAAATGTAAGTCATGCCGTAAGTGTGAGATGGAATGTCCGCAGCAGGCTATCGTGGCAGTGAACTTCCCTCCTCGTAAGCCGAAGGCAGAAGCTCCTGCAGCAGAAAAACCGGCTGTAGAGAAGCCTGCAACCGCCAGTCCGGTAAAACCTGAAGCTGTAAAGACTGAAACGGTAACTCCAGCTGCAGCTCCGGCTGCCGAAGCTCCAAAGAATACAGAGGCTTAATCTTATAATTGTATAATACTAAATAACATAAAAGTGAAGACGTTTAGAATTGGTGGAGTTCATCCAGCAGAAAATAAATTGTCAGCCGGGAAAGCTATTGAAACGCTTGCACTTCCTAAGCAGGCGGTGTTCCCGTTGTCTCAGCATATTGGTGCGCCTGCCACTGCCATTGTAAAGAAAGGCGATGTGGTAAAGGTGGGGACCAAGATTGCCGAAGCGGGAGGCTTTGTATCGGCAGCTATCTTCTCTTCCGTGTCTGGAAAGGTAAATAAGGTAGACAGCGTGATTGATGCAAGCGGCTATCGCAAGCCTGCAATTTTCATTGACGTAGAAGGTGATGAATGGGAAGAAACAATCGACCGTAGCAAGGATCTGGTAAAGGAATGTAACCTGACCCCGGAAGAAATTGTCGCAAAAATCAAGAATGCCGGTATCGTAGGTATGGGTGGTGCTTGTTTCCCTACTCATGTGAAACTGACTCCTCCTCCCGGATGCAAGGCAGAATGTGTAATCATCAATGCCGTAGAATGTGAACCTTATCTGACTGCCGACCATCGTCTGATGCTGGAAAAAGCAGATGAAATCCTGGTTGGTGTACAGATTCTGATGAAGGGAGCAAAAGTAAACAAAGCTTATATCGGTATTGAAAATAATAAACCGGATGCCATCAAGCTGATGACAGAAAAGGCAGCCGCTTATCCAGGTATTGAAATTGTACCTTTGAAGGTGAAATATCCTCAGGGAGGTGAAAAACAGTTGATTGACGCTGTTATCGGCCGTCAGGTACCGGCTCCTCCTGCTATTCCTATTAATGTAGGTGCAGTGGTACAGAACGTGGGTACTGCGTATGCGGTATACGAAGCTGTACAGAAAAACAAACCTTTGTTTGAACGTGTGGTAACAGTAACAGGTAAGTCGTTGAAGAACCCTTCTAACTTCCTGACCCGTATGGGAACTCCGATGAGCCAGCTGATTGAAGCTGCCGGAGGTCTGCCGGAAGATACCGGAAAAGTAATCGGTGGTGGTCCGATGATGGGTAAGGCTTTGGTAAATACCGAAGTACCTATCTGTAAAGGTAGCTCTGGTGTACTGATTATGAACGACAAGGAAACGCGCCGTGCAGAACCTCAGCCATGTATCCGTTGTGCGAAGTGTGTAAGCGTTTGTCCGATGGGACTGGAACCTTACTTGCTGGCTACTTGTTCGGCTCATGGCGACTGGGAACGCGTGGAACACGAAATGATTATGTCGTGCATCGAATGCGGTTCATGCCAGTTTACATGTCCTTCTCATCGTCCGATGTTGGATTACATCCGTTTAGGTAAAGGTAAGGTGGGCGGTATCATCCGTGCACGTAATGCAAAAAAATAATTTGAGAATCTTATGGCAAACAAATTAATAGTATCCTTATCGCCGCATGTACATGGTGGCGACAGTGTACAGAAAAACATGTACGGCGTATTGATTGCGCTGATACCGGCCTTGCTTGTATCTTTCTACATGTTTGGTCTGGGAGCAGTGATGGTGACACTGACTTCTGTCATTGCATGCTTGTTCTTCGAATGGGCTATCACCAAATTCATATTGAAGCGCGAACGTACTACTATCATGGACGGTTCGGCTGCCCTGACAGGTGTGTTGCTGGCATTTAACCTGCCTTCTAACCTGCCGTTGTGGATTATTATTATCGGTGCGCTGGTGGCTATCGGTATCGGAAAGATGACTTTCGGCGGATTGGGATGTAACCCGTTCAACCCGGCTTTGGTGGGACGTATCTTCCTGCTGATTTCTTTCCCCGTACAGATGACTTCTTGGCCGGTAGTAGGTCAGCTGACCAGTTATACGGATGCGGAAACTACTGCTACTCCGTTGGCATTGATGAAGATGGCGGTACATGGTGATGCAAATGCATTGAGCCAGTTGCCCGACACTATGTCTTTGTTCCTGGGTAACAATCCGGGATGTATCGGTGAAGTAAGTGCCTTGGCATTGTTGTTAGGACTTGTGTATATGTTGTGGAAAAAGATTATCTCCTGGCATATTCCGGTTTCCATTCTGGCAACTGTATTCGTATTCTCAGGTCTGATGCACTTGGCTAATCCTACAGTATATGCTTCTCCGTTGGCACATCTGTTTACCGGTGGTTTGATGTTGGGTGCGATTTTCATGGCTACAGACTATGTGACTTCACCTATGACTCACAAAGGAATGTTGATTTATGGTGTGGCTATCGGCTTCCTGACAGTGGTAATCCGTACTTTCGGTGCCTATCCGGAAGGTATGTCGTTCGCTATTTTCATCATGAACGCATTCACTCCGTTGATTAATACATATTGTAAACCAAAACGTTTCGGGGAGGTAGTGAAGAAATGAAAAAACTAGAATCATCTTTAAAGAATATGGCTCTGGCACTGACCGGATTTTCCGTAGTGGCCGGAGGTTTGCTGGGCTGGGTGAACGACGTAACTGCAGAACCTATTGCTCAGGCGAATGCTAAGACTTTGAGTGATGCCATTGCAGTGGTAGTTCCCGGTTTTGATAACAATCCGGCTGAAGCTCCTGAAACCGTAGAAGTAAATGGTGCCACTTATAAGATTTACAAGGCTACTAAGAACGGACAGCCTATCGGAGCTGCAGTAGAATCGGCTGCCAACGGTTTTGGTGGAGCGTTGACTGTATTGGTAGGTTTTGACAATGAAGGTAAGATTATCGATTATTCTCTTTTGAGCCATGCAGAAACTCCGGGATTGGGTTCGAAGGCTGCCGACTGGTTCAAGAAGGGTGCCAAAGGCGATATTACCGGAAAGAATCCGGGTGAAGCTCCTTTAACGGTGAGCAAGGATGGCGGAGAGATTGATGCCATTACGGCTTCTACCATTACATCACGTGCTTTCTTGCTGGCTGTAAACAATGCGTATGCAGCCTATAAGAATCAGTATGTAGATGGAGCCAGCGGAGCTACTCAGCAGGAAAAACCGGCCGAAGAAGCTGTGAGTGATACAACAAATGTGGAACCCATTAAATAACAGGAGGACAGGCTATGAATAATTTTAAAGTGTTAATGAATGGGATTGTAAAAGAAAATCCTACGTTTGTACTCCTTTTAGGTATGTGTCCGACTCTGGGTACAACTTCTTCTGCCATCAACGGTATGGGTATGGGACTGGCTACTATGTTTGTGCTGATTTGTTCAAACGTGGTAATCTCTCTGATTAAGAATCTGGTGCCCGACATGGTACGTATTCCTATTTTTGTGGTAGTAATTGCTTCGTTCGTAACCTTGCTTCAGATGGTGATGCAGGCATACGTACCGGCATTGTACGCTACATTGGGATTGTTTATTCCGTTGATTGTGGTAAACTGTATTTTGCTGGGTCGTGCTGAAGCATTTGCAGCTAAGAATAACCCCTTGTCTTCTTTCTTCGACGGCTTGGGTATGGGACTTGGATTTACCATTGCCTTGACTTTGCTGGGTGGTGTTCGTGAATTCTTGGGAACTGGCAAATTGTTTAACATTGCCATCATGCCGGAAGATTACGGAATGCTGATTTTCGTTTTGGCTCCAGGTGCTTTCATCGTATTGGGATACCTTATTGCGATTGTAAACCGCTTGAAAAAAGCATAACCCTTAAAAATAGAAAGATATGGAATATATATTGATATTTATCACCGCAATCTTTGTGAACAACGTAGTGTTGTCACAATTCTTGGGTATCTGTCCGTTCTTGGGAGTTTCCAAGAAAGTGGAAACTGCCATGGGTATGGGAGCAGCGGTAGCTTTCGTGTTGACGCTGGCCACCATCGTAACCTATGTCATCCAGAAATTTGTATTGGACGCGTTCGGATTGGGATACTTGCAGACCATTGCCTTTATCCTTGTCATTGCCGCATTGGTTCAGATGGTAGAAATTATCTTGAAAAAGGTTTCTCCTTCTTTGTATCAGGCACTGGGAGTGTTCCTGCCTTTGATTACAACTAACTGCTGTATTCTGGGTGTGACTATCCTGGTAATCCAGAAAGACTATGATTTGCTGACTGGAGTAGTATATGCCTTCTCTACTGCATTAGGATTTGCTTTGGCGTTGATTGTGTTTGCCGGTATTCGCGAGCAACTGAGCCTGGTAAACATTCCGAAAGGTATGAGAGGAATGAGCATTGCGCTGGTTACAGCAGGTTTGCTGGCTATGGCATTCATGGGCTTCTCAGGCGTAGATAAAGGTCTGGCAGTACTTTTTGGTTTGAATTAATCCTGTCTTTTGACAGTTACTTGTTGTAAAAGTGTTATCCGTCACATGGCGGGTAACACTTTTTTAATTTTTTAATGAGAGGTACATGGACAATTCAATCCTTTTTTCTACTTTTGTAGAGATATAGTAAATGACTTTAATAAAGGAGTTAATTATAAGATAAACCTTAGTGTTATGAAAAAAAGAATTCTCGTGACAGGTGGAACCGGATACATTGGTTCTCATACTGTGGTTGAATTGCAGAATAGCGGTTACGAAGTGGTAATTGTAGACAATCTTTCCAATTCGCGCGCTGATGTGGTGGACAGCATCGAACAGATTTCAGGTGTGCGCCCGGCTTTTGAAAAAGTAGATTGTCTTGATTACGAAGGTCTGAATAACGTATTTACTAAATATCCTGGTATCCAGGGAATCATTCATTTTGCAGCAAGCAAGGCTGTAGGTGAGTCTGTTCAGAAACCGTTGCTGTATTATCGTAACAACTTGGTTTCTTTGATTAACTTATTGGAACTGATGCCGAAACATGGAGTAAAAGGTATTATTTTCTCTTCTTCTTGTACGGTATACGGTCAGCCGGATGTATTGCCTGTAACAGAAGCTGCTCCTATTAAGAAAGCTGAATCTCCATACGGTAATACGAAGCAGATTAACGAAGAAATTATTCGTGATACAATTACTTCTGGTTCTCCTATTCACGCTGTAATGTTGCGTTATTTCAATCCGATTGGTGCACATCCAACTGCTTTAATTGGTGAACTTCCGCTTGGAGTACCGCAGAATCTGATTCCATATCTTACTCAGACTGCGATGGGTATCCGTGAAAAACTGAGCGTATTCGGTGATGATTATGATACTCCTGATGGTTCTTGTATCCGTGACTACATTTACGTAGTAGATTTGGCAAAAGCACACGTAATTGCCATGAACCGTATTTTGGAAGACAAGCAGAAAGATAAAGTAGAAGTATTCAATATTGGTACTGGTCGTGGTCTTTCTGTATTGGAACTGATTCACAAGTTTGAAGAATCTACCGGCGTGAAACTGAATTATCAGATTGCTCCTCGTCGTGCAGGTGATATTGTGAAAGTTTGGGCCGATCCTTCTTATGCAAACTCTGAATTAGGATGGAAAGCTGAAACTTCTATCGAAGATACCTTGCGTTCTGCATGGAATTGGCAGGTTCACCTCCGTGAAAAAGGTATCATGTAAATTGAATTCTTAATAAAATAAAAAATACTGAACTAAAGATATTTTATGAACGTTACATGTAATATACAGCTCTTGCGGTTCTTGTGTATGTGATATAGATAATGAACGGCAGCAGATTTTCATCTGAAATGAAAGCAGAGAGTTGTATTTTTGCATAGTAGTTTTGTCGTGTTTTATTTTGTGTTTGTGTTGTGGCTGTTCTCCGACGAGAGTCGGGGAACAGTTTTTTTTGCGAAAACTTGATGCGAGAAAATACAGAAGAATATGAAGACTTTAAGAAATCAGAATTACTGGTGGAAGTTTGAACAGCTTCCGTTACTCCTTTATTTGTGCAAGTGGCTTTTTCTTTCGGTTTTGTCGGGGGCTTGTATAGGTTCGGCTTCTGCCTTGCTGTTGGTATCTTTGGAATGGGCCACGCAGTATCGTGAACATCATCTGTGGATAATTGCTCTTTTGCCAGTGGCTGGTTTACTTATCGGCCTGATGTATCATTATTGGGCAGGAACAGCGTCTCGTGGAAACAATTACCTGATTGAAGAAATCCGTTCACCTCATGATATTATTCCTTTCCGTATGGCTCCGTTAGTATATATCGGAACTGTATTAACCCATTTGTTCGGTGGTTCTGCCGGACGAGAGGGCACCGGGGTACAGATGGGAGGAGCCATAGCCGACCAGTTTTCCCGTCTGTTCCGTATGCGTCGCAGAGATCATCGTCTGATGGTAGCTATCGGAATCAGTGCAGGTTTTGCTTCTGTATTTGGTACCCCATTGGCTGGAGCCGTTTTTGGCTTGGAGGTCATTGTAGTGGGACGCATGCGTTATGAGGCCATTTTGCCGAGTTTCCTTTCAGCTGCCGTAGCCAGCATGGTTTGTCATGCGTGGGGAGTGGAGCATACGCATTATGTAGTTCCTGAAGTTCCTTTTCCGGATGCATCCAATTTGTTGTGGACCATTGGTGCAGGTATTCTTTTCGGATTGGCAGCCATGCTGTTTTCACGTTCCATCGGTTTTTGGTCAGGAATGGCCAAGCGCATCAGTTATCCGCCTTTCCGTCCGCTGATAGGAGGACTTGTGATTGCCGCAGCTGTCTGGATGATGGGAACGACGAAATATATCGGTTTGGGTGTACCTACCATTGTGGCTTCTTTCTCGGAGCAGCAGATGTGGTATGATTTTCTGCTGAAGATTCTGTTTACGACCTTCACTATTGGAGTCGGATTTAAGGGAGGTGAAGTTACTCCTCTGTTTTTTGTGGGAGCTACCTTAGGCAGTGCGTTGTCGGCTGTGGTACCTCTTCCGATGGGACTATTGGCTGGCATTGGTTTTGTGGCTGTGTTTGCCGGGGCAACAAATACCCCTATTGCTTGTACACTGATGGGAATTGAACTTTTCGGGGCAGAGCCAGGTCTTTATTTAGGCATAGCTTGTGTGGTAGCTTATCTTTTCTCCGGTCATACCGGCATTTATACAGCTCAGCTGATTGGCAGTCCGAAACATTTGGCTTATTCTCGCAGGAAGGGAAAAACGCTTGCGGAATAGTGATTATTTACTGATTTTATAACTCTAAAAATTCCTTTACGTTTTCATTAAAACGTAAAAGAGTTGTGTTTTAAGCGCAAGTGCGTTTTGAGTAAATCGTCCTTGCGTTTGGAGGGAAGCGCCTTTGTGTTTGAAGTGTAACACAAGGGCGCTTCTTTTCTATATGCGCTGAAAGTTGCATAGAAGAGAAGTCTATCCCCTTTTTTTATGTTGTACAGCCTAAATGTATCATGTGACAAAGAAAATGTTACACACATGATGATGATGTAACATGTAATATAGGTGTTGGTAATATGGTATAATTCCTTTTGTTCATTAAGATTTACATTTGCATTACATCAAATGATTTATAAATGTATAATCTTAAATGAAATGCCTATGGACACTAAAGTCAGGAAAATGAAAGATACCAGGTAAGTTATTAGTTAATATATTCTATTGACTATCTCTTTGATTGGATTAGGGTAGTCATTAAGTATGTTGCTTAAGTAATAAACCTTCTATTCGTAAATGACAATTCATATAAATATTTCATTAACTATTAAACATACAAATATGATGAAAAACTTATTTAGATTACGCCTGATATGGCTATTCATGTTGTTTTGTATGATTCCTTTATGGGCTTTGTCACAAAATATTACCGTAAAAGGTATTGTGAAAGATGGAGCTGGGGAATCTGTTATAGGTGCAAGTGTGCTTCAAAAGGGTACAACCAATGGTACAATTACAGACTTTGAAGGAGGTTTTACTTTAAATTTGCCTTCCAATTCTGTTATAGTAGTTTCTTTTGTAGGATATAAAACTCAGGAAATCGCGGTTGCAGGTAAAACCGATTTAACTGTAACATTAACAGAAGATACACAGTTACTCGATAATGTGGTCGTAGTGGGCTATGGTACACAGAAAAAGGAAGATTTGACTTCTGCTATTGCCACATTGAGTCCGAAGGAAGTTTTAAAATCTCCGGGAGGTATTACAGATGCTTTGCAAGGAAGTACAGCCGGTGTGAATGTATCAGGTGGAAAGATTCGTATTCGTGGTACCTCTTCAATTACAGGTAGTACAGATCCGTTGTGGGTGGTAGATGGTATCATTGATGCATCAGGAAACATTCCTAATGATAATGAAATAGAATCTATCCAGGTTTTGAAGGATGCGGCTTCATGTGCAATTTATGGTGTGCGTGGTGCCAATGGTGTGATTGTGGTTACTACAAAGAAAGGAGCAGAAGGAAAACCGAAAGTTAGCTTTAATGCGTATGCCGGTTTTGGTTCAAACACCAGCAAAGTAGATATGCTTAATCCGTATGATTATGCAGTTTACGTAAATGAACTTTACTATAATTCTTCTGATGCTACTGCAATTGCGAATGGAACATGGAATAAAACAGTTCCAACAGGAGTAGCTACTCCGAGCAATCCGCTTGGAAGTACAGACTGGTGGGATGAGTATTTCTGCAATACCAACTATCAGAAATACGACTTGTCAGTGAGTGGAGGTAGCAAATATGCCAGCTATCGTATTGGAGCTACTCATGCTGACAATGATGATCAGATGCATACGGAAGATGTGAAAGCGGATAATATTTATGCTAATGTACAAGGTACCGTAGGCCGTTTTACTTATGGTGGACGTATATTTGCTAATTATAGTAGAACCAATGGTTTTACAGGTGCTTCGCTGATGAATACTCTCCAAACACCTTCTAACCTTCCGGTATACAATGAAGATGGTAGTTTCTTCTTGACTGGTAATAATGGTCGTGATGGAAATGACTTAGTGAATCAAATCTGGTTCTTGAGAAATGAAAAAATTCGTAATCGTTCAATTAGCGCTTTGGGAAGTATATTTGGTGAAATAAAGATTTTTGACTGGTTGAAATATCGTTTGACTTATACTTACTCATTTGCAAGAAACAATGATGCAACTTTGATTCCAGAATATGATCTTGGAACAGCTAACGGAAAGCAGGCTTATAATTCTCAGAGTACGACAAAAGGAGGCAGCGGACATGAAATTATTGAAAACTTGCTGACCTTTGATAAGACCTTTAATGATGTACATAATTTGTCAGGAGTTGTCGGTATGGTTTCTGAAAAGTTTGATGGATGGTCTACAGGCGTTTCAGGACGTAGTAATGAATATTCAGACTTTGGTCCAGAGAGTCGTTACCCAGATAGCCAGAACGTAACTAGTTCACAATATAACGAAGCATATTTTTCTTATTTGGCCAGAGTTATGTATTCTTACAATAGTAAGTATATGATTACTGCTAACTTCCGTGCTGATGAGTCTTCTAAATTTAAAAAAGGTAATCGTTGGGGATATTTCCCTTCATTCTCTGTGGGATGGAGAATCAGTGAAGAGTCTTGGATGAAAGACGCAACTTCCAGCTGGCTGAATAATTTGAAAATCCGTGCCACATTAGGTTGGATTGGTAGTGCCAATGCGGTAGGACGATATGATTATCAGTCAGTTGTTGAAACAGACAACAGATATTACACATTTGGTCCTGGCCAGATTAATCCGGAAGGAAGCTCTTCTAATGCATCAGCACCATTGATTGAAAACTTTGCAAATCCTGATCTGTCGTGGGAAACAACCAGAGATGCGGGTGTAGGTTTCGACCTTGATATGTTTAATAATAAATTCAGTTTGGTTTTCGATTATTATAATCGTAAAACGACCGATATGTTACTTGCCGTACAGTTGCCTAAATCTACAGGTAATATTAATACCATGTATTCTAATGTGGGTAGTATGAAAAACTGGGGTATTGAACTTTCAGCTACTTATCGTGAACAGATTGGTGATGTAAAATTAACGATTTCTCCTAACTTCTCTCTTTATCGTAATGAAGTAACAAGTTTGGGTGACAATGCTTCACTTGCTGGTGGTGCTTGTAGTACAGGTAATGTGACAATGACTGTAGTCGGACAGCCTGTAGCGCAATTCTGGGGTTATAAGACAGATGGCTTGTTCCGTACAGATGAAGAAGCTGCTAATTATGTAAACAGCAAGGGAGAACGTCTTCAGCCTTCTGCAGCTGCCGGAGATTTGAAATATGTAGATGTAAACGGTGACGGACAAATTACGGATGACGATAAGACATTTATCGGTTCTTCTTTACCGAATTGTTCTTTTGGCCTGAATATTACAGCCGAATACAAAGGATTTGATTTTTCAATGTTGTGGCAAGGTGACTTTGGAAACCAAATTTATAATAACTGGAAAACTGAGCTGATGGGTGGTTATGCAGCAAAGAATCAGATGGCTGATATGAATAACCGCTTCCGTGCAGAAGATGTGACCTTTACAACAGCTGGTGGTGAAACAATTACATTGCCTGCTAATGTGAATACGAATGTACCGCGTGCCGTACTTAATGACCCGAATGGTAATCATACTATGGCATCTGATTATTTTATTGAAAATGGTTCTTATTTCCGTTGCAATCGTATTACCTTGGGATATACTTTTGACAAAGCATTGATTTCAAAAGCACACATTGAATCTTTACGTTTGTATCTGGGTGTAAAGAATCCGTTCACTATTACAGGATATTCTATGTTTGACCCGCAAGTCCCCAATAATGGTTCTACTTTGAATCGTGGTGTAGATGGAGCATATTACTACTCTGGAGATACATATTGGGCAAATCGTGAGTTCTTTGCTGGTTTGCAGTTGACATTTTAAGTAATAATGAAATATTGGAATTTTATGAAACATATTAAAACATATATGGGTATTTGTTTGGGCTCTTTATTAATGACAATGAGTTCATGTGAGCCTGACATGGATTTTAATAATCCTTCAGCAGATAACGAAGCTACATATTATAATACGAAAGAACATTTGACATATGCAGTTAATGGTGCATACAACATTCTTCAAAGAGCTGGCGGATGGGCTCGATGGATGCCATTTATGCTGAATGCACGTAGTGATGAATATGTGTTTACAAGTGGAGCTGCTGCCGGTGAACCAGAAACGGCAAGATTGTCTCAATACAACGTAAATGCGGATTTGGGTAGTGTATCAACGTGTTATCAGGATTTGTACGTGTTACAGTATGCTGCTAATCTTGCACTTGAGAAATTAGAGGCAAATCAGGATGGAGCATTTGATTTGAATAATGAAGATGATAAAAAATTATATGACAGACTGAAAGGTGAAGCTATATTCTTGAGAGGTTTGAGTCGTTTCTATCTGGTTTATTTCTGGGGAGATGAAATTCCTGACCGTGATTATGTGACTACCGGTGAAGGAGATTACATGTTGCCACCTGCTGAACCGGGTGCAATCTACCAGCGTATGGTAAAAGATTTTCAGGATGCTGCAAACTTGCTTTCAGACTGGTCGTACGAAGGAACTGAAAATGAAGGTCGTGCTACAAAAGGTTCTGCACTCGCCTTTTTGGCAAAAACGTATATGGCTCGTCCGATTTTGGATGGAACTGCAAAAGCTGGAGATGCCGAATGGGCTTTAGCAAAGGATGTATTGTGGCAAATTATCGACTCTCATCAATATTCTTTAATGGATAATTACCGTGATAATGCGACTGAAGATAATGAAAATAATGCTGAATCTTTATTCGAAGTACAGTTCTGTCAAAGTGTAGAAACAGACGGATTTAACCCTGCTGCTAATGGTGACCTGAATGACTGGGTAGTAACCGGACAAAATACAATTCGTGAATTGGAAATGAGTGCGCCAAACTCTACAGAGTCTGCCAGATGGTGGAATGGACAGCCTTCTTTAGCACTATATAATGAGTTTGAACGTGATGCGTCAGGAAAGATTATAGATCCTCGTGCTTATTTGGGTATGTATATACCTGGCGGCTGTAATTTCTTGGGTAAATCTGGTAACTGGATTCCTTATGAAGTGCTGTTCTCTGGAGATACATTTGATGAATGGAGAGGAAAATGGTTCGGATGTCGTAAGTATAGTCTTGACCAAGTGAGAAGCAAAGAACAGAGTGGTATTAATGATCGTCTTATCCGTTATTCTGATATTTTGTTGATGTATGCAGAATGCTGTTTGGAAGCTGATAATGATGAAGCAACAGCTAAAAAATACATCCAAATGGTGCGTGATCGTGCGAATAAGAATACGGAAGCTTTCAATACAACTGAAGCCGATTTAGGTAATGATTATTTGAAAGGCAATACATTGCCCACTGTGGATGAGTTGCTTCAGCAGAAACCTGTGGTTGGTCGAGTTGTAGGAAGTAATGGAGATGTTATTTGCGAAGGAATGGAGTTAAATTCTGTACGCCGAATTCTGAAACATGAATATTCTGTAGAGTTATATTGGGAAGGCTGGAGATTCTTTAACTTGATGAGATGGTACAATAATCCGAATGATCCGGATCAGAGTATTGTGCTGAATAACTTGAAAAATAAAAATGCGCTTCAGGTGGAACAGACTAATCTGACAGGTACGCAGGTGTTTGATTATTCGCGTCATTTACGTGTGCCGATACCTTCTACTGAACTTTCTACCAATACGAATATGCATGGAAATTCCGCTAATTAATCGTGACATGTTTTGAGAAAGGAGCTGCCCTGTATCGGGGTGGCTTCTTTTTCTTATTTTTTACTTATAACCTAATACTATATTTATGAGGCATCTATATTTGGGTATAGTGACATTGTTTTTGGTTATTCTAAAGACCTATTCACAAAATCCTATTATCAGTTATTCTTTTACAGCTGATCCTACAGCCCGTGTATTTGACGGGAAAGTTTATTTATATTCGTCACATGATATAAAAAGTCCGGTTGAGCGTCTTAAGGACTGGTTTTGTATGGAGGATTATCATGTATATTCCTCTCAAAATCTGGTAGACTGGACAGATCATGGGGTAATTCTTTCACAAAACAATGTCCCATGGGTGGATTCGGAGTCCTATTCCATGTGGGCTCCTGACTGTGTGTACAAAAATGGAAAATATTATTTTTATTTTCCTGCAAAACCTAAAAATATGAAAGTCTTTTCCGTGGGAGTTGCAGTGTCGGATACTCCTTATGGCCCATTCATGCCAGACTGGAAGCCCATAGAAGGCATACAGGGAATTGATCCGTGTGTGTTGATTGATAAACAGGGAAGTGCATATATTTATTGGGCTGGGAATGGTCTGCGTATGGCAAGGTTGAAAGATAATATGAAGGAGTTGGCTTCTGCTCCAGTTCTGATAGAAGGGCTTCCTGAGGGATTTAAGGAAGGCCCGTTTGTATTTGAAAGAAACGGAAAGTATTACCTTACTTTTCCCTGGGTGAAGGATAAGATGGAGACATTGGCATACGCAATGGGAAATTCACCTTCAGGCCCATTTGAATTTAAAGGCATTATTATGGATGAGTCTCCCACTGGATGTTGGACAAATCATCATTCAATTGTGGAATATAATGGACAGTGGTATCTTTTTTATCATCATAATGACTTTTCTCCTGAAGCTGATAAGCGGCGTTCTGTTCGTATTGATTCCTTAACTTTTAATTCTGATGGAACGATTGTGAAAGTAAAGCCTACTTTACGCGGAGTCGGGATTACGGATGCGCGTATGAAAATACAGATAGATCGGTATAGTGCAATCAGTAAAGAAGGAGTGTCTGTTTCCTTTGTCAATGATGAAAATAAGTTCGAAGGTTGGAAGTGCCGATTGGAAAAAATAAAATCATGGGTTCAGTACAACCGTGTGGATTTTGGTTCTCAGCCTGTGCAAGAAGTGAAAATGCGTGTGAAATCGGATAAAGGTGGGGTGGTGAAAATTGTAGCGGATGATGAAGATATAGCTACTGTAAAGATTCCTGCAGGCAAAGACTGGTGTGTGGTAAAGGCATGTGTGGAAAAGGCTCCGGTGGGAGTCTGCGATATACGGGTCTCTCTGCAGAAGGGGGCTTCCGTGGAAATTGACTGGATAGGTTTTGATGCTGTTCCATGGTCAGCGGGTGCTTTCGAAACGCGTAAGTATAGAAACTTTTTTGCCGAAATGGGTTATTCTCAGGCCGAAATAGATGCGAAACTGGAAGAAGTGTTTAATGATGTATTCTATGGGGTCAATAAAGTCTATTTTGAGGTCGGTGATTCCATGGCTTATATTAGTGACTTGAAGAATCATGATGTACGTACAGAAGGTATGTCTTATGGAATGATGATTGCCGTGCAGTTTGACCGGAAGGATATATTTGACCGCTTGTGGCGATGGTGTAAGAAGTACATGCAGCACCAGAAAGGCATGTTTGAAGGTTATTTTGCCTGGAGTTGTCAGACGGACGGAACTCGTAATTCCGAAGGACCTGCTTCTGATGGTGAACTATATTATGTGACTTCACTTATTTTTGCGTCGAACAGATGGGGAAATGAATCTGGCATAAATTATTTAGCTGAAGCACAAAATATTTTAGATTGTTCGATGAAAAAGGTAGGAAAAGATGCGGTAACCCCATTTATAAATATAGAACATCAGCTGATTACATTTACTCCGACCCGCTTCGGTGCGAAATTTACTGATCCTTCTTATCATTTGCCTGCTTTTTATGAAGTGTGGGCCAGATGGGCTTATGATGGAAGGAGCCGTTTTTGGAGGGAATGCGCCGAGAGAAGTCGTGAGTACCTGCATAAGAGTATTCATCCGGTGACTGGCTTAAATCCTGATTATAATAACTATGACGGTTCTTTGTTACATTCAGATGGGATAATAGGAGATGCCTTCCGTTTTGATTCATGGCGGGTGCCTATGAATATTGCTCTGGATTATTCTTGGGCATGTGCGGACAGAGAATGGCAGCAGGAGTATGGAAATAAAATACAGAATTTTCTGTATGGTCAGGGACTTTATGATTTTAAAGACCAGTATAATGTAGATGGAAGTCCGGTGAAGGAAGTCTTGCAGGCGGGTGAATATAAACAGTTGCGTCATTCATTGGGTCTTGTGGCTACAGCTGCGGCGGTGTCGTTGGTTTGTATGGATGTGAAATGCGAAGAATTTGTCAAACAGCTGTGGGAAGCAAAACATGTACCTTATGAAGACGGATATCTGGATAAATATTATGACGGGTTGTTGCGTTTGTTTGCGTTTATGCATTTGAGTGGTCGCTATCAGATTATTTTTCCTCAATAGTTTGATTTCAACTTAACCTTGACACAAAAAGACTGTTTCAAACTGGAACAGTCTTTTTGTGTTTTAAGAAACAGAGTGATATTATTTAAATATACTGATTTAAGGTTATACTTCCTACTTGTCTAAGATGTATTTATAAAAAAGGTATAGGATGAAAATTTGTAAGTCATTTATTAAAGTAGATTGTAATGTTTGGTGATGATAAGAAATGAGGTCTTATTGAAAAGTGAAATTTATTATGAATTTATAAAAGATAGATATGAGATTTCATTGGAAATATTATTAATCCTAAAAATAAAACCTTCAATATTATGCTAAATATTGTAAATAGACAAGCGGCTTTGTTTTATCTATTAGCAGAATTTTGAAAATCTGATTCCTTTCATTTTTTAATTCCTTTGTGTTTTTAATTAAAATGTTTTGTTTATTGAATTGGACGTTAAAATGCATCAGAACACAATGAATGCGGGATATTTTGCCTTCAATTTTATGTTATACAGCCTAAATGTATCGTAGAATAAAGAAAATGTTACACACGGGATAATGATGTAACATGTAATATAGGTGTTGGTAATGTGGTATAATTCCTTTTATTTATTAAGATTTACATTTGCATTGTGTTAAATGATTTATAATTGTGTAATCTTAAATGAAATGCGTATGGTTGTTAATAAAAAAGACGGAGGATAACGAAAGGATACTATTAGGTAACTCTTTGTAATTTTTTTATTTTTAATTATTTGGTATAATGAAAAACATAAGACAAAAGTTTCTCGAGAATAGTTCTTCTAACCAGAAGCTATTTCTCACGCGAAGCCGTATTTTCTTTTTACTTCTTTTTTTCTGTAGCGTTTCTTTAATGGCTCAGAATGGTGTTGTAGTGAAAGGAAAGGTGCTTGATGCAAATGATGAACCTTTGATTGGTGCAGCAATCGTATTAAAAGGTAATACGAATGTAGGAACAGTTGCCGATTTTGATGGTAATTTTACCCTTGAAGTTCCCAATAGAAATTCAGTCTTGACAGTCTCTTATTTGGGAATGACTCCACAAGATGTAAAGGTTAACGGAAGAACGATGATTGTAGTCGTGCTGCGTGAAGATACAGAAGTTTTGGATGAGGTTGTAGTAGTAGGTTATGGACAACAGAAAAAAGCATCTGTCGTTGGAGCTATTACACAGACTTCTTCAAAAGTATTGGAACGTGCCGGTGGAGTTTCTGATTTGGGATCTGCGTTGACTGGTAACTTGCCAGGTGTTGTTACTACAGCTTCAACAGGTATGCCGGGTGAGGAAGATCCGCAAATTGTCATTCGTGGTGCAAGTTCATGGAACAATAGCGCTCCGTTGATTTTGGTCGATGGAATTGAACGTCCGATGTCAGGTATCGATGTAAACTCTGTAGAATCTATTTCAGTGTTGAAAGATGCGTCAGCAACTGCTGTCTATGGTGTAAAGGGTGCTAACGGTGTCATCTTGATTACTACTAAACGTGGTAAGGAAGGTAAGGCAACTATTAATGCAGGTGGTAGCATGGCATTAAAGATGCCTTCAAAATTGCCTAACAAACTTGATTCATACGATGCATTCCAATTGCGTAATGATGCAGTAGAATATGAATTAGGTTTAACTCCTGATTCTTGGATGTACATGATGTCACAGGAACAAATGAATAAATATCGTAATCCTGCAAATCAGGCAGAAGCAGAACGCTATCCTAATATTGACTGGGCAGATTGGATGTTTAAGGATTATGCATTTTCTGAAAATGCCAATGTCAGTGTGAGTGGTGGTACACGTTTTGTGAAATATTATGCAGCCATTGACTATCAGCACGAAGGTGACTTGTTTAAGGAATATGATAATGGACGTGGTTATCAGACTACTTATGGTTATAACCGTGTGAATATGCGTAGTAACCTTGACTTCCAGCTTACCAAGACAACATTGTTAAAGACGAACCTTTCAGGTTCACATGGGGTAAAACAAGGACCTCGTACTAGTTATGAATATAACATCTGGGGTAGTGCTTATAGTACACCTCCTAATGTATTTTATCCTCAATATTCAGATGGTACATGGGGATATGACCCGATAAACAATGCCAATAACTCAGTTGCTCAATTGGCCTTGGCCGGACAGAATACACGTACAACTACTCGTTTGACAACTGACTTTACATTGGAACAGAAACTGGACTTTATTGTAAAAGGTTTAAGTGCCAAAGCTTCTATTTCATGGGACAATGTATTTTACGAACAAAACCGTGGTGTAAACTCAACTGATCAGGCGTTGTACAAATACATTAATCCAGAAACGGGTGCAGTCAGCTATAATCCAAGCCAGGGTAGTCATAACTTTGATTTCCATGAACAAGTTAACTGGATTGCTGAAGGTGGTTCTATTGATAATAATGCTACGGAACGTCATCTCTATTATTCTGCCCAGATTGATTATAACAATACATTTGGTAATCATACGGTAGGTGCTATGGGATTATTCAGCCGTCAGGAGCGTGCGAAAGGTAGTATTGTTCCTAATTATCGTGAGGACTGGGCTTTCCGTGTTACCTATAACTATGCCAATAAGTATTTCTTGGAATATAACGGTGCATATAATGGTTCTGATAAGTTTAGTGCTGATAATCGTTTTGTATTCTTTAATTCAGGTGCCATTGGCTGGATGCTGAGTGAAGAAAAGTTCATGAAGAAAATCAAGTTCCTTGATATGTTGAAGCTGAGAGCTTCTTACGGTGAAATCGGTAATGACGTAATCGGTGATGAATGGGATACAACTCGTCGTTGGCTTTATATGGATCAGTGGGAAACAGGAGGCAACATTGCAACTGGTTTGTATAATGTAGCAAGTCCTTATACTTTTTATCGTCAGAAGACTGTAGGTAATACGGATATTCATTGGGAAGTTGTTCGTAAATTTAACTTTGGTATTGATTATTCATTCTTAGACGGATTGTTTGCTGGTAATATTGAAATTTTTAGAGATAAACGTTCGGATATTCTTATCAGCGGTTCGGATCGTGCTATGCCTTCTTATTTTGGAGGTATTGTGAATGCACCTTGGGTGAACATGGGTAAAGTTAAAAACCGTGGTTATGAACTGGAACTTCGTATTAACAAGACTCTGAGAAATAGTTTGCATTTATGGGCTAATATGAATATGACTCATGCCGTGAATGAAATTATTGAAGCTGATGATCCTGAATTGTTACCCGACTACCAGAAGGATGCCGGAAAGTCAATTGGTCAGACTCATACTTATGTAGACCATGGTTATACACAGACTATGGATGATATTTACGGAAGTACAGCATTTGAGTCAAATGATGATCAGAAATTGCCTGGAACTTACTATATTCTTGACTATAATGGTGATGGAGTTATTAATTCTTACGACCAGATTCCTTATGGATATTCTAGCAGTCCTCAGAATACATACAGTGCTTCATTAGGTTTTGATTATAAGGGATGGAGCTTCTTCGTTCAGTTCTATGGTGTAAATAACGTAACTCGTCAGGTAGTATTCTCTACATTTGGTCAGAAACAGTTGATTGCCTATGATGAAGGTTCTCGTTGGAGTAAATATAATCCAAATCCAGATGTACCGATGCCACGTTTTGGTTCTACGACTAACAGTTATTATGATGCAGCTCGTTATTTCTATGATGGTTCATACATTCGTTTGAAGAATATAGAATTGTCTTACACCTTTACTAGTGGTTGGATCAAGAGTTTAGGACTTTCTAATTTGAAACTTTATGTTAATGGTAATAACCTTTGGGTATGGACTCGTATGCCTGATGACCGTGAATCAAATTTTGCAGGAACAGGTTGGGCTTCTCAGGGTGCTTATCCTACGGTGAAACGTATTAATTTCGGTTTAAAATTCACATTATAAAATGAAAAGTCAAATGAAAAGAAACAATATACGTACATTATTCTATGGGGGACTTCTTTCATTGTGCTGTGTAGGAATGACTTCTTGTGAAGATTATCTTGACAAAGCACCTGAAAGTAGTGTGAACCCTGAGGATGCTTTTAAAAATTTCCGGAATTTCCAGGGCTTTACGGAAGAACTGTATTACTGTATTCCTGATTTTGCACATGGCTACTGGAACAACTCATTCAACTGGGGAGAAGATGAACTTATCTCTTTTAGTATCGACTATCATATGGGATACAAGGTTGATATGGGAGATTTCTGGGGCTGGCAGTCAAGCTATGATGGCTGGCAATGTGGCTGGATGGACCGTAGCAATACGGTGGCTAACTCTACTGACCGTATGCAAAAATCTTTATGGCCATTGGCATGGTATGGTATTCGTAAATGTAATTTAGGCCTTGAAAATATTGATAAACTGGTGGAAGCCACAGAAGAGCAGCGTGACTTGATATTAGGTCAGCTTTATTTCTTCCGCGGATGGTTCCATTTTGAACTGATGCAGTATTTCGGTGGTTTACCTTATATTGATTCTGTACCATCTTCTTCTGAACCATTGCGTAACCCACGTTTGAGCTATCAGGAATGTGCCGACCGTGCAGCCGAAGATTTCCGTCGTGCAGCAGATCTGTTACCTATTGATTGGGATGATACTACTACAGGTAAGGCTACATATGGAAATAACCAGCAGCGTATCAATAAGATTATGGCTTTGGGTTATTTAGGAAAGAACTATTTGTGGGCTGGTAGTCCATTGATGAACTATGAGTCTCAGAATAGCAGAAGTTATAATGCAGATTACTGCAAGAAGGCTGCTGATGCTTTTGCAGAATTGTTGAATCTGGTAGAAAAAGGACAAACCCAATATGCATTGGTTGACTTTGAACATTATACCGATATATTCTATACATTTAAACAGAATAGCAAGAACCCAGGTTCTACTGAAGCTATTTTCCAGACTCCGATGTACGACTGGTGGATGGGATCAGGCTGGTGTTTGGGTCCTCAATATGTTCCTTCTACTTTGGCAAATGAAACAAATGGTGTTGTTTTCTCGCCGACGGCTAATTATGTAAATTATTATGGTATGAAAAACGGTCTTCCGTTGAATGACCCGGATTCTCATTTTGATAAAGAACATCCTTGGCGTGATCGTGACCCCCGTTTCTATGCCGACATTACTTATGATGGACTGCAGGTAATTCAGAATACAGCTAAATTTACTTCAGAGCAAAAGGATAAACAAATTCAGTATGCCAATCTTTATACTGGAGGTAATTATCGTGATGTAAAAAATGAAAGTCGTACCGGATACTTGCTGCATAAGTTTACTCCACTTGTAGTAAATGGTTTTGATGAAGGCTTTCGCGATTATGGTGATGCTTTGACTATTCAAGTAAGTTGGATGCGTTTGTCTGATATTTATTTAATGTATGCCGAAGCTGTAGCCAATGGTTATGGAGGCCCATCTGCAAAAGCTGACGGTTGCTCTTTGACCGCTGTCGATGCTGTAAATAAGATTCGTGAACGTGCGGGTGTAGATGATGTTGCTAGTAAATACGCCGGCTCATTAGACGGATTTATGAGCGAGTTACGACGTGAACGTGCCGTAGAATTAGCTTATGAAGGACATCGCTTCAATGATTTGCGTCGTTGGTTACTTTTAACTGAGTATCCTTATACTATTAAAACTTCTCAGGAATTTGATCGCGTGGAACTGGATAAGGAAGATCCGACTCAAAGTCGCGTTTCTAATTTCAGAGAAGAGGTGATTGTAACTCGTAATTTCTCTGAGAAACATTATTGGTTGCCTTTGAAGGTTTCTGATGTGAATATTTATCCGGAATTATATCAAAATCCCGGTTGGTAATGCTCTTGAGAATTTTGAATGCTAATTAAAAAGGAATTAAAATGAAAAACATACGAATAAAGTCTGTTTTATGTGCGGCACTTGCAACTTCTTCATTGTATGTCGGCGCTCAAAATTTGCCGTCAGAATTGTTGGATGCCAGTTCAGATTCTTTATCTGTTGCTGAAGAGGAGTTAGTACAGGTTGCTTATAGAAAGGTGAACAAAAAAGACCTTTTAGGAGGAGTTTCTTCTGTAAATGTAGAAGAATTAATGAAAAAGGATTACTTCACATACAGCTTAGACGGCATGGAGAACATGGTTAGTGGCTGGAACGGAAGTAGTTTGTGGGGAATGGATTCTTATCTGGTATTGGTAGATGGAGTGCCCCGTGATGCAAACAACGTAATGCCTTCTGAAATTAAAGACATTACTTTCCTGAAAGGTGCTTCTGCTGTGGTTCTGTATGGTAGCCGTGCTGCCAAAGGTGTTATTTATATCACAACTAAACGTGGAAAGGAAGGAGATACTCGTATTGATGTAAGAGGTAATACCGGTTTTTTCGTTCCGAAAAGTTATCCGAAATATTTAGGATCAGCTGAATACATGACATTGTATAATGAAGCTCGTGTAAATGATGGCATGGATCCGTTATATAGTGATGTGGATATTTATAACCATGGTTCTGGAATAAACCCTTATCGTTATCCGGATGTAAATCTTTATTCTGATGATTATCTGAAAAAGGCTTACAATCAGTCGGATGTAACGGCTGAAATTTCAGGTGGTTCTGAAAAGGCACGGTTTTATACCAATATCAACCTTTATAATACAGGTTCATTGATAAAGGTAGGTAATGCGAAAGATGACCGTACAACTCGCTTTAGTGTACGTGGTAACATTGATGTGAATCTGGGACAATATGTTAAGACTTATGTGAATGCCAATGCTACTTTCTATGATGGACGTAGTGCCCGTGGTAATTTCTGGGGAGCTGCAGCTTCACTGAGACCTAACCGTATTTCTCCGCTGATTCCTGTTGATTATATTATGCAGAATAATACGGATGCATGGAATCTGGTAAATAATAGTCGTTACTTAATTGATGGAAAATATTTGTTAGGCGGTACACAAGTAGATCAGACTAATGAAATTGCCAATCTTTATGCGGCTGGTGTCAATACCTATACAAGTCGTCAATATCAGTTTGACATGGGAGTAGATGTGGATCTTTCTATGCTTTTGAAAGGTCTTTCCTTTCAGACTCGTTTTGCGATAGATTATGCAACAACCTACAATCGCTATTATGGTGATACTTATGCTACTTATGAACCTCAATGGGCTAATGTGAACGGTCAGGATCTGATTGTGGGCTTGACAAAGTATGGTGATGACGTACACGATGGTATTCAGCATATTGCCGATAGCTGGAATCGTCAGACTATGGCATTCTCGGCTCAGTTGAACTATAACAACAAATTTGCAGATAGTCACAATATTTCTGCTATGTTGATTGCAGCCGGATATCAGCAAGGTGAAAGTGCCGTATATCATAAAACCAGCAATGTCAATTTAGGTTTGCAGGTTGATTATGATTATTTGAGCAAATATTATATGAGTTTTGGAGGAGCTTTAATCCATTCTGCTCGTCTTCCGGAAAATAATCGTAATGCTTTCTCACCTTCACTTACTTTGGGATGGCGTTTAAGCAATGAAAGCTTCCTGGAAGATTCATCGGTTTTGGATGATTTAATGCTGAGTGTTTCAGGTTCGGTATTAAATACAGACTTGGGAATTGATGATTACTATATGTACCAAAGTAGCTACGACCAGGCTAATGGTGCTTGGTGGGGTTGGGCTGATGGTAACCAGAGCCATGCAACAGAAGCTAGACGCGGTAATAATTCAGATCTGTCTTTCATCAAGCGTAAGGAGATTAGCGTAGGATTACGCGGTTCTTTATGGAATAAGATGTTGACTTTTGATGCATCATTCTTTAAGAATAGCCTTGAAGGAATGTTGGTTCAACCTTCTAATAGTTATCCGAATTATTTTGTGTCTTATTGGCCCGAAAGTACTTTGCTTCCTTATGTGAACTATAACAATAGTACCCGTACAGGTTTTGATTTAGCATTGAATTTCAATAAGAAGATGGGTGAAGTTGATTTTAACTTGGGAGTAAATGCTACTTACTATACCAATGAGAATACAAAGGTAGATGAACTGTATGAAGATGCATATCGTTATCGTAAGGGCAAACCTACTGATGGTATGTGGGGATTACAGGCTGAAGGTTTCTACAACAATGAAGAGGAAATTCAGAATTCAGGAATCACTTCCTCTTTCGGTGAATTGAAACCTGGTGATTTGAAATATGTAGATCAGAATGGTGATAAGATTATCGATGAAAAGGATGAAGTTTATTTGGGCGAACGCTATGGCTGGCAAGGAACTCCGTTGACAGTAGGTTTGAACCTTACATTGAAATGGAAGAACTTTACTTTGTTTGCTTTAGGTACCGGTTATTGGGGTGCTTCTGCTTTCATGAGTGGTGATTATTATTGGGTATATGGAGATAAGAAGTATTCAGAAGTGGTACGTGGACGTTGGACTCCTGAAACTGCAGAAACCGCAACTTATCCACGTTTGACTACACAAACGGATAATCACAACTATCGTAATTCTGATTTCTGGATGTATAAGACTAACCGGTTTAATCTGTCTCGTCTTCAGTTGACTTATGATTTGCCTAAACAATGGTTGGGAAATTCATTTGTACGTAGTTTCTCAGTATATGCTTATGCAAGCAACTTGTTGACAATATCGAAAGAACGTGAAAAGCTGGAACTGAATACAGGAGCAGCTCCTCAGACTCGTTTCTACAACATTGGTTTCAAGATAGGTTTCTAAATTGATAAAATAAAAGTAGATTCTTATGAAAAAAATATTGACAGTTTTTGTCGCGGCTTTTTTACTGGTGGGATGCGATGATTTATTTACACCAGCAATTGAAAATAATAAGCAAGTTTCGGATGGCCTTGAAGATCCTTTGTATGCAGAAGGAATTTTGGCTAATGCTTATACTCGTAATCCCTACAATTCACAGTCATTTAATGATGTGGCTACAGATGATGCTGTAACTAACCAGACAAGTAACAGTTATCTGAAGATGGCTACTGGTTCATGGACATCAAATAACAATCCAATGGATCAGTGGGGATCTTGTAAGGCTGCTATTCATTACATTAATCTTTTCTTGACTCAGGTTGATCAGGTTTCATGGGTAAAAGATCCGGTTGTGAATAAAATGTTTTGTGACCGTTTGAAAGGTGAAGCTTATGGTTTGCGTGCAATGTTTAATTTTTATATGTTGCAGGCTCATGCTGGATACACAGAGGATGGTCGTTTGATGGGAGTACCTATTGTGGAGGAATTAGAAGATGAAACTTCTAATTTCAACTATCCGCGAAACACTTTTGATGAATGTATTCAGGCTATTTATGATGATGTTCAACGGGCTGAAGAGTTGTTACCGCTTGATTATGAGAATATCTCTTCCGATGCAGAAGTTCCGGAAGTATATCGTTCTGAAGGGGCTAATTTCAGCCAGTACAACATTGTGTTTGGTAACAATTTCCGTTCTCGTATGAGTGGACGTATCGCGTTGGCTTTTCGTGCAAAAGCTGCACTTTTAGCTGCCAGCCCGGCATTTGCAGAAGGTAGCAAAGGAACATGGGCAGAAGCTGCTGACTATAATGGTGAAATCCTGGATTTGATTGGTGGAGTAGCAGGTTTGGCAGCTCAGGGAAATACGTGGTATAAGAATGCGGATGAAATTAATAGCTTGACTGGAGGTTCTAATCCTCAGGAGATGCTTTGGAGAAATGGTAAGGATGCTACAGCTTATTCATTAGAGCAGGCGCAGTTCCCACCCAGCCTTTACGGTAGCGGTCAGATTAATCCGACTCAGAATTTAGTTGATGCTTTCCCGATGGCTAATGGTTATCCAATTGACTCTCCTGAAGCTGGTTATGATGACCAAAATCCTTATGCCAACCGTGATCCACGTCTGGCTCTCTATATTGTGGTGAATGGTACCGTTATGGGTACTGATGGCAAGACCATTGATACAAGTGTAGATAATACTTCTAACAATGATGGTTTGAATAAAGAAAATGGCTATTCTACCCGTACAGGTTATTATCTGCGTAAACATTTACGTGAAGATGTATATTTGAGCTCTACAACCACTACAGGACAGCCACATTATAGTCCGCGTATCCGCTATACTGAAATTTATTTGAATTATGCGGAAGCAGCCAATGAGGCATGGGGACCTACAGGTACTGGTTTACATGGTTATTCTGCTTATGATGTTATTAAAGCCATTCGTCAGCGTGCTGGAATTAAAGATGCTTCAGGAAATGATCCTTATTTGGAAAGTGTGAAGAATGATCAAGCTAAAATGCGTGATTTAATACGAAATGAACGTCGTTTGGAATTGTGTTTTGAAGGTTTCCGTTTTTGGGATTTGCGCCGTTGGAACATGGATTTGAACGAACCGGCAAAAGGAATACGTATTAGTGGAGGAACCTATCAGGTATTTAATGTTGAAAGCCGTACATATAATGATTTCATGCGGTTTGGTCCTATTCCTTATAGCGAAGTAGTGAAATTTGATGCATTGGAACAGAATAAGGGTTGGGATTGATTTTATGTGGAATAATTTTTAATGACTGAAAAAATGAAAAAACTATTTTATTTGTTTTCACTGTTAGCGTTGGTTTCTTTCTCTTCGTGTGAGAATGGGGATTGGTCTTTCCCTGACTATGGAACAACTACTGTATATTTTGCTTATCAGTATCCGGTGCGTACTATCGTTTTGGGTAATGATGAAGTTTTTGACAATACACTTGATAATCAACATAAATGTATGATTAAGGCAACAATGGGTGGTGTATATGAAAATCAAACATCGCCTGTGGTTGATATTGAAGTGGTAAATTCTTTGTGTGACAACTTGAAGTTCTCTACAGGAGAAGACGTGGTTCCTATGCCTGCTGAATATTATACACTTTCTTCTGACCAAATCACTATACCTCAAGGTCAGATTAGTGCGGGAGTAGAAGTACAGTTGACTGATGCTTTCTTTGCTGATCCTAAAGCAATAGAAACTACGTATGTAATTCCTTTGGTAATGTCAAATGTACATAATGCGGATTCTATTTTGTCAGGCTCTCCTTTAGTGGAAAATCCTGTTCGTTGCAACAAGTCAGACTGGAATGTATTGCCGAAAGATTACATTTTGTATGCCGTGAAGTATATTAATCCGTGGGATGCAGTTTATTTGCGTCGTGGGGTAGATCAAATTACTCAAGGTGGTGCTACTAATACAGTAGTTCGTCATACAGGTTCTGTTGAAAGTGATGAAGTTTGTGAATTGACAACTCGTTCATTGAAGGATGCTAATTTTGCTTTGACTCTTAATGATCAAAATTGCAACTTGATTCTTTCTTTTAATGATAATAATGAATGTACACTTTCTACAGACACTCCGGGCTGCACTGTTTCAGGTTCTGGTAAGTATGTAGAGAAGGGAGAAAAGAATTCCTTTAATAACAAAGATCGTGACGTCTTGTATTTGGATTATACAGTGGATTTAGGTTCTACTGTCTATGCAACTAAGGATACATTGGTTATGCGCGATCGTCAGGTTAAGGCTGAATGGTTTGATGTTACATATAATAAATAACCTTAAATTAAAGAAGACATGAAACAATATATGAAATTGCTTCCGGTATTAGCCTTAGGGATGGTAGTAGAATCATGTGTTGACGATGCCCTATTGCCCTATTCGGTTCAAAAGCCGACAAGCGTTGCTCAATATGAATATTTGAATAATTATGACGTGTTGAAATCATATCTGGACCGTGCTAAAAATCCCAACTTCAAGTTGGGATTAGCGGCCAGTGTAAGTGATTTTGTTCAGCAAGGTGTAGTTTATGAAGCGGTTACTACAAACTTTGACGAGATGACTGCAGGCAATGCAATGAAATATGCCTCAGTTGTAGCCGATGATGGTACGATGAACTTTTCAACGGTTTCAAATTTTGTAGATGTAGCCAAAGCTGCAGGTATTACGATTTACGGTCATACATTAGGTTGGCATGCACAGCAGAATATGACTTATTTGAATGGGTTGATTGCTGATAAAGAAATCACAGTTGATCCAGGAGATGCCGAAGAGGTAAATGATGTGTATGTAGATTATTCTACACTAGGATCTTATACTTATTGGCATGGTGATAAAGTAGATGCTAGTATTAATTCTGATGGTAATTTGTTAATTCATAATCCGGAAGCTATTGAGAATTTTTACGAAATTCAATATCATGTGGCGAATGGTTTAGTTGCTAGTCCGGATATAGAATATACGGTTACTGCTAAGATAAAGGCTAGTGGCGATGGATATTTGACATGTTGTATTGGAGATTGGGGAGGACAACAAACTGCTGCTTTATCATTTACAACTGAATGGCAGGAAGTTAAACTTACATTTACAGGAGTGAATACAGCTGATGGTTTTGTGATGTTTCAATCTGGAAACTTTGCTGGAGATATAGAAATTGAATGGCTTAAAGTAACGCATAAAGAAGCACCGTCAATTTCACTTTGGAATAATATGCTTTTAAATAGTGACTGTGAAAGTGATGATACTTCTTGCTTTTATGCAACGGAAATGACATCTGGTCCTAAAGCTGCTACTTTTGGTGCTGCGGGAACAGGTGCTGATGGAGCTGGACGTGCTATTGTTGTTAAATCAGGAGATAATCCGACAAATACTTGGGATACTCAATTCTTTGTAAAGACTCCGAGAATGATGATGGCTGGCGAAAAATATCGTTTTAGCATGAAATATCGCGCAGATAAAGAAGCTGGATGTGAAACTCAGTCGCATAATGAACCTGGTGGATATGTTTTCTATAATATGTTTACTAATCCTACTTTCTCTACCACTTGGCAGGAATTTGTGTATGAAGGAACTATTTCTGAGGATCAAGCAGGTGCGAGTGGTATGAATACTATTGCATTTAATTTGTCTGTATTGCCAGAAGCTAATACTTATTATTTTGATGATATTAAATGGGAATTGGAGGAAAAAGGAAATACAATTCCTTTGACTCCTGAAGAAAAGAAAGATACGCTTACTTGGGCTTTGGATAACTGGGTTAAAGGTATGATGGAAGCAACAGGTGGCTATGTTACAGCTTGGGATTTGGCAAATGAAACAGTTTCTGGAGTAGATAATGACGGCGATGGTTTCTATGATTTGCAGTCATCTGAGAATGGAGATCCTACAACTAATTTCTATTGGACTGATTATTTAGGCGATATTGATTATGTACGTATTCTTGAATCAAGAGCACGTAAATATTTCAAGGAATATGGAGGCGATCCGTCTAAGTTGAAGTTGTTTATCAATGATTTTAATCTAGAGTCTTGGTGGGATGGTAATCAAAAAGTAAAGAGCTTGGTTGAATGGATTAGAAGATGGGAATCAGATGGTGTAACAAAGATTGATGGTATTGGAACCCAAATGCACGTAAGCTATATTTTGAACGAAGCAGATCAAAAAGCTCAAGAGGATGCAATCGTTAATATGTTTAAGATATTAGCTGAAAGTGGTAAGCTTATCAAAATCTCAGAATTGGATATGGGTATTGTAGACAAAGCTTTCGGTACTGCTATCAAGACTGAGAATGTAACTTATGAGCAACAACTGAAAATGGCAGAGTTCTATCAGTTTATTATCAGTAAATATTTTGAGATAATTCCTGTAGAGCAGCAATATGGTATTACTCAGTGGTGTGCTACAGATAGTCCGGCTGATTCTGGTTGGAGACCAGGAGAACCTACTGGTTTATGGGATAGCAGCTTTAAACGTAAACCGACGTATGCTGGATTTGCTAATGGACTTGCTGGTAAAGTTATAGCAGAGCCATCTGAAGAATTGAGTCAGGAAAAATAATTAAGCATTTGTAATACCAAAATTAGAAGTGTTTAATAGACAAAAGTCAGAGTGATAATTTCACAAGAATAAAATTATACATGAAAGTTTCTCTTATTCCTGTTTTTGTTATTTGTAAAAGATGGGGATAAGAGAAATTTTCATAATATTGGATGTGGAATTGATTACGAGTCTTTGTTGTCGTTTTTTGAAATAAATGATTTTAAATTTATACCATGAAAATACATAGTCTAATTTGCTTTTTGCTTATAGTATGTTTGGATACATTTTCAGCAAATCGGTTTGTGGTTTTTGAAAAAGAAAGTAATGCGTTTTCTTTAGTATCTGATAACAAAATAATAAATATCCTTATAGATAAAGAAGATCAAAGAGGTATTCACATTGCTGTAGATAATTTATGTGAGGATTTTAGTCAGGTGTTTGGGATGGAGCCTCAGTTGACAACTGAAATTTCGGATGAGAATTGCATTATCGTAGGAAGTCTGAATTCAAAGTATATTAAGCAACTTATCCAGAAGGAGAAGCTCGAAAAGAAACAATTGCAAGGAAAAAATGAGAAATATATTATAACAACCGTTGACGCTCCTTTTAATGGAGTTAAAAAAGCATTAGTAATTGCTGGTAGTGACCGTAGAGGTACTATTTACGGTATTTATGAGCTGTCAAAACAGCTTGGAGTGTCACCTTGGTATTGGTGGATGGATGTGCCAGTAGTAAAGAGGGCAGAAGCTTATATATTACCAGGTATTTATACAGATGGAGAGCCTGCCGTAAAATATCGTGGTATATTTTTGAATGATGAAGCTCCTTGTCTGACAAGCTGGGTAAAGCAATATTATGGAACAGATTTTGGTGATCATCGTTTTTATGCCCAGGTTTGTGAATTGATTCTTCGCCTTAAGGGAAACTTTTTATGGCCTGCTATGTGGGGGTGGGCTTTTTATGCGGATGATTCTCTCAATAGTAAGACTGCGGATGAAATGGGGGTGATTATTGGCACATCACATCATGAACCTATGGCGCGAAACCATCAAGAATGGGCCCGTAAACGTAATGAATATGGTGCATGGAATTATTCGACGAATAAAAAAGTGTTAGATCAGTTTTTTCGAGAAGGTATTGAGAGGGTAAAAAATACTGAAGATATAATTACTATTGGCATGCGTGGAGACGGAGACGAGGCTATGAGTGAAGATACCAATGTAAAACTGATGGAGTCTATAGTTGAAAACCAACGTCGAATTATTGAGGATGTGACTGGAAAGCCGGCAAAGGAAACTCCTCAGGTATGGGCTTTATATAAAGAGGTACTTGATTATTATGATAAGGGAATGCGGGTTCCTGAAGATGTAATAATGTTGCTTTGTGATGATAATTGGGGCAATGTGCGTCGTCTTCCTAACGATAAGGAGCGTAAGCATCCGGGAGGATGGGGAATGTATTATCATGTAGACTATGTGGGAGCGCCCCGAAATTCAAAATGGATGAATATGACTCCAATACAAGGAATGTGGGAGCAGCTTCATCTTACTTATGAATACGGAGTGGACAAACTTTGGATACTTAATGTGGGGGATCTTAAACCGATGGAGTATCCTATTACTTTATTTTTAGATATGGCATGGAATCCGAATGATTATTCTGTTGATAATTTTATGCAACATCCTTATTGCTTCTGTGAACAAATATTTGGTAAAGGGCAGGCTGAGGAAGCAGCTCGGATTCTTAATTTGTATACCAAGTATAATGGTCGTGTAACGGCGGAAATGCTGGATTGTGACACTTATAATCTTGAAACAGGGGAATGGAAGCAAGTAGCAGATGATTATGTACGTTTAGAAGCTGAAGCATTACGTCAATATTTATCACTTGCTCCTGAATATAAGGATGCTTATAAGCAATTGCTGTTATTTCCTGTTCAGGCAATGTCTAATCTTTATGAGATGTATTATGCTCAGGCCATGAACCATAAACTTTATGAAGAAGGAAATCCGGAAGCTAATGATTGGGCTGACAAGGTAGAAGCTTGCTTTGCTCGTGATAAAGCATTGAGTGAAGACTATAATAACGTTATGAGCAATGGAAAATGGAAGGGGATGATGATTCAAAAGCATATAGGTTATACTTCATGGAATGATGACTTTTCAGTTGACAAACAACCGGAAGTATTTAGATTATCAGAGGAAAATGTAGGGGGATACATCTTTGAAGGAAGTGGCGGATATGTGGCTATGGAAGCTGGGCATTTCTTTGAAACCAAGTCTCCTGAGAGCCTCAAATGGCAAGTGATTCCCGATATGGGAAGAACATTGGGAGGAATCACATTAATGCCTTATACAAAGCCGGTGGAGGGTGCTACGGTTTCTTATAAGATGGTTTTACCAGAGGAGATAAAGAAGTGTAAGACTGTGAATGTCATTGTGGTTGTAAAATCCACGCTTGCTTTTCATAACACAGACGGTCATAGATATGCTATAGGTTTTAGAAATGGTAATAAAGTGACGGTGAATTATAATCATGATTTGAATGAACATCCTGAGAATATCTATACTACATTTTATCCTACGGTAGCAAGACGTGTAGTTGAAAAACAAGTGAGTCTTGATTTGCCTGTAAGTCAGGATGGTAGTTATATAATTGATTTTTCGCCTTTAGATCCTGCTGTGGTTTTAGAAAAGATTGTGGTTGATTATGGGGGATATAAAAAGTCGTATTTATACATGAATGAGTCTCCATGTAGAAGAACGAGGTAAAGTAGATATTTTATTTATGAGAGCAATTAGTTTGATGACTATTGATAATAAAACGGTTTTGATATGAGATATATTGTTTTGACTTTGTTTTTGGGTTTTTGTGGATTTCTGTTTGCACGAAATGATTTAGGAAAACAAAGATTGATTGTAACTACAGATTTAGGTGGAGCTGATCCGGATGACAAGCAATCATTGATACACCTTTTGGTATGTGCAGATAGAATGGATATAGAGGGAATCATCAGCTCAAATGCTTGGGTAGATGACCCGGATAGAACTTCAGATATAACAGAAGTCATAGATTGTTATGCAGATGCTTATCCTTTTTTAAAGAAACATGCAAACGATTTTCCATCACCTGATTATTTGAAGAGTATTGTAAAAAGGGGACAGGAAAAATAGAATATGTCAGGAGTTGGGGAAGGTAAGGACTCTCCGGGTTCTGAATTAATTATTGCGGCGGTAGATAAGGAAGAAGACGCTCGTCCTATCTGGCTTGCTGCATGGAGTGGAATGAATACGATAGCACAAGCTATTTGGAAGGTCCATCCTACCAGAAGTCCAGAAGAATTCCAAAAATTTGTAGCTAAAATTCGAATTTATGATGTGTTAGGGCAAGATGATGCTGGAGCTTGGATTGCTAAATCTTTTCCGGAAATCTTTTATATAAGAAATACGGAAATTTATGGATGGGGACCTGGTGATGAATGGATTAAAGATAATGTTCAGTCAAGAAAACCGTTAGGAGGTTGTTATCCAGACAGGATATGGGCCTCGGAAGGTGATTCTCCTTCTTTTTTATATGTATATGTGAATGGATTGAATGTTCCGGATAGCCTTGCGTACGGTGGATGGGGAGGCCGATTTAAAATGGAACGTACTGCAGGTATACGAGGAATGGATTTTATTGAAAAATCAGGTAAGAGTGAGAAAATTTATGATCCCTATTTTATGCATGCTAGTACGTCCGAGGGTATTGCTGCCATTAATAAATGGCGACAGCATATTTTGAATGATTTTGCTGCGAGAATGTGTTGGGCTACTACAGATAAATTTTCGGATGCTAACCATCATCCGGTCGTTGTCTTTGAGAATGATTCAACATTTAATTTTTTTAGTAAAACAGTTGAGGCAGGGGAAGTATTGCAGTTGGATGCTTCTTCATCGTATGACCCCGATGGAAATAATTTACATTATAATTGGTATGTGTATGAGGAGCCTGGTACGTATAAAGGTGTGGTAGAAATTGAGTCTGACAAGCAGGGAATGTGTGTGTTACACATTCCTGAAGATGCTACAGGTAAAAATTTTCATTTAATTTTAGAATTAAATGATGATGGTGTTCCTAGTCTTACTGGGTATCGAAGGTTTGTCATATATGTTAAATGATGAGAATAAAAAGAGGCTGCCCTTTTAAGCAGCCTCTTTTCTTTGAGTATAGAAGATATTTCTTATACTCTTTGTGGTTACTAATTTTGATTATAAAGCTTCCGCATCGTTGGAAGTAGTAGCATACAAACCAATCATTGCACCGGTAAATCCGCCAGCTACGTTGGTAGAAAGAATATCTCCGGAAACGGTTCCTCCTACGGTCTGGTAGTTATTATCTTTTACAGAGTAGCTGAATGTGTATTTATCTCCTTCTGCTTTGACACGCAGACTGATTGGAGTGTTTCCTTCAATTTTTTCGCTGGCAATGGTTGAAGATTCTCCCTTTTCAGTACGTTGCAGTACGATATAGCTATCTTCTGCTTTTTTTGTTACCCCAAATACATAGTTGAATTTTTCGCTTTGATAGCAAGTGATTCCGGCGAGGTCTTTTTCTGTACGGGGAACATATTTCAGTGTAGTTGTAGCCGTGAAATTGAGGTGCTGCTGGCGATAGAACAATGTAGAAGTAGGAAGAGCTGCCTTGATATTGGTTTCGTAAGGTGTAATTGTTAGCCCTTCTGCAGTAGTAGAAATGAATCCTTCTCTGGCCCCTCTGACTCCTACCCAGCGGTAATCAAGTGAACTTCCGGTGAAAGTTTCTGTAAATGTAAAGTTTCCGTTGGGGAAATATCCGTTCTTTCCAGTTTCATTCTTTACACCTTGTGGCATAACCAGTTTAGGCTGGATAGGATCCAGACCGCCTTTGAATACAGGGAAAGTGCCACTCCAGTCTACGGGTAAGATAAAGGTTTCACGTCCGGTATTTACTCTGTTTTCTTCATTCGGGCGGATGGCAAGAAATACACCATAGTATTGTCCGTCGGGACCTTCCACCAAATCGGCATGGCCAGCCCAGTCTACTTTGAACGGACGTTCAGCCGGCAGATGTCTCTGTGAAAGGATCGGATTTTCAGGCGCAGGCTTGAAAGGGCCTTGTGGATTGTCACTGATAAAGATTACTTCACTGTGCCAGCCTCCGGTACCTCCTTCTGCACACATCAGGTAGTATTTTCCATCTTTTTTATAAAGATGTGGCGCCTCTATCCAGATAGGTTTTTTAGACAAATCTACTCCTCCGTTCACCACAACTTTGTCTGTACCTGGAATAATCTGGTCTTTTTCCAGGTCGTATTCCCAAACTTTAATTACTCTGTGTCCTTCGTATAATGGCTTTTCGGGTGCATCGTTGTGAGCAATGTAGGCCTTTCCGTTGTCATCAAAAAAGATGTCGGGGTCAATGCCTTCAAAATTTAATTTGACAGGGTCGCTCCAGCCTTTCATCGGGTCTTTGGTTTTCACAATCATGTTTCCCATTCCTCCTGAGAACTGAGTTGTAATCATGTAGAAGGTATCATTGTGTGGATTATACCGGATAGTCGGAGCGTAAATACCTGCACTGATTCCAGAATCTTCTACTTTTAATTGTGAAGGTCGGTCGAGCACATGTCCTATCTGTTTCCAGTTTACTAAATCCGTAGAATGGAAAATGGGTACTCCGGGGTTGATGGCAAAAGAGGAGCATACCAGGTAATAGTCGGTTCCTTTCTTGCAAATGCTGGGGTCAGGGTAACATCCCTGTAGTATAGGATTATAAAATTCTCCTTCTGCCAGTGGATTCTTTTCATATACTACATCTTTCCCCGTGTAGGTAAATTGTGTGAACACTGGAGTACCCGGATCGGGCATCGTTACCTTGTTTCCACACGAGGCAGCGATGAGGCTTAGTGTTCCCAATGTGAGTAATTTAAATTGATTTTTCATGATTAAATAATTAGTTGTAAATAATTGAATGATTGTGTTGGTTAAATGAAGTATTTATGTAATCTTTCATTGGCAAATTTACTTGTTTTGTGTGGGGTATGTGTGACGGCATGTTGCATATCTTTTATTCTATGTTACGAGATACTGTTTTCTTTCCGATAGGATACGTGCTTATGTAATGACTTGTTTATTAGTTTGATATGAATGGGAATGTAATATGAGTATATGTAAAATGTACGTTTTGTAAATGCAATATCGCTTATGTGTAACGTGAACGAAAGTCCTGGTAACGTAATTTATTGTAATTTGTATGCTTGGTGCGTATTTTTGTATGGATTAAATTTTAAGTCTATGGATAAACATTCTTTTTTTATTGCTTTATGGGTTTTATGCTTTATACCCGTATCGTTATTTTCGCGTAGCAGAGTCGTAAATGATACAATCTTTAGTAAAAAGTTAAATGCAGAAAGAACATGCTCGGTGTATCTTCCTCCATCTTATGGAGAAGTTCCGGGAAAAAAATATCCAGTGCTTTATCTTTTTCATGGAATGTCGCAAACTAATCAAGACTGGGTATGGCGCGGACATGTGCAGGAGGTGGCCGACCGTTTGATATATTCACAGGAAGCCCGTGAGATGATTATTGTGATGCCTGATGCTGGTGGTGATATTTACAAGGAAATATGGAATGGTTTCTTTAATATGCCTGGCTGGCTTTATGAAGATTTCTTTTTTGAAGAATTCTTGCCTTATGTAGAAAATAAATATCACGTTATTGGGGATAAAGAGAATCGTGCAGTAGCCGGATTATCCATGGGAGGCGGAGGAGCTACCGGCTATGGGTTGTGGCATGCAGATAAGTTTGCTTCGGTGTATGCGATGAGTGCGCTGATGTCAATTCCGGAAGAAGGAGCAGCCCGTTTTGATAATCCGGACAGCAAGCTGGCTATTTTGACACGAGCTGTGATAGAAAGGAGCTGTATCAAGCGTGTGACGAATGCAGATGCAGGTACGATTCAGGCACTGAAATCAGTGAGATGGTTTGTGGATTGTGGAGATGACGATTTCTTGCTTGACCGAAATATCGAGTTCTTTCAGGCCATGCGCAAAGCGGGAATACCGTGTCAGTTTAGGGTAAGAGACGGTGGACACGATTGGGAATATTGGCATTCTGCTTTATATTTGTGTCTGCCTTTTGTTTCAGGAACATTCAGTAAATAATCACTGTAAGAATAGGCATCTATGAAGAAATTTCTGTACGTATGTGTGTTTCTGGCGACTTCGATTCTTGGTGTGTTTGCCAATAGTGCAGGGGATTTGAAGTTGTGGTATTCTGCTCCGGCACGTAATTGGTGGGAAGCATTGCCCGTAGGTAATTCACATTTGGGAGGAATGGTGTTTGGTGGAATAAATCACGAAGAAATCCAACTGAATGAAGAAACATTCTGGGCCGGCGGTCCATATAGCAATAACAGAGCTGGTGCTTCAGGCTATCTGGATGAGGTAAGACGGCTTATATTTGAGAATAAAAATTTGGAAGCCAGAACGCTGTTGGATGAAAAATTTATGACATCGCATCATGGAATGCGTTATTTGACATTGGGGAGTCTTTTGATGGATTTCAATTGTGAGGGAAAGATTGATTCTTATTATCGTGATTTGAATTTAGAAGATGCTACGGCTTCAGTACGTTTTCGGTGTGATGGTGTGGAATATACCCGTCGGGTATTTACGTCTTTTTCTGATAACGTCATGGTTGTAGAAATGGCGACAGATAAAGGTAATAAGAAATTGGATGTGGATTTGAGATATGCTTGTCCGCTGACTTCAGAGGTAAAGAGCGAAGGAGGCTATCTTATAATGAAGTGTAACGGAGCAGAGCATGAAGGTATTCCAGCTGCACTTCATGCGGTGGTTATGATGCGTGTGAAATCGGATGGAAAAATAGAATGTAAAGATGGATGCTTGTCTGTCAGAGGTGCATCTTCGGCTACCGTTTTTCTCAGTGCGGCAACTAATTTTGTGAATTATCAGGATGTGTCGGGAGATGCATACGCTAAAGCGCGCTGTGCCATTGAAGGGGCGTGGGATAAACAGAATAAAAAGTTGTACGATGAGCATAAGGCGATTTATTCTGCGCAATTTGGAAGAGTGGCTTTACATTTGCCATCTTCGGAATTTTCAAAGAAGGAAACGAATGTACGTATTAACGAATTCAATAAGGTAAAAGATTGTTCACTGGCTGCGTTGATGTTTCAGTATGGGCGCTATTTGTTGATTTCGTCCTCGCAGCCAGGCAGTCAGCCGGCTAATCTTCAGGGAATATGGAATAAGGATTTATATGCACCCTGGGATAGTAAGTACACAATTAATATCAATGCGGAGATGAATTACTGGCCGGCAGAGGTGACTAACTTGTCGGAAACTCATGTGCCATTTTTTCAAATGGCGCATGAACTTTCCGTAACAGGTAAAGAAACAGCTCGTGTGTTATATGGAGCTAAAGGATGGGTGGCACATCATAACACGGATATCTGGCGGGCTGCCGGACCGGTGGATTTTGCCGATGCGGGTATGTGGCCTAATGGAGGAGCCTGGGTAGCTCAACATCTTTGGCAGCATTATTTATATTCGGGTGATAAGAATTTTCTTCGTGAATATTATCCTGTGTTGAAAGGTACGGCTGATTTCCTCTTGTCATTTATGACTAAGCATCCTCGGTATGGTTGGAGAGTGACTGCACCTTCTGTCTCTCCGGAACATGGACCGAACGGAGTTTCAATTGTAGCCGGTTGCACGATGGATAACCAAATAGCTTTTGATGTATTGAGCAATACTCTTCTTGCTGCACGGATTATAGGGGATAGCAAGGCATATTGTGATTCTCTTCAGTCTCTGATAAGTCAGTTGCCTCCTATGCAAATAGGACAATATAATCAGCTTCAGGAATGGCTGGAAGATGTGGATGACCCGAAAGACCAGCATCGTCATATATCTCATTTGTATGGACTGTATCCAAGTAATCAGATTTCTCCTTACCGGCATCCAGAATTATTTCAGGCTGCTAAAAATACATTGCTGCAAAGAGGTGATATGGCTACGGGCTGGAGTATTGGTTGGAAAATTAATTTCTGGGCACGTATGCTGGATGGAAATCATGCGTATAATATCATTCGGAATATGCTTTCATTGTTACCTTGCGACAGTCTGGCAGGTAAGTATCCTTTAGGGCGTACGTATCCCAATATGTTTGATGCACATCCACCTTTTCAGATAGATGGAAATTTTGGCTTTACAGCAGGAGTGGCAGAAATGCTTTTGCAGAGTCATGATGGTGCGGTGCATTTACTTCCAGCCGTACCTGATGAATGGCAGGATGGAAATGTAAAAGGCTTGGTGGCACGAGGAGGTTTTGTCGTAGATATGGATTGGAAAAATGTGCATCTTACCAAGGCTGTAATTTATTCGCGGATAGGTGGAACTATACGTTTACGGTCGTATATTCCTTTGAAAGGCAAAGGTTTGAAGCGTGCTTCAGGGGATTGTCCGAATGAATTACTTTGTCAGGCTGAAGTTGCTTCACCTTTAATATCGAAGAAACTCTCGAATCCGGAAAAGCCTGAACTAAAGAGAATCTATGAATATGACTTGAAAACAGAACCGGGAAAGCGGTATGTCGTGTATGCAAAGTAAAGAATTAACAGAATGAATCATTTGTAATAGAATAAAATCATGAAAAAACACTTTTTGCTAGCTTGTCTGTTAATGGCTATGGGAGGCGTGTACCCTGACGTAGTCAATGCCCAGTGTGGTGACAATGGAGATGGAACTTTCTCTAATCCTGTATTTTGGGCAGATGTTCCTGATCCGGATGTGATACGTGTAGGGGATGACTTTTATATGGTGAGTACAACCATGCATTTGGTTCCGGGAGCGCCGATCATGCACTCAAAAGATTTGGTCAACTGGGAAATCGTAAGTTATCTGTATGATCGGTTGGATGATAAACCGAATTATGACTTGAAAGAAGGAACTGTATATGGACGTGGCCAGTGGGCTACTTCTTTGCGTTACCATAATGGAACATATTATGCTTATTTTTCTCCGAATGACACCCCTTACAAAGGATATGTGTATACTACTTCTGACCCTAAAAAGGGATGGACATTGTCGTCACGTATTCCTCATTTTCATGATGCATCTTTGTTTTTTGATGACGATGGGAAAGCTTATATCTTTTATGGTACCGGACAGTTGCGTGAACTGAAGCCGGATTTGAGTGATGTCATGCCGGGAGGTGTGGATATGAAGATATTCGAAAGAGATAAAGAGGAAAATGCTTTACTGGAAGGTAGTAGGGTGATAAAACACGATGGGAAGTATTATTTGCTGATGATTTCATGGCCTCGAGGAGGTAAACGCAGACAAGTATGTTACCGGGCAGATAAAATTACCGGTCCTTATGAGAAAAAGGTGATATTGGAAGATGCATTTGCTGGTTTTCCGTACGTGGCACAAGGTACGATTGTAGATGATGGAAAAGGAAATTGGTATGGAGTTATTTTTCAGGATCGTAATGGGGTAGGTCGTGTGTTGACTATGATGCCTTGTCGATGGGTAGACGGCTGGCCGATGTTAGGAGATGAAAATGGACATGTGCCGGCTACAATGTCTAAGCCTGTACAAGGATATTCTTCTGAAGGATTGGTAGTGAGTGATGATTTTAGTGGCGAAAAGCTAAAATTAAACTGGCAGTGGAATCATAATCCGATGAATGAATGTTGGTCATTGAATGCACGTAAGGGATATTTACGGTTGACGACCGGACGAGTTGTGGATAATTTGTTTGTGGCTCCTAATACTTTAACTCAGCGTATGGAAGGGCCGAAATGTTCTGGAGTGGTTTGTATGGACCTTTCGGGCATGAAGGATGGTGATGTGGCTGGACTGAGTGCATTTAATGGAGATGCTGGAATTTTAGCTGTCACTTGTCAAGGAAGCCAGAAGTATTTGACTATGAAAACAGAAAGTGTCAAATTGGATGAAAAAAATAAGTCTGTGACAGGTATTGATCGAAATGAAATTCAAAAGGTAGAATTGACATCGGATGTGATATACCTTCGTTTGGATGGGGACTTCAGATTGAATAAGGATATAGCTTCATTCTATTATAGTTACGATAATAAAGACTGGAAGAAAATCGGAACTGATTTTAAGATGATTTTTGATTATCGTCGTTTCTTTATGGGCACTAAGTTTGCTTTGTTTAATTATGCGACAAAGAGTCTGGGTGGTTTTGTTGATATCGATTTCTTTGAATATCAGCATATAAAGAAATAATAGAACAGGTTTTGCAGCCGAGACTCTGATAAAAGAAAAGTGAGAAAATAGTGTGGCTGGTGGAATCTTTATGTTGCGCCTGCTTACAGAATGATGTGTAATATTACGTTTCCCTTTTAGTCGTTTTATCTGCACTAAAAGGGAAACATAAACAATAAAACTAATGTCTATGATTAAACGTGTATTATTGTCATCGTTTACTGCGATGATTTGTATGACAAGTTTATATGCAAGTGAAAAAGAGGTGCTGAGTCCTGATGGACGTTTGAAGGTAGTAGTGTCAGATGAAGGTGGAATTCCTTCTTATCAGGTATTCTATGATGGAGTAACTTTTATTGAGAAATCTCCGTTGGGTATGAAGACTACTATTGGTGATTTTACATCTTCTTTATCACTCGGTAGTGAAATCAAGGAGACCTCTATCCGGAAGAACTACCGTTTACCGAACATAAAAAAAAGTAAGGTGGAGTATGCGGCTGAATCAGTAGTCGTTCCATTTACAAAAGAAGGGAGAACTGCTTTTGATGTGGAATTTCGGGTAAGTAATAATGACGTGGCCTTTAGATATACCGTTTATCCTAAGAAGGATATTTTGTGCTGTGTGATACAGCAGGAAACTACGGGGTTTGTCATGCCGGAAGGTACGACTACTTTCTTATGTCCACAAAGCGGACCGATGGGTGGTTTCGCCAGAACTTCTCCCAGCTATGAAACTCCATATACAGTAGATGATACGATGGAAAAAAATGGTTGGGGAGAAGGATATACATTCCCTTGCTTGTTTAAAAATTCAGATAAAGGTTGGATTTTAATTTCTGAAACTGGAGTAAACAGTTATTATTGCGGTAGTCGTTTGATGGGGCATGAAGATGGGTTGTATACCATTGGTTTTCCGCAGGAAGGTGAATTTAACGGCAATGGCACGATTTCTCCGGGAATTGCATTGCCGGGTAAGACTCCTTGGCGTACTATAACCTTGGGTTCTACACTGGCTCCTATTGTAGAAACAACTGTACCGTTTGATGTGGTAGAGCCGTTATATGAACCGTCGAAAGACTATACCGCAGAATACGGTTGTGGAACTTGGAGCTGGATTATTGCCGGAGATGCCAGTATGAATATGGATGACCAAAAGCGTTATGTAGATTTTTGTGCAGCTATGGGATATCGTACGGTGCTGGTAGATGCGCTTTGGGATACACAGGTAGGTTATGATAAGATAGAAGAGCTGGCTGCCTACGCCAAACAGAAGAATGTAGGGCTATATTTGTGGTATAACTCCAATGGATACTGGAATGATGCCCCTCAAGGACCTCGTGGAAAAATGAGTAATATCATTGAGCGTCGGAAAGAAATGAAATGGATGCAACGTATAGGTATCAAAGGTATTAAGGTCGATTTCATAGGTAGTGACAAGCAGGTCACCATGCAGCTTTATGAAGACATTTTAGCTGACGCAAACGATTATGGACTGTTGGTTATTTTTCATGGATGTACCATTCCGCGTGGATGGGAACGTATGTATCCTAATTATGCGGCCAGTGAAGCGGTATTGGCCAGTGAAAACATGAATTTCTCTCAGGGAAGCTGCGATGCAGAAGCATTCAATGCATGTATCCATCCGTTTGTTCGTAATACGATTGGGAGTATGGATTTCGGAGGAAGTACTTTGAACAAATATTATAATGCGAAAAATGAACCGGGGGGACGGCTGAGAGTTACGTCCGATGTATTTGCATTGGCTACGGCAGTATTGTTTCAGAGTCCGGTGCAGCATTTTGCATTGGCACCTAATAACCTGACTGACGCTCCAGCTTGGGCCGTGGATTTCATGAAAAAAGTGCCTACTACTTGGGATGAGGTGAAGTTTATAGACGGTTATCCTGGAAAATATATTGTGATGGCACGTAAACATGCTGGTAAATGGTACGTGGCAGGAATTAATGCACAGGATGAAACTATTAAATTAAAGATAGATGTTTCAACTTTGTTTGCAGCAGGAGAAATCGTCAATTTGTATGAAGATAATGATAAACTGGCAGGCTCAGTCAAGGAACAGGTTATCAACAAGAAACAGACTTTGAATCTTTCTATTCCTAAAAATGGAGGTGTAGTGATTACCCGGAAGTAAATTGTTAATATTGGAATGATGATAAGGAATAAGATATTATTTTCAGTATTGGGAGGATTAATTTCTCCCATACTGATGGCACAGAATCCGATTGTACAGACCTGTTATACGACAGATCCTGCTCCTATGGTGCACGATGGCAGACTTTATGTGTATACAGGACATGATGAGGACAAAGCTGATTTTTTCTGGATGCAGGAATGGAGAGTGTATTCTACGGACGATATGGTGAATTGGACAGACCATGGCTCTCCGTTGGCCATAGAATCTTTTGAATGGGCAGATGACCGTGCATGGGCTGCACAGTGCGTAGAGCGTCAGGGTAAATTTTATTGGTATGTCTGTCTGCATTCAAAACTTACAGGAGCGATGGCTATCGGAGTGGCGGTAGGTGATTCTCCTGTGGGACCCTTCCGGGATGCCATCGGGAAACCGCTATGTGACGGCAGTTGGGATTATATTGACCCAACTGTGTATATTGATGATGATGGAAGGGCTTTCTTGTATTGGGGAAATCCGAATATTTATTATGCAGAATTGAATGAGGATATGATATCCATCAAGGGTGAGGTGAAGAAGCTGGAACAAACAGTGAACAGTTTCGGAGCTCCAAATCCGGATAAGCGTGTGAAGGGAGAAAAATACAAGGATATCTATACGGAAGGTCCTTGGTTTTATAAGCGAAAGGATAATTATTATTTGCTGTATGCGGCAGGGGGTGTTCCGGAACATATTGCGTATTCCATGAGTAAATCGCCCGTTGGTCCCTGGAAATATATGGGAGAAATTATGCCTTTGCAGGATACGGGTTCATTTACGAATCATTGTGGGGTGATTGATTATAAAGGGAACTCTTATTTCTTTTATCATACCGGAAAATTACCTGGAGGTGGTGGATTCGGACGTTCTGTGGCTGTAGAACAGTTTGAATACAATGCAGACGGAACATTCCCTGTTATTAATGCTACGCAAGAAGGAGTAAAACCGGTAGGTTCTCTAAATCCTTATCAGCGAGTAGAAGCGGAGACTATGGCTTTTTCTGAAGGTGTGAAGACGGAGCCGAATGATCGGACAGGAATTTATGTATCAGACATTCATAATGGTGATTATATAAAGGTCAGAGAAGTCGATTTAGGCAAAAAGGGTGCCAGCAAGTTAGAAGTAAGTGTGGCCAGTGCATTGAGAGGCGGAATAATTGAAGTGTATGCCGACAGTATTGGTGGCACGTTGATTACAGAAATACAAGTACCTCATACCGGAGGATGGGAAGCCTGGAAGACTTTAGAAACAGCGGTGAAACAGGGTGAACAGGCTGTTTCAGGTACACATGATTTATATTTCTGTTTTAAGGGTAGAAAAGGCTGCAAGCTTTTCAATTTTGATTGGTGGAAATTGGTAGAGTAATTAGTTTTTAATGATACATAGGGAAAAATCGATTTGATAAACTTAAATATTGAATATTATGAATATTAGCAAGATTTTGTTACTGTGTAGTGGTTGTGGACTGTTGAATTGTCTGAATGTAAATGCTCAACGACCTATTATTCAAACGAAATATACTGCCGATCCGGCACCGATGGTATACAATGATACGGTATTTCTTTATACGACGCATGATGAAGATGATGCCGAAGGGTTTAAAATGCAGGATTGGTTGTTGTATACTTCTACCGATATGGTTAACTGGACTGATCATGGGGTTGTTGCTTCTCTCAAGAGCTTTGATTGGGTGAAGCGTGATAATGGAGCTTGGGCTGAACAGGTAGTTGAGCGCAATGGTAAGTTTTATATGTATTGTCCGATTCATGGAAATGGAATCGGTGTGCTTGTTTCCGACAGTCCTTATGGACCATTTAAGGATCCTCTAGGAAAGCCTCTTGTATGGCAGAAAGAACATTGGGATGATATTGATCCTACCGTGTTCATCGATGAGGATGGGCAAGCTTATATGTATTGGGGAAATCCCAATTGTTATTATGTGAAATTAAATGAAGACATGATTTCATATTCTGGAGATATTGTAAAGCTAAAAGAAACTCCGGAGCATTATCAGGAAGGTCCGTGGTTCTATAAACGTAATGGACATTATTATTTGGCTTTTGCTTCTACCTGTTGTCCGGAGGGAATAGGGTATGCAATGAGTGATAGTCCTACAGGACCATGGAAAACGAAAGGATACATTATGCGCCCTACGGAGAGAACCAGAGGCAATCATCCTGGTATTATGGATTATAAGGGGAAATCGTATGTCTTTGGATTGAATTATGATTTGTTAAAACTGGAAACGAATACTCATTATGAACGCCGTTCGGTGTCAGTGGCAGAAATGCACTATAATGAAGATGGAACTATTCAAGAAGTACCTTATTGGGCGGATACCAAGCTGGAGCAGATCGGTACTTTTAATCCGTTCCGTAAGGTAGAAGCTGAAACTATGGCTTGGGGATATGGATTGAAAACTGCTCCGAATGCAGATAAGTCTCTTTCGGTGGTAGATGTGAACAATGGAGAGTACATCTGTGTACGTGGAGTGAACTTTGGAAAGAATAAAGCTCGCTGTTTTGAAGTTTCCGCATTGCCTCTTGAGGGAGGAAATCTGAAAATTCGTTTGGATGCTCCGGATGGAAAGATTGTGGGAAACGTGAATATACCGCAGGGAAATGAAACATCTAAGTATGAACTTTATTCTTGTGAGGTCAATGCGGTCAGTGGCATACATGATTTGTACCTTAGTTTTGAAGGAGAGAATAATAAGGATTTATTTGAATTGGATTATTGGAAATTCTGATATTAGTTTACAGCATAAATAGAGTATATATGATAAAAAAGATTTTAAGAAAAGATATAAAGTTGTCTTTACTAAATATTCGATGGTGCAGAATTATGCAGGGAGTGGTTTTGTTGTCTGGTTTGGCAGTAAATGCACAAAACCCCATTATCCAAACATCTTATACGGCTGATCCGGCTCCTATGGTATACAATGACAAGCTGTACCTTTATACAAGTCACGATGAAGACGGTTCTACGTGGTTTACCATGAACGACTGGAAACTTTATTCCACGGATGATATGGTGAACTGGACCGAACATCCCACTCTTTTGTCATTCAAGACATTTGAATGGGCAGGTGGAGATGCATGGGCTGCCCAGTGTATTGAACGTGACGGTAAATTTTATATGTATGTACCTGTGACGGACCGTAAAGGTGAAACGGCTATTGGAGTAGCTGTGGCTGATAGTCCTTACGGGCCTTTTTATGATCCGATAGGAGCTCCTTTGGTACGAGCTGATTATGGCAATATAGATCCTACAGTCTTCATTGATGAAGATGGACAGGCTTATCTTTATTGGGGAAATCCGAACTGCTATTATGTGAAGCTGAATAAGGATATGATATCTTATAAAGGGGAGATACATGCGGTACCGATGAAGCCGGAAGCTTTTGGACGCAGGGAGGGAGATCCACAACGTCCTACTTTGTATGAAGAGGCTCCGTGGCTGTATAAACGTAAGGGAATGTATTACCTCTTTTATGCTGGAGGACCGGTTCCTGAACATTTAGCGTATGCTACAGCTGAAAGTCCAGAAGGCCCGTGGAAGTATGGAGGTACTTTGATGGCTACAGAAGGAGGAAGTTTCACCAATCATCCTGGAATTGCCGATTTCAGAGGAAAAACTTATTTGTTTTATCACGATGCTTCTCTTCCTGGTGGAAGTGGCTTTACTCGTTCTGTGTGTGTTAGGGAACTTGATTTCCAGTCTGATGGAAAAATTCCTTGCATGAAGATGGTGAAAGAGGGTGTTACGAAGAGTTTAAAACCTCTTTGTCCGTACCAGAAGGTGGAAGCGGGAACAATGGCATGGTCAGAAAAGATGAAGAGCGCTTATAATCCTCAGGTAGGAGTCTTTATTACAGCCTTAGCAGATGGAGCTTATACGAAAGTACGGGCTGTTGATTTCGGTGAGAAAGCTCCTTCTCGTTTTTCTGCTCGTTTGTCTACCACTCACAATGCGGAAATTACTATGGAAGTACGTCTTGACGGGCTGGACGGACAGGTGTTAGCTAAGATTAAAGTACCACGAACTGGGGGAAGTGATCGTTGGCGGATAATGGAAGAACAGATTCCACAGGTAACAGGTGTACACGACTTGTATTTTATTTTTAAGGGAAAGGCTCCGAAAGATTTGGCTTATTTTGATTATTGGAAGCTGAATTACTGATGATATTGCGTATGCTATGAACAGGGTTAATTTATTTTTATTATCCGTTTTCACTTGTGTAGGGTGGAGAGGAGAATGTTTGGCCGGGAATGATCCCGGCCTCTCGTCTACTAATGAGTTGCAGGAATGGACGTTGGAAAAGCAGGAGACTGAGCAGGTAACTTTTCGATTAGCAGACACTCTGTTGAAACTTCGTCCGCTGACCAACAACGCTGTAAGAGTGATTCGAAGCATGGGCATAGCTCATGAAGTTCCAGAATTAGTATATCTTCCAAAGAAGGTTCCTGATTATGTACTGAAAAAGGAGAAGGATAGTTATATTTTGTCTTTAAAGAATTTGAATGTCAGGTTTTCTGTATCTGACGGACGGATTTCGTTCCTTTCTTCTGGTGGCAAGGAAATTGTAGGAGAGGAGGCGAGTCTGATAGAGTCTTCTTCAGTGCAAGGAGAAAAAACGTATGTTTCTACGCAGACTTTTCATTCTCCGTTTGATGAGTGTCTTTACGGGTTAGGACAGTTTCAGGATGGTTATTTGAATGTGCGTGGTTTAACCAGAAGACTGACCCAGGTTAATACACAGATAGCCATTCCTTTTGTGATGTCGAATAAAGGATACGGACTTTTGTGGAATAATTATGGTTTGACAGATTTTAATCCTGCTTCTTCGGTAGTTGCACTTCAGAAAACGGGGTTGGGAGGAAATAAAGTAACCGTGAATGTGACTTCTACTGAAGGGGGGAAGGAGGAAGTGCGTGAAAGTAATGTATTTGTGGGTAAGTTGAAAGTAGAATCAGACGGACAGTATGCTTTGATGCTGGATGTGGGAAGTTTAATGGCGCGTAGACATAATCTGGCAATTGATGGGCATACGGTAGTCGACATGAATAATCTCTGGTTGCCACCTACAGTTTCCATATTGGTAGATTTAAAAGCGGGAGAGCATAATTTAAGGGCTGAATTGACTAAAGAGGATGCACCTAAAGTGTATTTTAGAAAAGTAGATGAAACTACTACTTTTCGCTCTCCGGTATCGAATGGAATAGATTATACTTTCTTTGCAGGAACAGCCGATGAAGTGATTGCTTCTTATCGGGAAGCGACAGGAGAAGTCCCTATGTTGCCAGCGTGGGCTTTGGGATACATTCATTGCCGGGAACGTTTTCATTCTCAAAAAGAAATTCTGGAAACGGCTTCCGAATTTCGAAGAAAAAAATTGCCGGTTGACTTGATGGTACAGGACTGGCAGTACTGGGGAAAATATGGATGGAATGCCATGCGTTTTGACGAGATAGATTATCCTGCACCTCGGGAAATGACCGACAGTCTTCACCGGATGGGCATGAGATTGATGTTGTCGGTTTGGTCGAAAGTGGACCAGAATTCTGTGTTAGGAAAACGTTTAGCTGATAAGTCCTATTACATACCAGGTACTCCTTGGGTTGATTTTTTTAATCCGGAAGCTGCTTCTTTTTATTGGAAAAACTTTCGGGATAGTCTGGTGCTTCCGATAGGAATAGATGCTTGGTGGCTGGATGCAACGGAGCCGGAAAATGACGATTTGGTAGGACGTAGGGTAAACCATTCCACTTTCCCCGGAGAAGTGTTCCGGAATGTGTATCCACTTGTGGTCAACAAAACGATATATGAAGGTTTACGAGGTCTTTCCACTGATGAGGGAAAACAACGTGATTCTATTTCTCGGACTATTCTGCTTACCCGTAGCGGATTTCCTGGCATTCAGCGATATGGGGTTGCTACTTGGTCAGGAGATGTCGGGAATGACTGGGATACATTTCGTCGTCAGATTGTTGCAGGACTGGGTATTTCTGTTTGTGGTCTGCCTTGGTGGACTTATGATGCTGGAGGATTCTTTCGTCCGGGCGATGCACAGTATACAGATGCACATTTTCATGAGCGTTTTTCCAGATGGCTTCAGACTTCTGTCTTTTTACCTTTGATGCGTGTACATGGGTATATGACTAATACTGAGTTTTGGAATTATGGAGATAAAGTGACGGATATGGCTCGTAAATCATTGGAGCTGCGTTACCGCCTTTTACCATATATCTATTCTGAAGCAGCATGGGTCTCATTGGGAAATGGTACGATGTTACGTCCTCTGATGATGGATTTCCCTCAGGATACTCAAGCTTTATCTTTGAAATATCAATATATGTTTGGTCGGTTTCTGCTGGTTTCTCCTATCGTGGAAGAGGGACCTGTCGTGTGGAAGACATACCTGCCTGCCGTTCAGGGTGGATGGTATGATTTCCATGACAACCAGTATATGTCAACGGGTTGGGTTCAGACTTCAGTCTCTCCGGACTACATTCCTGTATTTGTCAAGGCTGGCACTGTCTTGCCTTTGTCATCAGGATATGCAGAAAATGCGCAGAAAGCCTTGAAATCAGATTTGGAGATACGTGTTTATGCAGGAACAGATGGAACCTATCAATTGTATGAGGATGAAGGTACAGACTACAACTATCAAAAAGGAGGATATTCTTGCATTCGTCTGTTTTGGGATGATGCGCATTCCATTTTGATTATTGGTAAACGGAGTGGTCAGTATGAGGGGATGGAACCGGTGCGGAACCTTAAGATTGTAAAAATAGCCTTGTCCTCAGATGGAAAATCGAACGTAACAGAAAAGTCTGTAGTCTATAAGGGTGAGGAGTTAAAAATAGCTTTTTGATAAAAATAAATAGAGATAACTGTTGAATATAAATTTTGAACTAATGGAAGTGAAAAGAATGTTTGTGACATTGACATCATTGATGGCTTTGTCTTTGGGACCTGTTTCTGCACAGGCTCAGACTGGAACCGAGAAGGTGAATGAGAAGTTTCATATCTATCTTTGTTTAGGACAGTCGAATATGGAGGGAAATGCAAAAATAGAAGCGTGTGATACGGTGAATGTAACTCCGCGTTTCAAGGTGCTTCAAGCTGTAGATTGCCCGGATTTAGGACGGGAAAAAGGTAAGTGGTACACTGCTGTTCCTCCTTTGGCAAGATGTGGAACGGGTTTAACTCCAGCAGACTATTTTGGACGAACATTGGCAGATAGCCTTCCAGCTGATGTAGAAATAGGTGTTATTAATGTGGCTGTGGGAGGATGTAGAATAGAATTATTTGATAAGGATAATTATGCTTCGTATGTGGCCGGATCTCCAGATTGGTTAAAAAATATGGTCGCTGAGTATGATGGAAATCCTTATGCAAGATTAATCGAGCTTGCTAAACAAGCTTCTCGGTGTGGAGTTATAAAAGGTATACTTCTTCATCAAGGAGAATCCAATACCGGAGATCCGGATTGGCCGATGAAGGTAAAAAAAGTATACGATAATATTCTTTCAGACCTTGGTTTGCAGCCTAACTCATTGCCTCTTTTAGTTGGTGAGCTTGTTTCTGAAGGGCAAGGGGGAGCTTGTGCATCGATGAATCCGGTGATTCAGAAATTACCTGAAACGATTCCTGTAGTACATGTGGTTTCTTCTGAAGGATGTGAGGCCGTATCCGATCGATTGCATTTTAGTGCAGCTGGCTATAGAGAACTTGGCAAGAGATATGCCCTTACCATGCTTGAACTTTTGAAAAAGAGTAAGTAATAGGGTATTATACGAAGAGAGGAGATAGACTCGGTCAACCCCGTCTATCTCCTCTCTTTTTATTCATCTTTCTTCTCCTCTTCTTTTTCTTTACAGCGTTCCGTATATTTACTGGGGGATACTCCGTACAATTCTTTGAATGCATTGGAGAAGTAAGTTGTATTGTTGAAACCTACCAGTTGGGCTATTTCAGACATACTGTAATTCTTCTCAGATTTCAGCAGGATTTCAGCTTGTTTCAGTCTGATATTCCTGATAAAATCCCGGGTAGACTGGTTGGTCAGTTCTTTTAGTTTTCTGTATAGGTGTACACGACTTATACCCACTTCGGCTGCAATCATTTCTGCATTTAAATCTGGATTATTCAGGTTCTTATTGATTACTTTTAGAACCTTTTGCATCAGCTTTTCATCTGCAGACTGAGGTTGTGCCACTTCAATATTGTCGTTTTGTTCTTGTTTTCCGCTAAAGTTATTGCGTAATATTTCTCTGTTTTTAATCAGGTTTTCAATAGTTGTTATTAAAATATCCAGGTTGAAAGGTTTGGCTATATAGGCGTCTGCTCCTAGGGAAAGTCCTTCGATATAATCCTTTTCACTGTTTTTGGCGGTAAGAAGGATTACCGGGATATGATTGGTTTTGATATTCTGCTTTAATTTACGAAGCAACGTGATGCCGTTCACTTCTGGCATCATGATGTCACTTAGAACCAAATCAGGCATGTGGTGCATAATAAGGTCGAGTGCTTCCTTCCCGTTGCTACAACTTAACACACGGAAATGACTTCCTAATTCAGTGAGCAGATAATTTCGTATCTCATCTTCATCTTCTACAATTAATATAGAATGCTTTTTCCTGATTACTTTTTTAGTGCCGTCTTCGCTATTTTCGTTTTCTTCAATAGAAGCCGGAATATGTTGCAGAGGCTGATCTTCAATGGATGGTTGCTCTGAAATATTCTTATTACTATTCTGATAAAGCTCTTCGGTTGACAGATGGCTACATCCCAATGGAATATGGATGGTAAAACTACATCCGGACTTGTTTTCATTGTTCTTGACCGTGATAGTACCATGATGCATCTTTATGAGCGACATAGATAGATGAAGCCCGATTCCGGTTCCTTTGCTTCGTGACCGGTCATCGCTTATCTGATAGAATCTTTCAAAAATACGTTCCATCTCACTTTCCTTTATGCCGGTTCCATTGTCTTCAATAATGATTTCTGCATAGTTATTCAATGGATAAACATTTGAAGAGTTATTGACGGAGTTGATATATATGTTGATTTCTCCTTCATTCTGGATATGTTTGAAGGAGTTTGAGAGTAAATTAAAGATTACTTTGTCAAAGTTATTAGGATCCAGCCAAACTTTCAGGCTCTCCATTTGGGTTATAATGTTTAATTTAGCTCCTTTAGCAGCTGCTTGATATGCAAATGTATTTTTTATGTCATTGATAAAGCTGATTAAATCCACTTCTGTGAAACTTAGCTTCATTTGGTTCTTATCTATCTTTCTGATGTCCATTAATTGGTTGATCAGGTTTAGAATTCTTTGCGCATTACGTTCTATCAATGAATAGCTTTTTTGTCTTTCGCTGTCATTATCTGTAGAGATTAATTTCTGTAATGGACTGATGATTAAAGACATCGGAGTTCTGATTTCATGAGAAATATTAATGAAGAACTGTAATTTACTTTCATTAATCTCTTCCAGATGTTTGTGTTTTAGCATCTCCTGTCTTACTCTGTATTTTTCTTTAGCCTGATGTATGAAGATGGCTATTATACTAATGATGATTAAGATATAGATAACCCATGCCAGACCGGAGTTGTACCATGCAGGATGTATATTAATGACTATTGTCTTTATTTTAGATTCAGAAGTGCCATTGATTGCTTTTACTTTAAATTCGTATTTTCCTACAGGAAGATTACTGAAGGAAACACGGGAGCTTCCTTTGGGCAAAGAGTTCCATGTTCCATTATTCATGGAATATAAATAGTTCTGTGGGGAAATGAAATTGTCTGTAGCAAATTCTATATAAAACGAATTGTCATAGTGGGACAGATTGATTTCTTGGGTATGAAATATATCATTATCTATCACATGATAACTTCCAGATTGGGTCATTTCGTTGACAGCTTTATCATGCAGATAGAAACCGGTAATTCTTATATTGCTTTGAAACTTCTGTGTTTCGATGTCATTCGGGTTAAAAAAGACAATGCCATTGGTTCCCCCAAACAGAATTTTTCCGTCGGGAGATATGCAATAGGCATTTCTTGAAAATTCATTATTGTATAATCCGTCTGATGCAAAGAAAGGAATAAACGATTTGTTATGTGAATTATATTTGGCAATTCCCTGACTTGTACTTACCCATATATCCTTGTTTTTATCCACAATGATTGATGAGATCAGATTATTGGGGAGTCCATTGTGAGTTGTAAATTTCTCAATTATATTCAAATTATAATCCATTACATAGATTCCTTCCGGGGTTCCTGCCCATATATGGTCGTCTGGCCCTTGTGCAATGGTATTTATACTTAAGCCTATGAGCACTTTTTCCTTACCTACGACTTTGAGCTTCTCAGTATCTATGCATTTAATACCATCATAAGTACCTATATACAATCGTCCGTTTGGAATATACAATAAAGTATTAATCCATTGATTGATTTCTTTCTCTGATAGAGCCTGATGTACTTTCAGGTCACTATAAGAAGCCGATGAAGCTGGTAAATCTACATAATAAAGCCCTGTTCCCATTGTGCCTATCCACAATCTTTTATGAGGGTCTTCTACGAATCTATATACTTTTGTTATTTCATTCCCTTCATTATTTCGCAGTGAAGTTTTTGAAAGTTTGTTTGTTTGCGAATCGAATACAGATATTCCACTAAGGTATGAACCTATCCATACCTTTTTATTGGAGTCTTCAAAAAGGCACATGACGGTAGGAGGAACATCCGGGTTTTTATCTTGAGTTAGATGTTGGATAAAGTTGTAGTTTTTGTCTAATAAATAAATACCATCATTGTCTGTACCTACAATTAGTTTACCCTTATCTGTGGTTTCGCACAAAGCTGTAATACAATTACTTCCTATGTAATTTCGGATAGATGAGAAGTTTCCGATGTAGTTAAACATATTCGCTTGTGAAGGAATAAATGCTACTCCTTTCTGGTAGATACCAATCCAAAGATTATTGCTGCTGTCTGTCAGCAAAGAATGTACTTTGCTTTTCTTGATGTTTATGTTGTCTATGTAAAAATCCGTGTTGGCTATGGATTTTTTTGAAATGTCATAAGCTACAATTCCTTCTCCATCAATGCCAATCAGCATGAGATTGTCATTTTGTTTAAGAACTTTAATGGGGAAATTGGAATGAAATATTTGATGAAAGGTATTATCCGCCTGATTGTATATAAAAACTCCTCGTCCGCTGGTTCCTGCATATATATTACCATTTGAGTCTTCTGTACAACAATTGATAAATTGATTTCCATAGAGTTTTCCAAGAGTATAATGATGAATCTTTTTGTTTTTATCAATTCTGATCATACCATGATATTCCGTGCAAATCCATATATTCCCCTTACGGTCTTCCATGATATCATTGATTGTATGTCCAATTAAAGATGGATTCCAATTCTCAATTTGAATATTTCCTTTATGGTCAAAAGTGAGTTTTTTGATACCATATCCACTTGTACCAATTAAGATACTGCCATCGCTGAGTTGTGCGATACTTTTATTGTTGTATGATGAATTGGATTTTTTGATAGTCTTGAAAGAGTCGGATTTATATTCATACATTTGTAATCCTTTGGTGGAAAGTATGTATAGATGTCCTTTGGCGTCTTGAAAAGTTCTGTATACATGATTCCCAAGCAGTGAGGTGGAATCATTGAATTGGTTCTTATAGTTGGTAAATTTAGCTCCATCATATTTATTTAATCCATTTTCTGTTGCAACCCAGATGTAACCCTTAGCGTCTTGGTATATATGACTAATCATACTGCTGGATATATCTCCATGAGTTGAATATAACTTACAAAACTGTCCTTTACAAAAAAGAGGTAGAAAACACAGAAAGATGATTAAAATAAAGGTTTTGTTTTTCATTATCTGTATCATAAGTTTACACTTGGTTATTTCCCTAATGGATAAGTTTGTTGAAATGTACGTATTGTTAGTGATGCAAAGTAAATTCTTTTTTTTCATTTCTCAATGAAAAGTAAAGGAATTAAATAGATATTTTATAGAGTTTCTGGTATAGGGCGGTGCTTAAAATAAGCAGTGTATGTGGACGTTAATACCCTTATTGTAGAGATGGTGTAACATATACATATGCTTTTTGTTACAATAGAAAATGAAATGTAACCATAGATGTAAGCTTGGTATCCTGTCGGACATACGTATTAATAACCTTTCCGTATTTTTGTTACAGTGAAAAATACAATGAAAAGTATATGAAAACACATTTTATTATTAAACGTTTTTTATTAGGCTTAGCCTTGCTTGCTTCTTGTGATTTTGGAGCTTTTGCAAAGGTGGTTTTACCTGTGCTGGTATCAGACGGTATGGTGTTGCAGCGAAATGCTCCGTTAACAATATGGGGTAAGGCTGATCCGTCTGAGAAGGTTTGTGTAAAGTTTCAAAAGAAACAATATAAGGTAACGGCGGATGAGAATGGGAAATGGGCTGTAACACTGCCTGCCATGAAAGCCGGAGGACCTTACTCTATGACAATTAACGACATTGTTTTAAATGATATTCTCGTTGGAGATGTCTTTTTATGTTCAGGTCAGTCTAATATGGAACTTCCGGTTAGTAGGGTAATGGATAAATATGCAGATGAGATAGAAGGATATGAAAATACCTCTGTTCGATATGTGAAAGTTCCTTATTCGTATGATTTTTCTCAACAGAAAGAAGATATTCGTCCTGTAACCTGGCGTCCGATGACGACCGAAAATGTAAAAGATTTTTCTGCGATATGTTATTTCTTTTCCCGGTTGCTGGAAGAAAAGACTAATGTGCCGGTAGGTATTATTAATGCAAGTTGGGGAGGTACTCCGGTGGAAGCTTGGGTTAGTGAAAAAGGATTGCAAAACTTTCCGGAGTATGTACATCAGAAGGCCTTGTATGAGGATACAGAATTAGTTTCTCGGATAACAGAAACTGAAAGGCTGCATCAACAGGCATGGAATAAAGTATTGTATAAGTCTGATGCAGGACTTCATGGTGTGACACCTTGGTATGCGGAGGATTATGATGATTCGGATTGGGAAAAGGTAGATATGTTTTCAGATAACTGGGCCATTCGTAATGGCCGTCCTTTGAACGGAGTGCATTGGTTCAGGAAGGACTTTTTTGTACCAGAGGACTGGAGTGGAAAAGAAGCCGTTTTACGTTTAGGGTGCATTGTGGATGCAGACTCTGTGTTTGTAAACGGACATTTCGTCGGCACTGTTTCCTATCAGTATCCTCCTCGTATTTATAAAGTACCTTCCAAGTTGCTGAAGAAGGGAAAAAATCAACTTACTGTACGGTTGTTTAGTTATGGAGGACGTCCTTCTTTTGTAAAGGAAAAGCCTTATAAGTTGATTTGTGACGGGAAAGAAGTAAATCTGGAAGGGGGATGGAAGCACAAAATAGGTACGGTGATGCCCCCTTCTCCTTCTTCTACAGCCTTTCATTACACTCCTGTTGGCTTGTATAATGGGATGATTTATCCATTACGTCATTATACGTTCAAAGGAGTGGTGTGGTACCAGGGAGAGTCAAATGTGGGCCGTTGGAGCGAATATTCGTCTTTGCTCAGTGCATTGATAGCCGACTGGAGAACACTTTTTAAAGATGAAAATCTTCCTTTCTATATCATTGAATTAGCTGATTTCCTGGCACCGGATGATCCGGGAAGAGCAGCATGGGCTGAGTTGAGAAAACAGCAGGCGAAAACAGCCCGTGAGAATGCACACGTTACACTGATAAAGAATAGTGATACGGGAGAATGGAATGACATTCACCCTTTGGATAAAAAAACAGCAGCTACCCGTCTGGTGGAAGCAGTAATACAGAATGAAAAATAATAAACAGATATGAGTAAGATTCAGAATCAGAAAGTATCCATGGCCGAGAAAGTGGGCTATGGATTAGGAGACTGTTCCGCAAATCTGGTATTCCAGATGATGATGATTTACCAGACCAAATTCTATACGGATGTGTTTGGGCTGGAAGGAGCAATTGCAGGAACCGTCATGTTGGTAGCACGTATTGTGGATGCGTTTGTAGATCCCACTGTCGGTATTTTGTCTGACCGGACTCAGACGAAATGGGGAAAATATCGTCCATGGGTATTATGGACAGCACTTCCTTTCATGGTGTTCTATGTACTGGCCTTTTACAATCCGGGCATTGAAGAAAAAGGACTGGTAGCATTGTATGCTACAATTTCATACACCTTGCTGATGACGATGTATTCTTTTAATAATACACCTTATTCTTCATTGGGAGGAGTCATGTCGTCAGATATTAAAGAACGTACCAGTATTACCTCTGTGCGTTTCGTCTTTTCTACGATTGCACAGTTTGTGGTTCAAGGGCTTACCTTACCGTTGGTCAGCAAGTTCTCGGAAGGTAGTGACAAGGCACATGGCTGGCTCTGTACCATATCCTTGTTTGCTGTCGTAGGTTTCTTGTTTTTGGTAATTGTATTTTTCTCGGCAAAAGAACGTATTACTCCGCCTGCCAATCAGAAAAATGATACCCGTCAGGATATAAAAGATGTATTAAGCAGTGTGCCTTGGCGTGCCATGTTTGTCTTAACTCTTTTTGTGTTTATCACACTGGCTATGTGGGGAAGTGCCATGAACTATTATTTTGAAAACTATGTGGATAAAGCAGCTTTGTTTACTTTTCTGGATAATATAGGATTGGTAGCTACTGACGGTGGAACTTCAGTCGGGTATCATATACTTGATGCTTTCGGCTTGATTGTAACTTCTCCGGACAAAGCATACGAAGTGGGTTTTGGCGTATTTAATATGGTGGGAGCCTTGGTTCAGTTTTTGGGCGTAATTTGTTTATCGGAATTTTTAGCCAACAAATATGGCAAGAAGCGTACGTTTATCGTATGTCTTGCGCTGACGGCTATTTTCACGGCTTTGTTCTATTTCCCTTCAAAATACGATATTGAAATGATGTTCGTATTGAACTTCTTGAAGAGCTTGGCCTATGCACCAACGGTTCCTTTGCTTTGGGCTATGATTGCCGATGTGGCCGACCATTCGGAATATATCAATTACCGTCGTGCTACGGGATTTATCTTTTCGGGAGTGGTGTTTGCCCTGAAAGCCGGATTAGGTATTGGAGGAGCTGTATTGGGCTTTTTGCTGTCGGGATTTGGTTATGTTTCTGGAGCGGATATAGCTCAAAGTGATACAGCCGTTCATGGCATCATTCTTTCATCAAGTCTGATTCCAGCCGCATTCTTTTTTGTCGGTGTGGTGGCATTATGTTTCTATCCTATCAGTAAAGAATATAATGAGAAAATGCAGGCAGAATTAACAGCTCGAAGAAGTAAAAGTGACTATTAATTAAGGAAAGAATATATGAAGAACAAACACATTGCATCATGGATGCTGTGCAGCCTGTTTATTATGGGATGCGGGAGTAAGGTTTCTGATACGGTTGTATCAGAGAAATCTTTGAAAGAGGTTGTAGGAGACAAGTTTTTAGTGGGAGTAGCGCTGAATGTACATCAGTCGTCTGGTGCCGATACTTCAGCTGTGAAGATTGTGAAACAGCATTTCAATTCCATTGTGGCAGAAAACTGTATGAAATGCGGAGAAATTCAGCCTAAAGAGGGAGAGTTCCATTTTGAGGATGCCGACCGCTTTGTGCAGTTTGGAATAGATAATGGAATGACGGTGATAGGACATTGCTTGATTTGGCATTCTCAGCTTCCGGACTGGTTCTGCGTAGATGAAAAAGGTCAGAATGTTTCTCCTGAAAAGTTGAAACAGCGTATGAAAACGCATATCCAGACCGTTGTAGGACGATACAAAGGAAATGTGAAAGGCTGGGATGTGGTGAATGAAGCTATTGTGGAAGACGGCTCTTATCGCAAAAGTAAATTTTATGAAATCTTGGGAGAAGAGTTTATTCCACTGGCCTTCCAGTATGCGCACGAGGCTGACCCGGATGCCGAACTTTATTATAATGATTATGGTATGGACGTGCAGGGTCGTCGGGAAGGAGTTGTGAAGCTTGTCCGTTCATTGAAGGAAAAAGGATTGCGTATTGATGCTGTGGGTATGCAAGGACATATGGGAATGGATTACCCCGACATTCAGAAATTTGAAGAAAGTATGCTTGCTTTTGCTTCAGCTGGTGTCAAGGTGATGATTACAGAATGGGATATGAGTGCGCTGCCTACTGCACTTCGCAGTGCCAACATCTCGGATACGGTTGCGTTTAAGAAAACATTGAATCCTTATCCGCAGGAACTCCCTGATTCTGTCAGCCAGGCATGGAATAAAAGAATGCAGCAGTTCTTCCAGCTTTTTGAAAAACATGCCGATATTGTGACGCGTGTAACGGCATGGGGAGTTACAGACGGAAATTCATGGAAAAATGATTTCCCGATTCGTGGAAGAAGAGACTATCCGTTGCTTTTTGACCGGAACTATCAGCCTAAGGAATTTATACAGAAAATGATGGATGAGCAGTCGGATACGGCAGCTATTGCACAGAAATAACGTTTAACAGGAGACACTTTCAGTGAGAGTCTCGTAAATCAATATAAAAATGAAAAAGGAAGAAAGATATTTGTTTCCTGCCGACTATATGGCAGATCCGTCAGTACATGTATTTAACGGACGTTTGTATATTTATCCTTCACACGACCGTGAATCAGGTATTCCTGAAAATGACAACGGTGACCATTTTGATATGAATGATTACCATGTATTGTCGACGGATGACGTGATGCATGGTGAAATCGTCGATCATGGAGTGGCTTTGAAGGTTGCTGATATACCTTGGGCCGGACGCCAGCTCTGGGACTGTGACATTGCCTGCAAGGATGGAAAATATTACTTGTATTTTCCGTTGAAAGACCGGAATGATATTTTCCGTATGGGGGTAGCCATTAGCGATAAACCTGAAGGTCCGTTTATTCCTCAGCCCGATCCGATTCGTGGAAGCTACAGTATTGATGCGGCAGTTTTCCGCGATGATGACGGAAGCTACTACATGTATTTTGGCGGAATCTGGGGAGGACAGTTGCAGCGTTACCGTGATAACAAGGCCATTGAAAGTCCGTGTCTTCCAGCCGATAATGAACCGGCTTTGCCCAGTCGTGTGGTAAAATTATCGGATAATATGTTGGAATTTGCAGAAGAACCCCGTCCGGTCATCGTATTGGGAGAAGATGGCAAACCTTTGTTTGCAGGCGATCCGCATCGTTTCTTTGAAGCTTCGTGGATGCATAAATATAAAGGTAAATATTATTTCTCTTATTCTACGGGCAATACTCATCTGTTGTGTTATGCGGTAGGCGACAATCCTTATGGACCGTTTACATATCAGGGCGTAATTCTGACTCCGGTAGTAGGATGGACTACCCATCACTCTATTGCAGAATATAAAGGAAAGTGGTATCTTTTCCATCATGATTGTGTTCCTTCAGGTGGAAAGACCTGGCTTCGCAGTTTAAAAGTGGTTGAATTGGAATACGATGAAGAGGGTAAGATTCAGACCATAAAAGGAAGTGCGGATGAATAAAAAGTACTTGTTGGGTATATGTCTTTTGTCTTTCGGACTGACCTTATTTGCGGAAGATGGAAGTAAACTCTGGTTGCGACAGGCGTCTTGTGAAAAGGCGTCTGTCTGTTGTTCAATTTCTTCTCCTACCATTGCCATAGCTCGTGAGGAACTGGCTTCTTTATGGCGTGGAAAGGCGGTTGAACTACAACTGTTTGCTGATGAAGCTCATCGTAAGCTGGGGAAGGAAGGGTACACCATACGTACTTCCGATGAAAAGATAGTGCTTGGCTCTACTACTGAACAGGGCTTGCTTTATGCGGCCTATCATCTTTTACGTTTGCAGGCAGAAGGGGCAGATTGTACCCGTCTGGATATTGCAGAAGAACCAGCCTTCGATGTACGTGTACTGAATCATTGGGATAATCTGGATGGCACGATAGAGCGTGGATATGCCGGTAAATCCTTGTGGCAGTGGGATGAACTTTCAGATACTGTGTCGGCACGTTATCAGGAATATGCCCGGGCCAATGCTTCGGTTGGTATCAACGGGACAGTACTTAACAATGTCAATGCTTCGGTTAAAATACTTTCCAGCGAATACCTTGAAAAGGTACGCGTGCTTGCGGATATTTTCCGGCCGTACGGAATAAAAGTCTATCTTTCGGTCAACTTTGCTTCTCCCATGCAGTTGGGAGGATTGTCTACAGCCGACCCGTTGAATGAGGAAGTGGCTGAGTGGTGGAAGAAGAAGGTACATGAGATTTACAGTCTTATCCCTGATTTTGGAGGTTTTCTGGTCAAGGCTAATTCAGAAGGACAGCCTGGTCCGTGCGATTACGGGCGTACGCATGCCGAAGGAGCGAATATGATGGCAAGGGCCCTGAAACCCTACGGAGGAATCGTGATGTGGCGTGCGTTTGTGTACAGTCCGTCGGATGCCGACAGAGCCAAACAGGCTTATCTGGAGTTTAAACCTTTGGATGGAAAATTTTTGGATAATGTGATTGTGCAGGTGAAAAACGGTCCGATTGACTTCCAGCCGAGAGAACCTTACAGTCCGTTGTTTGGTGCGATGCCCCACACCCCGTTGATGGCTGAATTTCAGGTTACACAGGAGTACTTAGGGCATTCCAATCATCTGGCTTACCTGGCTACTATGTGGAAGGAGTTTTATCGTTATGTGTCTCCTGCTTCTTTAAAAGGGGTGGCTGGAGTGGCCAATATAGGTGATGATACCAACTGGTGCGGACATGATTTTGCGCAGGCTAACTGGTATGCGTATGGCCGGCTGGCATGGAATCCTTTGCTTTCTTCTGAAGAAATAGCTAAAGAGTGGCTGGCACAGACTTTTACGTCCGACCCTAAATTCGTAGAGCCCATGATGCAAGTCATGATGGATAGTCGGGAGGCGGTGGTAGATTACATGATGCCGTTAGGATTACATCATATTTTTGCCTGGAGTCATCATTACGGACCGGAACCTTGGTGTGAGGTACCAGGTGCCCGTGCAGATTGGTTGCCGTCATATTATCATCAGGCAGACAAAAAAGGTTTGGGATTTGACCGGAGCCGTTCTGGAAGTGATGCGGTGTCTCAGTATCCAGACTCTTTAGCCCACGTATTCAATTCATTGGAGCTATGTCCGGAAGAATTTTTGTTGTGGTTTCATCATGTAGATTGGAGTCATTCATTAAAGTCTGGACGTACTCTTTGGGATGAATTGTGTTATAAATATCAGCAAGGCGTTGACAAAGTGCGTGAGTTCCAGAAAGTGTGGAACCAGATGAAACCGTATGTGGATGAGGAGCGTTTTCAGGCAGTGGCTAAACGGCTGGATATTCAGGCGAATGATGCAGTATGGTGGAAAAATGCGTGTCTGGAATATTTTCGTACCTATTCTCACATGAAGTATCCTGAAGGGGTAGAGGCTCCCGTATTCAAATTGAAAGAACTGAAAAAGGTAAAATTACCGATTAGTAACTATGAATGCCCTTCGGCAGACATGCTTCCACGGAAAAAATAATTGGTTTTTCTTATAAACAAAACGCAAGGACGTTTGATTTTAAGCGTCCTTGCGTTTTGTTTTAAACACCTTTGCATTTCAACTAAAACGCAAAGGTGTTTGAATTAAAATGTCTTTTCGTTTGAAATATAAAGTTTTTACGTTTTTTAGAAGCGGCAGCGAATGTCAATTCCCACTTGTACGGGACGTCCTTTTTGCGCGAATCCGCGGCTCATTGTTTCAAAGTAGAACGCCTGATAATCTTTATTTAAGGCATTGTTTACCCAGAAACCGATTTGTCCGTTACCCTTGTTCAAGCTGAGGCGGCCGTTCAGTGTGCCGTAAAGTGCCTGACTGGCATTGTTCTGTTCTGTCCAGTAGATACGGCCTGCAGCGCGATAGTTGGCATCCAGGGTGATGTTGTCCAGAATAGCGTTCTTGCGCAGCGGGAAAATGTATTGTCCGCCTACGGCAAATGTATGTTTAGGAACGAAGGGTACATAGTTGCCGTTATAGTTTTCTGTTTCACTTATCACATAATCAGTGAAGGTGGCGTATGTATATCCGTAGTTTCCGTTCAGACTGAACTGGTCGGTGAGCTGTGCGCGTAAGCTGGCTTCCGCTCCTATGCTACGGCTCTTTCCGGCATTCACCGTGATACGTCCCAATCCGCTTTCAGCAAAGCGTGACAACTGCTGGTCGCGAGTGTCCATGTAGAAAGCTGAGAGGTCGGCTTGTAACTTTCCGTTGAACAGGGTGAGGTGAGAACCGATTTCGTAGTTCCATGAATACTCCGGCTTGTAAAGGGTAGCTGCCTTTACGTCTGTTTGCGGGCTTTGAGCCATACCGTTCAGCATTCCTGCAATCATCTGTTTCTGTTCTTCATTTAGCATCGGTACATTATTGACTACAGGGATAGTTACATCAGCCACATTTTTCATCATGCTTGCCTGCATGTCATTTTGTAGCAGGTCGGAGAACATTTGGATATTGTACCCTCCCGAACGGTATCCTTTGGATACACTTGCGTAGATGTTGTTACGTGAGTCAAAATCATATTGCAAGGCGAATTTAGGCAACAGCTGGATGTAGTCGTGCGACAGCTTTCCATCATAACTGTTGTTTACATTGAATTCTTTTGCCGGAATCATCTCTATTACTTTGTTGGATGGAGTCAACGTTCCGCCTAATGAGTAGGTATGTGTAAATTGGCAACCACTATAGTAATCCAGCTTCAGGCTTTCATAGTCCATGCGAAGACCGGCAGTGAAAGAGAGTCCTTCCAGCCCGAAGAGGTCATTGAAAGTTGACTGGTGGAAAATGGCTCCATTTAAAATTGGTGTACTGAATTTTCCTGGAATGGCAAGTTGTTCACCGTTAATTACATCATTGAAGTTTAGCTTCATACTCATGGGGCCCATTGATATCGTGGGCATGTATTTATTGGCGTTCGTGTTGATGGTAGAATTCAGCCAGTTTACTCCATCCTTCTGGAAGGTGACAGGAGCCTCTGTATCCAGCCACTGATAGAATCCGCTAACTCCGGTAGTCCACTGCCAGCGGCGTCCGGGTTTGGATTTCAACACGATTTCTTCGCTGAGTGTCTTGGAATTCTGCTTCTGCATCATGGTGTAAATGTTCTGCTCCGTAAAGTCCTGGTCCAGGTCCATGTGGTCGCGCAGGTACTGGAAACCGGTTACGCTACTAAGAATGAAATTGTCGGCTTGATATTCCAGGTTCAGTCCGGTGTTCAGCAAGTTTCGTTTGTATCCGCAGGCATTGTCGTAAGAGATACGGCCGATGTAGTCGGCACGGTCTTCTTCTCCGCTGACTTTACCTGTGTATTCATACGGATAGCCGCCCTGATTGGTATATTCGTAGTTTACGGTAAAGTCAAGCTTCAAGTTTTCGGTCGGCAAATAAATGGCACGTATACGTCCGCCAAACTCATCGTCTGTATCAATTAGTTTTCCGTTAAAGTCGTTTTTGAAGAAACCTCCTTTGTGGTCATAAAACAATCCCACAGAAAAGGCAAACTGATTGGAAATACGATGGTAATGCGTAAGTGAGGCATTGTAATTGTTGTAGGTGGCAGCACCTAAACGGAGGTCTGTTCCCTGATACGTAAACGGTGACTTGGTAAACACGCGGATAAGTCCTCCCATGGTGTTACGCCCGTAGAGCGTTCCTTGCGGACCCCGCATTACGTCGATACGCTCAATATCGGAATAGTTGAAATCGAAGGCCGATTTGTCGATAAAGGGAATATTGTCCACATAAAGTCCCACAGCTGGTGTATTGATACGTGAACCGATGCCTCGGATGTAAACCGAAGTCGTCAGTTTGGAACCATAGTCTGGAATAAATAAGTTCGGAACCAGTGCAGACAATGATTTTACAGAGGTTACTGAATTATTGCGCATCGCACTTTGTGAGAAGGAAGTTGACGAAGTGGCTTGCTGACGCAGACGGTTGTTCTCCTTCGGAGTAGCAATAACCACAACTTCTTCTATGTCAATAACCTTTGTTGTATCTTTAGGTAGAGAGTTCTCAGGTGATACCGGACCTGCCAAGGCGCTCTTTATAGAAACAGCCAGTAACGAAACAATAGCAATATTTTTTTTCATTCTGTTGAAAGATATAGTTTAGTTAACGGCTGCAAAGTAACGCCAATTTGCTTGGACGGGCAATCCTAATAAATGAGGATTTTGCTTATTTTTGTACGTAGTAATAGGATTAACGTATGAAAAGAATGAAACAATTTTTGAGTTTGGTGGCGGTATGTATTTTTTCACTCTCCGCTTGGGCACAGGAAACTGTGGCTGTCAATACGGGAGATCTTATTTCTCCCGAAGTAAAGAATCAAACTGTGACTTTTCGTCTGCTGGCTCCTGAGGCCAGGGAAGTATGGGTAGAAACAGACTTCTTTGAAAAGTCCCGGCAGCAGACTCCATTGGGAGAGGTAGAAATGGCAGGACGTCAACGGATGGAAAAAGGAGAGAATGGTGTGTGGAGCTATACGGTTGCTTTGCCTGCGCCCGAACTGCATACTTATTGCTTTTATGTGGATGGCGTGCGTATGCTTGATCCCTCCAATGTATATATGCTTCGTGATATAGCTACTTACATGAACTATTTTCTTGTGGATGGAGCTTTGTCTGAGAATTATTTTGTTCGGGAAGTACCTCATGGAACGGTTGCGAAGGTGTGGTATCCGAGCCCTTCTTTGGGGATGGAACGTCGTCGGATGACGGTATATACCCCAGCTGGTTATGAGGAAGGGACAAAACGTTACCCGGTTCTTTATTTGTTGCACGGGGCCGGGGGAGATGAGAATGCCTGGAGTGAACTGGGGCGTGCTGTACAGATTTTAGATAATTTGATAGCCCAAGGAAAAGCAGAGCCAATGATTGTAGTGATGCCGAATGGAAATGGGGCACAGCAGGCTGTACCGGGGGAATATCCTAACAGTATGTACAAACCTTCTTTCATGAATCCGAAAACCATGGAGGGGTCTTATGAGAAAGCATTTCCGGATATTATGAATTTTGTGGAAAGTCATTACCGGACGATAAACGATAAGGCGCATCGGGCAATTGCCGGATTGTCGATGGGAGGATTTCATTCATTGTATATCTCTGCCAATTATCCGGACAAGTTTGATTATGTAGGACTCTTTTCTGCGGCAATTAACCGTGAGTCGAAAGGAGAGAACACTTATATCTATAAGAATCTGGAGGAAAAGTTAGCAATTCAGTTTGCGGCAGCTCCGAAACTGTATTTTATAGCTATCGGAAATGCAGATTTTTTATATCAGGACAATGTGGCGTTTCGTCAGTTGCTTGATCGTCATGGGTATAAATATGAATATGCAGAGACGGATGGCGGGCATGAATGGCGCAACTGGCGAAAATATTTGAATAATTGGTTGCCGAAGTTATTTAAATAAACTTTATATACTGTCGGCTTCTACGTATCCGTGCATGACCGCATAGATGGCCAGGCCGGATACGGACTTAATACCCAATTTTTCTGTGATGTTTTTCCGGTGGGAAATAACCGTAGTCAGACTAATGTGTAGCTTGTCTGCTATCTCTTTGTTAATTAACCCTTTAGTCACAAGCCTGAGCACCTCAATCTCTCTGGCACTCAGTTCATGTTCTGCATCGGTGGCAGGAGGCGTTACGGGATGGTGCGTCAGCTCGTGTCCTCGTTTTCGGGTCTGCATGATGGTTTTGACCAGTTGCTCCTGCGGAAGAAGGATGTTCAGGCTTGGAATTCCTGTCAGCAAAGGAGGTTCTCCTGCGGAGAGCACAATGCACTTGGGCTTTCTTTCCAGAAAAAATGACGTATGCTCAAAATACACATTGGCCGACACAAAATAATGTGCATACATGTCGGGCGTGTCGTCTATCAGTTTTTCAAAAGAAGAAAACGTACGTATGACTGCCTCTGGAATAAGTTCTTCCAGAATCGTACGTAGTCCGAGAGCTGTCAGTGTGTTGGGCTCAATGATGGCTATTTCCGGCAGGTGGTGCATATAATAAGGTAATTAATGGTTTAAATAATGGGCTACGGCTTCGGCACATCGCTCTCCGTCAATTCCCGCTGAGACAATACCTCCGGCATATCCGGCACCTTCTCCACAGGGGAAAAGACCTTCCACGGTAAGATGTTGCAGGGTATCTTTATCGCGTACGATACGTACGGGGGAGGAAGTACGTGTTTCTACGGCAATCATGACTGCTTCGTTAGTGAGAAAGCCACGTGAGCTCTTCCCGAAAAGCTGGAACCCTTTGCTCAGTCGTTCGCTCAGGAAAGAGGGCATCCAGAAATGAAGGGGAGAAGATACTAATCCCGGGCTATAAGAGGTAACCGGAAGATCGTAGCTGAGTTTCTTTCGTGTGAAATCGACCATACGTTGCGAGGGGGCAGTCTGACGCATATTTCCCTGTTGCCAGCAGATTTGTTCCAGTTTTTCCTGGAAACGCATCATGGCTAATGTATGGATGGTACCTTCAGGCTGCTTTCCGTCGCGCAGAATCAGTTCTTCCGTCAGGCTTTCATTGGATTCGGGGAAAGGTTCCGCCTGGAGTTGCATTTCCGGGAGCAGAAGGTCTTCCGGACGTGTTTCTACCACCATACCCGAGTTGCTCCATTTGGTGCCTCGGTTGCTCGGACTCATACCGTTGACTACCAGCTGGTGAGGACCGCTGGCTGCCGGTACGACAAATCCACCGGGACACATGCAGAAGCTGTACACTCCTCGTCCGTCTACTTGCTGTACGAAACTGTATTCGGCGGCCGGAAGGTATTTTCCTCGTCCGTTTTTATTGTGATATTGTATCTGGTCAATCAGCATGGACGGGTGTTCCAGTCGCACGCCGATGGCAATTCCTTTGGTTTCCAGTTGCACCCCATGGGCATACAACCAGCGATATACATCTCGGGCAGAATGTCCGGTAGCTAAAATGACGGGGCCTAAAAAGGTCTTTCCGGTATTCGTTTCAATGCCTTTTACCTTTTGACCTTCTATGAGTATAGCTTCCATTCGAGTCTGGAAGTGTACCTCTCCTCCACAGGCAAGAATGGTATTGCGCATGTTTTCGATAACTCTGGGAAGCTTGTCCGTCCCGATATGCGGATGAGCGTCCGACAAAATGGTAGGACTGGCTCCGTGCTGGCAGAATACATTTAATATTTTTTCTACGCTGCCTCGCTTTTTACTGCGGGTATAGAGCTTTCCGTCGGAATAAGCTCCGGCTCCACCTTCTCCAAAGCTGTAGTTTGATTCAGCGTCTACCTTGTGCTCCCGACTGATTCGGGCCAGGTCTTCTTTTCGCTCACGTACATTCTTTCCTCGTTCTATTACAATAGGGCGAAGGCCTAATTCGATGAGCTTGAGGGCTGCAAACAATCCTCCAGGACCTGCACCTACCACAATGACTGCAGGACGACCCTCTACATTGGGATAATCCGTACGTACAAATTCTTCCTCAGAGGGTGTTTCGTTGACAAATACACGAATGGTCAGGTTGACATAAATGGTACGTTGACGCGCATCAATGCTTCGTTTCAAGATACGTATGGCATTAATGGTACGTACGTCCAAACCTTTTTCTCGACCGATGTATTGTTTGAGTGATTGTTCGCTGGCTGCCTGTTCGGGCAGAATCCGGAGTTGGTATTCGTGAATCATATTTTTGTAACTTTTTTGCAAAGATAGGATTTCTGTTTTGTTCTTGCAAAAGGAAGTCAATGGGAGATTTTATACTGATTTAAGACTTTAATTCAGGGGAAATGGTAAATTTTTCTATATTTGTGGTCGATTTTTCTCAACATTTGTAAGTGGAGAAACGTTATTGATAATGATAGTTGAATTTTAGTTAAAATAAAATTATGATGTGTAAGGTGAAAAAAATGTATCCTTTATGGGGCCTTTTGCTGTCGTTCCCGTTGTGGACGGTGTCATGTGTGGATAACAAGTATGATCTTGATAAGGACATTGACATGACAATTAATGTGGGAGGAGAGCATCTCACAATTCCTGCTGGTAGTTCAGATACCGCCTACTTAAGTAAAATTATTGAGGTGGAAGAAGGAGATATTCTTTAACCTGATGCTGCTACCCGTGTATACCATCTGACGAAAAGGGATGATATTGATGTGGATCCAACTACGGTGAAGGAGGTGACGATTAGTAGTGCAAATACTGATTTGAAACAAGAGTTAGTAGGTTCTGGAAGTAAAACAACAGAATTGGATGTAAAAAATAATCTGAGAGCAGAAGCAAGTGATATAGATGAGGCTTTAATCGAATTAGGTGCTTTAGGAGCTAAAACACCTACGAGTTTAACTTTGGCATTTGAGTTCTTAAATACTGGGAACTTAACATTTGGCTCTGTAACTGCTAAAAATCTAGAAATTCAACTTCCAGATTTTTTGATGTTTGAAAAAGGAGAAGTAGAAGAAGGTAATAAACTTATTTTGAATAATGAGGAACTGAAAAATGCACAGAAGGTATTGCATGTAATCGGTTATCAGTTTGGGGGAAAGGCTGGAGAAGGAGAAATACCGGATAAAAATAGAACAATCACAATTAATGGATTAGTTACAATGCAAGGACAGGTGGTGACTTCGGGAATTAATGGTTCTGGTAGTTTGACTATGACTTTGGATGTTACTTTGGAAGAAATGACCGCAAACAGTGTAACCGGAGTCATTCAGCCTGAGATTAAAGCGGAAACTACTAATATAGAATTGAACGATTTGCCTGATTTCTTGAAAGATGAAGAAACTCGTATGGACATTACCAATCCGGTGATTCTGCTGAGAGCCGAAAATCAATTGGAGACACCGGTAGAAGTTGATGCCGTACTTACTCCGATGAAAGGTAATGCTCAGATTGATGGTAAAGAAGTAAAAGTGGGAAGCGGTTATGGCAAAACTCCTGTGGTATTAGCGTCGGGTAAAAATGTGATTGCTCTTTCTCGTACTGGTGAATGTACAATCGAGGGAGTGACGAGTAACGTGAAAGTAGAAGACATAAATGATTTGTTGGAAACAATTCCGGATGACATTGAGGTGGATTTACAGCCTGTTGTCCGCAATGAAGGTTATTATACTGCAGAATTGGGCAGAGCATACGAAATGCCTTCAAGTTATGAAGTAGATGTGCCGTTGAGTTTTGAGCAGAACTTAAATATTGTGTACAATGATTCCGTTCAAGATTTGAATAAAGACCTGAATGATTTGGATAAGGTAATTCTGAAAAAAGCCAATGTTCTTTTAACGGTAGATAATGCCATACCATTGAAATTGCAGTTAAAACCTGAAAACGTGTTGATTAAAGATGTGTATGGTAATGAGTTGACTGCTGTGAAGAAAACAATAGAAGAGGATAAACAGTATGTTACAGAAAGTACGGATGGAGAAAAACCGGTGACCAGCGAGCTGGTTTTGAATCTGACTTCGGAGGATACGGCGTTCTTGTCGAAGATTGATCGTATTTGCTTTAAACTGACAGCTGTTCCGGGAAGTGCTACTGGTGTACCTTTGAAAGATACGCAATGGCTGAAGGTAACAAGTATCAAATTGTCTGTACCGGGTGGTGTGAATGTGGATTTGAATTAATAATGAACGGGAAAAAATGAAACAAATGAAGAAAAATATATTGTGTACGGTACTGTCTGGATTGGCTGTTTTTGCGTTTGTGGGGGAAGCAGTAGCACAACCTCAGATTAATCGTTCTGCCTACTTTTTGGGAGGTGCTACCTATCGTCATGAACTGAACCCTGCATTTATGGGAGAGAGAGGATATGTGAGCATGCCCGGGTTGGGTAATTTGTCGGTAGGAGCTCAAGGAACTGCAGGTGTAGGCGACTTTCTGTTTGTAAAGTCCAATGGTGACTTGATGACCTTCATGCATGAGGAAGTGAGTAGAAAAGACTTCCTGAATGGTTTGCCTAACCGGTTGAAAATGGGATTTAATGTCAATGAGAATATCTTGTCTACCGGATTTTATGCATGGGGAGGTTTTAATACGATAGGACTTTCTATTAAAAGTAACACCAATCTGTCGGCTCCTGACCAACTGTTTAAGTTTATGAAGAATGGAGTGGATGCCCCGGAAGGAACGCGTTACACAGTTAACGATTTGAGCATTCTTTCGACGAATTATGCAGAACTGGCATTGGGACATGCACGTCAGATAAACGATCAGTGGACAGTAGGTGCTAAAATGAAGTTCCTGGTGGGACTTGCTAAGGCTACTGTAAAGATTGACCGACTGGATATTGAAGCGACTCCGGATGCTTGGAAAATCACTCCGTCGGGTGCGCAAGCCTATCTGTCTGCCAAAGGCTTGATAGTGCCGACTCGTGGAGAAACAGGCAATTATGATGAAAGTGATTATGAACTGGATGCCAATGGCAATCGCACCGATAAACTGAAACCTGGTTCTGAGCAGTTAATTTCGTATGATGACGTAGATTTTGATAGCAAGAATATCGGTCCTACAGGATTTGGTATGGCATTTGATTTTGGTGCGACTTATCGCTTGAATGATGAATGGACATTCTCTGCTGCATTGCTTGATTTGGGATTCATCCGTTGGAAGAATACGGTCAAGGCTACCATGAACAATAGCTTTGAATTTGATGGATTTAATGAAATTCCGGTGAAATCAGACTTGGGAGATAATGATCCTAATTCAATTGATAACCAGAGCGACCGTATTGTAGATGACCTGGAACAGATGTCAAAATTCACAAAAGAGGGAGAGGGACTGAAGCGTGCTACAGCATTGGCTGCCACGTTAAACCTCGGTGCGGAATATACATTGCCTGCTTATGACCGCTTGAAGTTCGGTTTCTTGTCTTCTTCTCGTTTCCAGGGACGCCACTCTTGGACGGAAGCACGTGTTTCTGCCAATGTGTCTCCTCTGACCTGGTTTGAGGCTTCAGTGAACTATGCCCTTTCTAACTTTGGTTCTACGGGAGGATTGATGTTGAATTTTCACCCGAGAGGTTTCAACTTCTTTGTGGCTGCAGATGTGCCGTTGTGTAAATATACAAAGCCGAGTCTTAGTTTGCCGCTTAATCGTTTCTCTGCCAATATTAATTTAGGAATCAACTTTACTTTCGGTCCGAAGTATAAGACAAAACACCGTTGTGTAGAAGTTCAGTCATTATAATTTTTAAACAAGTAAATATGAGAAAAATAGCATATATATTGTCGTTTGTCATGTTGCCGCTGGTTGCCATGGCAGGTGATATAAAGTATACGCGTCCGGTATTGACGTTAAAAAACGACACGCTGACTGTTGAGTTTTCCATGAGTGTGGAAGATGTGCGTGTGAATAGTGAGCAGACGTATGCCTTTACTCCTGTATTGCGTGAAGGAAAAAACTATTACGCCATGCCTCCGGTAGTGGTAACCGGAAAGAACGGTGATTATAAAATGCGCCGTCAGGAGCGGAAAATGGCTCGTCGTTTCGGGTTTGACAATCCTTTTGTTGTGATTCACGGACGTCAGGAAAATCGGGAAGATGTGGTTCGTTACAAGACTTCTGTTCCTTATCAGGCATGGATGGACCATGCTTCCATGATTCTGTTGCAGGAAGGAAAAGAATGTTGTGAGGTGGATTTGCTGGATATTACGGTGATTGAACCGGATGTGGCTGTGGAAACTCCGGCTCTGCCTGTAGAATTTGAGGTGTGTGATCCTTGCAAGGAAATGGTTTCTTTCCTGACTCCGAAAGAAGAACCGTTGAAGGTACGTTCTGAGCAAAGTACGTTGTATATTGAATTTCCGGTAGGGAAAACGGCCTTTGATGCGAATTATAAAAATAATCGTAGCGAATTGCAGAAGATGAAAGAGATTTTGGATCCGTTGGAAGATGGAGATTTGGTGACGTTTAAGTCAATCAATGTGTGCGGATATTCTTCACCGGACGGTTCGGTTCGTACGAATGACCGTGTGGCTAAGCAGCGTGCGGAATCGTTTGCACTAAACCTGAAAGGCGGATATAATTTCCCGAAAGAAGTGCTGCATGTGACTTCTGCGGGTGAGGATTGGGATAGTTTGGTAAAAATGCTGGAAGAAGATAAACCTGCCTATGCAGAAAAGGCTTTGGCTGTGATTCAAAAATATGAAAATCTGGATGTACGTGAAGCCCGATTGAAATCTACACTGGGCATGGCTACTTATCGTACGATGATGAACCAGTATTATCCTCGTCTGCGTCGTTTGAGCGTATCGGTAGATTACGAAGTGAGAGAAGTCTTGAACTCAGAAGCTGCCCGCTTGATTTATACTAATCCGAAATTGTTGAGCTTGCAGGAAATGTATCGTGTGGCAGGTATGTATCAGCCGGGAACAAAGGAATATAAAGAAGTGTATGAAATTGCGGCCAACACTTATCCGGAAGATGTGACTGCTAACATCAATGCGGCTTCTGCCAATATTATCAGCGGTGACTTTAAGAAGGCAGCTTCTTATATGGATAAGGTGAAAGATGATTCACGTGCTTTCAATAACTTGGGTGTATTGGCTTGGTTGTCTGGAAATACGGAAGCAGCTAAAGAATGGTTCCATAAAGCTGCAAGCGTAGAACCTGAAAAGGCAAATGCAAACTTGGAAAAAATGGTTCCTTATGAAAATGCCGTTCAGAAATAACGGGTATTGAGATAGGATACTGAATAAAATAACGCCTGTGCGCATGGAGAATACTTCAAAGCGCATAGGCGTTTTTTATGGTGTGAAGAGGGCTATCCAAATAATTCCCGGAAAGCCTCTTCTACTTTTCTTACGGGGATGAGCTCGATTTTTATTTTCTTTCGGTCAATGCCGGACAGGTTGTGCTTGGGAATCAGCATCCGTTGGAATCCGAGCTTTTCGGCCTCACTGATACGTTGTTCGATGCGGTTGACCGGACGGATTTCGCCGCTCAGGCCTACTTCTCCTGCCATACATACGCCTGCTTCAATTTCTGCATCCATGTTGCTGGAAAGAATGGCACTGATAACCGCCAGGTCTATGGCGGGGTCGTTGACTTTCAACCCTCCGGCAATGTTCAGGAACACATCTTTTTGAGCCAGCTTGAATCCGACACGTTTTTCAAGTACAGCCAGCAGCATGTTCATACGGCGCAGGTCGAATCCGGTGGCGGAACGCTGTGGCATTCCGTATGCGGCTGTGCTGACCAATGCCTGTACTTCTATCAGGAAGGGGCGTACACCTTCCACGGCACCGGCGATGGCGACACCGCTCATGCCTTCGTGGTCTTGGGTAAGTAACAGTTCGGAAGGGTTGCTCACCTGCCGTAGTCCGTCCTGTCTCATTTCGTAGATTCCCAGTTCAGCCGTACTACCGAATCGGTTCTTGATGCTGCGCAAGATGCGGTACATGTAGTGCTGGTCTCCTTCGAATTGCAATACGGTATCGACGATGTGTTCCAATACCTTCGGTCCGGCGATGCTTCCTTCCTTGTTGATATGTCCGATGAGGATAACCGGTGTGCCGGTTTCTTTGGCAAACTTTAAAAGGGAAGCAGTACATTCTCTTACCTGCACGATGCTGCCGGGAGAAGAATCAATATTTTCGGTAGAAATCGTCTGAATGGAGTCGATAATGACCAAATCGGGAGCCGCATTCTTTATATGGGTAAAAATCTGTTCCAACGAGGTTTCACAGGCTATCAGCAGATTGTCATTTTCCGGGTGCGGAATGCGTACGGCCCGAAGTTTGAGCTGGCGGGCACTTTCTTCACCAGATACGTAGAGGATTCTTTTGTGGGTAAGCCGCAATACCGTCTGGAGTATCAGAGTCGATTTTCCGATGCCCGGTTCTCCTCCAATCAGGGTGAGTGAACCTTGCACCAGTCCCCCTCCCAATACACGGTTTAGCTCTTCGTCGAGCATGTCCATGCGTTGCTCTTCATTTGATTCTATTTCGGTCAGACGTTGAGGTTTGGAGCGCACGGATTCGATTCCGTGTGCCACGTGCTTGGCTACAGGAGCTTCCTTGCGCACCACTTCTTCCACAAATGTATTCCATTGTCCGCAGGAGGGACATTTTCCTGCCCATTTAGGAGATTCTTGTCCGCAGTTTGTGCAGACATAGACCGTTTTTTCTTTTGCCATATTTGTTACACTAATTCTTTACAAAGGTACGAAATCTTATGCTTATTCTCTATACTGGCAAAAAAATATCATTTATTTATTTGTTTGTAGAAAAATGTTGCTATATTTGCCAACGGAAAAACAATAATCTATGACTGTACACTGTCTTCATATCATCTTGTTGAACGGGCATGGGTATATGCCTTTCATTACATCTACCACAGGGATGACCCCTAGGGGGTGAGGATAGTATGTTTGGTGTTTCTACGTGATACACGTCTGCGGATGCAGACATTTCAATTATTTTATTCAATCAAGATTTATTTTAATTCATTGTTTCTGTTTGTGCCGTAGTGTAAGGCCTTACGGAGATATACCGGGACCATTGGGTTTCGGACTAAAAATTAATGGTAACCTATGAAAGTATTGAAATTCGGCGGAACATCCGTAGGTTCTGTCAATAGCATGTTAAGTGTCAAGCGTATAGTAGAGGGTATAGATGACAAAGTAATTGTAGTCGTTTCCGCATTAGGGGGAATTACCGATAAACTGATTTGTACTTCTAAAATGGCCGCTTCGGGCGATGATGCTTATGAGAAGGAAATGAAGGAAATCGTGAACCGTCACATTGAAATGGTGTACACTGTGATTCCGGCAGGGCGGGGAAGAGAGTTGCTTCTGGATCTGGTAAACGAACTGCTGAGCGAATTGAAGGATATTTTTCAGGGTATTTATTTGATTCGTGACCTTTCTCCGAAAACTTCTGCTACGATTGTGAGCTATGGGGAACGTCTTTCTTCCATCATTGTGGCTACGCTTATTGAGGGGGCAGTGTGGTTCGATTCTCGTACTTTCATTAAGACTGAAAAGAAACATAATAAGCATATTCTTGATTCAGAGCTGACGAACCGGCTGGTGCGTGAGACTTTCAGTGAAATACCGAAGGTTTCTCTGGTGCCGGGATTTATTTCTACCGATAAGAATACGGGAGAAGTAACCAACTTGGGAAGAGGTGGATCTGATTATACAGCGTCTATTATTGCGGCAGCTTTGGATGCGGATATTCTGGAAATTTGGACGGATGTGGATGGCTTCATGACAGCTGACCCGCGTGTCATCAGCACGGCTTATCCTATTACGGAGTTGAGTTATGTGGAGGCTATGGAGCTGTGTAACTTTGGTGCGAAAGTGGTGTATCCGCCTACGATTTATCCGGTATGTCATAAGAATATTCCGATTCTGATAAAGAATACGTTCAATCCGGAGGCTCCGGGTACTATTGTGAAGCAGGAAGCTGACCATTCTTCGAAACCTATCAAGGGTATTTCGTCTATTAATGATACCTGCTTGATTACTATGACCGGTTTGGGCATGGTGGGTGTCATTGGCGTGAACCATCGTATCTTCAAGACGTTGGCCGAAAATGGCATCAGTGTCTTTTTGGTTTCGCAGGCTTCTTCTGAGAACTCAACCTCTATCGGTGTGAGAAATGAGGATGCGGAACTGGCATGTGAGGTGCTGAATGAGGAGTTTGCCAAAGAAATTGAAATGGGCGAAATCTCACCGATGAAAGCGGAAGGTGGGTTGGCTACTGTGGCGATTGTGGGTGAGAATATGAAGCATACTCCTGGTATTGCCGGAAAATTGTTTGGTACGCTCGGACGTAACGGTATCAATGTCATCGCTTGTGCGCAGGGTGCTTCTGAGACAAATATCTCTTTCGTCGTGGAAGGTGCTTCCTTGCGTAAGACACTGAATGTGATTCATGATTCATTCTTCTTGTCAGAATATCAGGTATTGAACCTGTTTATCTGTGGTACGGGAACAGTGGGTGCCAGCTTGATTGAACAGATTCATGGCCAGCAGGAAAAACTGAAGCAGGAACGCGGACTGAAACTGCATGTGGTGGGTATTGCCAACGGCCATAAAGCCTTGTTTACGCGTGCCGGAATTGATTTGGAACATTTCAGAGAAGAATTGGATGAAAAAGGCATTCCTTCTTGTCCTCAGACTCTTCGTGATGAGATTGTGGGAATGAATATCTTCAATTCGGTGTTTGTGGATTGTACAGCCAGTCCCGATATTGCGGCACTGTATAAAGATTTGCTGAGTCACAATGTGTCGGTGGTAGCAGCAAACAAGATTGCCGCTTCTTCTGAATATGATATTTATGCGGAACTGAAAAGAATCGCTCGTCAGCGTGGAGTGAAGTATTTGTTTGAGACGAACGTAGGAGCTGGTCTTCCGGTAATCAATACCATCAATGACCTGATAAACAGTGGAGATAAGATTCTGAAGATTGAAGCGGTAGTGAGCGGTACGTTGAATTATATTTTCAACCGTATCAGTGCGACAACTCCTCTGAGTGAAACCATCCGTCAGGCGAAGGAGGAAGGTTACTCTGAACCTGACCCAAGAATTGACCTGAGCGGAAAGGATGTGATCCGGAAACTGGTGATTCTGGCTCGTGAGGCAGGTTATCGTTTGAATCAGGAAGATGTGGAAGCAGACTTGTTTATTCCTGACAGCTATTTTGAAGGTACATTGGATGATTTCTGGAGAAAGATTCCACAATTAGATAAAGAATTTGAAGAACGTCGCAAGAGACTGGAAAGCGAGGACAAGCGCTGGCGTTTTGTGGCAAGCCTGGAAGATGGACACGGCAAGGTGTCTTTGCAGGAAGTAGATCGCAATCATCCGTTCTATAACCTGGCTGGCAGCAACAATATTATCTTGCTGACCACAGAGCGCTACAATGAATATCCGATGCTGATTCAGGGATACGGTGCCGGTGCAAGTGTGACTGCTGCCGGTGTATTTGCGGATATAATGAGTATTGCCAATATTTAAACCAAACAAAAATGAAACATGTAATTATCTTAGGTGACGGTATGGCCGACTGGGCTGTACCTTCCTTAGGCGACAAAACTTTACTGCAGTATGCACATACGCCATATATGGATAAACTGGCAAGTATGGGGCGTACGGGCGTATTGAAGACGGTGGCCGACGGCTTCCATCCTGGAAGTGAGGTGGCCAATATGTCTGTGATGGGCTATGATTTACCTAAGGTGTATGAAGGTCGTGGAGTACTGGAAGCTGCCAGTATTGGTGTAGACCTTCAGGATGGGGACATGGCCATGCGTTGTAACATTGTCTGTGTGGAAGGAGAAACGTTGAAAAACCATTCTGCCGGGCATATTTCTACGGAAGAGGCTGATGAACTGATTCGCTTTTTGGATGAAAAATTGGGTTCCGACCGCATTCATTTTTACACAGGAGTGCAATATCGTCATTTATTGGTGATTAAGGGAGGAGATAAGCGCTTGGCTTGTGTGCCTCCGCATGACATCCCTTTGCAGCCTTTCCGTCCTAATCTGGTGAAGGCACTCTGTCCTGAGGCACAAGAAACAGCCGATTTGTTGAATGCACTGATTCTGAAATCACAAGAGTTGCTGGCTACGCATCCTGTCAACTTGAAACGAGTGGCGGAAGGGAAAGACCCGGCCAATAGTATCTGGCCCTGGAGTCCGGGATACCGCCCGCAGATGGAACCTTTGTCAGAGAAATATCCGTCCATCCGAAAAGGAGCCGTGATTACGGCTGTCGATTTGATTCGGGGTATCGGCCGTTATGCAGGTTTGCGCTGTATTGATGTGGAAGGGGCTACCGGATTGTATAACACCAACTATGAAGGGAAGGCTCAGGCTGCCATTGAAGCACTGAAAACAGATGATTTTGTGTATCTGCATGTGGAAGCCAGCGATGAGGCGGGTCATGAAGGAGATGTTCCGTTGAAACTGAAAACCATTGAGGACTTGGATAGCCGTATTGTCGGTCCGGTCTATGAAGCAGTAAAACAATGGGACGAGCCGGTGGCCATTGCGGTATTGCCCGACCATCCTACTCCTTGTGAGTTGAGAACGCATACCAATGAACCGATTCCCTTCCTGATATATTATCCGGGTATTGAGCCGGATGCCGTGCAGACTTATGATGAAATCAGTTGCAAGGAAGGAGGATATGGCCTGATGGAGAAAGATGAGTTTATGAACCTATTTATGAATATTCAGTAACAGATAGCAATATGAAGTATTACAGTACAAACGGAAAAGCATTAGACGCGACATTGGAAGAAGCTGTGGTAAGAGGACTGGCTTCAGATAAGGGTTTATATATGCCCCGTCAGATTAAACCTTTGCCACAATCGTTCTATGACGAGATTGAGACACTTTCTTTTCCAGAAATAGCTTATAAAGTAGCAGATGCTTTTTTTGGAGAAGATGTACCGGCAGAAACATTGAAACAGATTGTGTATGACACATTGAACTTTGATGTACCGGCAGTAAAAGTAAAAGACAATATTTATTCTTTGGAGCTGTTCCACGGACCTACATTGGCTTTTAAAGATGTAGGTGGTCGTTTTATGGCCCGCCTGTTGGGATACTTTATCCGTAAGGAAGGAAAGAAGCAGGTCAATGTGCTGGTAGCTACATCCGGGGATACGGGAAGTGCGGTGGCAAATGGTTTCCTTGGAGTGGAAGGCATTCATGTGTATGTGCTTTATCCGAAAGGAAAGGTCAGTGAAATTCAGGAAAAACAATTCACGACCTTAGGACGTAATATCACAGCGGTCGAAGTGGACGGTACGTTCGATGACTGCCAGGCGTTGGTGAAAAATGCGTTCATGGATAAAGAATTGAACGAGCACATGCAGTTGACATCTGCCAACTCTATCAATGTGGCCCGTTTCCTGCCGCAGGCCTTTTATTATTTCTATGCCTATGCGCAGATGAAAAAAATCGGTAAGGCCGATAACCTGGTGGTTTGTGTGCCGAGCGGTAACTTCGGAAATATTACAGCCGGATTGTTTGGCAAGCGTATGGGACTTCCAGTGAAACGCTTTATTGCCGCTAATAATCGTAACGATATATTCTATCAATACCTAAAGACAGGAGAGTATTGTCCGCGTCCGTCGGTGGCTACTATTGCCAATGCTATGGATGTAGGCGACCCCAGTAATTTTGCCCGGGTACTGGATTTGTACGAAGGTAGTCACGATGCCATTGCTTCTGAAATCAGCGGCGAAACCTATACCGATGAGCAGATACGTGAAACGGTGCAGAAGGTTTATGAAGAAACAGGTTATCTGCTCGATCCTCACGGTGCATGCGGATACCGTGCGTTGGCAGAAGAACTGAAAGAAGGGGAAGTCGGTTTGTTCCTGGAAACAGCTCATCCGGCAAAATTCCTTCAAACAGTGGAAAGCATCATTGGAGTGGAAGTAAAAATACCGGAAAAGCTTCAGGCATTCATGAAAGGTACCAAACAGAGTGTACCGATGTCGAAAGACTTTGCGGCATTTAAAGCTTACTTGATGAAACAATAGTCCTTCTCAGATACACGAGTACAAAGTGTCTACTGTTCCAGTTTATAAAAAGAAAAAACGTCTAGTTGTATCAGGAAAAGTCAAAGTTCTCAGTACTTCTTAGGCAGTACTATAATACTTCTTAGAAAGTACTGCAGTACTTTCAGGGGAGTACTCCAGTACTGCCTAAGAAGTACTGGATTTTTATAAAAGTCAGATTCCGAATGGCTTGTTTCGTATAAAAATAGAGAGGCTGCTCAATCTCAGTTGAACAGCCTCTCTATTTTTTATGTCTTTATCTTTTCTTACAGATGAAGTTTCAGCTTGACAAAATTCTTGATGAATTCCACGGTACCATCAATACCTAATACAGAAGAATCGATACATAGATGATAGGTAGCAGCTGCTCCCCATGTCTTGTAGCTGTAGTAGTTGTAATAGGAAGAACGTTTCTTGTCCGCTTTTTCCATCAAGTCTTCTGCATCTTCCGCGCTGATGTGGTGCAGTTTCATCAGTCGCTCAATACGGGCTTCCGGTGAGGCTGACACAAAGACGTTGGCACATCTGGGATGGTCGCGCAAAATGTAGTCAGCACATCTTCCCACGAAAAGGCACGATTGCTTTTCTGCCAGATGACGGATGACATCACTCTGAATTTTGAACAGAGAATCGTTGCTGAGATAGGAGTTGTACGGATAGGCTCCTTCTGTAATAAACGGGAAACGGGTTCCGAATAATCCTCCTAAAATGGTTTGAGAAGCTTTCTCATCAGCTTTTTCGAAAAATTCCTTGCAAAGTCCGCTCTCTTCAGAAGCTAAGTTGATAAGCTCTTTATCGTAAAAGGCAATGCCTAAGTCATTCGCTAATTTTTCACCTATTTCTTTTCCGCCGCTGCCCAGCTGGCGTCCGAGATTGATAACATAGTGTCCGTCCATAGTGTAACTCTTTAGTTGATACACAACAAATATAATTCTTTCTGCGGAAAAATGTCACTTTTTTGTCTTTTATTTTATTTCGATTCCGGTTTCGGCAGCGTGTCGTTTGAATTTCTGGAACTGACTGTAGAGCATGCTTCCGGCAATGATGCTGGCGGTTATGTCAGAAATCGGCATACTGTACCACACTCCGTCTACTCCCCAGAAAAGTGGAAGGATAAGCAGACAGGGAATCAGAATCAGTACCTGACGGCTTAAAGAAAGTATGATGGCTTTCTTGGCCATTCCGATACTTTGGAAGAAGTTGGAAGTAACCATCTGAAAGCCGATGATAGGGAAGAACATGACCACTACCCTTAGGCCTTTGGCACTTAGCTGGATGAGCTGTGAATCGGTGGTGAAGGCGGCTACGGCCAGTTCCGGCATCAGTTCGCCCACTAAGAAGCCACTGGTGGTAACGATGGTGGCAGCGATGACGGTATATTTCATTACCTGATTCACACGGTGATAATTCTGTGCACCAAAGTTGTAGCCGGCAATGGGCTGCATTCCTTGGTTGAGCCCCATCACAATCATGACGAATAAGAATACAATGCGGTTGACGATTCCAAATGCACCGATGGCCAAATCTCCATCGTATAGTTTTAACCCTTTGTTTATCAGAATGACGATAAAACAGGAGGCCAGGTTCATGAAAAACGGAGCCAGTCCGATACCGATGATATTTTCTACTAGTATTCTTTTTAGGCGATAAATGCCTCTCCGGAAGTGAAGCAATTCATTTTTGTTGCAGAAAATCCAGATAAGCCAGCAGAGTGAAATCACCTGAGCCAGGACAGTTGCCACGGCGGCTCCCTTTATTCCCATGTGGAAGGTGTAGATGAACAAGGGATCCAGCAAAGTGTTGATAATAACAGTCAGTATGGTGGCGGCCATGGCCTTTTGAGGATGTCCGGCTGAGCGCAACACCGAGTTGAGTCCTAAATACATGTGGGTGATTACATTTCCTAATAAGATGGTCACCATGTAATCCTTGGCGTAGGGCAGTGTAGCCTCACTGGCGCCAAAGAAATACAGGATGGGGTCCAAAAACAAGAGGCAGACAATGGTAAACAGCACCCCGATAATCAGGTTTAATGATACGACGTTTCCTAAAATCTGCTGTGCGGTAGTATAATCCTTCTGACCTAATTTAACGGAGATGAGGGTAGAGGCACCGACTCCCACCAGTGAACCGAAGGCAGCAGCCAGGTTCATCAGCGGAAAGGTGATGGCCAGTCCCGATATGGCTAGAGGACCTACTCCGTGTCCGATAAAAATACTGTCTACCATGTTGTAAAGCGAAGAAGCAGTCATGGCAATAATGGCCGGAATGGCATATTGCATCAATAGTTTTCCAATTCGTTCAGTGCCAAGTTCTGTGGCTGTTCCTTTTTGCGACATAATTATTTACCTTATTAATTGTTATCCAGAAATCTTTAGATTTTCTAAAAAAAATCGTGCAAAGGTAAACTTTTTTCCGCATTCAGGGAAAACTTTGTGTATCTTTGCGCTCCAAAATAAAAGCTATGTGGATGAAAGTGAACAGAATAGGATTAGCTCTTCTCTTTTTGCTCTGCGGAAGTAGTGTCTCGGCAGAGAGTTTATATAAATACAGAGTGCAGTTGACTGACAAGTCAAAGTCTGTACATTCTTTGGAACATCCTGAAACTTTTTTGTCCGAACGGGCACTTGCCCGTCGTGCCAGTCAGGGGGTAGCCGTTGATTCTACCGACCTGCCTGTTTGTCGTGCCTATATTGAGCGCCTGGAGTCGCAGGGAGGAAAATACATCTCATCCAGCAAATGGAACAATACCGTGCTGATGCAGGTTCCCGATGAGGCTATTGCCTTGCGCTTCCTGGATAATTCATTTGTCCGCTCCATCAAAAAAGTATGGGTATCTCCAGATTCCATTATGCCCCGTAACAAAGACAGAAAGGAGCAGGTGAAGAATCAGTGGAAAAAGCAGGATGATTATTATGGAATGGGAGCCGAACAAATCAAGATTCACCATGGAGACAGTCTGCATCTGGCCGGCTTTAAAGGCAAAGGGATACAGATTGCGGTCATCGATGCTGGCTTTTATAATGTGGATGCCATGAAAATCTTCAAGAATACGACGATTTTAGGCACACATGATTTTGTCAATCCTTCTTCAGATATTTATGGCGAACATAATCACGGCATGAAAGTCTTGTCGTGCATGGCTGTGAATACGCCTCATGTCATGGTGGGAACAGCTCCCGAAGCAAGCTACTGGCTGTTAAGAAGTGAAGACAATGATACGGAACAGCCGGTGGAAGAGGATAACTGGGCTGCGGCAGTGGAATTTGCCGACAGTGTAGGAGTGGATATTGTCAATACCTCCTTAGGATATTATTCATTTGACGATCCGATTGATAATTATACATATCGTCAGTTGGATGGGCATACTTCTTTGATGGCCGCTTCTGCTTCGTATGCAGCAAAGAAAGGGCTTTTGGTGGTATGCAGTGCCGGAAATTCCGGTATGGATGAATGGAAAAAAATCACTCCTCCGGCCGATGCGGAAGATATATTGACCATAGGTGCCATCGATAATATGGGAGTGAATGCCGCTTTTTCTTCCATCGGTAATACGGCAGACGGGCGTATCAAACCCGATGTCATGGCGATGGGCGTACATTCGGCAGTGGTAGGAGTAGACGGAGGTACCGCTTTTGCTAATGGCACTTCTTTTGCATCGCCTATTTTCTGCGGACTGGTGGCTTGTTTGTGGCAGGCGTGTCCTTGGCTTACGGTACGGCAGCTCATTCAGGTAGTGCATGAAGCCAGCGACCGTAATGCTTATCCCGATAATATTTACGGATATGGAGTGACGGATATGTGGAAAGCCTACCAACTGGCCATGAAACTGAAAGCGGATACTGATGGAAAATAAACCTCTTTCCTTACTCGAACTGAATTCATTGGTCAGACGGAGCATCACCTCCTGTCTGCCGGATGAATATTGGGTGCAGGCTGAATTAAGCGATGTACGCGTAAATTATTCCGGACATTGCTATCTGGAGTTTGTGCAGAAAGATGCTACCGGCAATGCGCTTCTGGCCAAGGCACGAGGAATTATATGGGCAAATGTCTTTACCCGCTTGCGGAGTTATTTTGAGCGGGAAACGGGGCAGGCTTTCGTTTCAGGCTTGAAGGTACTGGTAAAAGTCACGGTCGATTTCCACGAGCTGTATGGCTACTCGCTGACGGTAGTCAATATTGACCCCACCTATACCTTGGGCGATATGATACGCCGTCGTAAGGAAATTCTCCGGCAGTTGGATGAGGAGGGAATCCTGACACTGAATAAGGAACTGGAACTTCCCGTACTGACGCAGCGTATTGCGGTCATTTCATCGGCTACGGCTGCCGGGTATGGCGATTTCTGCAATCAGTTGCTGCATAATTCTTTCGGCTTTGTATTTTATCCCCGGCTTTTTCAGGCCATTATGCAGGGAGAACAGGTAGAACAGTCCATCATTCAGGCACTCGACCGTATTAATGCGACGCGCGATAACTGGGATGTGGTGGTGATTATCCGGGGAGGAGGGGCCACTTCCGACCTTTCGGGTTTTGATACCTACGATTTGGCGGCAAACTGTGCACAGTTCCCGCTTCCTATTATTACCGGAATCGGTCATGAACGAGACGATACGGTGCTGGATATGATTTCACATACCCGTGTCAAGACTCCGACAGCTGCGGCTGAGTTTCTGATTAATCATGTAAGACAGACGGCACAGGAGCTGGAGGCATACGAGGAGGTTATCTATCAGGAAGTACCTCGTTTGCTGCAACAGGAAAAACAGCGGTTGGATTCATTTGTAACCCGGATTCCGGGACAGGTGCAGATGCGGTTGCAGCGGGAGAATTTCCGCCAGGAGAAATTTCAGAACCGGATGAAAACGGCCTGGCAGTCGCGCTTGTTGCAGGAAAACTACCGCTTGCAGTTGATGCCCCGATTACTTTCCGCTTTGCAGAACCGTGTACAGCGTGAAACACACCGGTTAGAGCTGTTGGCACAGCGGGTAGATTCGGCTTCTCCGGAGAAGTTATTGAAAAAAGGATACAGCCTTACTCTGCTGGATGGCAAAGTGGTGACGGATGCTTCCTTGTTGAAACCGGGAGATGAAGTGGAAACCCGTCTGGCAAAAGGTAAATTTAGGAGTAAAGTAATAAATAAGTGATATGGCAGCAAAGAAGGAAACCTATTCAGAGGCAATGAAACGCTTGGAGGAAATAGTGTCTCGCATTGAAAGCAATGAACTGGATATTGACCAGTTGGGCGAATACTTGCAGGAAGCCCAGAAACTGATAAAGTTCTGCAAGAACAAGCTGTATAAGGCCGATGCGGAGATAAAGAAAATCTTGGAAGAAGATAATGAGGCGTAAGCCTGAAACAAAAAGAGGCTGTCTCAAAATAGAGTTGAGATGGCCTCTTTTGTTTTATTTCAAATTG